>Ga0315273_10008501_pt1 | contig 12960 bp, 10 predicted proteins | sample YL17G02_0_MG_FD_205753 | JGI IMG/M metagenome (GOLD analysis project Ga0315273, IMG submission 205753) | Sediment microbial communities from Yellowstone Lake, YNP, Wyoming, USA - YL17G02_0 | ecosystem: Environmental > Aquatic > Freshwater > Lake > Sediment | place: USA: Wyoming | collected...
AGAGCGCCCCCTCCGAAGAATGGCAGCTCAAGGTCGCAATGATAGGTCATGACCAAGGGGGCCATGAGGTTCTTCTTGGCCTTTGCACAATAATAAGCTGTTAATGGTGGAGGTGCGTGGCAGTGTATGATATCGGCTTTGGCCTCGGAGATTGCTTCGAACATCTTTGGGGTTATGGGCGTTGTGAATAGGTTCGCCCATTGTGGTACCCGTCGTATCTTAATCCCTTTGTATTCGTCCCTTTTCTTTAGGGATTTATCAAATCGTGTTGAGTATATGGTAACCTCGTGTCCACGTTTCATCAATTCCTTTGAGAGCATAAAGACATGAGATTCTACTCCACCGACATGTGGATGGAAATAAGGGGTGACCTGAATTATCCTCATCTTGGTTCCTCATGGAATTGGGTCGAGCCTTCTACTACGCCCGTATGACAAGGAATAGAGCGAATTATGAGTTAAACCTTTTGTGAATCTTGGTTATATGCATCGTTTACATGTTATTGGTGACTGTTGGAGAGGGGGACCCCTTTATTTCCGATGAAGAGTATCTTCCCTATTGTAGCATATATATGTAATAATATGTTCAGACCCCGTTAATTATTGATTTGAAATATAATAAATGTTCTGAAAAAGGTTAATAAGAACATATAATTGAGAACGGTGACTAAAAATAAAAATACACGATGATTAAATGTACAAATGAAGGAAAATCGGGATATTAGATAAACTTACCCAATTTCATGTGGGTCATTAAAAGGATGTTACGTTGTAAATCATTTCTTATGATCAATGATAGATAACCTACTATCCCGGTTAATATCTATTAACTTTCTATACTCTTTTTCTTTACATAGAACCTCAAACGAACAACCCGTTGTCGGATCACCGCGAGCAGAAGAATCCCCCTCACCCCAGGGCAAAACGAATTTGAACACCATAGTATTCGAAAATAACCATCCAATGAGATCCTGTCCAAGACGCTCTTCAGAGCCCATGATAAACGCATCTCTTGTTCCCTCGATGGTAAGGTGGTGGACATGAGGCAATTTCGCAAGGGTTGTGATGATTAATAACAACATGTCCTCGATGCCCTCCTTTGTTGTACATGAAACAAGAACATGGTCCGAAAGGTCCACCCCCTCGGCTTGTAGCTTTATGATGACACGTTCCATGAGCGCAGGAGCACCACCATCTCCAGCGGTACCTTGAACACCGTCTATTTTATTGAACACATACAGGATGCCCGAGGTTCCGCCCCCATCCCGTATATATGACAGCCCCGTCCGTATCTTATGGACGATCTCATCCTCGACATCCGTCATATCGACGACAAAGAGAACCAGGTCCGAGAGGTATATCTCCTCAACGGTGGACCTGAACGATTCAATGACCGCCGGCGGAAGACCCGAAATGAAACCCACCGTATCCGTGAAAAGGAGCATCTGGTTTCCGGGAACTCCCTTCTTCCCCCGCTTCGTCGAAGGATAGAGGGTCGAGAAGTATCTTTTCTCGATAATCGGCTTTGCGTCCGTCACCATTGCCAGGAGCGATGATTTCCCCGCATTCGTGTATCCGGCTATGCTGACGAGGAAAAACCCCCCTTCACGTCTGTGTCTCCGCTTCGATTCTCTCTCGACGACAATCCCGTCAAGTCTGTCCCTTATGTCCCGTATCTTCTTCTTTATTATCTTCAGATATTGATCGACCTGGTACTCTCCACCGCCCATGTACCCTGGGTGCTCCCCTGTCTTGGCCCTGTGGACGAGCTCTTTGATATAGGGCACAAGGTACTGCAATCTTGCCAGCTCTACCTGCAGCTTCGCCTCCTGGGCCTTTGCTCTGTCGGCGAATATCTCCAAGATGAGGCGCGTCCTGTCGAATACCGTGCAACCCAATTTTTTCTCGAGGTTGAATAGTTGATTCGGCTTCAGGTCATGGTTGAAAAGGACCATGTCGATGCGTTCGACCTTTACGACGGGTCCTAGTTCCTCCACTTTCCCTTTTCCAATATAGAACGTATGGTCTGGTATTGGTCGTCTCTGGACCCGAACATCCACAACATCATATTCCATCGAACGCGCGAGCTGCTGAAGCTCGTCGGTGTCATCGTTCAATGATAATATCATGACCCTTTTCACTCACACCAACAACCCATGGGTAACATCTCCTACCGTAGAATATATGTTCCGGTCCATGAGCCGATGGAAAAAAACGATGTTGGCACCGGTCACTAGGATTCACAATTTTCAATAATTTGTAAAATTTATCGACGATAATTTGGCACCACTCAACATTTTCAATAGAAAATATTACAAAATCTCTCTCGACTCGTCCTTCATGATGACAATGAATTTGTGTGAATTGATTGAAATCCTTCCAATATTGGGACACAAAAACAATATAAACTATTATGCTATACGTAGTTCACCCGAAAGGGCACATAATACAGGTTGTACATGGTCCCGCACATCCCGAAAGGGCACCGCGGGGCAATGAACGGCTTGATGGTCCGCAAGGACAAGCTGTCGCAATAGACCGGAAATGAGGGGGTCTCCGTCGGAAGATGGGGGTACTCAGAGAGACCGGCCTCAGAATCCGAGCGAAAGCTATGTCCGTGTGGCCCCCTAGGCCTTTGCGGAGGAAATCCTATTGGGGAAGGGGACGGACGAGGATGCGCACAGAGAACGAGACCATATTCGACAGGTACCTGGAAGGCCAGACCCGTCGCATCTTCAAGAACGAGAGGCATTACCTGAGGGCCGAGTATATCCCAGAATATCTCCCGCACCGCGACGAAGAAATCTCACAACTCGCGGGAATTTTGTCGACGGCGCTCAAGGGCGAGAGGCCTTCCAACATCCTGATTTTTGGTAAGACCGGAACAGGTAAGACGGCATGTGCAAAATATATCGGAAAGGAGCTCCGTCGAAAGGTCGAGACGGATGAACGGGCCAAGAAAGTTAATTACGTTTATATAAATTGCAAGGTCGTCGATACCGAATACGGGGTCCTGGCCGCGATCGGGAACAATTTCACAAGGACCGACGACGAGAAGATACCGTTCACAGGATGGCCGATGGAGAAGGTCTACAATCATTTGAAGGATCGTATCGAGGCGGCAAAGGGCGTCACCCTCATAATCCTCGACGAGATAGATCAACATGTGTACAAATCAGGCGGCAACGTGCTCTATCTTCTAACGAATCTTAACGACGAGATGCAAGGAGCAAAGGTTAGTATAATTGGCATCACTAATGATTCCAAGTTCACAGACCATCTTGAGATGAGGATAAAAACGAGGCTCGGAGAGGAAAAGGTGGTGTTCCCGCCATATAATGCAGATGAGCTGAAGGACATCCTCGTACAGAGGGCTGATATGGCTTTCGAGAAGGGCGCGCTCGAGCCCGCGGTCATACCACTCTGTTCGGCCCTCGCGGCTCAGGAGCATGGTGACGCCAGGCGGGCTTTGGACCTGCTCAGGGTGGCAGGTGAGATCGCGGAGAGGGAATGTGCCACGATCGTCGCTGAGAGACACGTCCACAAGGCCAAGAACAAGATAGAGCTGGACGTCCTCAACGAAATCATCAGGTCGTTACCGACCCAATCCAAGGTGCTTCTTACGGCCATCATAATGGGCACGGAGGCCGACACGACGCAGATGACGACGGGCGAGGTCTATGATAACTACAGGGAGATGTGTCGCGTGGCCCGTATTTCACCTCTAACCCAGAGAAGGATAACGGACCTCATCTCGGAGCTCGACATGCTCGGTATCATATCTGCAACCCTGAAATCGTTCGGCAGGGGCGGTGGCCGTACACGTCTCATCCGATTGAGCGTCTCACCGGTAGAGACAAAGAGCATCCTGTCGGAAGACGATGAGATAAGGACCATCGTCGATTACAGAAGCCGTCAGATTCGGCTCTTTTGATCTCAATGGGGCCGGTCCTAATAATTCTTGTCCAATTCTTCCTCTACATCGAAGGCGGTACCATTCTTGTCCTCAAGGGCCTTGGCCTTTGAACCGTGCTTCCTCTTGTGGATGAACTTACTGTCCCCATTTTCTTCCTCCTCATCCATAAGGCCCCCCTCTTCCTTAACGTCCTCATTTTTACCTTCCTCCTCCTTTTCTTTTTCTTCCTTCTCATCCTCTTCCCCGCCGATGTTCTTCAACCCTCTATCATTATCGTCTTTATCCTTCCCCTTGTCGGCCTTGTCCCCCATCGACCCTTTGCCGCCTCGCCCTTTTTTCTTGGCTTTAGCATGGAGATAAAGACCGATGTCGATGGCCAACGGTATCGTTATTATGAGGATGATACTAACGACCAATCCCTTCCAGGATGACGGGGGGACATCGTCGGTTTTCAGGGACCCCGAGGCCAGTAATTTCATTATCCCGAACCAAGGCAGCTCCCCCTCGGCCTTCCCTACCAGCCATTCGACCGGGATTGAGGACACGGTATTCCCATTTTTATCTGGTAGACTAGCCTGGTCCACTACCGGCTGGTTGTGATCCCCATGGGTAAGGAAACCATCGTGCCGCGCATAGTCCCTGTTGAAGATGACGTTGAAGTCAATCAGGATGTCCTCGTGCCTGTAGGTAGCATCCGGTAAAGAGAACTGATGTACGCAGAACATGTCAAGGTCAGGGATGTCGGCACAGGGCCTGCCCATGTTAGCGTCAGAGGTGTTGTACTCGACCCATATGATAGCTCTATGTATTACGGGAGTGCCGCTCATCCCGTTCTTCTCATAGATGACCACGTCTCCGTAGTCCCCATATTGTTTGTATCCTTTATGGGCCCTACTCGTCGTGTTGTAGTCCGGGTTCGCCTCAATATAGGTGATTATATCGTGCCTGCTTTCGACCTTCTTCACGAGGGTCAGATCCCCGGTATCGATTATTCCAAGCGCAGAATCCTTCCCATGCATCATGCTTCCGGATTCGACCACGACCATGGGGGGCCAGATGAAACCGGTGTAGACCCAAAGGCTCGCCATGACGGCACTGACGATGACTGCGGCTATCACAACGTCCTTAATGAGGGAGAGGGCCTCCTCCTTCCGCCTCCGCTTCTTCTTCATCTCCTCCCTTTTTCTCGTGTCCTTTCTGGAGCGCATGTCACGGGACATTGGGACCATTCATGCCATATGCCCAGCCTTATAAAACCTTGTCGCCGCAGGATCGCGCCGCCGCACCCGCAGCCTCAATGATGACATTCGCCAAATCCGTGGGCGACATTCCCGGGCTTTCGATGCGTCTCCTTTCGTACATGGCGAACACGGTGGGCTTTACCTTCCCTACTTCTGGGGCGAGGCCGATGACGGACCTCTCAACAGCATCTATGGCTTCTATAGGAAACATGTGGAAGTCCCCTGTTAGACGGACGCAGGAGATCACCCCACCATCCATGACCACCTCGGCCCGAATGAGACCGCCACTTGTCTTCAACTCGGCAATCCCCCTAGTGGCCGGAGATGCCCTCCTCGCCTGACCGTTCTTAAGCAGATCTCTCATATCTTTCCCGTCGATGAAGAGCTCGGCAAGCCACCCCTCGCCATAGGGGTCTTTCTTAAGAAGGGTCGGCTCCTCCATGAGCCCATCGTTCAAAGCCGACACCCTGCAACCGAACGGAACCTCGACCCGGCCGACCCATTTATCCGTCTCTACTTTCATGAGGACATCGCCCGCCGCGAGGACGGCCCCTAATACTGCATCGAAGGAAACGAACTTGGGTAGACCGGAAAGGGCCTGAGCACGCACGGTGAGTCCGATACGCTGGGAGCCATCACCTCGACGAGGCCCGACCCAGAGGTCCGTGCCGAAGAGGACCAGTCCGGGGCCACCATCACAATCGTCATCCCTCATGCCAGCACACCTCCGATGCCCTGGTCGTGTACCTACTTGTGAGCCTTGAGCCCCTTATAGCTTAATATCGGGTCCTTGGCCGCAAGCGTCTCGTCCACCTTGCTGACCTTTACCGAGTGCGGGGCCGAGAGGACTATTTGCTTGTCCTCTTTCGCAATGGCGAGCATGGCCTCCACGACCCTGTCCAGCTCCTTCTTGGGCTCGGTCTCGGTGGGCTCGAACATCATGGCCTCTTCGACGATGAGCGGGAAGTAGATGGTAGGTGGATGCACTCCGTAGTCGAGCAACCGCTTTGCGATGTTCAAGGCCTTGATCCCCTCGCAGGTCGGACACTTCGCGCTGAGCACGAATTCATGTTTGCGAAGGTCCCTGTGTGGGAACCCGAACGTCCCTTTTAGCAGATCCTTCATGTAATTGGAGTTGAGGACCGACATCTCCCCCACGTCCCTCAGGCCTTTCCCCCCAAGGAGCTTCACATAGGCCCACGCCTTGATGCATACTCCGATGTTGCCGAAATGACCCGACACCTTACCGATTGTATGTTCCAGGTCATAATCAAGGTAGTAGACCCCATCCTCAACACTAACGACAGGGACAGGCAGGAATGGCACAAGGTCCTCCCGCACGCCGATGGGGCCCGAGCCGGGCCCGCCCCCGCCATGGGGCGTTGCGAAGGTCTTGTGAAGGTTGAAGTGCAGCACGTCGAAGCCCATGTCGCCGGGCCTGCAGATGCCAATGATGGCATTGAGATTGGCGCCGTCGTAATAGACGAGACCGCCCGCATCGTGGACTATCTTGGCGACCTCGCATATGTCCTTCTCGAAGATGCCTAGGGTGTTCGGGTTCGTGAGCATCAGACCGGCCGTCTTCTCACCGACAGCTGCCTTCAGAGCGTCAAGGTCCACGCAGCCGTCCTTCGACGGTATCTCGATGACCTTGTAACCAACCATGGCCGCACTGGCAGGGTTCGTTCCGTGGGCCGTGTCCGGTACCAGGATTTCGTCCCTTTCCCTGTTGTTGCGCGCCCTATGGTAGGCCTCGATGACAAGGATGCCGGTGAACTCACCATGGGCACCTGCCATGGGCTGGAGGGAAACGCCAGCCATGCCAGAGACCTCCTTTAAGGCTTCTTGCAGTTCATAGAGGCACTTCAGTATGCCCTGAACGGTCTCCTCGTTCTGGTATGGGTGGATTTCAGCGAAGCCTGGCATACCGGCAACGGTCTCGCAGACCTTCGGGTTGTACTTCATCGTGCAAGAACCTAGTGGGTATATGCCGTTGTCGACGCCATAGTTCATCTCGGCAAGCCTCGTGTAATGTCTTATCACGTCGACCTCGTTCAACTCCGGGAGGTCGAGCGATGTCCTTGCGAGGTTCTTCGGCACGATATCCGGCTCGATTGGACAATCTGGAATGAGACGGCCCTTCGCCGAGGCCTCCATCTCGAAGAGGAGCGGTTCCTGGTAACGGGCCTGCCTGTAACCGATGCCAACCGCCTTTTTCTCGTCGGTCATCTCAGGCACCCCCCTTCCCCTTTTTGTTCATGCCGTTGGACACATCCTCGGCCATGGTGATATATCTCTTGATATCCTCTTCGGAGTTCATCTCGGTCGTTGCCACGAGGAGCGCGTGTCCCATTTCCGGGAAGTATTGGCCCAGCCTTATGCCGGCGAAGATGCCCCTTTCCCTCATGCCTTTAGTGAACGACTTGTCGTTCATCGGGCCGAACCCGACGACGAACTCATTGAAGTAGGGTGCATTGAAGAAAGGGGCCTTGAGGCCCTTAATTAGCGAGAGACCCCTGGCCAACCGCCTCGCCTTCGAAGCGCAGACCTTTGCCAGGTCCGCATAGGACTTGCCCATGTAGGCCATGTACGATGCGGCCATCACCGCGCACAAGGCCTCATTGGAACATATGTTGGATGTCGCCTTCTCCCTTCTGATATGTTGCTCCCGCGTCTGGAGCGTCAGGCAGAAGGCTCTGTCCCCGTTGGCGTCCTTGGTCATGCCTATGACCCTGCCGGGCATCTGGCGCAGGAACTTCTTGGACGTGCTCAAGAGCCCAAAGGACGGACCGCCCATGGTCATGGGGATGCCGAGCGCCTGCCCCTCGCCTATGACGACGTCCGCGCCATAATCGGCCGGTGGTTTCGCGACGGCGAGCGAGAGCGGACTGGCGCCCACCACAAGGAGCGCATCTCCGACCATCGCCTTCATCTCAGTCACTGCCGTCTCCCAGACCCCGAAAAGGTTCGGACTCTCGACATAGACACCCGCGGTGTCCGGGCCTATGGTCTCTTTGAGCGCCACCATGTCTATGGTGCCGGTTGACGGGTCGAACGGAACCTCCTTGATCTTTATTCCGACACCTCTCACGTAATTGTTTAGAACGTCCTTGCGGCCCCAATGGATAGCCTTCGGGATGATGAACTCGTTCTTATGGGTAGCCCTTACCACAAGCCGGGCAGCCTCGCCCAAGGCGGTGGCTTGATCATACATGGAACTGTTCGTATATTCATGACCGGTGAGCTCGGCAACATAGCTCTGATACTCCCAGAGCGCCTGCATCATGCCCTGGCTTATCTCGGCCTGATAGGGTGTGTAGGCTGTGTAAAGCTCCGGCATCCTCATGACCGACCTGACGGCCTCTGGGATATAATGGCGGTAGATGCCAGCTCCAAGGAAGCACGATGCCTTTGTGGCATCCATGTTCTGGCCAGCCCTTTCCCTGGCCAGGGCCATGAGATCCATCTCTGTCATCCCATCAGGGATGTTCAGATTGTCAATCCGGAAGTCCTGTGGCACGTCTGCGAAGAGGTCATCGACGCTCTTGAGGCCAATCCTCTCGAGCATCTCCGTCTTTCTCTCGAGGTTAGGTATGTAGTGCATGGTCAAGACATTGGACAACAGGGATATATTGTTTTTCTCACGATGACGGCCGATGAAAAAGATTATCTGCCCCAGGCCACATTGGACCCAGGATTAAGATGGTCCTAGAAGGGCTCGCCTTAAAGGATTTCGGGAACCCGGTTCTTATTTTCATAGCAGGATTGCTGATAGCCTTCGCGGGGCGTGTCATCTGGAAAGCGGTATGGTTCACGATTGGGGCCCTCATCGGCATCGGTGTAGCAATGTTTGTATATGCCATCATCCAGATATTCAAGGCCTTGCCCGATGTGTGTTTCCTTGTGGCGATATTGGTGGGTGCCATAGTGGGTGGCCTAGCGGCCTTGAACGCAATAAAGTTCTGGATATCGGCCACAGCGGGTTTCGCAGGCCTCGTAGTGGCCTACCTGCTCACGGGTAACATCATAGTCGCGCTCGTCGTGGGTATCATCTTCTTCGCTATAATGTATTTCTATTTCGACGAGTTCCTGTCTGTGATGTCGGGGCTGATCGGCGGTCTCCTCACCGGATATGCGGTGGGCGTCCTCACCCACAGCGTGATATTGTTCTTCGTTGTGGCGATACCGGTGGCCATCGCAGGCGCCTATGCCCAGCTGCAGATAGAGGCAAAGCAGAAGCGGGACGGGGATGAGAGGATAGAGGATGCGGCATGAGGCCGCGGCACGTGGGGGGTGGTCAACATGAGCAATGTCCTCCGGGTCGTTGACACTGACCTGGCAGAGCCGGCGATGACCGCGGCCATTGACGAGGCCCTTCTTGAACATGTGGCGACCGGGGACTCCCTGCCGGTGCTCCATTTCTATAGGCGGAGGCCACCAGCCGTGACCATCGGCTACTTCCAGAGCGCCTACATGGACGTGGACCTGACATATTGCCGCGAGCACGGCATAAAGGTAATGCGGCGAATGAGCGGTGGGGGGGCCATATTCACGGACGAGCGACAATTGGTCTTCGGGCTCTCCACAAAGGGTTTACTTCCAGAGGCAGTGGAGGAATCATATGCATCGGTCTGCATGACACTGGCCAAGGCATTGACGGGCCTCGGGGCACCGTGCACCTACTCCCCGGTCAACGACGTCCTATGCCATGGGCGCAAGGTCTCTGGCTCTGCCCAGGTCCGGCGCAAGGATGCTGTCCTTCATCACGGTACGGTGCTCGTCGACGGTGACCTAGATGCCATGTTCAAGGCCTTGAAGGTGCCGGCTATGAAGGTCCGGGACAAGGGCATATCTGACCCCCGGGACCGGGTAACGACATTGGTGACTGTCATGGGCAAATGCCCGGAAATGGGGGCGGTCAAGGATGCCGTGGCCCGTGCATTCGCCACCATGCTCGGCCTTGAGCCCGTTCCAACGCCTCTCAGCGCCGATGAACGGAAGATGGCGGAGGGCTTCAAGGCGGAACGATATGCCCGCGAGGCATGGAACCTGAAGCGCTAATATAGTAAACCATAATATTTTGGATTGCTTACGGGTTGTTTGAGAACGATGGCCAAGGACAAGCGACATCCCGCTCCCATTGACAGGTCAAGGCTCTGCACCGAGCGACCCTTCGAAGGGGGACCAATCACCGATAGGCCCGTCACAGTATACGATACCACGCTCCGGGACGGGGAACAGACCCCAGGGGTTGCCTTCACGCCCGACATGAAGGTGGCCATCGCACAAGCCCTGGACGATGCGGGTGTGCACCAGATCGAGGCCGGGTTCCCCGCCGTTTCCGCCACCGAGCGGGAGGCAATTGGGCGCATCGTCGACATGGGCCTCAAGGCAGAGATACTTGTGCTCACCCGGCTGACAAGGGAGGACATAGATGCGGCCGTCGACGTGGGGGCCGACATGGCCCTTTTGTTCATAGGCACGTCCCGGCTCCACATGGAACACAAGCACCGGATGTCCGAGGATTCTGTCCTGGATTCGGTGCGGATGGCCCTTGACTATGCGAGGGCGCGGGGTATCCGAGCCTCGTTCACGCCCGAAGATGCCACAAGGACGGAATGGGCCTTCATGCAACGGCTTTTTACGACAGCTATCGAGCACGGGGCCTACAGGCTTGGGTTCGCGGACACGGTGGGGTGCGCAACCCCCGAGGCCACGACCGCTCTTGTTTCGCGGCTGAAGGCAATGACGGACCTGCCCATCTCATTGCATATGCACAACGACTTCGGTCTCGGCCTGGCCAATGCTCTGGCTGGGGTGCGGGCAGGGGCCACCGCCGTCAGCACGACCGTGGCCGGGCTCGGTGAGAGGACCGGCAATGTCCCGCTGGAGCAGTTCGTTTGCGCCATGCGTTATCTCTACGGGGTGGACATCGGCGTGGATACGACCAGGTTGACGGGTGTGGCCAGGTTGGTCGAGCAATGCTCGGGCCGGCCCGTCCCGGACAATCAGCCAATAGTTGGGCGGGGGGCCTTCGCCCATGAATCCGGGATACATATCGCGGCCGTCCGGCGTGAGCCGGCCACCTACGAGGCCATACGACCAGAGGACGTGGGCAACGAGAGGCGCTTCCTTCTGGGCAAGCACACCGGCAGGCATGCGGTGGAGGCCCTTCTGGCCACCCGAGGCCTGCGCCTGGGTGAGGAGGATGTTAGCAGGCTCGTTACGATGGTGAAGGTGGAGGGGGAGCGCAATGGGCGTGTCCGGGAGGAGGACTTCTGGGACATGGTGGCCGGGTTGGCGGGGCTTTGACCGTCATCGGCACGGTCAGAAGGCTACGATACGTTTATATGCAATCAAACCTCTCGATGCATTCTGTTGGGAAGAGCCCACAACGAGAGATAGGAAAAGTAAGAAGAGAGGTGTTAACATGACGATGGGAGACGAGCTCGAAGAGTTCCTCAGCGGTGACAGAGAGATTGTCGTGGTCATGGTGGATGGAAGGGGCTTCAGGGGTCGCATGACACGGTACGATGATGAGGTAGTCGTTCTGAAGGACGTAAAAGAGACACTCAACGAGGAACCGAGCGAGAGCGGCATCATCCAGTGGCGTAAGGTGCTGCACTCGAAGCTCATAATCCGGTTGGAGCATGTCCTCAGGGTCTGGCCCTGGGACGCCCCGAAGGCCGGCAAGCTCAGCAAGTGAGCCGGCCCATAACAAATTTTATATCCGCTTCTATCATAGTGGGGGGTGCGCCGTCGTAGCTCAGCGGTAGAGCACCTGATTCGTAATCAGGTGGTCGAGGGTTCGATTCCCTCCGACGGCTCTTCCTGCCGGCTTTTCTATCTATATCGAGGTGTAGGGACGCCCCGGACCCGGTCGCACTCTGCCTTTCGATTTATTTCGGTGCCTCCGTTTTCACTACGGGCGCGGGGGCCGGCTCGGTCTTCGTCGGTGGGGGCGGCGCTGGCGTGGCCTCGACCTTCCTCTTCTTCTTGACATTCTCCGCCTTCTCCATATTGTCCGCCTTCGCCGGCTTGGCCCTGTTTCTCATCATCAAGACCATGATGACGATGACCACGATTACGGCCAGCAAGCCACCGATGGCGATTATACCTATGTTGCCCGCACCGGCTGTGCCACTGTCACCACCGCCGTCGTCGATGACGGCCTGTTTGACCGTGATCTTGACGGAGGCCGTGCATTTGGCACCCTCATCATCGGTCATCGTAAGGGTCACGTCGTAGGTGCCAGCCTTCTTGAACGTATGGGTGAGGTTCGCGGTCGTGGCGGTCTCGCCATCCTTGAAGTCCCATGCGTATCCGAAGCCAGCCTCCATATCCGACGGGTTGTCGGTGACCGAGGTGACGGTGAAATCCACCTGTTCACCGGCGACTATCGTGGTATTGGACGCGCTGATAGTGACCTTTGGTCCAGGGTTATTTATGGTCACTTTGATGGTCGCCATCGAGGTAGCGCCCTCATCATCGCACACGATGAGCTTGACCAAGAACTCATCCTCTGTCGTGTAGGAGTGGTTTATCTCAGCGCCCGTTCCGTTCGTCCCGTCCCCGAACTCCCATTCATAGGTCAGGTTGGTAAGGTCAGATTCGGTGTCCGTGCCAATGCCCACGAAGGTTATGGGCTCATCCTCGTCGAACTCCTTGGTGGTCGGGCCCTCGATGGTCGCGGTCGGTACAGGGTTGATGACCACTATATGGAGGATATCGTTCACCTCCGCCCCGTTGTTGTCGCGGACGGTGAAGGAGACCTCATGCTCCCCCATCGAAGTATAGACGTGGT
>Ga0315273_10008503_pt1 | contig 12956 bp, 9 predicted proteins | sample YL17G02_0_MG_FD_205753 | JGI IMG/M metagenome (GOLD analysis project Ga0315273, IMG submission 205753) | Sediment microbial communities from Yellowstone Lake, YNP, Wyoming, USA - YL17G02_0 | ecosystem: Environmental > Aquatic > Freshwater > Lake > Sediment | place: USA: Wyoming | collected...
GAAACTGGCCCTTCAGGGAGGCCATCAGCGCGTGGATCTTCTTGCCGATCGCCTTGCGCAGCGTCTCCGCCTCGGCCGGCGTGAACCCGGCCATCTGCTTCGCGATCTGCATATATTGTTCCTGGTAAATGCAATTATGAACGACGATGTTATTCGCGACGAAATTGTGAATCCCATTTACAGTGATGTCGTAGACCCGCTCTTCGCCCGCCGGCTCGACGCTCGCGATCTCCCGCCAGGCGATCCGACCGGCACGGCTGGTTTGCGGTAGATCGAACTGCTCCACGAGTGGAGCGAGGCAGCGGAAGTCGATGCGAGTTCGAGCCTTGCCGGGGCTGAAGTGCTGCCGATCAAGGCCCGCTTGGGCCGAAATCGCTCCGAGTGAAAGGCGGCCGCCGCGCAGGCGCTGCGCCCCGATCGGCGCAAGCCGGCCTGCCACAGCAACGACCTCTTGCAGGGCCTGCTGTCGCTCAAGGCTCAGACCACCGTCCTCGGCCCAGGTCTCGACGTGCCTCTTGCCCGTGACCATGAACGGTTGAACCAGCTGAGCGAAGCGTGCGGTCCCGTTCGGGGTCACCTGGTATGCCGACTTCTCGACACCCTTGCCGTCGAGATAGCGCGACCGGCAGATGGCCGAACGAACACCTAAACGCAAGAGAAGCGTCTGTACGTCGTCCGCCAGACGTTGCGAAATCGTCTTGTAGAAAACCGCTCGCTTGCCGATGTGGCCATCACAGTCCCAGAGCGCGGCCAGGAAGCGGGAGATCTCGTCGTCGGCAAGCTCGAAGACGTGCTCCGGAATCCATTTCTCGGCGCTCAAAGAGCCTCTGCGCGTACTTCCTCGAGCGCGCTCGTCACTCAGCTTCCAGCGAAGGCCCTGATCTCGCAACCAACGCTCGAGCGACGACCCGCCGTGATATGCAAGCCCAGAGTTCGCGACGGATACTTGCACGACCCCTCGCGGCTTCTCGAACTTCGTGAACCTGACGTCTTCGAATCCCTCTTCGCATGAGCGCTCGAAGTCGTCGAGCAACGCCTGGTCGGACGAGTAGAAAGTCGGGTTGGGGTTACCCAACGAGCCGTCGGCGAGGAGATACGCCAGAACACGAACCTGCGCACGCTCCCGGTCGTCCAGCCGTCGGCCCTTGCCGGCATGGTTCAGCTTCGTAGGCGTCGCAACAAAGTCACCGGGCGCCAGGTCTTCCAATCTGCGCCAGCCCTGCTCGGTGAGGAACTCATGGTTGGCGGTCGCCTTGATCGTTGCTCCGTTGCGGAGCCGAAGCTCGTAGACGGGCTTCACGCCGTTGTCCAGCCACGCCGTGACGCGAGCATGCGCGGGATGCAATTCGTCGTCGACACCCTGGACGACAACGGAATCGTGCTCGGCGAGCCGGTCGAGTCGAACACGGCGGCCCGAGGCGGCGTCGAAAACGAGCGTGTCACCGGTGAGGCAAATTCCGTAGGAGTCGGAGGTCAGCGGCTTGAGCCGCTCGTCGATGTAGGTGACCGGCTCCTGGCCGTTCTTGCGCCGCGCGTAGGCGGGGATGTAGGTCATCGGCCCCGGCCGGTAGAGGGCGACGAGCGCGATCAGGTCGTCGAACTCGGTCGGCTTCACGGATCGCAGCGCGTCGCGCATCCCCGACGACTCGAACTGGAACACCCCGGTCGACTCGCCGCGCTGCAGCATCTCGTAGGTCTTCGTGTCGTCGAGCGGGATCGTGGCGATGTCTAGGCCGCCGAGCAGCGCCACCGCCTCGTCGATCACGTCGAGGTTGCGCAGGCCGAGGAAGTCCATCTTCAGCAGGCCGAGCGCCTCGACGGTGCCCATCGCGAACTGGGTCACGATCTCCTGGTCGGGGCCCTTCTGCTGGAGCGGCACGATCTCGGTGAGCGGCTGCGCGCCGATCACGACCCCGGCGGCGTGGATCGAGTCCTGGCGGACGAGACCCTCGAGCGGGCGCGCGAGGTCGACGATCTCCTTCGTCACGGGGTCGGTGTCGTAGGCCAGGCGCAGCTCCTCCCCGGGCTTGAGGCACGCCTCGAGGGTCTGCCCCGGTCCCTCCGGGATCAGCTTCGCGACCTTGTCGACCGACCCGTAGGGGATCTCGAGCACGCGCCCGGCGTCGCGGACGGCGGCGCGGGCGGCCATCGTCCCGAAGGTGATGATCTGGGCGACGCGGTCGCGCCCGTACTTCTCGGCGACGTAGTTGATCACCCGGTCGCGCCCGGCGACGGAGAAGTCGATGTCCATGTCGGGCATGTCCTTGCGGGCCGGGTTGAGGAAGCGCTCGAACAGGAGCCCGTAGCGCATCGGGTCGATGTCGGTGATCTCGAGGCAGTACGCGGCGAGCGAGCCGGCCGACGAGCCGCGGCCCGGCCCGACGCTGATCCCGTTCTGCTTGGCGAAGTGGATGAAGTCCCAGACGATCAGGAAGTAGTCGGCGAACCCCATCTCGCGGATCGTCTTCAGCTCGAACCGCAGCCGCTCCTGGAGCTCGGAGGTGACCGTGCCGTAGCGGCGCTCGAGCCCCTTCTCGCAGAGCTCGACGAGGTAGTCGAACGGCTCGCGCCCGTCCGGGGTCGGGTAGGCCGGCAGCAGGATCCGGCCGAGCTCGATCTCGACCGAGCAGCGCCCCGCGATCTCGAGCGTGCGCCGCAGCGCGTCCTCGTGGCCCGGGAAGTCGAGGGCCATCTCCTCGGGGGTCTTGAAGTAGAAGTGGTCGGTGTCGAAGCGCCAGTGGTTCGGGTTCTTGAGCGAGTCGCCCGACTGGATGCAGAGCAGCGCCTCGTGCGCGCGCGCGTCCTCGTGGCGGAGGTAGTGGACGTCGCCCGTCGCCACCGTCGGCAGGCCGGCCTGCGCGGCGAGCGCGACGAGCTCGGGGACGATGCGCTGCTGCACGTCGAGGTGCGCGTTCTGGAGCTCGACGTAGGTCGAGTCGCGGCCGAAGATCTGCGCGAGGCGGTCGAGCTCGGCGGCTGCATCGGCGGGGCGGCTCTCCTCGAGCGCCTTGCAGACGCGCCCCGAGAGGCAGCCCGAGAGCGCGATCAGCCCCGTCGCGTGGCTCTGCAGCAGCTCCCAGTCGACCCGCGGCTTGTAGTAGTACCCCTCGAGGTAGCCGAGCGAGGAGAGCTTGATCAGGTTCGCGTAGCCCTCGTTCGACTCGGCCAGCAGCGTCAGGTGGGCGTAGCCCTTCTTCTGCGCGCGGCGGTCGTCGGCGACGTACACCTCGCAGCCGAGGATCGGCTTGACACCCTGCTCGCGGGCCGCCTTGTAGAGCTCGACCGACCCGGCGAGCGAGCCGTGATCGGTGAGCGCGACGGCCGGCATCTCGAGCTCGGCCGCCCTTGCGGCCAATGCCGGAATGCGGCAGGCCCCGTCGAGGATCGAGTACTCCGAGTGGACGTGGAGGTGAACGAAAGGGGCGTCTGCCATCGGCCCGGCCATCATACGACTGCGGTCCGCTGGCACCCCGGAGCCCCTCGGATCTACAGTAACCCCATGGCGGCTGCCGAGCGCTACGTCCTGCGCGCGACGCTGGTGGACGATCCGGAGGTCAGCCGGACGCTCGCGCTCGCCGGCCGGCGCACGCTCGAGCAGCTGCACCACCTGCTGCGCGAAGCCTTCGGCTGGCACGACGATCACCTCTACTCGTTCTGGCTGAGCGGCGTGTTCTGGGACGTGGAGAGCGAGTACACCTCGCCGGTCGACGCCGAGCCGGGCGCGCGGACCGCGCAGGCGCGGCTCGACGAGCTGGGCCTGCAGCCCGGGCAGACGATCGCCTATGTGTTCGACTTCGGCGACGAGTGGCTCGTCGAGCTCGAGGTGGTCGAGATCGGCCCGGCCGAGGGGCCGCTGCAAGCGATCGTCGCGAGCGAGGGCGAAGCGCCGCCCCAGTATCCGCCGCCCGACATTCTGGTGTGACGCTCGGCGTGCGCGCCCCGGCCCGCACCCTTCGCAGCCTTGCGCGCACCACCTTCGAGACGAGCTTCGGCCCACTCGACATCGTCCCCGATCCGGCCGCCGCGCCGCCGTACTCTCGCCTCCGACGGACGGGTGTGGACTTCGAGGTCGAGAGCTGCCCGATCCGAGTCGCGTCGCGCGAGATCCATGTCGGCGGTGACGAGGACGGCGTCAAGGCCACTGCGAAGAGGCCGTGCGCCCGTTCGGCGAGGACGCCTCGGCGCCGGTCAGATCACTAGCTCATTCGGGCTCGTCCTCCCCTCGCAGGACCTTGATCAGCTCGGAGGCCTCCGCTTTCGACTCGGGCCAGCGCTCGCCGTAGCGCTCGCAGAGCCCGTGCGCGATCGCGTAGATCTGCCGCACGCTCGGCGGCGCCGTCGGCGACGGGCGGGGTGTCGTTCGCGGCTCTCGCACGTCCTCAGTCCAGCAGGGAAAAGCGCACCTGTCTGTGCAGAAACCGTGCCGGAACCATCTAGGCTCCTCCCGGTGACGAGCGCCGAAGCCACCACGAGAGCCGCCGTCGCGCAGCGCATCGCCGAGGCGCTGATCGAGGGCTTCGATCGCCACTACCGTCTCTTCCGCGAGACGAGCGCGGCCGCCAAGGACCGCTTCGACGCGGCCGACTGGGGCGGGATCCAGCTCTCGGTGCGCGAGCGGATCCGCTTCTACGACGACCGCGTCGGTGAGTCCGTCACGCGGCTGCGCGACGAGCTCGAGGCGGAGACGATCGACAGGGACACCTGGCGGGAGGCAAGGCTCGACTACATCGGGCGGCTCGTCGAGCACAAGCGCCCCGAGCTCGCCGAGACCTTCTTCAACTCGGTCGTCCGCCGCGTGCTTCACAAGAGCTACTCGCGTAACGAGTTCATCTTCGTCCGCTCCGCGGTCTCGACCGAGTACATCGCGTCGGACCCGCCGACCTACCGCAGCTACTACCCCCAGGAGACGGGGCTCCGCGCGACCCTCGCCACGGTCTGCCGCGACTTCGGGTGGACGCGGCCGTACGCCGACCTCGACCGCGACGTCGACCGCGTGATGCAGGCGCTGCTCGAGCACCTCGGCGGCCGCTGGCCGCAGGAGGAGCCGAACTTCCAGGTCCAGGTCTTGAGCTCGGCCTTCTACCGGAACCGGGCGGCCTACATCGTCGGCCGGATCGTCAACGGCAACGACCAGACGCCGTTCGTCGTCCCCGTCCTCCACGACCACGACGGCCGCCTCGAGCTCGACGCGATCCTGCTCGACCCCGAGACGATCAGCGTCGTGTTCTCGCTCTCGCAGGTCTACTTCCTCGTCGACATGGACGTGCCCTCGGGCTTCGTGGAGTTCCTCCAGTCGCTCATGCCGGCGAAGCCGCGCTCTGAGCTCTACACCGCGCTCGGGCTCGGCGGGCAGGGCAAGACGCTCTTCTTCCGCGACCTGTTCCACCACCTCCACCACTCGCGCGACCTGCTCGTCGAGGCTCCCGGCGAGCGTGGCCAGGTGATGCACGTCTTCTACCTGCCCTCCTACCCGTACGTCTTCAAGGTGATCAAGGACGTCTTCGGGCCGGCCAAGAGCCACATCACACGCGAGGTGGTGAAGCGGAAGTTCGCGCTGGTGAAGGAGGCTGACCGCGTCGGACGGATGGTCGACGCGCTCGAGTTCGAGGATCTCGCCCTCCCGTACGACCGCTTCGCGCCCGTGCTGCTCGCCGACCTCGAGGCGCTCGCACCGTCGATGATCGTCCGGGACGGTGACCGCCTGATCGTCAGGCACTGCTACGTCGAGCGCCGGATGACACCGCTCGACGTCTACCTGAGACAGGCGACGCCCGAGCAGCTCGACCACGCTCTGCGCGAGTTCGGCGACGCCGTCCGCGAGCTCGCCGACGTGAACATCTTCACGGGGGACATGTTCTTCAAGAACTTCGGGATGAACCGCCACCAGCGCGTCGTCTTCTACGACTACGACGAGATCGAGTACCTCACCGACTGCGTGTTCCGCGAGCTACCGGACGACGACCCCTTGGGGTCGGAGGTCGCGGTCACGCACCACGACGTCTTTCCCGAGGAGATCGCCACCTTCCTGCTCGGCAGCCCGGCGGTGCGCGAGGCGTTCGTCCGCCACCACGAGGAGCTGCTGCATCCCGCCTTCTGGCAGGAGCGCCAGCGCCGCCTCGCCGACGGCGAGACCGCCGAGTTCTTCCCCTACCCCGAGTCGGCCCGCTTCTGCAACCGCTACGAGCCCTAGAGGTTTGATGTGTATTAGGCATCCGTCGTGGGGCCGTTCCAGGCCAAGCCAGGGTGGCTCGGCGTCCGCAGCCCAGGCCGGTGGGCCCGGGCAAGGCCGACGAGACAGCATGGCGCCGCGCCTGGGACGGCACCGCGACCACGGCTAATGCGCATCAAGCCTCTAGCCCGAGGCTCGCAGCTCCACGAACCCGGCCGCCGCGAAGTCGCCGTCGAAGGCGAACGCCTCGCCGATCCGCAGCGAGCGCATCAGCGCAAAGCTCGTCGCGTCGACGAAGGAGTACGGCCGCTCGTCGTGACGATGTAGCCAGGCCCATGCATCGCGCTCGAGCTCGCTAGAGACGAAGGCGACGCGAAGTCGGTCGCTGCGTTCCGTCGACTCGAGGAAGCTCGACGCGACGCTGTGGCCGTATCGACTGCGCAGGAACGTCCACGTCTCGCCCCGCACGTGATTCGACGTGAGCAGGGCTGCCTCGGGACGCTCGGCCAGGAGGGCGATTGCCTGCTCGTGCCGCCCGTCCCTCCTCGCCGCCATCGCGATCCAGAAGGACGAGTCGACGAAGATCATTCGTGGCCGAGAGGGCCGTAGACGATCTCGTTCACGCGCAGCGAGTCGTCGGGCTCACCCTCGACGATGCCAACGATCTGCCAGAGCGGGTCGTCGGGCAAAGGCGGCAGCGGCCGTAGCCGCTCGCCGACGAAGCGGCGGATCAGCGCCGCCTTGGAGACACCCTCCATGGCCGCTTGGCGGCCGAGGGCGGCATCGACGTCCTCCTCGATCATGATTTGCAGCCGTTTCATCCCGAACGCCATATTACACCAGTCCTCAAAAGTGATGTAAGTCTTAGTTCAGCAGGAAACGACGCACGTGTCCGTGTCGACTCTGTGCCGGCTTACGCCGCGAGCTCCACGAACCGGCACAGGGCGTTCGCGAGGCGCATCTGGTCGATCGTGCGGCAGTTGACCTCGAGCAGGCGCGGGCTTGCGACAAGGTAGGCGAGACATTGGGCGCGCGAGATCGCCACGTTGAGTCGGTTCCGCGAGAGCAGGAACTCGAGGCCGCGCGGGACGTCGTCGCCGGTCGAGGTCGCCAGCGAGTAGAGGACGACCTTCGCCTCCTGCCCCTGGAACTTGTCCACGGTGCCGACGCGGACGGCCTCGGGCAGCCCTTCGCGCAGGAGGTTGACCTGCGCGTTGTAGGGCGCGACGACCATCACGTCCGCCGCATCGACGCCCGCGTCGAGCAGCGCCGCGAGCTGCGCCCCGACCGCCGCGACCTCCTCCGCGGACTCCTGCGTGCGCCCCTCGTGCTCGACCGGGACGAACCGAAGGCCCGTCCCGAGCGGCGTCCCCCGCTCCTCGGTGCACGGGTCGTGCCGCAGCCGCCCCTCGTAGAACTCCTCCGAGATGTAGCCACAGACGTCGGGGTGCAGGCGGAAGGTGCGCTCGAGGAAGATCCCGCGGTCGGCGGGGATCGTCGCGTGCTCGCCGAGCAGGTGCGTGAGCACGGAGGCGTCGGCCCCCTCGGGATGCGAGCCCTGCAACACCTGCGCGAGTTGGAGCGGGTCGCCGACGAGCACGAGATTCCGTGCCGCCGTCCCCATCGCGAGCGCGTCGGCGAGCGAGACCTGGCCCGCCTCGTCGACGAACAGGTAGTCGAGACAGCCGTCGAGGTCGCCGTGGGCGAAGAGCCAGGCCGTCCCGCCGAGCAGCGGCGCGTCACCGCAGCCGGGGCGGCCGGTGACGTTCTCGATCCGCTCGCCCTCGTAGAACGACTCCGGGTTGCCGGCGGTCGCCTTCTTGACGCCCTGCACGGAGATCCCCGCGGCCTCGACCTCCTCGAGCAGCTTGTGGATCGCCTTGTGGCTCGTCGAGGCGACCCCGACCCGCTTCCCCCCGGCCAGCAGGCGCGCGATCAGGTGCCCGGACGTCCACGTCTTGCCGGAGCCGGGCGGCCCCTGGATCACGAGATGGCCCCCGTCGAGCGAGAGCAGCAGCGCCTCCAGCTCGTCGAGGTCGTTCGTCTGCACGGGCCGGTCGAACGGCTCGCGGCGCAGCACCGACTCGAGCGCCGGGTAGCGGCGGTCACCCGCGAGCAGCGAGCGGCCGAAGCGCTCGAGCGCCGCCTCCTGCGACCTCGTGTCGTACGGGCGCCCCGGGATCAGCGCCTCGGGGAGCGGGACGTCCTCGATCGTCGGCCCGCGCCTGAGCCCGAGCACGCGCGCCTCGCGGTCGAGCGCGACGATCTTGCCCGCACCCTTCCCGGTCGAGGGGTCGAAGGGCCGGTCGCCCGCCCCGAGCTTGTGCTCCTGCGGCGGGAAGGTGAAGACGTGGACGACCGAGCGCTTGACGGGCTCGCTCTCGCCGGTCGGGACGAGCCCGCCGATCGAGTCGGGGTCCTCGAGGAGCTCCTCGGGCGTCAGCTCGAGCCGGTCGAAGAGCGCCCACCACACGGGCTTCTCCTCGCGGTCGTGGTAGTCGAGGAGCTGCGCGGCGAGCTCCTGGTCGGCCGCGAGCAGCTCCGCCCGCAGCGCGGCGCGCTCCTCCTTCTCCGGCGGCGTCTCCCTCGGCTCGACGGGCTCGGGCGGCGGGATCGGGCCGGCCTCCTCCCGCAGCTCGAGCAGCCAGTCGCGCAGGAGCCGGGTCGCGACGCAGTCCTCCCTGTTGTAGAGGGCGATCCCGTCGAGGATCGCCTGGTCGCGCAGCTCGATGTAGCGCTCGTGCTCGACGATCGAGGTGCCGCCGTCGCGGATCTCCGCCGTCCGCTCGAACGGCAGGAAGACCTCCAGCTCCTTCAGCCCGTAGCCCGGCACCGAGGCAACCAGGCCGCCGCGCACGACCTTGAGCAGGTCGACGAGGACGCCGCGGCGCAGCAGGTCGTCGACCTCCGCCTCGCGGGTGCCATAGCGGCCCATCAGCCGGCGCAGCGCGGAGACCTCGTAGGAGGCGTAGTGGTAGACGTGCAGGTCGGGGTAGGCGAGCAGGCGCGCGTGGACGCGGTCGACGAACGCCTCGAGCGCGGCCCGCTCGCCCGGGTGGTCGTGGGCCCAGAGCGGGTCGAAGCCGCCGTCGGCGTCGAGCACGCCCCAGAGGTACTCGAGGCTCCCCTGCTCGTCCCAGAACGGGTTGCCCTCGATGTCGAAGAAGAGGTCGCCGGGCGAGGGATCGGGCAGGAGCGCGAAGCCGGAGTCGGCATGCGGCGGGAGGAGCTCGTACTCCGGCTCGCCCGTCTCGCGGCGCCCGAGCTGGAGCCGCGCCTGCCGCTGCACCTTGGCGAAGCGCTCCGCGTTGAGCCCGGCGGGCTCCGCGGCGTGCGCGAGCCCGGTCAGGGTCGTGATCCCGGCCGGCTCGAGCTTCGCCATCTCGCGGCGGCCGACCCCGGCGACGCGGCAGAGACTGTCGGTCTCGTCCCACCAGGAATCGCAGAGCGACCTGAAGCCGCACATCCCGCACGCCTCACAGGGGTACGGCGTCGTCTCGCGACCGGCGGCGACGAACTCCTCGAGCCGGGTGTGGACGCGGCGCTCGTAGGCGGCGAACTCCTGCGGGCGGAAGCTCTGCCGCTCACCGGAGCCGAGCAGAACGTGGATCAGCGCCGGCTCCACCCCCTGTATCCGGGCGAGCCGCTCGCTGTAGAAGCAGAGCTGGAGGATGTAGGCGGGCTTCGCGCTGCGGGCGAGCTTGGTGTCGACCGCCTCGTAGGTGCCGTCCGGCTGGCGCTCGAGGAAGTCGGCCTGCCCGCGCCAGCGCCCGTCCATCAGGACGCCCTGGTAGACCACGTCGACGCCGGCCCGGATCGCCTCCTCGGTCTCGCGCGCCGCGCGCTCCCAGTCGAAGTCGGGCTCGAGCGAGATCTCCGTGACGGTCTTCCCCTCGGCGCGCAGCCGGGCGAGGTAAGCCGCCTCGTGCTCGCGCCCCTTGCGGAAGATCAGCTCGGCCTGGTCGTCCACGAGCCGGGGCTTCTCGAGCTCGCCGAGCGCGACCCGGCGAGAGAGCGTCGTCAGGTGCTCGCACCCGAGGTACCCCGTGACGTCGGAGGGCGAGAGGAGGAGGCGGTCGTCTTTGAGCTGCACCGACTCAGTATCTGCCCAGCGGCGGCGTGCGCTTACGGGCGCGTAGTAACGCGTGGGCAAGATCGGTGGAAAGGCCCGATGCGAGGCCGGCTCTGTCTGGGCACTCTGAACGCATGACGGACGACCTGGTCGAGCTGCCGATCGGGCCCGAGCTGTGGGAGCGCGTGTTCTCGATCGCGCCGCTCGTGCTCGTCGGGACGCAGGAGGGAGACGGCTGGGACGTCGCCCCCAAGCACATGGCGATGCCGCTCGGCTGGGAGGGTTTCTACTGCTTCGTCTGCACGCCGCAGCACGCGACCTATCGCAACCTGAAGGAGCAGCCGCAGTTCACGGTCAGCTTCCCGCGGCCCGAGCAGATCCTGGAGGCGAGCTTCGCCGCCGGCGGCCGCTTCGAGGGGAACGCGAAGCCGGCGCTGGCAGCCGTGCCGAGGGCCCGCGCGAGGGTCGTCGACGGGTGGGTCGTGAAGGGCTGCCCCTTCTACCTGGAGTGTGAGCTCGAGCGGATCGTCGACGGGTTCGGCCAGAACAGCCTGATCGTCGGCCGCGTGGTCGCCGCGTCCGCCGCCCGTGAGGCGCTGCGCGGCGCCGAGGTCGACGACGCCGATCTCGTGCATCGGCTCGGGCTGCTCGCCTACCTCCCGCCCGGCCGCTTCGCCGTCGTGCGCGAGAGCCTGGCGTTCCCGTACGCCGTCGACTTCCGGCGCTAGATGACGAACGCCCGGCCGCAAGCGCTCCTGGCCTGGCTGGACGAGCACCGCCGGGAGATGGTCGAGGTACTCGAGCGGCTGGCCCGGGCCGAGTCGCCGTCGCTCGATCCCGAGGCCCAGCGCGGGCCGTTCGAGATCCTCGCCGCGGAGCTCGAGCGCACCGGCTACGCCGTCCGGGCGGTGCGCGGCCGGGAGGCGGGCGACCACCTGTACGCGCGACCAAAGCAGCGGCGCCGCGGCGAGCCGCGCCAGCTCCTGATCGGCCACATGGACACCGTGTGGCCCGTGGGGACGCTCGGCAAGATGCCGCTCCACCAGATCGACGGGCAGCTGTTCGGCCCCGGCGTGGCCGACATGAAGGGCGGCCTGGTCGAGATCGTGTTCGCGCTCCGCGCGCTGTACGAGCTCGGCCTCCAGCCGTCCGTGACGCCCGTCGTGTTCGTGAACACCGACGAGGAGATCGGCAGCCCCGACTCGAGCCGCTTGATCCGCCTGCTCGCGCGCGGCGCCGAGCGCGCGTTCGTGCTCGAGGCCGGCGAGGGCGCGGACGGGAAGCTGAAGATCGCCCGCAAGAGCGGCGGCCACTTCACCGTGACCGTGCGCGGCCGCTCGTCGCACGCGGGCGCCGAGCCCGAGCACGGGATCAGCGCGATCCTCGAGCTCTCCCACCAGGTGCAGCGGCTGTTCGCCCTCAACGACCCGGCCCGCGGCGTCACCGTCAACGTCGGCACGATCGACGGCGGCCTGCGCCCCAACGTGGTCGCCGCGGAGGCGAGCGCGATCGTCGACGTGCGCGTGCCCACCGCGGCCGTAGCCCGCGAGGTGGAGGAGGCCCTGCGAGGGCTGGAGCCCGTTCTCGAGGGAGCCACGATCGAGGTCGAGGGGTACTTCGCCCGGCCGCCGATGGAGCCAGGCCCGGCCAACCGCGCCCTGCTCGCGACCGCCAAGCGGCTCGGCTACGAGCTGGGGATGTCGCTCGAGGACGCCGGCCTCGTCGGCGGCAGCTCGGACGCCAACACCACGAGCCTCTTCACCGCCACCCTGGACGGCCTGGGCCCGATCGGCGAAGGCTCCCATGCGACGGACGAGCGGGTGGACACGACGCAGATGCCGGAGCGAACGGCGCTGCTGGCCTTGCTGCTGCTCGAGCCGGCCAGGTGAGGTGAAGGCCCCGCCGAACGCTCGATCGAAGCGCGGGACCAACACGTTCAGCCGACGCTACGCGACCCCCGCCCGCCCCTGCGCGGCCTCGAGCACGGCGTCGACGATCTTGTTGTACCCGGTGCAGCGGCACAGGTTGCCCGACAGCGCCTCCCTGATCTCCGCCTCGCTCGGCGAGGGATTGCGCACGAGCAGCGCCTCGGCCGAGACGATCATGCCGGGAGTGCAGAACCCGCACTGGGCGGCGCCGTTCGAGACGAAGGCCGCCTGCACGTCGCTCAGCTCGCCGGCGCGCTCCAGTCCCTCGATCGTCGTCACCTCGCGGCCCCGCACCTGCTGGGCCAGCTGCAGGCAGGAGACGACCGGCTGCCCGTCGACGAGCACCGTGCAGGCGCCGCAGTCCCCGGTCATGCAGCCCCACTTCGTTCCCGTCAGCCGCAGGTCGTCCCGGAGGAAGGAGAGGAGCGTGACGTCCGGCGCCGCCTCGCGGCGGCAGGGATCGCCGTTGACGGTGAGCTCGACCCTCACGCCGCATCCCCCGAGAGCACGCCGTTGATCGGCGCCGGCACGCCGGCCGGCCAGTTCCCTGTCGCCCGCAGCCAGCTGATGCGCAGCGCCCGTGGGACGAGGACCGCCACCACCTGGCGCCGGTAGTCGGCGGTGCCCCTCGCGTCGGTGATCGGGGAGCACGCCGCCGCGGCGCGGGCCCCCGCTTCGGCCGCGTCCTCTGCGGACAGCTCCGTGCCCAGCACGGCCTCGGCCGCCTCGTCGACGAGGAGCGGCACCGGCGCGACCGCGCCGAGAGCGACCCGTGCCCGCGTCACCG
>Ga0315273_10008504_pt1 | contig 12956 bp, 11 predicted proteins | sample YL17G02_0_MG_FD_205753 | JGI IMG/M metagenome (GOLD analysis project Ga0315273, IMG submission 205753) | Sediment microbial communities from Yellowstone Lake, YNP, Wyoming, USA - YL17G02_0 | ecosystem: Environmental > Aquatic > Freshwater > Lake > Sediment | place: USA: Wyoming | collected...
TTTTTAACTATCCGGAATCGCTCTTCTGGCGTCATTGTTCCCGCCTGCAAACGCTGCATCTGATCGGCGGCCTCTTTGTCCTTCTTGTCGGCCATGGCTTTCATGTTCGCAATTTTGTTAATGTCTTTCTGTTCCTGGGTTGTGTTGGCACGGGCCTCTGACATCTTCTTGGACCTCGAAGCCCGAACCTCATCCGTCATATTGGCCGCGGCAGCCTTGCGGCGAACCGAAGATGACGCGACTTCTTCCTGCGTCTTGGCTGCTTGCGTGGCCCTGAACTTGGCAGTCGAGGCCGCCTTATCTCCATCGGTCCGCTCTGCGATCGCCTTGCTGATGTTGGCGATCCTCTGCTCACGGAACTCCTCCGTCCATCCAGCACACGTGGCTTTGTGTTTTGCGTTTTCGAGAGCTCGGGCCTCCGGAGATTTGCGTGCATGCATCGCCTTGGCTTGGAGAGAACGTTGGAGTGACCACTCCGGGCGAGAGTAGTGCCTCTCGCAAAGAAGAGCGTACCGCCTGGCCCACTCTTCCGGAGTGCGTTTTGCGATGCTGGCTCGGAGCTTCACGATCCATTCTTGGTGGAGAACGGAGTCGGACGTTCTTTTGGCGAGGGACGCTCTCAACGCAGCGATCCAACGAGTGCGCCGCGCCATGAACCCGATCTGCCACTTCTTGCGGGTGCCTTCTCGCTGTTTGGTTGTTCTTCCCGCCATCGATGCACGAAACTTTTTCCGAGTTTCTGACTGGCGTTCGCTGCTATGAGCTTTCAGAGTCTGTGTCCGTTTTTCGCGGAAGGCGGCTCTTTGCTCTTCGGACATGGCAGCGAACTTGGCGCATTTCGTCTGCGAGATCTTTTGTCCAATCGCTTGAATCTCTTCGTCCGTCTTGTTGCTCCAAGCCAAGAGCATGCGAGCTTTTGTCGCTGCCTTCCAAGAAGCGGGCAGCGATGCCTTCGTGTGAGAAATTTTCTGACCAATGGACGTCCTTTCTTCCGGAGACCGACCGGACCATACATCGATCATATTCACGGAGAGCTGCGCGGAGAGCTGCGCGGAGAGCTGCGCGGAGAGCTCTTCGAAGGTTAGAAAAGGTTTGCCTATGTCGCCGAGCTTCTGCGCGAAAACGCTGTGAAAATATCCGCAGCTCTCCGCATCTGATGCGAGTCGGCAATAATGTGGAACGTTGGGGAGGAGACCTGATTCCACCTCTTGCGGAAAGAGCGGTTGCAACCATCGCTGGGCCGCATACCCGACTGAGACGACGCGGCCGGACAAGACCAAATTCACGAGGACGTGCATCATCGAAGAAGCGGTGGATCGCATGCGTGCCAATTCTTCCTGGTAATGGCATCCTCGGAAAAGCCCCTGTCTGTCGTGTGGAACGTCTTCGGCGAGCCATAAAGGGATGTCGCGCACTGACCAATTGTCCAGCATGCAAACGATGCGACTGCTGCGCGTTTCTTCTTTATCTTCCCGTCGTGCGTGAGAAAATGCGATGACGACGTCGTCAGGGAGATCTCTGAGTTTTGCGGCATAATATGCCACGTACTTCTCATCAAAATTTTCGGGTGCGACCCAGCTGCTCCTGCGACCGACCATGGCGTCGTCAGCTAGAGCTTCGTTTGAGCCACCTCGGCTTGCGTCGCGGTTAGGTGAAGATCTGGAATGTTTCTCTTACAAAAGCATGCAGGTGCGAGTGAAAAAATTCGACCCAGACACCATAAAAAAGGACAGGATTAGTCTCATCGTCGGAAAGCGTGGGAGCGGAAAGAGTAGCCTGCTGAAGGATCTCTTATTTTCCATGAAAGACCGATTCGACTTTTGCATGGCCATGTGCCCAACCATGGAGAGCGCCAACATGCTCAAGAACTGCATGCCGGAGAGCTGCGTGTACAGCAGATTCAGTCCCGGAAAGATTGACCTTTTAGTTCAAACGGCTCGAGAGTTTGCTGCGAAGAACAAAGAACGCCATTTTCTGTTGGTTCTCGATGACGTGTTTTACGATAAAAGCATCTGTCGATCTCAGGCGTTTCGATTCCTATTTTTTAATGGCCGTCACATTCGCGTAACTGTGCTACTTTTGCTGCAATATCTGGTTGATTTGCCTCCGGATCTCAGGGCAAACGTAGACTACGTTTTCTCCATGAGAGAAACTGTGCTGGCTAATCGACTCAAACTTTATAAAATGTTTTTTGGCGTGTTCGGTAGCTTCGAAGATTTTTGCGTAGTCTTCGAGCGCTGCACGCAGAATTACGAATGCATATGCTTAGACAACACGCTGCAGTCCACGGGCGTAGCCGACTGCATCTTTTGGTACAAGGCTCGACTAGACATGGAAGATTTTCGACTGGGCGCTCACGTCTACTACAATCTCGAAACCAAATATCGAAGAGTGGAGGGGACAATTGTACCTAGCATCGAAGAGCAAGAGTTCGTTGCCAAAAAGCCCAAAGTGTCGGTCCTCAAGGAAGACCATCTGGAAAGCCGTGGAGAGGATGTCGATGACGTTCGATGATCGCGCTCTCGGGTGGCAGCCACGTGTGCCCTGCGACAGAGGCCTCGAGGCAACTTCCGAGTCGTGTTTTCCTTCCGCGCCTCCCTGAGAGCTCGCCTACCGTACTAGAGTTCCTTGAATAAAAAGAACAAGCTGACTACCACTCACATAATCGCCGTTTGCTTCTCTTGGTGGCCTCTGAAAGTCGTTCACACTGACGCCGCCAGGGACGTTCCCGTATTCCTTCCTGAACGTCTCATAATACCGCAATGTGTCCACGTCGAACGTCGTCACTTTAACCCTCGCATCCCCGGCCCAGACTTTCTCGCGCAAATCGTAGTTCCTTAACCACATGAGGTCGTAGAGCACTTCCGAGCCGCGCGACATCTTCGAGGCATCTGCGTCGGAGGCGCATTCTGTTGGTCGCCGGAGCGTGTGGGAACTCCTCGGCATTGCACTTTCGCCTGTCAGATATGCGTCCGAGACGAAGAGGTACTCTTTCATCACTTCGCACGAGATCATCGAGGCAACGACGTCGTGGGCCCACCCCAAGACCGATGCAGTCGGGTTTCTCTTTCTCGTGGCAGCTTTCTTGTCGAGCGTGAGAGTCGAGTGAAGCACCTCCAAGAGCGCTTCGCTCAACTTGGAGACGAGAGCCGCGCGAAGCACCTCCGCTGTGGAACGGGCGTCTCTGCGGCGACGGTCGAGGAGGAAAGCGCGCGTGCTCAACATGGGGAAGGCGTCAGAGGCGGCGCGATTGCAGTCTTCCAAGGAGGCTCTCTTCATCATCACTTCCATGCGGGTCGTCGAGACAAGACGCTCAGAATAACAGAGGTACTCGGCGACAACCCGGGATTTTGCGCAGAAATAAATGAGCTCCGACCGAAGCAGGCGAAGTGAGATCTCTTCATTGCCGTCGCCATCTGAGCTCTCAGAGGCACTCTCGAGCGCAAGGTTCTCCTCTTCCTGGCAGCTAGGATCTTCCTCAAGTACTCCCAACAAGACCAAAATATTGTGGAGAGCCTGTTCATCAAAAATAGACCTGGTCACCACTAGCTGCACCAAGAAAGCCAGGATGTGCCTTCTTTGAGTTTCTTCTCCCTGAAGAGGCGGACTCCTCCATGGGTCCGAGATATGCCCGCGGTCGGTGGATCCCACAGCGCAAGTGACGACCTCCCATGCAGAAAAAAATGGGAAACTCCAGTAGAGCCACGCCCGGTACAAGGGAGAGATCGATACTCCCTCGAACTGTAGTGTGTCGAGCGGAGGCTGGCAGTCCGTGAACCCAAGATTGGCAGTAGCATGGTAGAGACGCCATTGGTGCGGTTGGCTGCAATCTGGGCACATCTTCTCGGTGTCTTGTTTCGTCCAACTTATCGTTTCCTTTTTTGCGGTTGACCAGACGTGGCACCGGCAGCCCCGCCGATAAAAGTGGTTGCAGCGAGAGAGCTGAGCGAGAGCATACCAAGGCAGGTATGAGAGTGTGACGCCATGATGGAAATCTAGTTCCAAAGAGGCTTCCATTACTCTTGCGTGGCTGGCGTTTGATCCATAAGCTGGCTATCGGGGCGCATCTTCTCGGCTGCAGCACCACTTTTGCAAGAATTGGCAAGATAGAACTGCGATTCCCGCCTTATTGAGCAAGCAGCAGCGGATATGTCGATTTTTTTCGTCTGCTCTGAAAAAAACCATGTCCCACGAGTCGCCCTGCTCCCGGCACATGAACTCAAACGTCTGGAAGATGTGGATCGACCCCAACGCGTCGCCGCCCGAGTCCGTGGCGTTTCCACCGGGCAAGTGCCAAATGTCGTGTGGCGAGGGCAACGTGCAATGCGTGATGGAGTGCTCCGACGACACCTCGGGCGATGTGTGGACCTACGACGGCTACGTGACACACGGTCCGTCGGCACGCCTATGCCCCGAAGGCGACAGAGGCACCGCTTGCTGGCATAAAGGTCTTGACGACGTGGACCTCAAGATGAACATCTTGTCGCAGAGGAACGATTCGCAAGAGGCGCCTTTAATGTTCACCTGGCAGACTGCCGAGCCGCAACTGTGGATTCCGTTTGCGGCGTCCGGCGCATGGCTAGCTCCCCCCCCCGCCTCGAAAGAATTTTCCTGCTCGGCGCCTCGCTGACCGCCTGCGCCACCCTGGTTTACGGCGATGAGGGGCGTGAAGCGCCGCCTTTTCCACCGCGAAGGAGGTCGTGTCATGATGCGCGAAGTGCACATCGAACCCGCGCCACTTTTGATGGAGCCCGTGCGTGCAGCACCAGCACCCGCGCCCATAGCAGCACCGAACGATCCTCTCGTGCGCGCAGCGGGAGCGGCGTGAACGAATCCGCTAGGTGCGTCGCTCTTCTTTGTTCTGCGTTCCTTCGAGACGAGCGAAGAACATCTTCAATGCCGACGGCTCTTTCTGCGCCACCAGTTCAAGCAGCAGACTCTCCGACCTCTCAGCATGTTTCATCCGCGCGACGTACATGGCGGTGTTGTATTCAAGCTTCGCTGCTTCAGTGGCGTCGTCCAGCTCTGCATGAGACCTTTTGCGTGAAGCGGGATGAGACGCCGACTGGACCGCATCGAAGTCTGCCTTGTTGACGGCGTCGATGACGACACCCAGCGAGCAGCAGAAATGCTCGCGAGATGTAGAACCACGAGATCCTTGCACGTCCGTTTTGTGCTCCCTGAGAGAAGCGAGCACAGCGGTTTCGAGGTGCCCTGCGTTCTTCCAGAGAGCCCTCAGAACGTGCGGCCACTGAAAATTTTCTTCCAACTCCTTCAAGCGGTCCTTGACATCTCGTTTGGGCGTGCGCTGAGAGTACCCCACCTTTAACACGCCTTCGGGGCAGCGACAGCAGTACAAGTCTGGGGACCCTTCTTTGGCGCTCGCAGCAACCATCTCGATGACTTCAGAGGCGGATTCCGTCAGAATGTCCCGCATCTGGTCTTCGAACGACTTGCCCTCCGGGGTCGCATCTTCTTCGTTCTCTGACTGTTCGCCGTCATAGTCGGCTCTTTCCGAACTGGCGTCCGTCTGGAGATTGTATGCCCAGGCCGAGATTTCCGAAAACACGCCGCTACGAGCGTAAAACTCGTCCAGGATAGAGTGGTCCGCTCCGAGATACACGAGCAATCGTCGTGTCACTTGAAGCCTCACGTCGTCCTTGTCATTGGAAGAAGCGCCATCAAGGGCCCAAAAACACAAAATAACAACCGCTTCGGCGTTCCCTTGTAGGCTCCAGCTCCTCGCGGAGTCGTTGCGACATTTATGAAGATCTAATCGCGGCCAGCATCTCCGAAAGAAACCTATACGAGCGCTGGCATTCGCGTGTGAGACTCCTTTCAAAAATGCGAATATCGATGAAAGACTCCAGCGAGAGCGGTTCTTCGAGAAGTGTATGTTCGGAGGTTCCGCGTTCGGAGGTTCCGTGAGATCTAGAGTTCGTTGAATGAACTTCAGCGCATTCGCTGGAAGGAGATCTTCTTCCGTCGGACTCCAGGGCTGATACGCAAAGTTCTCCGACAAAAAGTTTTTTTCTGTTTTGCGCACTATGCATGCGTACTTGTTGCCTTCTTTGAGGCATGTTGAACAACGGCCACACCCCGAGGAAGCCATGCCGAAAGTGGATGCGTGCGTGTAATGTGAATGGTTTGAACAGGCTGGCGGCGGTTTTCAAAAATGTCAACGAAAGAAAAGATCGATGGACGGTGCCAATCACATTGTGGCGTACCTCCTGGCGATGCACGACACTGTGCGACTGTACCACTGGCAGACCAAGATCCAAGCACGACACGTTGCGACCTGTCAGCTGGTAGAGACGCTACTTCCTCTCATCGACACCATGGTGGAGACGTACATGGGGCGCTACCAAAGGCCGCATTTTCGGGGAGTGTGCGTCCTCGAGATAAGTGAGCTCTCCGACGAGCATGCGACGGAGAAGTTGCAGGCCTACGGTCGGTGGCTCAAAGTGGACTTTACCAATCTAGTCAAGCCCCATGACACGGACATCTTGAACATCAGAGACGAAATGCTCAGCATCATCCATCAGACGTTGTACCGTTTCACCCTTTTGTGACGTGGATGCTCTATTTTGCCAGGTGTGGCGGCAAAGGTCAAAAAACGGGAGGCATTATTGGAAAGCGTATGGAAGGAGAGCTCTCATTTCGTGGCCGCACGTATCGGGAAATCGAGAAGATCAGCGAGGGGTCTTTCGGAGTCGTGCTCAAAGTCCTCGACGTCGCCCGAGGCACGCACCTCGTTGCCAAAGTCTTCGAGGAAGAGGAATGGGTCAGTTTGAGCGACGACGAAGAGGAGTCCACCATGTCTTCGACGGCCCTTCGCGAGGTCTCATTCATGCACCTCCTGACGAAGATGGAGGCCCCTCACACCGCCAGACTCCTAGACTTCGGCTTCTCGATCGGAGACTACCTCGCCCTCGTGGTCTACATGCCGCTTTACTGTGGTGACTTGAGCGATGCGATCAGAGACAAGAGTCTCGACGTTCCGCAACGCCTGCAGATATCTTGCGACGTGTTGTCCGCCATGTCTTTCATGCACGGCTGCACGCCCGCCATCGTGCACCGTGACATCAAGCCGGAAAACGTGCTTCTCGACGGGAGGCATCGAGGTTTCCTCACGGACTTCGGCTTCGCATGCTTCGTGAGCGACCATGGTGAAGATGTCAGAGTGAGTCGAAACGCTTCGAAATCGAAGGGGTCCAGCTCGAGTTCGAGCACAGATCCGGAACACAGCGGGGTCCTGGGCACCGTCACCTACATTGCGCCGGAGGTGTTGGACGGTGCGCACCCCCATCCTGCGGCAGATGCCTGGGCCACGGGCGTGTTGCTCATGGAACTTCTGGAAAACGAGCGCCTGGATGCAGACACCGACTCGCAGGCCTTCAAACTTCTGAAAAAGAAACGAGCCACGCTCGACGAGGCCTTGCTGCTGCAACGAACGATCAAAGGTTTTTTGCAAGAAGATCCCGAAAAAAGACTCGCCGTGCAGAAGGCCTACTTCAAGCTGCGCGGCGCCGGTCTCTCACAGGCGCAGAGTGAGAGTTGCAAGTCTCCGACCTTCTCCTCCCCCAACGACATCGTCGTGTCTTTTGAGACGGAACTTCTCTGTCAGAAGCTTCGCACCGTCGTCGTCGACACGCTCCTGGCAGCAGAGATCTATAGCCGCCGCGCGCCAGACGTGGATCCGCGCATTCTGGCCATCATAGCGGCCAAGGTGCACGAGCATCGACCGAGAAGCGACGAAGGCATGGTGGAAGATCTCGGCGTGACCGTGGACGCGCTGGAGGCCGGTCAGGCGGATATGCTGCGGCGTCTCGGCGGCTGTCTCGTGTTGCAGAGTTTGGCTCCTTACTGATACCGCTGCGGTGGAAGATCGAGTCTTTTGCGCTTTGGTTCTGGTGGAATACGCTGCAGCCCGGGCGGCGGTTGCAGCCCGGGCGGCGGTTGCAGCCCGGGCGGCGGTTGCAGCCCGGGCGGCGGCGCCGGTCGCAGCGAGGCCCAGGCGTCGAAGCCAGCGCAAAGGAGCACTCGGCGGGCAGATGCCACCGCTTGTCGGTACCGAACGACGTTCAAAGCTTTCTGAAGAGCCCGTCGACTGCGCCAGGTCGGTTCTCTCCAAAGGCAAAAAAAGCGACTCAACATCGTCCGGTTTCGGAGACGAGTCAGCGTTATCTCCGCACGACACAATGTGGCCTGCCTCAAACGAGAAGAACGCTCAATGCGAGACGTCATAACGCCATGAAAAGTCCCCTCGCGTCTGGGGATTTGAGCCGACCTCGTTTCCGGCATCACATAACCATATACTTATTTTTTTCCAACCGGCAGTTGTGGAAAAGAGTCCGCATGATACACGGGCGAGGTACGCACCAAAACGCGAGGAGCATTTGGTGAAGGCACCAAGTGATTTTCGAGGCACACTGTCGTGGCGAAGGACTCCGACCTTCGAAAAGAAGACTGCGTATTCAAAGGCCGCGGACCTTCCGCTTCGTCTACATCTACGGGCACAGCTCCTTCGCAATCACGCTCCTTTTCGACTGTCGAACAACATGTCATTTCCACGTTTCCCATGTCTTTTTCCTGTCGACGGAAAGGAGATCGCACATTCACTTTTCGTCACGAAGCTATTCTCGCGGCTAACTCCCTTTCGGCCCTTCTGTTTCTGGCACCATACACCAAAGGCGTTTCCAAGTCGAAGGTCAAACAGGCCACATCTCCTCTGCACACCGGGCAACCCGGCAACGTCGAGGACAGGCGCGACGCATCGGTTTGCATCAGAAGGCTGTTTGCGCAAGGAGCGCAGATCAGGTGCGTGCCTTCCAGACACTGACGAATCTCCCCTTTCGGAAGGTCGTAACACACACAGCATTCGAAGTCTTCCAAGTCGAGTAGCCGTCTGAGGTGCTTCGGGAGGAAGCTCCAGCATCCGCGATTTTCTCGGATCAAACTCTTGGCCAGAAGGAGTTCGTCATTGGTCCGAGCTTCTTCGGAGGCCTCGGTCTTTCGTCTCTTCCCCGAAAAGCTCCAAAACGACGGATCCGCGTCTTTCAGAGCGGCGCCTTCGTGTCTTACCGCTTCCGTGACGAGCGACCTGTCGCTCCGATGATGCCGTTCTAGCAGAAATAAGAGTCTACCGTTCTGAGACAAAAGTCTCTTGAGAAAGACGGGATTCGACTTCAACACCAAGGCAACGCCGCAGTCCCAAGCTGTCTTGAGTCTTTGAATGCCTTTTCCGTCTTCTGTCGCCAGAGCGGTTTGGGCTTCTTTACCTGTCATGGCAGCCTCCACGAGATCTTCATCGAAGGCGAGTTCTGGAGCCGCATTGAGAAGAACATCGAAGCAGTCGCTGGCCAGGAGGAGCAAAAGGTCCTTTCGTCCTTTGAGTCCAGTGCCTAAAGGTGAAGCAAAGAAAGAGGCACCCCAAGATGCTACCACCGTCGGAAGAAGGTCATCGTCTTCCCAATACTTTCGCGGGAGGTTTTCTAGTTCGTAAGGGTCCCTGGAGAGGCCTGCTCGTAGTAGAGTTTTGTCTTCGAAGAGTGACGTTGGAAAGTAGCGAAGAATCCCGCACTGCTTGTCTGCGAAGGCTAAGGCGATGTCTCGATCTGCTTTCAAGGCCAAAGGAAGCAGATCGTAGGAGGTGCCTTCGTCGTGTACGTAAGACGCTGCTTCTATGAGAAAGCTCTTCTCCAGGTAAGAGGACGGTAAGTACGAGAGAAAGCCAGTGGGATACATTAAAAGTGGCCATGTCGTACCGGACCAGCGATCTTGGAAGTGGGAGCCTCGACAGGCTGCAGTAAGCAAATCCTTCGGACGTTCGTCCGGCTTGTCGGGGCATTCTTCCAGAAAGGTCAGATCGAAGATTGCGACCACCCCCAGAGAGACGCCCAGGGAAGCAACTAAGAGTTCGAACTCTCTACGCAGAAACGGGTTCGCGGCGCATGCCCGTCGTAAGAGCTCGAGCACGTCCATGCCGTCGGCGTTCAGATCCGAAAGCAATGCGAAGCGGAGAACTTCCTTCTCTGCCCACAGCGTCGGGGAGAGTCTCTCCGTGCAAAAATCCAAGAACCAAGCGAAAAATTCCAGCGGCTGAGGAGGCCGATCGTCCAAATCGACGAGAAGCTGAATGAAGCGCGCTCTACCATCGGCCAGCGAGAAGAGCAGCTGTAGTTCTGCTTCGAGGTCCTTGTCGGGAAGGCGTTTCACGGAACTCCTGTCTTCCAACCACGCTCGGGCGAAGGCGCACGACCCTGCGTCCATGGAGACCTGCGCGATTCTATTTGCCGGGACACCTCTGAGCTGGACTCGCGTCGATGATTATTTTCGTGAAGCAATGCAGCAGCTTCAAATCGCATGCGCGTTTCCTGACGTACTCTGTCCCTGGTCAGGAGCAACAAAGAATGCAGGCTTGGAGCCCCGTGGTGTTGCAAGCCTCGCTCCCTTTTGAAAACGGCGTGACGAGGACCAGCTTCTGTGTGTCACAAGCTATTCTGGAGCGCGAAGGACCCGCCTCCTATTTTGCGGCTCACATGCGATTTTCACCTAACAACCCGATCGATCTGGGGCGCTTGGACAGATCGGTAAAGGTGCCTTTGGAGCTCTACCTCACGTCGGGCATCATGAGCGCTCTCAAGCGCGACGTGTCCGCGCTGCACTATGCGGCGGACCGGTTTCTGTTGCAAAGACTCAAGAGTCTGCTGCCGCGAGAAGCCAGTGCCTCCGAGAATTCTTCGCGATTGCAATGTCTCAACTGCCGTGACTACATTCCATCGGAGGAGCGTCGGCAAGTCTGTCATTATAAGCCGCCGCGAAGACACGCTTCGTGCAGTAAGTGCGGTCTGACGAACCGCGAGTGCCGTTGCGTCGAAAGTATGTCACGTCATGTCTTCGACACCGAAGCCCCTCCGGATGCATACACGCCCTTCGCATGATGAAAAGTCACCGAACCCCGGAGAGTCGTCGCACAGAAACAGCGCCCTAACTTTCTCGACATTTGTCAGCGCTCCGAATGTTCTCGCAACACACCGAGTCTGAATGAAGCGTCCGCGTCCATCTCCGCCAACTTCTCGGAGAACGCCGAGAGGCCTGGCTCGAGAAGACGCCGAAATTCGTCTTCATTCCAGTTTATTTCCTCTTCGTCGACCTGACCAGCGTGGCACTGCCTCAAAGTGCAGATGGCCTCCTGGAAAATATACAAGTACACCAAGATCTGCACGCGCTCGTAAACTGGCGCGCGATGGAAGAGTCGGGTCTGCCTGTTCTTGACTTCGAGCATCTTCCCGGTTCCCGCATGTCTCGCGTCGATCTTGCCTCCAAACTTGAAGGTTGTTGAACCAACAGAAAACTCGCGGTAATGCATGCGCCCGTCTCCTGGGACAGATCCCGGCACTGCCGCTATGCCCGCCGCTTCGTCCCGGATGCCTCGGGTCGTGTTCACTGCCGACAGCAGCTCCGCATTGATGCTGGGGCCCGCCATCATAACGACTGCGAGCTTCTCCTCTGCTGCCTGGAGCTCCTCTGCGCAAGCCAAAGCCACGGCAGCAGAGGCCGCGGCGAATGTGGCGAGCTCCGCGCTTCGAGCGCGCTCCTTCTCTTTCCAGATCGCCGCCTCCATCGCCACTTTTTCAGCACGTTGCTCTGCTTCCTTTGCAACGGCCGCGACCCGGCGCGCTTCCTCCGCCGACTTTTCTGTTTTTGCAATGCGGTGGAACGCTTCTTTCTCGTCTCGCTCGGCCTTCTCCAACCTTGCTCTGGCAATCTCAAGACCCTCACCTGACTTCTTTGCAGCTTCGACTGCTTCCTGCGTTTCGCGCCTGGACATCTCAAACTCGGCGCATCGGGTCGCTTGTTCGGCCGCTTCGAGAGACCGAACGCGGGCTTCGTTCTCGGCACACTCACTCGCTACCACCTCGGATCGCAGTCTTTCCATGGCAGCCTGAGAAATTATGGAGGCCGTTTGAGTCTTCTCCTTCGCCGCCTCAACATCGCGCGCCGTCTCGTCCGCTTTTGTGGAAGCCAAGGCATGGGCGACCTGAGCCAGCGCACGACCTTCTTCTGTTTTGCGCATGAGCACGGCCTCCGCGGTTGCAGCCGTTTCCTCGATAAGGCGCTGACGCTTCTCGGGGCGCTCCTCGGCAACAACATCCTGCAAGACGGCCGGGTGTAGGGAGCGCACGGAGGAGATGGCCAGTGTGGTCGGAGTGGAAGTCATGGCGGCGTCTACCTTGGCCGCCACGGCTGTGCGCGTTCTTCTGAAGACTTTGGCCAGCAGCTCATGCTGCGACGTGTAACGGTGTCGATCCGCCGCCGCAGCCACCTCGGACGCATTGAGATAAATGGACGTCGCACGGTTCGGCCGCCATGGCGGTGCGCCTTCTTCTGAAGACTTTGGCCAGCAGCTCATGCTGCGACGTGCAACGATGTTGATCCACGGCCACAACCACTTCGGACGCATTCAGATGGGCATTGTACGTTTCGTAATAATGACTCGAACAAGGTTCCTTTGAAGTGTACGTCGAGATTAGGTGAGGGTTCCCATTGTCAAAATCTCACACACAACGATTCTGATATTCTGCTTCTACCGTGCCACAAGAGCTAACCTTGGCTTCCCGATTGGAAAGTCGAGAAAAAGCACCCTTGCTGCAACGACCAAAAATTCTTCTTAAGTAAAAAACATGGGCAACGCGCTTCAGTTCGGAAGCACTTCCACAAAGTGTGATCAAAAGGACGGGCTAGATTTCGTAAATAAATTTAATAATCTTATAGCCGACTCCCATGATCCATCAAAAACCAGTGCAGATATTAAAAATGACGCGCAAGATTTGGATGTGGTTTGTGTCAGTTTTCAGAGTTCCAAATCTCCAGGGTTCTTCCAGCGATTAAACACAATGTGTTCTGCTACTGGAACGGACGTTTATCCTTATATTAGCCAAGCCCCAGCTTCT
>Ga0315273_10008506_pt1 | contig 12956 bp, 3 predicted proteins | sample YL17G02_0_MG_FD_205753 | JGI IMG/M metagenome (GOLD analysis project Ga0315273, IMG submission 205753) | Sediment microbial communities from Yellowstone Lake, YNP, Wyoming, USA - YL17G02_0 | ecosystem: Environmental > Aquatic > Freshwater > Lake > Sediment | place: USA: Wyoming | collected...
CGTACCGCGTCCCGACCCCGGCCAGTTGGGTTATCGCGGGCGCGCCGAAACCAGCGGGCTGACCGGTCGTCTGCCCGATCACCACCGGCGACACCGTGTCCGTGACGTCCAGGTCGGTCACCGTCGCCGTGCCCGAGTTCCTCACGATCACCCGGTACGCAAGCTGGTCGCCGATCGCCGGGTTCATCGGCACCTGCTCCTTCGAAACCGCGATATTGGGAACCGCAGCCGTTATGAGAGACGACACCTCGTTGGAAAACACCCTCGGCATCCCGCACGCGGTGTTCGCCACCGCGTACCCGCGGTTGCTCATCGTCGTGTCCGCGCACACCAGCCCCACCCGTCCCGTCACCGTGAACGTGTATGTTCCCCCCGGCGCCAGCTGGAACCCGGTCCGGCTCCACACGTACCGCGTGCCGACCCCGGCCAGTTGGGTTATCGCGGGCGCGCCGAAACCAGCGGGCTGACCGGTCGTCTGCCCGATCACCACCGGCGACACCGTGTCCGTGACGTCCAGGTCGGTTACCGTGGCCGTGCCCGAGTTCCTCACGATCACCCGGTAGTTAAGCTGGTCTCCGATCACCGGGTTCACCGGCACCTGCTCCTTCGAAACCGCGATATTGGGAACCGGAGCCGTTATTCCGCACGTCAACAGGTTCGTGAACGGCCGCAACGTGGCGCACGCGGAATTCGCGATCACGTACGCGCGGTTGGTCACCGTCGTGTCCGTGCACACCACCCCCACCTGCCCGGTCACCGTGAACGTGTACGTCGTACCCGGCGTCATCGAGAACCCGGCCTTGCTCCACACGTACCGCGTGCCGACCCCGGCCAGTTGGGTTATCGCGGGAGCACCGAAGCCCGCCGGCTGGTCATACGTCTGCCCGATCACCACCGGCGACACCGTGTCCGCGATGTCCAGGTCGGTGACCGTGGCCGTGCCCGAGTTCCTCACGATCACCCGGTACGCAAGCTGGTCGCCGATCGCCGGATTCACCGGGGCCTGCTCCTTCGAAATGACAATGCTGGTCGAGGGCGCAAGGGCGTTGAATGACGGCTCGTTCGTGAAGGGCCGAACCGTGCCGCACGCCATGCTCGCGATCACGTATCCCCGGTTGGCCACCGCCGTGTCGGCGCACACCAGCCCCACCTGCCCCGTCACCGTGAACGTGTATGTCGTCCCCTGCGGCATCGAGAAACCGGCCCTGCTCCACACGTACCGCGTGCCGACCCCGGGCAACTGCGTTATCGCCGGAACACCGAATCCCGCCGGCTGGTTGTACGCCTGGCCCACGATCACGGGCGACACCGTGTCCATGATCTCCAGGTCGGTCACCGTGGCCGTACCCGCGTTCTGCACCACGATCCGGTACGTCAGCGGATCGCCGATCACCGGATTCGGCGGAACCTGCTCCTTCGACACCAAAAGGCTCGTCACCGGCGCGAACGAGTTGAACGACACCTGGTTCGAGAAGATCATCGGATTGGCGCACGCCGTGCTGGCGACCAGGTATCCCCGGTTGTAAACCGTCTTGTCGACGCAGTCCATCCCCACCCGTCCGGTCACCGTGAACGTGTACGTCGTCCCCTGGACCATCGAGAACCCGGCCTTGCTCCACACGTATCGCGTCCCGCCCGGTATGTGCGTTATCGCCGGGACGCCGAACCCCGCCGGCTGGTCGTACGCCTGGCCGATTATCAGCGACGACACCGTATCGGTCAGCGTCAGGTCCGTGACCGTCGCCGTCCCCGCGTTCTGCACCACGATCCGGTACGCCAGCGCGTCGCCCAGCAACGGATTCGCCGGCACCTGCAGCTTCGTCACCACCAGGTTCGTGACCGGGGCGGTCAGCCCGAAAGACACCGCGTTCGTGAAGGGCCGCGGCGTGCCGCACGCCGCGTTCGCTACCACGTATCCCTTGTTGCCGACCACCTGGTCCGCGCACGCCACGCCCACCCGTCCGGTCACCGTGAACGTGTATACCGTCCCCTGAACCATCGAGAACCCGGCCCGGCTCCACGCGTATTGCGTGCCAACCCCGGGCAACTGCGCTATCACCGGCGCGCCGAATCCCGCCGGCTGGTCGTAAGCCTGGCCGATGATCACCGGCGACACCGTGTCCGTCACCGTCAGGTCCGTAACCGTCGCCGTGCCCGCATTCTGCACCACGATCCGGTACGTCACCTGGTCGCCGATGGCCGGATTCGCCGGTGCCTGCTCCTTCGCCACAACCAAGCTGGTAACCGGCGCGAACGCGTTGAACGACACCTCGTTCGTGAACGGCCGCAATGTGGCGCACGCGAGACCCGCGACCACGTACCCGCGGTTATTGACCAACGTGTCCACGCACACCGCCCCCACGACCCCGGTCACCGTGAACGTGTACGTCGTGCCCGGGAACATGGTGAACCCGACCCGGCTCCACACATACCGCGTACCCACCCCGGCCAACTGGGTGATCGCCGGCGCCACGAACCCGGCGGGCTGGTCATTCGCCTGGCCGATCACCACCGGCAAAACCGTGTCCGTCACCGTCAGGTCCGTAACCGTGGACGTGCCCGTATTGCTGACGATCACCCGGTAGGTCACCGGCTGGCCCACCGTGGGGTTGACCGGGGCCTGCTCCTTCGAGACCGCCATCCCCACGGTATACGCCTGCGCGGTGAACGACAGCTCGTTCGTGAACGGCCGCAACGTGGTGCACGGGGTATTCGCTATCACGTAACCGCGGTTGGTCACCACCGTGTCCGCGCACGGCGAACCCACCTTCCCGGTCACCGTGAACGTGTACGTCGTGCCCGGGAGCATCATGAACCCGGTCCGGCTCCACACGTACCGCGTCCCGGTGCCGGCCACATGGGTGATCGTCGGCGCCCCAAATCCGGCGGGTTGGTCGTTCACCTGGTTGATCACCACCGGCAAAACCGTGTCCGTCACCGTCAGGTCCGTAACCGTAGACGTGCCTAAGTTGCTGACGATCACCCGGTAGGTCACCGGCTGGCCCACCGTGGGGTTGACCGGGACCTGCTCCTTCGAGACCGCCAATCCCACGGTATACGCCAGCGCGCTGAACGACGTCTCGGCTGTGAATGGCCGCGACGTGGCACACGTGGTATTTGCGACCACGTACCCGCGGTTGCTCACCAGCGTGTCCGCGCACACCGTCCCCACATTCCCCGTCACCGTAAACGTATACGTCGTGCCCGGGAACATCGTGAACCCGGCCCGGCTCCAGGCGTACCGCGTCCCGGTGCCGGCCACATGGGTGATCGTCGGCGCCCCAAATCCGGCGGGTTGGTCGTTCGCCTGGTTGATCACCACCGGCGATACCGTGTCCGTCACCGTCAGGTCCGTCACCGTCGAAGCACCCGTGTTGCTGACGATCACCCAGTAAGTCACTTTGTCGCCAACCACGGGGTTGACCGGAACCTGCTCCTTCACCGCCGTCACACCAACGCTGTACGCCAGCGCGTTGAACGAAAGCTCGTTCGTGAACGGCCACAGCGTGGTGCACGAGGTCTTGGCGACGACGTATCCGCGGTTTTTCACCGCCGTGTCCGCGCATACCATGCCCACCCACCCAGTCACCGTGAACGTGTACGTCGTGCCCGGCGACATGACGAACCCGGCCCGGCTCCACACGTACCGCGTCCCGGTGCCGGCCAACTGGGTGATCGTCGGAGCGGCGAATATCGCCGGCTGGCTGTTCGTCTGGCCGATAATCACCGGCGATACCGTGTCCGTCACCGTCAGGTCCGTAACCGTCGAAGCACCCGTGTTGCTGACGATCATCCGGTAAGTCACTTTGTCGCCGACCACGGGGTTGACCGGAACCTGCTCCTTGGAAACCTGCACGTTCGTGACCGGCGCAAACGTGTTGAAGGTCGTTTCGTTGGTAAACGCCCGTTGCGGTCCGCAGGCCGTTCCCGCGACCAGGTATCCACGGTTGCTCACCAGCGTGTCCGCGCACACCGGCCCGACCGTTCCCGTAACCGTGAACGTGTAAATCGCGCCGGGGAACATCGTGAATACGGGCCTGCTCCACGCATACCGCGTCCCTACCCCGGCCAGCTGGGTGATGGTCGGAACGTTGAATCCCGCCGGCTGGTCATACACCTGGCCCATCAAAACCGGCGACACCGTGTCCGTGATCGTCATGCTTTCCACCGTGGTCGCACCCGTGTTCGCGACCACGATCCGGTACGTCACCAGGTCGCCCAGCACCGGATTCACCGGCACCTGCTCCTTGGTTATGGCCAGACTCATCACCGGCGCATAGGCGGTGAACGACGGCTCGTTGGTAAAAAGCCGCGGCGTGACGCACGTGGTGTTCGCAACCACGTACGCGCGGTTATCTTCCACCGAGTCCGCGCATACCAACCCGGTCGTTCCCGTCACCGTGAACGTGTATGTCGTGCCAGGCGGCATGACGAACCCGGCGCGGCTCCATGCGTAACGCGTGCCCACCCCGGGCAACTGGGTTATCGTCGGAACGTTGAATCCCGCCGGCTGGGCGTACGCCTGGCCTATCAAAATCGGCGTCACCGTGTCCGTGACCGTCAGGCTCGTGATCGTCGTCGTGCCCGCGTTCGTCACTATCACCCGGTACGTCAGCGGGTCCCCCTGGTTCGGGCTGGCCGGCACCTGCTCCTCGGCCACCACAAGCGACACCGTGTAGGGGGAAACCATCATGCTGGTGACGTTGGAATTCTGCCACCAGTTCGTGATCCCGTCCGTCGCGTATACGAAGCCCGTGTTGCTGACCCGGGTCGCCGCGCACACCAGGCCTGCGGTGCCCGAAATCGTGAACGTGTAAACATCGCCCACGTTCATGGTCAGCCCGGCCTTGGACCATATGTACCGGGTGCCCGATGCCACCGTTACGATCCCCGGGGCAACCCAGCCCGGCGGCTGGTCGGCTGTCCGGTTAACGCACTGGGACGGCACGGTATCCACGACCGTCAGCGTGGTTATCGGGTTGGGCCCGTTGTTGATGACGATAATCCGGTAGGTGTATTGCTCCCCGCAGCCGACCGCCGCTGGCCCCTGCTCCTTGGTCACCGTCACGTTTCCAAAAGCCGCGGACGCCAGCCCCAGGCAGGCGAGAGCCATGGCCAGGCCGACGCGGATCCCGCGGCTAACGAAGGGCTTCACGGAATTATTTCGGTCACGCGTCTTAAGGCTCCGGACGGGTGGGGACCAGCCCGTCCTGGACCTTGCCGTCCGCCGGGGCCGTCTCAGCGGGCGCGGCCGGGGTCTCGGGAACCGGGGAATACTGGTACGGCGACGGGGGAGCCGGAGCCGCCGGTGCCGGCGAAGACGGCTCCACGGGCACGTGATCCGGAGGAAGCAGCGGCGTCTCCGGGACGGCCTGCGGCGCCGGCTGTTTCGGCGGCTCGGTCGTTCCGGGCGCCGGGGCCGCCGGCTGGATGTAACCCGCGGGAGCCTCACCCGTCGTCGCCGGTGCCACCGGCACCGCCGGCGCCGGTGTCAGCGGTTTTTCGACGCCCGCCTCGACCTCGACCTCGATGTCCGTGGAGGCCGGCCCGCGCCACTCCGGCTTGTACGGATCGATCGTCAGGATCTTGAGCACGTACATGCCCGGAGCCAGCCCGGTCAGCATGAAGTGCGCGTTCTCCAGCGGCCGGTCGGTGAGCTGGACGAACTTCTCCTCTTCCCTGCGCCTCATGTAGATCTGGTAGGCGGGACCGTCGCCCTTCCACTTCAGCGACAGCTCGCCGCGCTCGCCGGATGCCTCGATGTTGGCCAGCCTCAGCGTCGGGGCCCCTCCCCCGAACTGCACCGCCAGCTGGAAACGCTGGGAGGATCCCAGCTCGTCGTAATAGGCCAGCGCGTAGTCCATCTTGAAGATCATCGTCCGGGCGAACCAGGTCAGCGGGTATTTGACCCCAAGCCCCAGCGAGGGACCGCCGGCGGCTCCGCCTCCCCGCCACCCCGCGCGAAGCTGCAGCAGGCGGAACGCCTCCAGCTCGGCGCCCATGTTGAACATGGGGTTGGTGTCGATCGCCATCTTGACGTCGAGGGCGTAGAGCGCGCGGAAGCTGGACCCTAGCGCGGTGCCGTAGCTTCCGCCGAGGGCCCAGACCAGCGGCAGCCATCGGCCCTTGCCCGCCAGTCCGCCAAGGTTGTCCACCACCATTCCCAGCCGCAGTCCCTGGACGGGCGTGTCCAGCAGGGCCCCGCCCGTGAGCCCGAGTCCCACGAGCGTTCCGCCGCTCAACTGCTGGAAGGCGCCCTTCAAGGTCACCCCGCCCTTGAGCCGGTTCATCCCGAGGAAGGGCGGCAGGGATTCGCCCCAACCGACATTGACGAAATAATCCATGGGACTCGAATTCCCCTTTTCACCGAGGTAGAGACCGTCCTCGCCCTCGAAGGTCTGGGGGATGTTCCCGTAGTTGAGAATGCTAATCGCCCCGGCCAGCGTGCCCAGCGGCCCCAGCGGCTGGGCGTAACCCACGGATTGGTACGTCGTGTCGGCCAGGTAGAGGGTGTGCAGGGCGCTCAGTTCGGGGAAAGCCACCGTGGCCAGTCCGGCCGGGTTCCAGTAAAGGGTGTTGACGTCGTCGGCGACCCCGACGAAAGCGCCGCCCATGGCCGTGGGACGGGCGCCCGACGGCAGTTTAAGCGCGACGCTGCCGGTGCTTCCCGGACCCCCGGCCATGGCGATGGCCGAAGTCAGAAAGACACCCAAGACAAGCGGAAAAAAGTGTCTGAGCCGTGGCAAAACTATGGTCCCTCTGCATCAAGTATACTTTCTCCGGCGGAAAATAGGCAGGGGAACCCCTAGGGCAAAACTTGAATTTTACCAACCCTTTTTGCGCCGTCCGGCGCCCGCGCTGTATATACGTACACCCCCGGCGCCACTTTGGTCCCCCGGCGGTTCCGGCCCCCCCATTCGATGATCCCGTTAAGGTCCGCGGTCAGCACGGCCACTTCCTCGCCCCCGATCGTGTAAAGCGTCAGCACCGACTCGGGCGGGAGGTGGCGGAACTTGAGCGTCCCGCCGATGGCCTCCGACGGCCGGTACGGGTTCGGGTAAACGATCATCTCGTCGATGGTTTTCCCCGCCTCGACGATCTTGACCGTGTTCGAAATCACGGTCGCGGCCGTGTCGCCATCTGCGTCCCGGGCCCCGCACTGGAACGTGACGGATCCCCCGCGCATCGTCCGGAAGGTGCAGGTGAACGTCGCGGTCTCCCCCGCTCCGACCCAGGCCTGGGACGGGGTGGGCCCGGACAGCGCCAGCACCCGGCCGTCGCCCGATTCCGCCGCCGTGCCCGGCGTCAAAAGCGCCGTCTTCGTGCCCGTGTTCCTGACGGTCAGCGTCACCGAAACGGTCCAGTCGAGCGGGGCCGAGGACGGCGTGGCGACCAGCGACACCGACGCCAGCCCGCAGCGGTATATCTCAACACTCTGCGACAGCGCGGTGGCGGAATACGTTTTCCCGTCGTTAACGTCCGCCCCGGTCGCCAGCGCGGCGAAACTCATCACTCCCTCGGTCTTCCCGACCAGGGTCCAGGTCCAGACCGCGCTGGCCGCACCGGCCAGCGTCACGGGAAGGTTCGGGAACGGATCCCCCCACGACACGGTCCCGGTGCCCGATGAGCTTAAGCTCGGGGGCGACGGGATCGACAACCCGGCATTACCCGTGTTCGTCGCCCTTGCCGTCAGCATCCGGGACTGTCCGGCCGACATCATGGTCGAGGACAGCGACACCGACAGTGCAAGCTGGGCCGGAAACTGGATAAGCAGGGGCGGAGACAATAACGGCCCGATCCCTACGGGCACTCCGGTGACCGAGTCCGTCATGGTCGCCGAAATCGAAAACACGCGCGCCCCCTCCCACATGGCCGTGCATGACCAGGTGAAGGTGACCGTGGTCCCCGCGGTCACGGTGAAACTTCCGGCCGGGTACGGGCCGCCCAGGACCATGGATTTTCCCGCGCCGGTTCCATCGAGCGGAGCCGGAATCACCAGGTTGACGTCCGCGATTCCCGAGTTGGTTACCGTGAACGCCACCGTGAAATCCTGGCCCTTGTTGCACGTGTTGGACAGTGCGGCAAACGCCGTCGCCAGGAACGGAAAAACCGCGACGGTGCACGACCCGCTGACCGCCTTCTCGATGACCCCCGGGCACGCCGTCCCGGTTGCCGTCGCGGTGAAGGTGACCCATCCGTCCGCGGTGGCGGTGCATGACCAGGCAAAGGTCACGCTGGCTCCGGGATTGATGCTGACCGGCCCGGGTGGAGCGGGAACGGAATCGACGGTCACGGCCCCCGGTCCGGGCGCGATCTTGGCGGTCACGTTGGAAACGGCTCCCCACCCGGAGTTGGTGACCGTATATTCAACCCTGAACCACTTGGACGGGGGCGCGCCGATTGGAACGTGCAACTCCGCGTCTAACGCCCCGACGCCCGTTATGGCCGTGGACGGCTTTTCCGTCGCATACGTCCGACCGTCGTCCGCGATCGTCGCCGATGCCCTGCTGGAAACAGTGCTGCCCGTGATCAGGGTCGCGGAAACGTCCACCTCGTATCGGATGTATCCCGACCGGCCCGGTGCGGCCCGGTCCACGACCCAGCGCAGGACCAGCGGCGGTCCGGTCCCGTCGGGCGGCTCCCCGGACGTCCACGGACCGGCGTACGAGGCGGCGTAGGCCGACGCGAGAAGCAAAGGCGTCCCCAGATCGTCGGGCTCGGCGTAAAACTCCACCGATAGGGATGAATAAAGCGCGCCGTTGGGCAACGTGTCGGTGAATACCAGATCGAATGCCGTCCCCCATCCCGCGTTGCTCCAGGACAGCGTGTAAACCAGCGCCGACCCGGCGCAGGCCGCAGCGGCGGAAACCGACTTGTGAACAACCGGCGTGGCCGCGTGTATCCGCCGGATCCGGAAGTTATTCGCGTCCGCAACGATTACGTCCCCGCGATTGTTGACGGCGATTTCCCACGGCACGTTCAGCCGCGCGGCCCGGGCGCTAACGTTATCGTTGTCGTAACCCTTCACACCGGTACCCGCGATCGTGTGGATGATCCCGGCGGTGTCCACCATGCGAATGACGTGGTTAGCCCAGTCCGAGATGAAGATGTTTCCGAAACCGTCCACCGCCACGCTCGAGGGCGTGTCCAACCGGGCGGCGGTCGCCGCCCCCCCGTCGCCGCTGTATCCAGCCGTCCCGTCCCCGGCCACGGTCGTGATGATCCCCCCGGGCGCTATCGCCCTGATCCGGTTGTTCACCGCGTCCGCGATATAAATGATCCCCGACGAATCAAACGCCACGCCTCCTGGAAAATTCAACTTGGCCGCCGTCGCCGCTCCCCCGTCGCCACCGTAACCAGCCGTCCCGTCCCCGGCCACGGTCGTGATAACCCCTCCAGGCTCCACCGCCCTGATCTTATTGTTATACGTGTCTGTGATGAAAATCGTCCCCGACGAATCAACCGCCACCCCGTACGGTGCGTTCAGTTCGGCCGAGATCGCCGCGCCACCGTCGCCACTGTAACCCGCCGTCACGGTCCCGGCCACGGTCGTGATGACCCCTCCGGGCTCCACCGCCCTGATCCTGTAGTTATTGGTATCCGCTATGTAAATCGTTCCCGACGAATCAACCGCCACCCCGTGCGGGTAACTCAGCCGGGCCGCAATCGCCGCCCCCCCGTCGCCGGCGTAACCCGGCATCCCTGTCCCGGCCAGGGTCGTGATCGTGTCGGCGTCGACCCGGCCGGCGCAGAGAACAAACAGGAGCGCCGCGATCAGGTGGTTCATTTCCTGGGTGCCGTCTTCCTGATCGCGGTCTTGGCCGGTTTCGCCTGCTTCGCCGGTTTCGCCTGCTTAATCTTGATCTCCTCCGGTGGAAGCTCGTACGTCGGCTCGATGGTGACCTCGAGATCGTCCGACTCGGGACCGATCCATTCGGGCCGCTCGGGGTCCACCGACACGACCCGGAAAATATACCGGCCGGGCGGGAACCCGATCAACGGGTATCGCTTCTCCTTTACCGACCGGTCGGTCACCTGCGTCCACTCCTGCGCCCACTCATCCCACAGGTAGATGATAAACTCCGGACCGCGTCCCTTCCACAAAAGGCACGCCGTCGCATCGCCCTTCCCTCCGCCTATCGACCCCAGCCGGACCGGGCGGGTCGAGAACCGGATGCCGAACTGGAACCTCTGCGACCGGCCCAGCTCGCCGGATTCCGAGGCGGCGTAGTCCAGCTTAAGCGTGAATCCCCCGCTGAACCACGTCAGCGGATACTCCAGCCCGACGCCGGCGGACGGGCCGGCGAACGCGTTGCCGCCGGCGCGCCAGCCGCCCCGCAGGAATATGGCGTCGAACAGGCCCAGCTCGCCGCCCGCGCACCAACCGAGGCCGGCGTCCACGGCCTGCTTCAAGTCGGCGGCGCAGATCACGTGGCACCCGTAGCCCATGTTCACCCGCAAGCTGGCGCCGCCGATCCCGGCGACCGGCAGTATCCGGCCGCCTTCACCCATGGTGCCCAGGTTTTCGGCGGCAAGCCCCAGCCGGAATCCGGGAACCGGGGTGTCCCACAACAGACCGGCGTTAAGGCCTGCCCCCGCCAGGCTGGCCCCGGTCAACTGCTGGAAGACTCCACGAAGGGCGACTCCCGCCCGGAGGCGTCCCGGCACCAGCGCCCCGCCCCAGCCGACGGCGAGATACAGGTCCTGCGGATAAGCGGAGCCGGACGGCCCACCGTACAGGCCGTCGGTCCGCTCGATCGTCCTCGGAATCTTCCCGTAATTCAGTAGGTTGATCGACGCCCCGACCGTACCGAGCGTGGACGGCTGGGTATAACCGATCGCCTGGTACCTGGTGTCCGCGATGTAAAGGGTATGAAGGAGGGAGAGCTCGGGGGCGGTCACGGTGGCCAGCCCGGCCGGATTCCAATACAGGGCGGAGGCGTCGTCGGCCAGCCCCGTGAAGGCGCCGCCCATCGCCGTCGGGCGGGCCCAGACCGGAACCGTGAGGCCGGCCCCCGAAGCGCTCCCCGGTCCGCCCGCGGCCCGCGCTTGCGCCACCGCAACCGCAAGCGCCCAGGCGAGGACCGCGATCCGCCGGGGAATCTTCACTTTCAGCTGATTATCGCCTATTTGGCCCCCGGCGCCAGCATCGGCAGCGGAGCTGCCGCGGCTGGCGAAACGCAACTTCCCGTTGCGCCGGGCGCCAGCAAAGCCGACCCGGGACGTATCCCGCGTGACTAATCAGCCCCCGGGGGATTATTCCAGCGGTTATTTCTTGGGTTGGGTGCCGGACTTGACCGGCGCGGGAGCAACCGGCTCGGACGACTCGGCGCCCGGCGCGTATTGATAGGATGACGGCGGCGCGACCGGAGCCTTGGCCGCCGGTGCAACGGGCGCAACGGGTTCAACGGGCTTCGCCGGGGCGGATTCCGCCGCCTTTGTTTTGTCCGCCGGTTCCGCCGCTCCCGCGACGGTGTATTCCATCTGCTTCGACACCGGCCCGATCCAGTCCGGCCGTTTGGCGTCGGCGATCGCCACCTTGATGGAGTATTTCCCCGGCGCCAGGTCAACGAGCGCGTATCGCGGCTCCGTAACCGGCGCCTTCGTGAGCCGGGTGAAGTCCGCCTCCCCCTCCTTTCGGGCCATCACGTGATAACCGGAGGCGGCTCCCTTCCACAAGAGGAAAGGCTTGCCTTCTTCGATCACCACCCTGAGGGCGCCGGGCCTGTTTTCCACCCCGCCCAGCTGGGCCGAGAGCTGGAACCGCTGCGACGTGCCCAGCTCCCCCGAGGAAGCCATGGCGTAGTCGAGCTTGAACATGAAGTTTTTGTCCAGCCATTTGGCCGGGTACTTGATTCCGAACCCAAGCGAGGGCCCGCCCAGGACGCCGCCGCCCCGCCAGCCGGCCCGAACCATGACGATATCGAACCCGGTAAGCTCCATACCCAGGTTGTAAACCAGCCCGGTGTCGATCGGCACGCGGATATCGAGGGCGAATACCCCCTGGAAATCCCGGCTCAGCCGCCGGGAGTAGCTTCCGCCGAGGGCCCACACGAACGGGAGGACGCCGGCCCCGGAGGCGCCCAGGTTGTCCAACACCATGCCCGCGCGCAGGCCCTGCACGGGGGAGTCCCACAGAGCTCCGCCCGTCAGCCCGGCCCCGTATTTGGTCCCGGCCGACAACTGCTGGACCGTCGTCTTCAGCGACACGCCGGCCCGGATCTTGTCGAGCCCGAACACCGGGGGCATCGCGTCGCCCCACCCGAGGGTTATGTAGTAGTCCTGCGGCGCGTTCGAGCCGATGACCCCGCCGTAAAGCCCGTTGGACCGCTCCGTGGTGCGCGGTATCTTCCCGTAGTCGAGCAAGTTGACCGAGGCGGCCACGGTGCCGAGCAGCGGAAGCGGCTGGGCGTAGCCCAGGATCTGGTAGCTCGTGTTGGCCAGGTAGATCGTATGAAGAAGGCTGACCTCGGGGCTGGAAACGAAGGACAGTCCCGCCGGGTTCCACAGGAGCGAGTTGGCGTCGTCGGCCAGCCCGACGAACGCGGCGCCCATCCCGGTCGGCCGCGCGGACGCGGGAAGCTTCAGCCCGACCCCGCCGGTGGTTCCCGCCCCCCCGGCGAAGGATCGGGACGCGGCCAGCAGGACGGCGAGCATCGCCAGCAAAGCTGGCGCCGCTCGCCGAACGGCAAAGCCGATGACGGCTTTGCCGCGGATGCTCGCCACGGCGAGGACGGCCGCCCGACGCGGTCTAGCGCCCACGCCACCCTTGGTGGCGAATAAATTATGGGTTACCATCCCCTGCGCAGACGAGTCTGCGAGTCTAGCGCCCACGCCACCCCTGGTGGCGAATAAATTATGGGTTACCATCCCCTGCGCAGACGAGTCTGCGAGTCTAGCGCCCACGCCACCCCTGGTGGCGAATAAATAATGGTTTATCAACCTATGCGCAAGCG
>Ga0315273_10008507_pt1 | contig 12956 bp, 12 predicted proteins | sample YL17G02_0_MG_FD_205753 | JGI IMG/M metagenome (GOLD analysis project Ga0315273, IMG submission 205753) | Sediment microbial communities from Yellowstone Lake, YNP, Wyoming, USA - YL17G02_0 | ecosystem: Environmental > Aquatic > Freshwater > Lake > Sediment | place: USA: Wyoming | collected...
GCCTTGCTATGACAGAACAGGCATTCCTCGTTGACTGCTTGGGGTGCCGCCGCAGTCTGCAGTTCAGGCGCGGCAGTAACCGGACCTGCGGAAATCCCCGCAAGAGCCGCCGCGATAAACACCAGGCCTACGCTCCAGAGAAGGAGTCGCTGTTGAGTGCGTTTACTAATTTCGAACAATTGTCTCATTATCTCTCCTGTAATTCGGACAGGATCACACTGTATTGGGGCATTTGCCCCATTGTATGCGGTTGTTTCTGATTTGAGAATGTGCTATATATCACAAAAATTGTATTATGTATAGGGAATGTGTCTCAATCGTGGATAAAAGTCACTCCCTCAAGGTGATGGCATCCATACCAATATACCGAGGGCTTTGTTGTACAATACCCAATGAAGTCAGGTCTCATGGGTCTCGATCAGAGTCTGTTCTTTATTTATTTTGTTTACGGACTGGCCTTTTTTGGCATGGGGTTGGCAATGGCCATGGAGTCATGGCGCGCCTCTTCGCTGGCCGATGCGCGTGTTTTGCTTCCCCTGGCAGGTTTTGGTTTGATCCACGGTACGCACGAATGGATGGAATCATACCTGTTACAGGCAGGATCGCTGGGCACTCCCCTGCCGGAATGGCTTCCGTGGCTCAAACTGGGATTTCTTGTCGCCTCATTTATTTCGTTGGCGTTGTTCGCCTTCCAGTCATTGCGGCGTATTCCGAGCCCAGTGCCGACCGCCTTGAAACATAGTGGCATTGCACTGGTTGTGTACATGATCTTCATCCTGACCAGTTGCGGCCTCACATACGCGAAAACCGAGGTCTCCTTTCAGGATCTGCTTGATGTAATGACACGCTACCTGCTTGCTCTGCCTGCCTCCTCGCTGGCCGGGCTTGGATTGTTTTACACCGGCCGCTATGGTTCCCAGAACCGGGCTATATCGAGATGGCTAAGTGGCACTGCTCTCGGTTTTGGCCTCTATGCTGTGACCCATCTGTTCGTACATCCGACTGGGATGTTCCCGGCAAACCTGATCAATGTGGATTCCTTCCAAATCACAATGGGATTTCCAATTCAAGTGGTGCGGACAGTGGCAGCGATCATAATTACGGTTTGTCTGTTGCGCGCCACACAAATAACGGAGGAATCACGCAGGACTGAGTTATTTCTTGCGCAGCAGGCACGCCTCGCTGCGCTGGAAGGACAACAGGAGTTGCGCCGTGAGTTGTTGCAGCACACCGTCCATGCACAGGAGGATGAACGCGCCCGCATCGCCCGCGAACTGCACGATGAAACCGCCCAGACGCTTTCCGCGTTCACGCTGGAACTGGCAACCCTGCGGGATGAGAAGTTGCGCAAGCCGGAAATAAAGCAGACTGTGGAACGCCTGCAGGCTCTCAGCCGCGATATGTCGCAAGGACTGTATCACCTCGTGCGTGATCTGAGACCTGCCCAGCTTGATGATCTGGGACTTGTTCCTGCATTGCGTTTCCTGATTGAGCAGGATTTCCATCCACGCGGAATACGTATTACATTTGAAGTGAAAGGAACGTCACGCCGGTTGAATCCGCTGATAGAAACAGTTCTGTTCCGCGTGGGGCAGGAAGCCCTGACAAATCTCGCGCGTCACGCACAGGTCCAGGAAGGGCGCCTGGAAATCGTTTTCACGGAAAACGATGTAACCCTGCGCGTTTCAGATCGCGGGCGGGGATTTAATCCCACGGGAGAATTCCATCCCCCCCACGGTTGGGGATTGGCGGGAATGAAGGAACGCCTTGAAGCAGCCGGCGGCACACTCAACGTTTCTAGCGCACCCAATCAGGGGACCTTGATTGAAGCGCGCATACCCTTGAATGAGAAGGAGTCGACATGAAACCCATCACGGTCATTCTGGTGGACGATCACGATGTTGTCAGGACTGGCCTGCGCTCATTCCTGAATACTCAGGAGGATGTCAAAGTGGTTGCCGAGGCACGCAATGGTGAGGAGGCACTCCTTCGCGCCGAGGAAATGAAACCCGATCTCGTCATCATGGATATCACCATGCCGGGCATGGATGGTCTGGAAGCCACGCGACAGCTCAAGGCGCGCAATCCTGAGTGCCTTGTGCTCGCGCTGACCGTGCATGAGGATAAACAATACTTTATGGAAATGCTCGCGGCAGGTGCCTCGGGTTACATTACCAAACAGGCTGCAGCAGATGATCTGGTGGCAGCCATTCGCGCCGTGGCATCCGGACAGGTGTACTTGCAGCCCGCCCTGGCACGTTGGCTGTTGGATGATTTCCAGCGGCTGGTAAAACAGGAACAGGCGCAGATGAAGGCGGTTGAAAATGGCGAACAGATGGTGGGCCTGGAAGTGCTCAGCCTGCGCGAGCGCGAGGTATTGGAATTGGTGGGGCAGGGTTGGAACAACCAGCAGATTGGCGCGCAGCTTGGCCTCAGCCCAAAGACGATCGCCCGGCACCGCGAACGCATCATGAATAAGTTGAACATGCACTCGCGCACCGAATTGGTGAAATTCGCCATCCGTACAGGTTTGATCACGGCGTGATTTGTGATTCGCCGGGATGTCGAAAACGATCAAAAATTGTACGTTGGAAACATCGTTCTGCATTCCTCTAATCATCCCGCTTTTTGTGTGATTTGCATAAAAGATCCAACTATTCTGTAAAAGGACAGATTCGGGGGAAACTAGTGACATCTGTCCGCGCCACTTCTCAGCGCAATTTAACCTCCTTGTGTACAATTCAGACTACATTGATATAATTCAATTTCGACTTCATTATTGTTGGAGGCTGTTTCATGGGACGTTCCAAATTCATAATTGGCGGATTGTTCATTCTTGCTGCAGTGGTATACCTCATCTTCTCATCCACCCAGGCAAGTGCGGAATACTTCCTGACGATTGACGAACTTAAAGCCAAAGGCAATCAGGTTGTGGACAAGAACCTACGCGTCTCTGGCGCGGTGATCGGCGACTCGATCCAGTACGACCCGCAGACTCTCACCCTGACTTTTGATGTGGCTCACGTACCCGGCGACAACGCCGAGATCGAGGCTCTTGGCGGACTGGCCGAAGTTCTGCGCGCCGCCGTCGCGGACCTGACACGGTCACGTGTGACCGTTGTTTATAATGGCCCAAAGCCCGACCTGCTGCGCGGGGAAGCCCAAGCCATCATGACCGGTCGCCTGGGTGCAGATGGTATTTTTTATGCTGATGAACTCCTGCTCAAATGTCCCACAAAATATGAAGAGGCTGTGCCATCGCAGGCTTCTGGAAACCAGTAAGATTCAAAAACCCTAAAGGTCTGCAAGACCTTTAGGGTTTTACTGCTTCATGCATTAAAGTCTTTATTTGTACATGCCAGAAGCCAAGCAGAAAATATATTTTTGGTTTAGATATTTACGCAGTACTATGTAATACAAGGAGAGGGTATGTTCGCTGAATTCGGTTATGGTGTTTTAGTGGTGACCTTCGTGCTGGCACTCTATAGTGTCGGCGCAAGTATTTACGGCTACTTTAACAAATCTGCAGCATTGATCGAATCCGCCCGCCGCTCGATGCTTTTGACCTTTCCCCTGCTCACCCTCGCGGCTGGCGTGCTGATCGCGCTCCTGGTACGCGGCGATTTTCAGGTCCAATTTGTGTACGAGGTGACCAGCAAATCGATGCCCACCTATCTTAAAGTTACTGCATGGTGGGGTGGTCAGTCCGGGTCACTCCTGTTCTGGTCATGGCTCATGTCCGCTTTCGCCTCGGCAGTCATGTTGCGTAAATGGAACCGCGACCAGGAATTTCTCCCCTGGGTGATTGTGGTGACCGGTGTAACAGTGGCTTTCTTCCTCTTATTGAACATCCTGTTCGAGAATCCGTTTGCACGCTTGTTCCAGACCATCGACGGAAACATCGCCGCCTACACCTTTGCACCCGCAAACTCGACACCCCTCGTTCCCGCAGATGGACGCGGCCTGAACCCGCTCCTGCGGCACCCAGGCATGGTCATCCACCCGCCCATGTTGTATCTCGGTTTCGTGTCCTTCATCATCCCCTTCGCATTTGCCATTGCAGCACTCGTCACTGGTCGTACGGATGACCGCTGGATCCGCGTCACCCGCCGCTGGACCCTCTGGGCTTGGTTATTCCTCTCGTTCGGACTTGTTCTTGGCGGACGCTGGGCATACGATGTCCTGGGCTGGGGTGGTTACTGGGGCTGGGATCCGGTGGAAATCGCAGCCTTCATGCCCTGGTTGACTGGCACTGCGTTCCTGCACTCGGTCATGATCCAGGAAAAGCGTGGCATGTTGAAGCAGTGGAATATGGTGCTGATCATCCTCACCTACGCACTGGTCATCTTCGGAACATTCCTCACGCGCTCCGGGGTGCTGTCCTCAGTGCATGCCTTCGCCCAGAGCGCCATTGGACCGTCGTTCTTTGTTTTTATCGGAGTGACCTTTGTTGTATCCATCGGCCTGTTGATCTATCGCTGGGCAGATCTGCGCGCCGAGGCTGAGATGAAATCCATGCTCTCGCGCGAGGCGCTCTTCCTGCTCAATAATCTGCTTTTCATGAGTGTACTGGTGGTTTGTTTCTGGGGTGTGATCTTCCCGCTCATCTCCGAATTGTTCACCGGCCAAAAAGTAACCGTTGGCCCCCCTTTTTATGAGCGCGCCAACTCCCCTCTCTTTGCAGGTTTGATGCTTCTCATGGCGATCGCCCCGCTCTCTGCCTGGGGACATTCAACGGTAAAGACGCTTGGACGCGCCATCTGGAAACCTGCCATCGCCGCGCTGGTCATTACTGCCATCACATTTTTCACCTACACCCGCAATTGGATTGCCTTGATAGGCTTCTTCCTTGTGGCGCTGACCGTCCTCGTCACGCTGTACGAATTCTGGCGTGGTGCACGCGCCCGCCAGCACTTGCAGGATGAGAATTTCTTTACCGCCCTGGCGCGCCTGACCGGCAGGAATCGTCGTCGCTACGGTGGGTATGTCATCCACATCAGCATGATGCTGATGGCCATCGGCATCCTCGGCATCGAACTCTTCCAATCCCAGACACAGGGCACATTGCAGGTTAACGAATCACTGGAATTACAGGGTTACAAACTGGTATACAAGGATATCGCCTCCTGGGATGATGGCAATGCGAACGTGAATCACACCCGCGCGGTTATGGAAGTATACAAAAATGATCAATGGCTCGCCGAATTGCACCCCCGCACGGATTACTACTTCGATTCCCAACAGAACATGACCCTCCCCGGCGTTCGTTCCACCCTGGGGGATGATGTGTATATCATTCTGGTTGATTGGGAGCCTGCCTCTGCCATTGGTGCGACCTTCAAAATCTACGTCAACCCTCTGGTCAACTGGTTATGGATTGGCAGCCTCGCCTTCCTCTTTGGCGTCATCATCGCAGCCTGGCCTGATAAAGACCCCGAACGAGAGATGGTGCGTGCCGGGCAGAGATCGCGCCAGAACAGCGCGGCAGACTGAAATAAACAGTAAAACCAAGGAGTCTGTCGAATGAAAACCCAATTACATTTTACTTTTTTTGTTTTACTCATCGTTCTTGCGGGAGTGTTGGTGGCGCCCGTTTTAGCACAGGGACAACCCCCAACGGATGACGATGTCAACGCCGTCGCCCGGCAGTTGTACTGCCCTGTTTGTGAAAATACCCCTCTGGATGTCTGCCCAACCCAGGCCTGTGCGCAATGGCGTGACCTGATCCGCAGCATGCTGGCTGAGGGAAAAAACGAAGCCGAGATCAAGCAATACTTCGTGGATAATTACGGCGCGCGCGTGTTGAACGAGCCGCCGCGCGAAGGACTGAACTGGCTGGTGTACATCGTCCCGCCACTGGTGATTCTCGTTGGTGCGGTAATTCTTGTGCGAACCTTGCGCACCTGGAAAAAACCTCAGGTGGTTCCTCAAGTTGAAAGTCCACGCGCCGAAGCACCCGTCGATGATTACGTCGCACGATTGGAAGAAGAAGTCAGAAAGAAAAATTGATCAGGGGCTTTATGGGTTCCTGGAAACCTTTAAGCCTGCATGATGGGAGATTGTATGACAGCTGCAACTGAAGAACCACCCATCCGCCGCGGCGTGCCGCTGTGGGTGCAGATCATCATCTGGATCGGGCTGTTGGGTTTGCTCGTTCTCGTGGGCATCACACTCAATAAACGGGAGCAGGGAACCGTCCAGCCTGGTGATGTCATTCCCGATTTTACACTCCCCCTCTTCAGCGGATATGAATACGCGGGTCAATCCGGGATAAAGCTATCGGATCTAAGCGGCAGGGTGGTCGTGTTGAATTTCTGGGCTTCATGGTGCAAGCCCTGCGAACAGGAAGCTGCCGAACTGCAGGAAGCTTGGAAATACTATGAGCCAACAGGACAGGTGGTCTTCCTCGGTGCGGACTATGTCGATACCGAGCCGGAGGCGCGCGTTTACCTGCAAAAGTACGGCATCACCTTCCCCAATGGTCCCGACATGGGCACACGCATCTCTCAACTGTTCCGCATACAGGGTGTGCCCGAGACCTACTTTATCGATAAAACGGGTGTCCTGCGCTATGTGCAGGTTGGCCCGTTCTCCTCGCTGGAACAGATCCAGGCACAGATTGATCTGCTGCTTTCAGAATAGGATTCATCATGGAACTTGGTGCTTTCTTCCTTGTACTGGCGGTGGGACTCGCCGTCGTCTTTTATGTGGCTCAGCCGTTTCTGGGGCGCCGCGGTCGCCGCATCACAGGTGAGTCGCATGAGGCCTCCGCGCTCATGGCAGAGCGCGACCGTGTTGTTAACGCACTGCAGGAACTGGATTTCGACTACAACCTGAATAAGATCCCCGCTGAGGATTATCCTGTCCAGCGTGCAGAACTCCTCAAAAAAGGTGTGGTAATTCTAAAACAACTCGACACCCTACTCCCCTCTCCCAACGGGAAAGGGACTGGAGGGGAGGCAGCGAGCGCGGACCGCATTGAATCTGCTGTGGCTGCCCGCCGCGCGGACCTCTCTTCTGCGCCGATTTCTGTCCGCGATGACGATGATGTGGAAGCCTTGATCGCATCGCGCCGCAAAGACCGCAAGGAAAAATCAGGCGGGTTCTGTCCGCGCTGTGGTAAACCTGTTCTGGTTTCGGACCGCTTCTGCCCGCATTGTGGGAAATCCATTAACTAACAAGTAAAATGAAGAACTGAAATTTTATTTCATGGCTAAACCCTTGCATTTTACATTCAGAAGGACTCTTTTAATGAAGTTTCGCATACTGGCAATTATCTTCACCGCTTATTTTCTCTCCGCCTGCACCTTCTCGCTCGCGGAAGATGTAACCCCGCCGCCAAACTACGTGCCCCCCACACCGATGCCAACGCTCGGTCCATTGTTCCCGGCCGAAGCACCCAGCATTGAAAACGGCAAGGCCATCTATGCCGAAAAGTGTGCGGCTTGTCACGGCCCTGCAGGCATGGGCGATGGCGATCAGGGCAAGCAACTCCCTGTCACTGTGACCGCGCTCGGGTTGCCACAAGTGGCTCGTGCTGTAACTCCGTTCGATTGGTTCACGGTCGTCACGCGTGGCAACATCGATCGCTATATGCCTCCCTTCGCCAGCCTCACCGACCAGGAACGTTGGGACGTGGTGGCGTATGCTCTCACACTGCACACCACTCCCGAACAAATCGCGTTGGGTAAGTCCGTTTATGAATCCCGCTGTAAGGAAATTACGAAAAACTTTTATACAAATCAACAGGCGATGGCTCAGTTTAGCGAAACATCACTTGCGGCCGGGCTCCAAATCGCCTGCAAAAATCCAACTGCATCGAACAACGACATTATCGATGAAGATCTATTTGCAGCCGCGGCCTACCTGCGGACACTGACCTTTGCCACCTCTTCGCCAACACCTGAGCCTACCGCCATGACACCAACCATCGTGACCTCCGAGGCGACTCCCTCTGCGCCCCCGCTTGAGTCCACAACTCCTGTTGATGGGCAGGCAGGAACACCCTCAGTTGAGACGACTCCCATTGGGACGGAATCGATCACCCCGTACACACTCGAGGCCAGTGGAGGAAAAGTGACCGGTTCGATCAGCGGTGAAAATCCTGCGGGGCAGACTGTCACCCTGCGCGGATATGATCACGCCCCCGACGCAAGCGGTCCGCAGGAAGTCGTCACATTGACAGCCGTCACTGATGCGGGCGGGAATTACATCTTTGAGGGTTTGGAGATGTCCAAAGGCCGCATTTATCTTGCTGAGGTTGCTTATCAGGGTGTGACTTATCGCTCCGAGTCAGCTGTTGTTGAGGCAGGCATGACCGAATTGCTCATGCAGCCATTCAAGTTGTTCGAAACTACATCCAATTCCTCCACGCTGGCTTTTGATCAGGTGCATTTCTTCTTTGATATCACGGAAGGTACCGTGCAGGTGATCGGCGTGTACACATTCTCGAACAAAGGCGAGAAGACCATCGTGATCAAGTCCACGACCGATATACCATTCCTGAAGATGCCTGAAGACGCAAAGGATGTCGGCTTTGAATTGACGCAGGATAGCGCCCCGCTGAATGCGGCAGTGGGAGGCTTTGCCATCCAGCCCAGTGAAACACCCTATGGAATGGTGGCTTTTTATTCACTTCCTTATGATAAAAAAGCACAGATCGTCCAACCTTTTGCCCTGCCTGCCGCGTCTGTGCTGGTACTGATCCCCGATGGAGTCAAATTGAAGAGCGACCAATTGACGGAAGGTGAAATGCAAAACTTCCAGGGGACGGACTACCAGGAGTACATTGGTGGTGCCATGAAAAGCGGTGATACGCTGACCCTTAACCTGAGCGGCATACCCAGGACGACAGGTACCAGCGGGTCCAACTCCCGACAAAACCTTCTGATAGGCATCGGCGCGCTGGGATTGGTGTTGATTCTGGCGGGCATATGGATGTACCTGCGTGATCGCAACCGTCCCGACGAAGAACTTGAGGAGCCGGAAGAGGAGGTTGAATTCGACAGCGAGGAGGAGATCCTCGATGCCATCATCGCCCTAGACGATTTGCACCGCGCGGGAAAGATTCCCGATGAAACCTACCAGGCAAGGCGTGCTGATTTGAAAGCACGTTTGAAAGCTTAGATCTGCATGCCTATCCACATGGTTCAAGGTGACTGGCTGTTGGCATAAATATGATTGAAGTTAAAAAACTTGTCAAACGATTTGGCTTGAAGGCTGTCCTGCGTGGCATGGACTTCCACGTGGAGCGTGGCGAATTCGTCGCCCTGCTCGGCCCCAACGGCGCCGGCAAGACCACTTTCCTGCGCATCCTGTCCTCGCTTGCGCGACCTTCCCTTGGAGAGGTCAAGGTGGCAGGCTTTCACCTGCCCCAGCAGGCTTCCCAGGTGCGCGCTCACCTGGGAGTGGTCTCCCATATGCCCCTGCTCTACGGTGACCTGACAGCCGAGGAGAACCTGCAATTCTATGCGCGCATGTATGGAATTGCAGATGCTGGACCGCGTATTACCGGGATGTTGGAGATGGTCGGGCTGGAAAATCGCCGTCGCGACCTTGTCCGCACTTTTTCGCGCGGCATGCAGCAGCGCCTCGCCATCGGCCGAGCCGTTCTCCATAAGCCGGATGTGATCCTCTTCGACGAACCCTATACGGGACTCGACCAGGACGCCTCCTCCATGCTGGACAAAGTCCTGCGTTCCGTTGCCGCACAGGGTCATACCGTGGTAATGACCTCCCACGACCTGGCTCGCGCGGAAGACCTGGCAACGCGTTTCGATATTCTCACGCGTGGTGTGATCGCAGCCTCGACTTCTCGCGAATCATTGGGCAGGGACAATTTGCTTACATTTTATAAACAGGCGCTCGCGGTGTAACGATGGTTTCGTCCCCCCACCCCTCCTTCTTCCAGGCTGTGGCGGCCGTTGTCCGCAAGGATCTGACAGCCGAGTTTCGTTCGCGCGAACTTTTGTCTGCCATGCTGGTCTTTTCCCTTTTGGTCATCTTGATCTTCAACTACGCGCTTGAGTTGGAACTGGGAGTCCGCGAAAAGGTTGCAGCCGGCGTATTGTGGGCGACCTTTGCATTTGCAGGCACACTCGGCCTGAACCGCTCCATGTCCACAGAAAAAGACCGCGGGTGCCTCGATGGTCTTCTGCTCGCGCCGGTGGATCGTTCCGCCATCTTCTTCGGTAAAGCCATCAGCAACCTGGTATTCATGCTGATCGTTGAGGCAATTGTTTTGCCGTTGTATGCCCTGCTCTACAACGAAGGACGCATCTTCCAGCCGGGCTTTCTTGCTGTTGTCCTGCTCGGTTCCATCGGTTACATTGCCGTGGGGACCCTGCTCTCGGCCATGTCCGTACAGACGCGCACACGGGACGTGCTTCTTCCGATCCTGCTCTTCCCGGTTGCCATCCCAGTCCTGCTCTCGGCTGTCAAAGCCAGCACAGGCTTCCTGACTGGCGCAGAAATGGCGGAGATTTGGCCGCCGCTCAACCTGCTCATCGTTTACGACATCATCTTCACTGCCGTGGCTTTCATGGTGTTTGACGCGGTCGTGGAGGAGTAAACCATTTCGGCAAACCCTGCAATGCCCCTTGTCCGCATATTCCAGGAGATATCCATGAGTTCAAAACCAACCTTGCTAAAGATCCTTGATGTTACCTCCCTCATCCTGCTTGGCGCCGCAACCTACCTGGCTCTTGTGTACGCACCGACCGAACGGGTGATGGGTGATGTACAGCGGGTGTTCTATTTCCACATTGGCACCGCCTGGGTCGGCCTGTTGGGATTTGTTCTGGCAGCCGTCGTGGGTGTCGCCTACCTGGTCAGCAAGGATCTCAAGTGGGATATCATCGGAGTCGCCACCATCGAGATTAGTGTGGTCTTCTTCTTCATCACCATTATGCTTGGCTCCATCTGGGCACGCCCCACCTGGAACACTTGGTGGAACTGGGATCCGCGCCTCACCACGGCTGCTATCACTGAACTGGTCTACGTGGCTTATTTCATGCTGCGCGCCGGGCTCGAAGACCCCGAACGCCGTGCCCGCTTCGGTGCAGTCTATGCCCTGCTCGGTGGACTGAGCGCGCCCATCACCTTCATGGCCATCCGCCTGTTCCGTTCCATTCACCCGGTCGTGATCGGGACAGGTCAGGGAGAAACATTGCCTCTCTCTTCAGACATGAAAGTGGCCTTCTTTTTTGCGTTGTTTGCATTCACCGTCATCTTCATTGACCTGTTTTGGAACCGCATCCGCCTTGGTCAGTTGGAATCCAAAGTCGAGCAACTCAAGTTAAAGGTCATGTAAAGGAGTTCCCATGTTATTCCAGGATCCCATCCCCAACACCCTCGGCTATATGTTTGCCGGGTACGGCATCTTTTTCCTCGTCAGTGCCATCTATGTGCTCAGCCTGTTTATACGTAACCGTAGTCTGAAGCGCGACCTCGAAACGCTTGAGGAGCTGGACGCACAAAAATAGTGTACATAAAAATCTGGAGTCCGCTATAATGTAGTGGGCTCCTTTTGTATATACGGATGAGAACCTCTCGAAAGCCTATCCTCTTCAGGCTGATCATCCTTATTGTCGCGTTCGCTGCACTCCTCTTCGCGACATCGGTTGGATTTGCCGCGCCTGCACCCCCGCCCGGCCCGGACCGCATCCAGGTCACGCTGGTCAAATACACTGCCTACGATTGGTATATGGCTTCCTACAAGGGGAATAAGATCGTCTGCAAGATCGTTGTCGACTATGAAGGCACACCGGCACTCGAAGACGTTTACACTAACTGCGGGACGCATCTGACGGACGCATGGCTCGCACAACCACCCTGTCTAAATACTAAAAATCCCAATAAATGCAAAGGCTATTATTTTTTCCCTGCGGGTGAGTACCCTGCGGAAAAAGAGATGGCCGTGGAACTTCCCGCGCCCACGGTCTGGTTGGATGTAACCGACTGCTCGGCTGTCGCATCACTATCCACCAGCGTCTGCGAGTACATCCCCAAAATGGTTTTAACCGCACAGGAACCCCTCCCGGATTATCAGATCACCAGCGTGGAAGGACGTCTCAATGGGGAAGGTTTTTCCTGTGAAGGTGATACTTGCATATTGGAACTCCAACCCACAGAGGAAGCAGGTGTACTGCTGGAATTCTGGGCCTATTCCACTTACGGCGACAGCAGCAGGAGATTTACCGCCCAGGTGCGCGTCACCCAGGTGGATTTTGGCAACCCGGATGCCCCCTCCTGGTACGTGGATGTGCGCTCCAGCCAGTGGATGGGTGTGAAAACAGCCAGCTGTGCCGAGACATGGCAGGTTTTCCCCCCGGTGGGTGGACCACCTGCCTGGCTTGCCACTCCCAATCTTGCCAGTGATCTATCCAGCAATATCCCATACAATTACCTGGCTGCGAACCTCATCCATGAGGGTGCGGTAGATGTTAGCAGTTGCCCCGACGGCGGTTTGCTGCCGGATGGTGTGGGTGCCAGCGAATGCGGACTGGAAGTGGCCAGCGAGGCGGTGACGGCCTGGCAAAACCAGTTTGACAACCTGATCATTGATGTGGCGCTCGAGACAGGCGTCCCGGCGCAAATGCTCAAGAACTTGTTCGCTCGTGAGAGCCAGTTCTGGCCGGGCACAGCCCTGCCAGGCGGAGATACGGGACTTGGGCAGATCACTGACCAGGGAGCGGACACCACCCTGATGTGGAATCCCCTGTTCTACAACTCGTTCTGTCCGCTCGTCCTCTCCGAAGAGGCCTGCAGTACAGGCTACATGAAGTTGGAGCAGGATCAGCGGGAAATATTGCGCTATGCCCTCGTCAACAGCGTGGACGCGTCTTGCGCGGACTGCCCGCTTGGGATTGATCTGAATCGTGCCGAATACAGCGTGACGGTCTTTGCGCACACATTGATGGCCAACTGCCAGCAGGCTACTCAGGTGGTTTGGAATT
>Ga0315273_10008508_pt1 | contig 12955 bp, 12 predicted proteins | sample YL17G02_0_MG_FD_205753 | JGI IMG/M metagenome (GOLD analysis project Ga0315273, IMG submission 205753) | Sediment microbial communities from Yellowstone Lake, YNP, Wyoming, USA - YL17G02_0 | ecosystem: Environmental > Aquatic > Freshwater > Lake > Sediment | place: USA: Wyoming | collected...
GTGTCTTTTCTGGGTCCCATCCGCACGTGACGCTCGAGCCGGTCGGCATGAGCGACACCATCGCATTCATGGTGGCACGCGCACGCGCCGCGGCGGCCCGGCCGGGGTGACGCGAGCGCCCGGGGGGCAGAGGAACGAGCTTGAGCGCGTGGGGTATCCAGATCCAGATGTCGCCCCTACCACGTCGGCGATGTCCTCTGCTATTTGTGTGCCGGGATCTCCGACGGGCACCCCGGCCACGGGGGTGGCGGCTTCATCTTCGTCGACGAGATCCTGATCGCGGAGTAAGGTCGGCCGATGCGCGATCGACTGGGGAGCTACCTCGCCGGCTGGCGCAACCGCAAGGCGCGGCCCCACGTTCGCGGCCGATTGCTCGACGTCGGCTGCGGGCTCAACACGTTCGTGCGCGGCTACGAGGGGCCCGGCTGCGGCGTCGACGTGTATCAGTGGGGCGACGTGGACGTGGTCGCCGCCGACACGTCGAAGCTCGAGTTCCGGGACGGGGAGTTCGGCACGGTGTCGATCCTGGCCTCCCTGAATCACATCCCGAATCGTGAGGGCGTCCTGCGCGAGGCGTTTCGCGTGCTCGAGCCGGGCGGCCGCATCGTCGTCACCATGATCCCGCCGACGCTCTCGCGCGTCTGGCACTTCCTGCGCGCGCCGTGGGACGACGATCAACGCGAGCGGGGCATGGTCGAGGGCGAGGTGTTCGGGCTCACGCCGCGCGCAGTGCGCCGGCTGCTGACCACGGCTGGCTTCCAGGTCGTTCACGAGGAACGGTTCATGCTGGGCGTCAACCGCCTCACGGTGGCGGTGAAGCCGGCGACGCGCTGAGCATCAGCCACGCGGCTTGCGTATGAGCGTGGGCAGCGCGACCGCGGCCACGATCAACGCCGAGTTGCAGCGCGCGGACGAGCCGACGAACGCCCTGCTTCACGAGCGTCTTAGGCGACAAGCCAACCGAGCTCGCCCTTGCCCGCCCCCGATTCCGCGACATTCCCTCCTGCAAATCAAAGAGCGCCACTCATGTACTGAACGACCGAACGCAACAACGAGTACAGATTCTTGCGGACCCTGGGATCCTCAGATAGATCGCACGCGGCGACTCCTGCCACCAAGGGGATGTTCAGTCTGTCCAGCAAGCGCGTCGAGGAAGCGTTCATCGGCGTCGGAAAGGCCCTTTCGCGCGTGCGCATTCGGGCGATTCCATGGCTCCTCTATCACACCGCCCCGCTGGTCTTAGGCGATGGCACGAGACTGCACGCCACCACTTCGGGCTTCAAGATCGTGATGAATCCGCGAGAGTATTTCAGTTGCCTGATGGTCTACGGGCGGTATGGGCGGGAGATGGTCGCGCTCTTGCGACAAATCGTCCGGACTGGGGATTCCGTGATCGATATCGGGGCACAGCTCGGCTACGTGAGCTGTCATCTCGCACTGCTGGTAGGCGTCACCGGTCAGGTGCACAGCTTCGAGCCCGATCCGCGCGCGCTCGAAAGGCTGTGGGTCGCGGTTCGCGAGAATCATTTCTCCTGGGTCCGCGTCTTCCCGGTCGCCGCAGCTGCAGAAGAGGGGAAGATTACCTTCTATGTCTCCCCCGTGCTCGGCTGGTCGACGGCGGTAGCGGGGACGCACCGCACCGATTGCTCGGCGATCGAAGTACGCGCGGCGCGTGTCGACACACTCGCTCAAACCGGAGGGATCCGGCGGCCCGTGCGGTTCATCAAGGTGGACGTCGAGGGGTTCGAGTGTTCGGTTCTCGATGGAATGCGGGAACTCATCGCAGAGGACCGCCCGTATTTGCTCACGGAAGTGAACCCGCGGATGCTTGGAGCACGGGGGCTCAGCTCCGTCGACCTGCTATCGCCGCTACAGAAATGCGGGTATCGCTTCTATGCGGTGGAGGAGTCGAGGGGGCTATTGCGAGGGGGCGAGGTCGATCTCCGGCCGGTTGATCCATCGCGCGTGCTGCCTTTCTGCGACGTCCTGTGCGTGCCCGAAGGCGGCGCGGTTCCCTCACAATCGCCTGCCTACGGCTAGCACGTCCGCGATGCGCCTTTTGACGCCGGAGGTTTGACTCGACCGCCATGGGGGCCATGGTGTACCCGCGCTTCGCACGGAGTCTGTGACGAGCGGCTCGCGGCCACGCTTCGCGCCGTCGCCCATTGGCGGCTCTCCACGTTGCCTCGGCACCTCACCGACGAGCAGCTCGATCAGATGCTCGCCTCGTTCGAGGCCCCCGCACCGTGTGCCCGCAGGGATCGCGCGATCGTTCCCTCCGTCCCGGCGAGGTCGCTGCCCTGCATCTGGAGGACATGGATCGACGCTGGCGCTGTGCGGAGGGCTTCGCCGGGGAATCTACTAGGGCAGTTCGGCGACGCGTTCCGAGCCCTTCACCAATTTCGCGTCAACGTCATCCGATGCGCAGCTTGCCCCCGGCGGCGCCTCCGCCGGACTCGGCGAGCTGGCGCATCTTCGATCCGTCGACGTAGTAGCGCTTGGCCCAGATGCCCGTGTACGGCTCACCCTCGCGCGGCATCCGCCACGTCGTGACCTTTGCCTTCGCGAGGTCGATCGCGAACAGCGCCCGCGGCTGGTCGATCGTCTCGGTGATGTAATAGTCCGCCGAGGTGTCGTCGACGTATCGACAGGCGATGCGGCGGTAGAGATCTCGCCAGCGGTCGTCTTCGCCGTTCTCGTAGAGGAACTCCACCCGGCCCTCGACGATGATCTTGCGGTAGGAGCCGCCTTCCTCGTCGATGGTGATCGCCGTGCGCGGGTCGCGCCGCAGGTTCTGTCCGAACTCGGAGTGCTTCCGCGGCGTGATGTGGATCTTGCCCCGCTCGTAGAGAAACCACACCGGCACGACGCTCGGCGAGCCGTCCGGTCGCACGGTGGCGATGCGCGCCAGGTGCTCGCGCTCGCCGAGGAAAGCTTCGATCTCCTGCTGTGTGAGCTTCGGCATGAATGCCTCCTTAACGGTTTGTAGCACGCGAGCTACGGTAGTTCTGCAGACGATTGCGACGAACGCCCTACGTTCGCCGCCAGGCCGCGATCTCGGCGAGCGCTCGCTCGGCGAGCATCTGCGCCCGGACCCTCCACCAGACCCACGCCGGCACGTAGACCTCGGAGGGCGTCCACCGCGGATCGACGGGTGTGAGACCGGGGCGTAGCTGTTGGCGAAACTCGCGGTTGGTGGCGGAGCGAACGAACACCTCGTCGATGCACTCCCATTGCTGGCACTCCTGCACGCGGCAGCGCGCGTGAGACTCGCCGGCGTCTGGCTCGGTGACCCGCTGCGCGCCCGGCTCGACCAGGAACCTGCGCCGCGGCAGCGCTTCGACAAGCGCGCCGTGGCAGCGGTTGCCGACCACCGCCCCCCGGCAACGCACCGGATAGGCGATGGTCTCGCAACCGAAGCCAGAGCCGAACAGATGGTTCCACGACCAAAGAATTGCGACGATGGCCAGCGCGGCGAGGAGGACCCGCATCGGCGCGCTGGCTCGTTCACGGCGAGGCGCTACTCATTTGATCGCCATCGGATTGACCGGCGACCCCGTGCCGCCGACGATCTTCAACGGCGCGCCGACGAACAGGAAGTCGTACTGGCCGTCTTTCGCGCAGTCGTCCGCAAGATTCTTCAAGTAGCAGATCTCGTTGAACGGAATGCCGAGGTCGCGCAGCAGCGCGGCGTGCAGCGGTAGGAACACGCTGCTCACCGACGAGACCGTCTGTTCGTTGGCGATCGTGTCGGTCGAGAACGACGGAATCTCCATCTCGTGGAACCACTTGATGAGCGCCGGCTCGTCGGTGATTCCCGGCTCGGCCATGCTCTTGTTCGGGAAGAACGCATCCGGACCCTTCTCGTAGAAGAGCTCCATCCAACCCGTGCGGATGACTAGGATGTCGTGCTTCTCGACCTTCACCTTCTGTTTTTCGGCCGTTTTTTTGAGGTCATCGAGAGTGATCTGCTGATTGGCGCCGAGATGCGGCACACCCTTGTAGCGTGCGACATCGAGCAGCACGCCGCGGCCGATGACGCCGTGCTCGGCGATCGGCTGGATCGAGCACTTCTTCAGCCCGCCGATCGTCGTCTTGGCGTCGTAGCCGTTGTAGAGCTTGTCGTCGTACCAGACGTGGCCGAGCGCGTCGTATTGGGTGGTCCCCTGCACGTACATGAAGATCACGTCGTCGGCGTACTCGAGGCCGCCCGGGAACGACGGCCCTGCGTCGTTGTAGTAGAAGCCCTTGTCCATGTTCATGGTCTTCACGGGCTGACCGCGGCCCGGATAAATGGGATCGCCTTCTTTGCGGCCCACCGGCACGCCGAGCGCGAACGTTTTGCCCGAGCGTACGGCGCGGGCCCCGCGCACGACTTCCGGCGCCGTCAAGAAATTGATCGAGCCGAGCTCGTCGTCTTTGCCCCACCGCCCCCAGTTCTTCGGCATGTCACGCAAGACTTCCCGTACGTGCTTCGACTGTGGTTCTCCTGCCATCTGGGTCTCCTCCCTTGAAATCGATAGTTTCCTTTGCTCCGGCGAATCGTTACTCGCTTTGAGTAGGGAAGAAAACTCTAGAAGGGTGTGACGTCGAATATCCTTGGGACGAGGGACGTCTCAAAGGTCGTGGCGCGGCTGAGCGCGGATCGCTCCTTTGCCCGTCCCGACAGCGACCGCAGAGGTGAAAGAAGACATGAGCCTGAAGACGAGATCGTGGATCCTGATCGTCGTTCTTTCCTTGATCGTAGGCGGCGGCTTCGGAACGTTTGCCGCAGAGTGGTTTCCGTGGGGACCCTCGAAGAGCGAACCGACCCCGGCTCCAGCCCCGGCGTCGCCCGCAGAGGTTTCGCTGCGCGCGGCCCCGGGCCGCCAGGGGGCGATTTCGTCCTTCGCGGACATCGCGGCGGGGGCCGAGCCGGCCGTCGTCAACATCTCGACCTCGCAGACCATCAAGAGCGAGGGTTCCCGCGGCTTCGGGCCACTCCCTGGCCCCGGCGGCCGCGGAGGCCCCGGAGGTCCCGGAGGTCCCGGGGGGCCGGGAGGCGGTTCCGGTCCGAGCCCGTTCGGGGAGAACGATCCCTTCGAGCAGTTTTTCCGGCGCTTCATGCCGCAGACGCCGAAGAGCTTCAAACAGCGCAGCCTCGGGTCGGGATTCGCCATCAGCTCCGACGGCCTGATCGTCACCAACAACCACGTCGTCGAGCACGCCGACGAGATCCTCGTGAAGCTTTCCTCTGGAGAGCATCAGTACAAGGCCAAGGTTCTCGGCACCGACCCGAAGACCGATCTCGCGCTGGTGAAGATCGAGCCGCAGGGAAAGATCGCTGCCCTGAAGCTCGGCGATTCGGGGAACCTCCGTGTCGGGGACTGGGTGATGGCGATCGGCAATCCCTTCGGCCTCGAACACACGGTGACCGCGGGCATCGTCAGTGCCAAGGGCCGCGTGATCGGCCAGGGCCCGTACGACGATTTCATCCAGACCGACGCCTCGATCAATCCGGGAAATTCGGGCGGTCCGCTGCTGAACGTCGAGGGCGAGGTGGTCGGCATCAACAGCGCGATCTTCAGCGAGTCGGGCGGCAACATGGGAATCGGCTTCGCGATCCCCTCGAATCTCGCCAAGCCGGTCGTCGAGCAGCTCCGCACTCAGGGCAAGGTCGTGCGCGGATGGCTCGGGGTGATGATTCAGGACGTGACGGAGGATCTCGCCACCTCGTTCAAGCTCTCCGAGCCGCACGGAGCGCTGGTTTCGAGCGTGAAAGAGGATGGCCCCGCCGCCAAGGCCGGGCTCGAGCGAGGCGACATCATCGTCGAGTTCGACGGCAAGCCGGTGAAGTCCTCGCATGAGCTTCCCTCGATGGTTGCGGCTTCGCCGATCGGCAAGGACGTCGACGTGAAGGTTCTGCGCGAAGGCAAGGAGAAGACCTTGCAGATGAAGATCGCCGAGATGCCCAAAGGCGAGGGCGGTGAGACCGGTGGCGGAGAGTCGGAGGAGCCATCGAGCGAGAAGCTCGGCCTGGCGGTCGCGCCGGTCACGCCGGACGTGGCACGCGAGCTCGGTATCGAGCCAGGCTCGGGAGTTCTCGTCCGTGCCGTGAAGGCGGGCAGCACGGCCGAAGACGCGGGTCTGCAGCCCGGTGACGTCATTCTCGAAGTCAACCGCAAGGCCGTGAAGTCCGTCGAAGCATTCAAGAGCGCGGTGAGCGGCGGGACGAACAGCGAGAGCCTGCTGTTCCTCGTCCGGCGCGGCGACTCGACGATTTTCCTCGCGATGAAGCGCTAGCTCGGTAGGATGCTCGGCCGAAGACGGTTCGCGACCAATCTGGAGCGATCTGTGACTAGCGTGATGGGAGATATGCGGTCGGAGCCTGCAGCGCCCGTTGTGCCTCGGTGCCGTCGGTCGCGAGGTCGGCTCCGCCCGAACACTCTACTGGAACAGCCCCACCCGGACCCGTGCTCGGCTCCTCGTCCGAGCACGGGTCCCCCGCCGAAAAAGGAAGGCCTCAGGCTTCGGGCTACAGAAAAAGACTCAGCGAGCCCCCGGGGCTTCAGGGGGTAGCAGCTCTCGAAGAATGCCGAGTGCATTCTCTCCGAGGACGCGGCGCACGGCCGCCGGGGTATCGCCGCAGACGGCCGTCGGCCAATCGCCGATGCCGATCACGCCTCCCGCGCGGGCGACGGAGCGGAGCTGATCGTCGGAAAGATTGCGGGGCTTGTCGCACGTTCCCTTGACGCCGGTGTGCGAAATGAGCGCTGGTTTCTGGACGATCGCCAGCACGTCACGGATCGTCGCGGCCGAGGAATGAGTGAGGTCCACGATGATCCCGCGCCGCTCCATCTCGCCGACGAGCTCTCGGCCGCGCTCGGTCAAGCCGCCCTTGGCGACACCGTGGGCCGAGCCCGCGTAGTCGTTGTCGAAGAAGTGGGCGAGGCCGATCAGCCGTACGCCGCTCTCGAAGACTTCGTCGAGCGCGCCAGGCCGGTCGAGCGCGTGCGCACCCTCGATACCGAGGATTCCGCCCACCCAGCGCGGATCGTTCACCCGCGCGGCGAGCAGCCGGTCGAGATCGCCACGCGTACGCACGATGCGCAGATACGGGTCTCTCTTGGCGACGTCAGCGAGCCGCTGCGCCTGATAGAGCGCGCGGTCGGTGAGGCTGCCAACCGTCCGCCGCGGCCACCCATTGGTGAGCGCGAGGAGCGTGATCAAATCAAGCCCACCCGCGCGCGTCAGCTCGATCGAAGCTCCCGCGGGGAAGCGAGTGACGATCGTGAAGATCTGCAGTCCGATGCCGCCCTCCCGCAGTCGCGGCAGGTCGACGTGACCGACCGTCGAGCGCCGTGACAGATCGCGACCCCAGAGCAGGGAGTCGGCGTGGAGATCGACCACGAAGCTCGAACGGTGAACGCGCGCGGCGTTCGCCGACACCTCCGGCAGCGGTGGACCGGAGATGCGATTGGCGAAGCGCTCCGTGTTCTCGCCGAGCGCCACGAGCGCAATCGCCAGCCCGAGCGGCAGGGCGACGGCGAGCACGACGGCGCGTCTCATCCGCTCACACGTGAAGCTCGATGCGCTTCTCGAGCTCAGGCGCACGCGCGTCGCAAGCGACGTACCAGTAGGCGCGAGGGTAGGCGATCCGCGCTCGCTCGGACGCCTGGAAGCTCATCGCCCGCGAGTATAGCCGAACGTTGACCTCGCGAAGACCCCGTGATGTACGAGAGAGAGATGGACGACAGCCGCCCCGCGTTCCGCCGCAAGCTGGCGTTCGAAATCCCCGCCGAGGTCGAGCTCTACGAGAAGCTGAAGGCGTATCAATGGAATGCCTCGACCGAGATCGATTGGTCGCGTCCGATCCGCAACTACTCGGAAGAGGCGTATGCGTCCGTCGAGCGGCAGTTCTCGCGCGAAGAGTTCGATCGCCTGTGCGCGGAGCGGCGTGGCGTCACGTTCACGCAGCTCTTTCTCGGCGAGCAGGCCGCCCTCGCGCTCTGCGCGCAGCTCCTCAACATGGTCCCGGAGGTGGAGACCAAGTTCTGCCTCGCCGGTCAGATCATCGACGAGGCCCGCCACGTCGAAGTCTTCGGGCGCTATCTCGACAAGCTCGGCGTCGACGCGCCGTTCAATCCGCCGCTCGAGGAGCTCATTTACAGGCTCCTCGAGTCCGACCACTACGGAGAGAAGATCGTCGGCATGCAGGTCTTCCTCGAGGGGATCGCGGTGGGGATCTTCCAGCGCTTCCAGCACGAGAGCCCCGACCCGCTGATGCGCGAGTTGATCACGCTCGTGCTGCGCGACGAGTCACGGCATGCGGGCTTTGGCGTCATCTACCTGGCGGACCGCTTTCGCGGAGCATCCACGGCGGAGCGCGCGCGCATCGAACGCTTCGTCGGCGATCTCTGGCGCCTCTTTCATCACGCGACCGCATCGCCGTTCGGTGCCGTGAATGAGTTTCTCGCCGACACCTTCGCCGACATCCAGCATCGATTGCAGCGGATCGGGCTCGAGCTGCACTGAGCCTGCGGGGCGGATGCCCCGGCGCGCGCGCTCGATCGCGATCGCCGCGGTCGCGGCGTGGGCGCTGGTGGCTTGTTTTTTCCGTCTCGGCGAACCGCCCGTGGTGATCACCAACGAGGCGCGAGAGGGAGTCTACGTGCGGGCGATGCTGCGCTCGGGAGACTTCGTGGCGCCGCTCGTTCGGAATCACGTCGAGAACGACGAGCTCGTGCCCGACAAGCCGCCGCTGTTTCACTGGGTCGCCGCGGCCGTCACCCTGCTCCGCTCGCGTCTCTCCGGCGGGCCGCGGGTGCCGGGGCCGGATCCGTCGCGGAGCGTCGACGAGTGGACGCTGCGCTTTCCGTCGGCGCTCTGCGCCTGCCTCCTGGTGATCTCGGTCGCCACGCTCGGCTCGTCGTTCGTCGGAGAGCGGGCAGCGCTCTGTGCAGCGGCCGTGCTGCTCACCAGCGCGCAGTTCGGCTACCAGGCGCGCTTCGGACGCGTCGACATGACGCTCGCTTGCTTCGCATCGCTGGCGACCCTGCTCGCCGGCCGCGCGCTGCTCGATCCCCGCGAGGACCGCTGGCTTCCTCTCGCGGGAGCGGCGGCCGGTCTCGCGGTGCTTGCCAAAGGACCACTCGGCGCGGTGTTGCCGGGGCTCGCGTGCGGAAGCGTTCTCGTCGCGCGCCGCTGGCGAAACCGAGCGGCGTCGCTGCCCGAGGGGGCACGCTGGAGGACGGCTCTGGCGGCCCTCGCCGTCGTGGCGCTCCCCTGGTACGTCGTCGCCAGCGTGGCGCGCGGCGGCGTCGTGCTGCGCTCGCAGATCTTCGCCGAGAATTTCGTGCAGTTCGCGGGCATCGACGGCCGCATGAACGAGCTCTTCTACCTGCAGCCCTGGCTGCTCGATTCCTTCCCATGGAACCTGCTCGCCGTCGCGGCGCTCTTCGAAGCCCGGAGGCGTCGAGACCCTGGACCGGGGTTTTGTGCGATCTGGTGGATTTCGTCGCTCGCCTTCTTTCAAATCGCCGCCTACAAGCGCCGGGCCTATCTCTTGCCGGCGCTTCCCGCCGAAGCGCTGCTCGCGGGATGGTTCGTCGATGCGGTGCTGCTAAGAGGTCTGCCGCTGCCGTCGATCGATCTCTACGCGCTCGTGCGCCGGCTCGCGCGCCCGGCGCTTGTCTGTCTGACGGCAGCGGTCGTCGGGGCTCTCGGCGCACCGCCTCTCTATCGGCTTTGGGTCGGCGACCCGCTCCTTCATCCAATCGACGGCGCGCTCTTGCTCGGCGGCTCGGCGGCGATCGTGCTCGCCGCTCTGGCGCTCATGCGGGCGCTGTTCGCAGGGGATCGCTGGCGGACGCTCGTCGCCGTCTGCACCGGGCTCGGCGTTCTCTATGCCGCCGTCGTTCCGGCCGGCATGGCGGTGATCGCCAGACGGCGCTCGACAAAATCGCTGATCGAGCGCATCGAGGTGACGCTTCCCGAGGGGAGCCGCCTCACGCTGTGCGGGATCGACCCGGATCCGAGCCTCCCGATCGTTTTCTACTTTCGCGACTCGGATCGGCTCGAGGTTTCCCCCGACGGCGCTGCGTGCGCGAGGGACGCTGCCGCCGGCTCCTACCTCATCGCGGAGCCCGAATGGCTGCGCATCGAGCGATGCGGCGATGAACGGGCTCTCTGGCACGAGCGCCTGCGCGGCGAATTGCTGGGTTGGAGCCGCCACTCCGGCGTCGTCTTCGCCGAGCGGATCGCTTCAGGAGCCGAGCCGTCGCCAGGGATCTCGGTCGGCCAACCTTCTGCGGTGCCTTTCAAGCCCCCGGCGCTCGGCACTGTTCGTGCTTCAGGAATCCCGGGCACACGTTGTCGGCGCACGGGTTGATCGCGGTTCAGTAGAGAACCCGCATTGCCTCAGCCGACCGCCGATTGAATGGCGCTCAGCAGGACCGTGAGGTCGACCGTCTTGCGAAGCGTGGCCACCACGTGCGGCGATCGCGGCGCCAGGTCCGCGTCCCCGCTGAAGACGATCACAGGCACGTGCAACGTGCGGTCTTGCTCGAAGGACTCCAGAAACTGCCACCCGTTCATCTCCGGCATCTGGAGGTCCAGCAAGATTAGGTCCGGCCGAGCGCCGTCTCGGAGCCGCTCCAGGCCGTCTCGGCCGTTGCCGGCTTCTGCGATTGCATGCCCCTGAAGCTTCAAGAGGTCGGCGAGGGGCTGTCGAATCGAGAGGTCATCCTCGATGACGAGAATCCTGGCCACGTGTTCGTGGGGAAGCACGAACAATGCCATCGTCTGCAGCTTGAAAAATCAGAGGAATCCCACGCGCGGTTCTTGACGGCGAGAACGTCGACGTCATTTTTTCGACCGGTATGAACCCCATGTGACGTGAGCCCCGAAGGGCAATCCGCAGAACTCGCGGCACGGCTGCCTGGGTTCCTCTCGCGCTGCCGCTCGAGCGTGTCCGTGCCGGTCATTGCTGGGACCGACCGGTAAGCCGCCCGCAGGGGTTCGAACGGCAGCTCTCAGATCCGATGGGAGCTCACAAAAGTGTCCAGGATTATCTGAATGGGTGCACCCTCTTGCCAGTCACCCACCACGTAGACGTTCGCTGCCGCGGCACTCTTTGACCGGCCGCGCGCCCACATCGGACGGGCGGCGCTCGGCGCGGCGGGCGCCGGTGCGCGCCCGGTGCGGCGGAAGCTCAGGCCGGGCCCACGGCGTCAATCGTGAAATGATCTCTTCGAGCGGAATCGTGGTCAGCGTCAGTGAAGCAGCACCAGGGCCATCAGGATCGCCACTCGGACGCGGCACTTCCCCATCTCTGTCCCACCTTGACGGGGCGCACAGCCCGAAGTGAGTTGGCGCCGCCCGGCTGGTTCTCAGCCGCCGACAACGAGCGCATCGGGAATTTCGTACCGTTCGTCGTTTCCCAGGTTGACTATGCTGAGGTCGCCCTTGCGCGAGAAAGTCAGCTCGAACTGTGAATCCGAAGCAACGGGATTGCCCTTCACGAAAAGGATGCGGCGGTTGAAGCCGTTAGTCTGCCGGATCTCGACAGTGGCCGTCCCGTCGAAGGCGCGGCGGATGACAAAGGCGTCGCACTCCTGCTGCTTGGCGTCGATGTCTTGTTTGCAGGCGATGGTGGCCGAGGCATGGAAGGGCGTGCCGGGAATGACTGCGTCCTTGGTTGCGGGAACAGCTGTCAAAGGTTTTCCCGTCACCGCGATGCGCAGCGCGTAGTTGCTCGACTCGTTACGGCGCGCAGCGGGGCGCATCAGGTAGACGCGAATCGTGTACTCGCCGTCCGTTGGACTGATTGCCTGGAAGTTGTTGCCTGAGGTGCTACCGACAAACATCGATACATCCGTGCCAGGTGGGTTGACATTAAAATAGTTCTGTAAGTTGGAGGCCTTCAAAGAGACATTAAGCGTCTGCCCGGCTCCGGCGGGCAGACGATAGTCGACATACTGATAGCCCTTCAGCCGGGCCTTGATGACCGTCGAGGTGGCGCCTTCGGCGAAACGCACCTTCTCGGCGCGGCGGTGAGGCGGGTCGACCGCCGCGGCGCATTTCCCTTCCGCCAGAAAGCGTCCTTCGACCCAGCCGATGGTGCCCTGATAGTCCACCTTGCACCAGCGAGGATTCGCTGTAAGTCGGCGTTGCGTTTCTTCTGCGGAAAGAGTGCTGAATTCCTCGAAGCTCAGTCCGCCCTGACAACCGAGGTTGCGCAAGCATTGCGCATCGGCGGGAATGCGGCCGATGCCTGCGGCGTCGGTACGTGGTTCCGCTCGGAAATCGAGGGCCTTTGCCACCGTAACGCCGCGCACCCGGTAGTAATCAGGCCCATCCGCAGTCGCCCAGGTGCCTGAGAACGTGCTCAGGCAGAGCGCCCCGGCGAGCAGGAGGGGTCTGCGCGTGGCGTGATTCATTCGATCACCGGGTCGGCGCGCACAATCGTAGCCTCCGAAGGAAGAATGTACAAAACAGACAGGGCGACTTTAGCAGGTCGCTCAAGAAAATCAGTGTAGCGAGCGGGCGCCTACGAGTACGCTCTCGCATACGCGAAGCAGAGGCACGCCTTCGGCCGGCCGATCGCCGACTTCCAGGGCATCCAGTTCATGCTCGCGGACATGGTGACGCAGATCGCGGCCGCACGGCTGCTCGTCTATCAGGCCGCGCGCATGTACGACGAGGGCCTGCCGGACCTGACCTACCGCGCCTCCCTGGCCAAGCTCTTCGCCAGCGACACCGCGATGCAGGTCACCACCGACGTGGTCCAGATACTGGGCGGTGCCGGCTACGTCACCGAGCACCCGGTCGAGCGCATGATGCGCGACGCCAAGGTCACCCAGATCTTCGAGGGAACGAACCAGATCCGGCGGTTGCTCATCGCGCGACACATTCTGAAGTGACCGGCCGTCGCGCGGCGAGTCGGCAGATGTAGATCGAGTTCTGGGGCCCGGGG
>Ga0315273_10008509_pt1 | contig 12955 bp, 11 predicted proteins | sample YL17G02_0_MG_FD_205753 | JGI IMG/M metagenome (GOLD analysis project Ga0315273, IMG submission 205753) | Sediment microbial communities from Yellowstone Lake, YNP, Wyoming, USA - YL17G02_0 | ecosystem: Environmental > Aquatic > Freshwater > Lake > Sediment | place: USA: Wyoming | collected...
GACATGTCCCCGGCGCTCGTCGCCGCGCACCACCGACTCGCCGTGCCAGAGCACCGCGTCGGACGCGTGCAGCGAGACCAGCCGGCGCTCGCGCGGCGCCTCGCGCAGCGTCGCAAGTGCCTCGCGTCCCACGAAGTCGGCGTCCTTCTTGAGGTGCACCGCGAACCCGAGGCCGCTCTGATACGGATCGTCGAGCGGCCCGATGTCGTGGCCCCACGACCGGAAGCCGCGCTCGATCCGCGCGGCGTCGAACGCGAACGCGCCCGCGTGCCGCAGCCCGAGGTCGGCGCCCGCCGTCAGGACGTACTCGTAGAGGTCGGTGACGAACTCCGTGGGCACGCTCAGCTCCCAGCCGAGCTCGCCCGTGAACGAGACACGGTACGCCCACGCCTTCGCGCGCCCGGCCTCGATCTCGCGCGCCGTGAGGAACGGGAAGCCCTCGTTCGAGAGGTCCTCGTCGGTGAGGCGAGCGAGCAGCTCCCGTGAGTGCGGGCCCGCGAGGTGCAGCGTGGCCCAGCCGCTTGTGACGTCGGTGACGGTGGCGCCGGCAGGCAGGCCGCCCCGGAGCAACATCTCGGTGTGGCGCTGCGCGAGCGTCGGCGCGAGCACGAGGAAGCGGTCCTCGCCCAGGCGCGTCACGGTCGGGTCCATCTCGATGCCGCCGCGGTCGTTGCAGAGCAGCGTGTAGACGATCCGCCCGACCGGCACGTCGACGTTCGACGTGCAGAGGTGTTGCATCCCGGCGAGCGCCTCGGGCCCCTGCACGAGGAACTTCGAGTACGTCGTGAGGTCGTAGATCGCGACGCCCTCGCGGGTGGCCCGCACCTCGTCGGCGAGCGGCCCGAGCCACGACGGCTCCGTGAACGAGTACGTGACCTCGGGGTCGACCGTGCCCGGCTCGAACCAGTTCGCCCGCTCCCATCCGGCGGCCTGCCCCATCGCGGCACCGGCCTCGCGGAGCTGCGCGTAGAGCGGCACGCGGCGGACGCCCCGGGCGGTGACTTGCTGCTTGCCCGGCCAGTGCATCTCGTATAGCCCGCCCAGGGATTCCACCGTGCGCTCGTGCAGGAACGCGCGCTGGGTCGCCCACCGGCCGGTGCGCGCGACGTCGACCTCGGTGAGGTCCATCGTCGGGTGACCCTCCACGATCCACTCGGCGGCGGCCTTCCCGGCGCCCGGACCGAAGATGATGCCCTGAGAATTGAACCCGGCCGCCGCGAAGAGCCCGGGCACTTCCGGCACGTACCCGAGCTGGAAGTTCGAGTCGGGCGTGAAGCTCTCGGGCGCGCGCAGGTAGTGCGAGAACCCGATCGTCTCGAGCTCGGGGATCCGCTCGCGCGCCGCTGCGAGCACCGGCGCGAAGTGGTCCCAGTCGGGGCCGAATTCGGCGAAGCCCTCGGTGGTGATCTCGTGCACGGGCTTCGGCTTGCCCTTCGGCTCGAAGGCCCCGATCACGTAGCGTCCGCGGTAGTGGCGGATGTAGAGATAGCCGTCGAGGTCCCGCAGGAAGGGCGCCTCTTCCCGCGGTCCCTCGGCCTCCTCGGTCATCACCCACACGTGCTCGGCCGGGTACAGCGCGACGCTGGCGCCCGCGAGCCGTGCCAACTCGGAGGTCCACAGGCCCGCGGCGAGGACCACGGTCTCGGCCTCGATCGTCCCGCGGCTCGTCTCGAGCCCGGTCACGCGGCCGTCCGCCATCGTGAACCCGGTGACCGCGGTGTCGGGCACATAGCGCACGCCCTGGTCGACCGCGCCCTTCGCGAACGCGAGGGTCGCATCGCCGGGGTTCACCGTGCCGTCGGTTGGGAAGTTCACGGCCCCGTACAGATCGTCGACGTTCGCGGCGGGCCAGTGCCGCTTGATCTCGTCCCGGTCGAGCACCTCGACGTCGACCCCGACGTCCCTGGCCATCGCGACGCCGTACATCGCCTCCTGGAGCCGGGCGGGCGTGCGCGCGATCGTCATGGCGCCGTTGCGGCGCATCCCGGTCTCGACGCCGGTCTCGACCGCGAGGCCCTCGTACGTCGCGGCGTTGTCCTTCGAGAGCGCGGTGAGCGCGTGCGTGCCGCGGATCTGGGAGACGAGTCCCGCCGCGTGCCACGTGGTGCCGTTCGTGAGCCGGCCGCGTTCGAGCAGGACCACGTCGCGCTCGCCGGCGCGCGTGAGGTGGTAGGCGATGCTCGAGCCGATGATGCCGCCGCCCACGACCACGACCCGCGCGCGGGCGGGGAGGTCGGTCAGCGGGCCGAGCACGGCGGCGTCGAGGTCCTCGTTGGCGAGGTGCTCCGGGATCGTCATCCGCGAAGCCTAAGCCTCAGGCGATGGCCTCGGCCACGGCCACGAACGCCGCCCCGTGGAGCGCCTCGAACGCGAGATCGTCGGCCACCGGGAGCGAGGAGAACTTCGCGATCACGACCTGCGACGGCCCGTGCACCGTGACGTACTGGCCGTGGATCCCGATCCCCGTGTAGAGCGGGGTCGCGGGATCGAGCAGCCACCACTTGTTCCGGTAGAAGGCCTCGGGGAACGCGCCGTCATCATCGGCACGCGAGGCGGCGTACGCGTCGCGGCTGTCGTGCTGCCCGGTCAGCGTGTCGGCGATCCACGCCGGCGGGATCACCTCGCGGCCCTCGACGACCCCGCCGTCGAGCCACGCTTGGCCGAAGCGCCCGAGGTCACGGAGCGTCGCGCTCATCCCACCGGCCGCCATCGCGTACCCGTGCGGGTCCACGACGATCGAGGCGTCGCGCTCGGCGCCGATCGGCGCCCACAGCTCCCGGCCGAGCAGCGTCCCGAGTCGCGCACCACCCGCCCGTTCACAGAGCCAGCCGAGCATCGACGTGACCGGAGAGCGGTAGTCGAACACCCCGCCGTGCTCGCGGTCGTTCTCCAGCGACGCCAGGAACGAGTAGGTGTCGGTGGGGTCGTCGTGCCGCGTGCGCGGACCCATCCCCGACGCCACCGTGTACGGCGCCATCGCGCTCTCGAGGTCGTCGTAGTCCTCGCTGAACTTCGTCCCCGTGCGCATATCCAGCACGTGCTGAACCGTGGCGCCCTCCCACGAGGTGCCCGCGAGCTCTGGGATCACGGCCGCGAGGTCGTCGCCGGCGTACAGCGCCCCACGACCGATCAGGATCCCCGCGAGTGTCGCGACGACCGACTTCGTCACAGAGAACTGCACGTGGCACGTCTCGGGCGTCATCCCGTTCGCGTACCGCTCGGTCACGATCTCGCCGCCCCGAAGCACCAGGAACCCGTCCGTGGCGGTGGCGGTGAGCATCTCGTCGACCGTCCAACGTTCGCCGTCGTGCTCGAACGTCAGTCCGCCGAGGTCGCGCTCGGCGCGAGGGAGCTCCCGAACGTGGTCGCCTGCCGCGATCCGCGCCGAGGGCATCAGCTCGCCCAGGTGCTGCAGGCTCCATCGGTTGAAGGGGGGGAGGAGCCAGTTCTCGAGGGTGACGAGCCGGTCGTGCGGAGGCGGCGAGCCCTCCATCAGGCCGAGGTCGGTGGCGGTCGGCGGTCCGGTGCGGTCGATCGTCATCGGCGGACGATACCTGCCGCCACCCGCCGATGGCTCAGGACTTCGGGGCGTGCCGCGGCTCGAACTCGTCGCAGGTCGCCGAGCCCTCGACGACGCCGCGCACGTACTTGCACGAGCCGTACGCGAGCCGCGGGAACATCCACTTGCACTCCTTGCAGGAGTACTTCGGCTTCGTGGCCGGCCGGTACTTCGCGGCCTCCTTGGTCAGCTCCCAGGTCTTCGGTGCCATCGACGACTCCCTCTCTCGCTCGAAGCGCCCACTCTCGACCTCAGCCCAGACCGGCGCAAGGTCGCGGCCGCCTACCGGCCCTCCGACGTCAGCGCCGCGTCGAGCGCGTCGAGCACCACCTGGATGTGCTCCTCGCCGAACACGAGGGGCGGCCGCACCTTCAGCACGTTGTCGGTGGGGCCGGTCGACCCCACCAGGACGCCACGCTCACGCAGGCCGTTCTTCACGGCCGAGGCCAGCACGGGGTCGGGGGCACCGTCGGCGTCGACCAGCTCGACGCCGGTCAGCAACCCGAGGCCGCGCACGTCGCCGATCGCCGGGTGGAGTCCGGCCACGTCTCCGAGGCCCGCCCGAAGCGCCGGCCCGACCCGACCCGCGCGCTCCACGAGCCGCTCGTCCTCGATCACGTCGAGCACGGCGAGCGCGGCCGCGCAGGCGACCGGGTTCCCACCGAAGGTCGAGAACCACTCGGTGGTCTCGGCGAACCGCTCGGTGATCTCGCGGCGCGTGACCAGGGCCGCCACCGGGTGGCCGTTCCCCATGGGCTTGCCCATCGTGACGATGTCGGCGGCCACGTCCATGGCGTCGAACGACCAGAGGGACGAGCCGCTCCGGCCGTGCCCTGCCTGCACCTCGTCGGCCACGTACAGCGCGCCCACCTCGTGCGTGCGCTCCGCGAGCGCGCGCACGTACTCGGGCGGGGGCGCGAGGATCCCGTCGGAGGTGAACCCCCCGTCCACGAACGTGATCGCCGGGAGCATGCCGCGTTCCTGAAGGCGCTCGCATGCGCGGAGCAGATCGTCGGCCGCGTCGTCGGGCGGGATCGCGGCGCGGAAGACGTCGAGCGGCTCGAACAGTTCGACGTGGGCAGGGCGGTAGCCGCCGCGCCACTCCTCCGGCGAGAGATCGGCGATCGCCTGGGTCACGCCGTGGTACGCGTAGCGTGTCGCGAGGCCGCCCCCCGCCCCCGTCCAGGCGGTGGCCAGACGCCACGCCGTGTCGTTCGCCTCGCTCCCCGAGTTCACGAACAGGACCGTGTCCAGGCCCGAGCCCGCCGGCATGCTCGCGACCATCCGCTCGGCGAGCTCGACCGCCGCGTCGTGCAGGTACCGCATGTTGGTGTTCAGCAGCCGGGCTTGCCGCGCGATCGCGTCGGTCACACGCGGGTGGCAGTGCCCCACGACCGGCACGTTGTTGTAGCAGTCCAGGTACGGTCCGCCCTCGGCGTCGTAGAGCCAGACACCGTCGCCACGCACCAGGTGGAGCGGGCGGTCGTAGGTGAGCGGCGAGAGCGCCGGGCCGAACGCGCGCGCCCGCCGGCCGATCAACTCGGCCTCGTCGGTCGCCGGCTCGGCGGCCCTCAGCCGGGCGCGGAGGAGCTCGCGTCCCCCGGCCTCGAGATACGCGAGCAGCGGCCACAGCCGGTCCTCCCAGCCGCGGAGGTAGTGGTTGTCGGGGTGCCGCTTCGCGCGCCAGCCGAAGAGCACCGCGACCGTGACGATGCGAACCGAGAGCAGATCCGGCAGCACCTGCAGCTCCTCGGGCTCCAGGGGCGTCACCGACCGGTACCCGTCGACGAAGCGCATCACGCGGGGCACGACCTCGTCGGGGCTCCGGCCCTCGAGCAGCGACTCGAGCGACGACGACACGTCGCAGACGAGCGCCGAGTGGCTCATATCGCCCCAGTCGATGATCCCGCTGATGCGGCCGCGCTCGTCGACGAGCGCGTTGTCCAGCGTCACGTCGCCGTGGATCACCTGCGACCGCAGCGAGGGCCAGAGCGGCGCCACCTCGGCCTCGAAACGGTCGAGCGCCACGTCGACGAGCCGGCGGTGCTCTGGGTCGTCGATCGCGTCGGTCATCGGGCGCAGCGACGCCGCGTGCTGCACGTCCCACAGGATCACCCGCCCCGCCGACGGGTGGAAGAACGATCGCATCGCCCGCCCGAGCCGCGCCACCATCGCGCCGTAGTCGTGTACCGCGTCGCCGTCGAGCCGCATCGGGTCGATCGACGCCGTGCCCGGCAGGTAGGCGCAGGCCCGGACGAGATGCTCCAGCCCGTCGGGGCCCGGCACCGTCGTCACGTACGAGCCGGGGCCCGCGCTCGGGTCGGCGGCCACGACCGGCAGCGGCGCCGACATCGGGATCGTGGGGTCGACGGCGAGCACGTGGAGCGCGGCGGCGGTCTCCATGTCGAGGATCGACCGATCCTCGTTCGCGTTCGAGATCTTCAGCACGCCGACGGGACCGTCGGCAGAACGGATCATGAAGCCCTGGTCGCGCTCGCTGCCCAACGGCGTGGCCGCGCCCACGAGCCCGAACAGCCGTGCGGCGAGCTCGGCGGCGGCCCCCTCCGTGAACGAGGGCGGCTCGCCGCGCAGGACGTCGCCGACGGCTTCGGGTCCGGTCATGGCCCGGGATGCTACGCGCTCAGCCGAGCGGTGCGCGGCCCATCTTCTTGCGCCACTCCTCGTTGAACCAGTACAGGAATCGGTCCTGACGCGGGTACACGCCGCGCGTGAACGCCCGCGACGACACCCCGGACTGCACCCGCTCGCACACGTCCCAGTCCTGCTTGCCGATCAGGTCCCAGAACTCGACGACCGGCTCCGGCTTGAAGTTCGGCCCCTCGATCGTCTCGGGACGGAAGAGGAACTCGCTCACGACCGTCGTGTGGTTGGGGCCCTTCGGGTAGGCGATGTAGTACATGACGCAGTCCGGGTGCAGGTTCAGCATCAGGTTCGGGTACTGATAGCTCCCGTAGTACATCGAGTAGTCCGCGGGCTCGAGATCGGGGAACGGCGGCAGCTCGCTCTCTCCGGTCTTCGTGAACGACGTCGCTCCCTCCTTCATCCAGTTGCCGTCGTCCTTGGTCTCCTCGTCCCACACCTCGCCGAAGCGGAAGAGCGGGACGACCTGGACGAGCTCGGGATGCACCTGCGGGCAGTGCAGGCACTCGTTGTAGTTCTCGACGAGGATCTTCCAGTTGGCGGCCACCTCGTACACGATGCGCGCGCCGATCCGGAGCTCGTCCATCTTGAACCGCTCGAAGGCGGTCATCGTCTCGGCGCCGTCGGTGAGCGACCCGATCAGCGGGGTCGGCTCCTTGCCCATGTTGATGAACAGGAAGCCGGCGTAGCTCTCGACGGCGATGTCGTACAGCGGGTAATCGGCGCGGTCGAACTGCTCGCTCTCCTTCACGTTCGGCGAGCCGATCAGCTCGCCGTTCAGGTTGAAGGTCCACGCGTGATACGGGCAGACGAACGCCTTCCGCGCGTTCTGCATGCCGCCGGCGTCGTCGAGGAACTTCGTGCCGCGGTGACTGCACACGTTGTAGAAGGCCCGGAGCTCGCCGGCGTCGTTCCGCACGATGAAGATCGACTCGCCCCCGATGTCTCGCACGACGTAGTCGCCCGGGTTCGAGATCTCCTCGGTGCGGCCGGCGCAGACCCAGTCGCCCCACCAGATCTTCTCCTGCTCGTCCTCCCAGACCTGAGGGCTCGCGTAGTCGTCGCTGCCGAGGGTCGAACGAGGGGCCCACTCGAGCTCGTCGTTGCGGAGCTTGATCTGCTCTGCCTGCTTCATGTCCTCGGTCTGGCTCACGCGGGTTCCCTCCTGGGACGTGCGGATATCGTCAAGGATACGGCGGCGGCACCCGGCTCCGTTAGCGCAGACCGCGACTGAGTCTGCGGATATCGCACGGCCGAGGCTCCATTTCTGCGATACTCGCGGGACCGTGCCCGCCAGTCCGCGTTTCGACGACCTCGACCTGCAGATCATCGACGCGCTCTCCGAGGACGGTCGCCGCCCCTTCACCTCGGTCGCCGAGGACCTGGGCGTCGCGGAGGCCACGGTCCGCAGCCGGGTGGCCCGCCTCCAGCGGATGGACGCGATCCGGTTCGTCACCGACACCCGGCCGCACGAGCTCGGATACCTGTTCGCATACCTCGGCGTGCGGATCGGCGGTCCCGACGTGCGGGCCGCGGTCGACGTTCTCTGCGAGATCCCCGAGGCGGTCTACGTGATCGAGTGCACCGGCCAGTACGACGTGCTGGTCGAGGTGATCGCGAAGGACTCCGACGACCTGCTGCGCCTGATGCACACGGAGGTGCGCGGCGTCCCCGGGGTGACCGAGGTCGACACGTTCATGGGCCTGCGGATCGCGAAGGGAACGTTCCGCTACACCGACCTGGGCCGGGCCGGCGAGGCGCGCCGGTAGGCTCTGCCGCATGCCGATCGTCGCCGGATTCAACGTCACTCCGGTCAAGTCGACCTCGCTCCACCAGCCGGAGGAGATCGACCTGCGCGAGACCGGCGCGGTCGGCGATCGCCGGTTCCTGTTCGTGCGCGACGACGGCACGCGCCTGTCGGGGATCTCGAAGGCGACGCTCGTGCGGATCCGCGCGGAGCACGACGTGGTGAGCGACCACCTCCGGCTCGCGCTCCCCGACGGAGAGGTCGTCGAAGGCACTGCCGGCCCGGTCAGCGATCCCTTCGAGGTGACCCTGTACGACCGCGCGGTCCACGCGCACCGGATCGACCCGAGGTTCACCGAGGCGATCGCGCGGGCCGTCGACGAGACGCTCGAGGTGGTCCGCGTCGACGAACCCGAGTACGCCGGTGGGATGCACCGCGTGTCGCTCCTGTCTCGCGCCTCGGTCGCGGACCTGGCGGCCCGGGGCGGCGCGGAGGCGCTCGACCCCCGCCGCTTCCGGATGCTCGTCGAAGTGGACGGCTGCGACCCGTACGAGGAAGACGGCTGGTGCGGCCGGCGCGTGCGGCTCGGTGAGGCGATCGTGCGGGTGGGCGAGGGGATGCCGCGCTGCGTGTTCACCACACTCGATCCCGACACCGGGGCCAAGGACTTTCCCACGCTCGACGTGCTCGCCGAGCACCGTAAGGTCGGCGCGGACCTGCTGCTGGGCGTCTACGCGGACGTCGAAGTCCCCGGGGAGGTCCGTGTAGGCGACGAGATCGAGGTGCTCGCGTGAACGGACCGGCGATCACCAGAGCGACGCCCGATCGCGTGCCGGCGCTCGCCTCGGTGCTGGCGGCGGGGTTCGAGGCCGACCCGATGGTCCGATGGCCGTTCCACGATCACGATGTGCGGTCGCGCGCCGAGCCGATGTTCGCGGGGCTCCTGACGGAGTACCAACGGCTCGGGATCGCGTGGGAGGCCGGCGACGGCGCGGGTGTGGCGGGATGGATCCCGCCCGGCAGCGATGTCGGCCTCGCGCAGGCCAACGTCGCGACGTGGCCCCTGATCCCGCAGCTCACCGACGACGGCGGCGCGCGCTACCGCGCGTTCTGGGGCTGGCTCGAGGCGCACGTCCCGACGAGCCGCACTGGATGCTCGACATGGTGGCGGTCGATCCCGCGCTGCAGGGCCAGGGGGTCGGTAGTGCACTGATACGGCACGGGGTCGAGCTCGCGCGCGGCGACGGCGTAGCGGCGTTCCTCGAGACCGGCAATCCTCGGAACGTCCCGTACTACGAGCGGTTCGGGTTCCAGGTGACCGACCAGGCCGACGCGCCAGATGGCGGCCCGCACATCTGGTTCATGCGGAGCTGAGGCGCCTCCGGACGACCGGGGCTCCACTCCGGCTACCCTTCAAGGCGATGACACGACGTCCCCCCCGCGCGCTCGGCCCGATCGCCTCCCTCCTCCTCCTCGCGGTCGCCGCATCCGCCTGCGGCGGCGGGGCCGCGGGCCCGGCCGCAGATCTCTCGCGTTCGTCCGGTGCCACCCGGCTCGTCGTCGTCGGCGACTTCGGGATGGGCAACGGGGACGAGCGGGACGTGGCCGCCGCGATCCAGGCGCTCCCCGATGGGTTCGAGGCACTGGTCACGACCGGCGACAACGTCTACCCGGACGGCTCCGCCGCGCATCTGCAGGAGGACTGGACCGACCCCTACGGCTGGATCCCCGACGCCGGCATCCCCGTGATCGCGTCCCTGGGGAACCACGACCGCGAGACCGACGCCGGCGCCCAGGTCGCCGACGAGCTCGGGATGCCGGCCGACTGGTACGTGCAGCGGGTGGGACCGGTCGACGTGATCGTGCTCGACGTCGGACAGGTGGCCGACCCCGCACAGACCACGTTCCTGCACGACGCCCTCACCGCATCCGCCGCACCGTGGCAGGTCGTGGTGTTCCACGAGCCCGTGTACAGCTGCTCGAAGCACGGCAGCACGCCCGAGGTGCAGGACGCGTGGCTATCGACCCTGCAAGCCGACGGTGCCGACCTGGTATTGAACGGCCACGACCACGCGTACGAGCGGTTCTCGTCGGACGGCGGACCTACCTACGTCGTGACGGGCGGCGGCGGCGCGCCGCTGTACGCGATCCACGACTGCTGGGCGAACACCCCACAGCCCCTGGTCGCGGCCTCGGTCTTCAACTTCCTGACGATCGACGCAACCTCATCATCGCTCGACGTCACCGCGCTCGAGGTGCCGGGCGGCACCGCGATCGACCGGTTCACGCTCACGCGATAACTAGCCGGCCACCGCGCGGAGCCAGGGCAGGTGCTCCTCGTAGTGCTCGATCGTCTCCGAGACGAAGGTCTCGTCGGCGCGCGGGTCGTCGGGCGCGTCGGCCCAGGTCGCGAGCATCCCGGCCCGACTCCGCGCGACCCCGGCCTCGACGTCGGCGACCGACAGCTCGCGTCCCTCGTCGAGCACGCGGGCGTTCGTCGTGTCGGTGTCCTCGCTCTCGACCCGCGGCACGCTGGAGCGGATCGCCGCGTACTCGGACGCCAGGTCCTCCCACCAGAACACCACGTGCCACAGCACGTCCTTCACCGACCATCCCTCGGTGAGGATCGGCGACTCACGCCGATCCACCGGGATCGCGTCGACCGCCGCGCGGAACGCCTCCCATCCCGCCGCCTCGCGCGCCGTCAGCTCCTCGCGCGTCGCCATCACCGCGTCCGCGGGAAGCCGAGGTCGACCTTGGACGTGCCCGGGTCGGGCCAGCGCTCGGTGATGACCTTGCCCTTCGTGTAGAAGTTGATGCCCTCCGGCCCGTACATGTGGTTGTCGCCGAAGAGCGAGTCCTTCCACCCTCCGAACGAGTAGTACCCCACCGGCACGGGGATAGGAACGTTCACCCCCACCATGCCCGCCTGGCAGTCGAACTGGAACGCGCGCGCCGCGCCGCCGTCGCGCGTGAAGATCGCGGTGCCGTTCCCGTACGGGTTGTCGTTCACGAGCGCGAGCGCCTCGTCGTAGGTGTCGACGCGCACGACCGTCAACACCGGCCCGAAGATCTCGTCGCGATAGCAGTCCATCTCGGTGGTGACGTGGTCGATCAGCGACAGCCCCAGGAAGAACCCGTCGTGCGCGCGGTAGAGCCCGTGCTCGCGGCCGTCTTCGACGATCGTGGCGCCCTGCAGCTTGGCCGACTCCAGATAGCCGGCGACCTTGTCGCGGTGCTCGCGCGTGACGAGCGGCCCCATCTCGGAGTCGGGCTCGAGGCCGTTGCCGATCTTCACGAGTGGGAGGCGCTCCTTGATCGCGTCGACGATCGGGTCGGCGACGTCGCCCACGGCCACCACCACCGAGATCGCCATGCAGCGCTCACCGGCCGAGCCGTACGCCGCACTCACGGCGGCATCGGCCGCCATCGCGATGTCGGCGTCGGGCAGCACCACCATGTGGTTCTTCGCGCCGCCCAGCGCCTGCACGCGCTTCCCGTTCGCCGTGCCCGTCGAGTAGATGTACTTCGCGATCGGCGTGGAGCCGACGAACGACACGGCCTTCACGTCGGGGTGCTCGAGCAGGCGGTCCACGACGACCTTGTCGCCGTTCACGACGTTGAACACGCCGTCGGGCAGGCCGGCCTCCTTCAGCAACTCCGCGATGTAGAGCGAGGCGCCCGGATCCTTCTCGGACGGCTTCAGGATGAACGTGTTCCCGCAGGCGATCGCGTTCGCGAACATCCACATGGGCACCATCGCCGGGAAGTTGAACGGCGTGATCCCTGCCACGACGCCGAGCGGCTGGCGGATCGAGAACACGTCCACCCCGGTGGAGGCCTGCTCGGTGAAGCCGCCTTTCATCAGGTGCGGGATCCCGGTCGCGAACTCGATGTTCTCCTGGCCCCGCGCGACCTCGCCCATCGCGTCGGACAGGACCTTGCCGTGCTGCTCGGTGATCAGCCGGCCGATGTCCTTGCGGTGCTCGTGGATCGTCTCGCGGATCCGGAACAAGATGTCGGCGCGCTTGCTGAGCGAGGTCGTCCGCCAGGCGACGAACGCCTCCTTGGCGGTCTCGATCGCGCCGTCGACCTCGTCGAGGCTCGCGAAGTCGACCTCATGGGTCTGCTCGCCGGTCGCCGGGTTGAACACCGGGCCGGTGCGGCCCGACTCACCGCTCACGAGTTTGCCGCCGATCCAGTGGCTGAGGCGTTCCATCGGTATCAACTCCCTCTGGGTGCTCGGGACGGGGCGCATCCCGATACGACAGCCCCGGCGGCTGGGAGCGCCAACCCACATCAGCAGACGCACGCTGCGATGATGGTACGTCATGGACCAGATCCGCTCCGACGCGCTCGTCCTGTTCGGCATCACGGGCGACCTCGCGTATCAGAAGATCATCCCGGCGCTCCAGTCGATGGCGAAACGCGGCAACCTCACCGTGCCCGTCGTGGGCGTCGCGCGATCCGGCTGGAACCTGGAACGGATGGTCGAGCGGATGCGGGCGAGCCTCGAGGACCACGGCGGCGTCGACGAGGCCGCGTTCGCCCATCTCGTCGCGAAGCTCCGCTACGTCGACGGCGACTACACCGACCACGAGACGTTCCACCGGCTCAAGGAGGCACTCGGCATGTCGAAGCGGCCGCTGCACTACCTCGCGATCCCGCCGTCGATCTTCGAGACGGTCGTGCAGCACCTCGACGCCAGCGGGTGCGCCGCCGACGCGCGCGTCGTGATCGAGAAGCCCTTCGGACGCGACCTGCGCTCGGCGCAGGAGCTGAACTCGGTGATCCGGGCGGTCTTCCCCGAGGAGTCGATCTTCCGCATCGACCACTTCCTGGGCAAGGAGCCGGTGCAGAACCTCGCGTACTTCCGGTTCGCGAACACGTTCCTCGAGCCCTTCTGGAACCGCAACTACGTCGAGAGCGTGCAGATCACGATGGCCGAGAAGTTCGGGCTGCGTAAGCGCGGCGGGTTCTACGACCAC
>Ga0315273_10008510_pt1 | contig 12955 bp, 13 predicted proteins | sample YL17G02_0_MG_FD_205753 | JGI IMG/M metagenome (GOLD analysis project Ga0315273, IMG submission 205753) | Sediment microbial communities from Yellowstone Lake, YNP, Wyoming, USA - YL17G02_0 | ecosystem: Environmental > Aquatic > Freshwater > Lake > Sediment | place: USA: Wyoming | collected...
GCGCGCTGGACGCCATCGGGAAGAAGCACCCGGCACTCCAGGCACACCTCCAGAAGGCAGTGAAGACCGGCTACCTCATCTCCTACGAGCCGGATCGGCCTATCACCTGGGTTACGGACTGACCCCTCACCTCGCCCCCTTTGCTGTGACGCTTCCTGTCGCGCCCGCGACACGCTTTGTCGCGCCTTCCTGAGTGGAAGGCCCGCCGGCTAACCTGGATTCCAGACTCCATGCGAGTGGAGGACATAGCCCCGAGAGGCACCCCGGCGGGCCGCCTCTCGGAGTTTTCCTTTGGAGTGAACGGCGTGGCGACAGGCGGACGAAAGCGGCGGTTCACCGTGGTCACCAGGATCGCGGCCGAACCCATGCCGGTGGAGGAGTGGCGGGCAGCGGAAAGCCTCCTGGCGCGGTTGGTGGCTCGCGCCTATGCCGCCGATCACCCCGAGCTGTTCCGCCCGGCCATCGCCCGAAGTGAGAACGAGCAAGGTTCCGGGCCGCCTGCGGCCACGGCCGTGGTGGCGGGTGCTCTCCCCGCAAACGCGGACGGCCCGGACAGAGAGAGCGGAGAGCATGACAGCCGGATTGAACACGAAGACACATGACTTACTGACGGCAGTGCTGGGGGGACTTCGCGTCGTGAGCGGCCCCGGCGCGAGGGGTGAGCACCTATGCTGGTGCCCCTTCCACGCGGACGGCCAAGGCAAGCCGCCGCACCAGCCCAATCTTCAGGTATCAGAACGCGGGTTCATCTGCCACGCGTGCGGAGCGAAGGGCAGCATCAAACAGCTTGCGGAGCGGCTCGGCATCCAGTCTCCCTCGTCGGGCGGAGGTATCGAGGTCGCCTACAGTTACCGCGACGAACAGGGCAACCTGCTCTACCAGGTCTGCCGCTTCCCTGGAAAGCTGTTCCGCCAGCGCCGGCCGGATGGGGCCGGCGGCTGGGCCTGGAATCTGAAGGACGTGCGGCGGGTGCTCTACCGCCTGCCCGACTTGCTGGCCAACCCGGACGCGGCTGTCTACGTGCCTGAAGGTGAGAAGGACGTGGATAGGCTGTTCAGTGGTGGGCTGGTCGCGACCACGAACTCCGGCGGCGCGGGCAAGTGGCGCAAGGAGCATGCCGAGGCGCTGCGGGGCCGGGACGTAGTCATTCTCCCGGACAACGACGAACCCGGCCGTAAGCACGCTGAGCAGGTGGCGCGCTCCCTACGTCGCGTCGCGCGGTCGGTGAAAGTGGTAGAGCTGCCGGGGCTTCCCGAGAAGGGCGATGTCTCGGACTGGCTGGAGGCGGGGCACACCGTTGCAGAACTGCAGGCACTCGCAGAGGCGGCGCCGGCCTGGGAGCCGACCAAGAGCCAGGGGGAACAGCAGGCGAGCAGCGGCGGCGACTCAGAGAAGAAGGAGTCCCAGTCGGACCGGTTGGTGAAGCTGGTGATCTCCGATGGTGTCGAGCTGTTCCACAACGACCTCGGGGAGGGGTTCGCGCGGGTGCCGGTCGGCGATCACCGGGAAGTGTGGCGCTGTCGGAGCAAGGACTTCCGACACTGGATGGCCGGTCGGTTCTATCAGAGCGAAGAGAAGGCGCCTGGGTCAGACGCACTGAGTGCGGCGCTCAACGTGATTGAGGCGAAGGCGCGGTTCGATGGTGCGGAACACCGGCTGCACAACCGGATCGCCTCCCACGGGGATGCCATCTGGTGTGATCTGGCGGATAGGAGCTGGCGGGCGGCGAGGATCACCGCCGAGGGCTGGAGCGTTGTCGCTGATCCACCGATCCTGTTCCGTCGGCATTCCCATCAGCGGCCCCATCCGGAGCCAGAGCGCGGGGGTGATCTACGGGACGTGCTGCGCTTCGTGAACCTCCGCGATCCCTCGCAAGAGCTTCTCCTGCTGGCCTACGTAGTGTGCTGCTTCGTGCCCGAAGTGCCTCACCCCATCCCGGTACTGCACGGGCCGCAGGGGTCCGCCAAGACGACGCTCTTCCGCATGCTACGGGGCCTGGTGGACCCGTCGGCAGTTCCGGTACTGAGCTTCCCGCGTGACGCGACGGAACTGGTGCAGCAGCTCTCCCACCACTGGGCGCCCTACTATGACAATGTGACCGAAATGCCGGGCTGGATCAGCGACGCGCTATGCCGCGCGGTCACGGGCGAGGGCTTCAGCAAGCGCGAGCTTTACAGTGATGACGAGGATGTCATCTACCAGTTCCGGCGGTGCATCGGTCTGAACGGGGTGAACGTGGCGGCCCGCAAGCCCGACCTGCTCGACCGGTCCATCCTCTTCGCACTAGAGCCAATCGTGCCGGCCGCCCGCCGTCCCGAGGAGGAGATCTGGCGTGAGTTCGAGGCGGCGCGGCCTCGCCTGCTGGGGTCCATCTTCGACGTGCTAGCCCGCGCGACGGCGCTGCGTCCGTCCATCCATCTTCCAGGCCTGCCGCGCATGGCCGACTTTGCGCTGTGGGGCTGCGCAGTTGCCAAAGCGCTGGGGCGTTCCGAGCAGGACTTCCTCCTGGCCCACCAGACGAATACGGAGACGCGCAACGAGGAGGCGCTGCAGGCCAGCCCGGTCGCGGCGATGGTGGTCGAGCTGATGGACGTGCAACCAGAGTGGGAGGGCACACCGTCTGAGCTGCTGGCTGAACTGGAGAAGCTGGCTGAGGATCACCGCGTGAACACGAAGGCGGCGGGTTGGCCGAGGGCGGCGCACAGCCTGAGCCGCCGTCTGACCGAGGTGCGGCCCAATCTGGCGGCAATCGGCATAGGCGTCATCAACCATCGGAATGGTAGGCATCGTACGGTCACTCTCCAGAAGACTCCGGCAGATAGCGTCACTGGCGTCACCAGCGGCACTGAGGTTGAGCTATTCGACCTTGCGGACCTGCCGGATGACGAGTCGGATGACGAGCCAAGACAACCGTCACTGGCGGCGTCACTGGGAGAACTGCCCTAAGATGCGCCGAGCGGGCAGCGCGACGCGAGTGACGCTGATGACGGCTCTTCCCGAACCTTCGGGGGACGGGTCAGTATCGAATGGGCGCTTGCGCGGCAACGGAAACGGAGCGAACTCGTGACCGAGTGTGTTGCCCAGGATTGGGGGTAGCGATGGGTGAACTGACAGGCGCGCTGGTGCCTGAATACAAGCGTTGTGGCAAGCCGAGCTGCCGGTGCGCCCGCGGGGAACTGCACGGGCCGTACTACTACCGGCGGTGGCGAGATGCGGCCGGCGTACAGAGGAGGCAGTATGTGCCCCGAGCAGGAGCCGACATGATGCGGAGCGCGCTGACGGAGGCGCGGGAAGAGAACCCCATGGTGCGCCTGCGGGAACTCAAGAAGCTCCTCGACAAGCTAGACGACGATGCTAAGGCGGCCCGGCAGCGCACGGGCGAGGAGCTTGGGCGCTACTGGCATGGCCGGCAGTTGCGGGAGCGGCGTTCGTTCCCGGCCGAGCTTCGCGACCGAGCGCTCTACCGGATAGGCCGCGAGCAGATCGTGGCGGCCCTCGGATGGGAGATCACGGATGATGACTTCGTCATGCTTCAGCGGACTATCCGCTCCGAACGGAAGCGGCGGAACCGGCTGGGTCTGCCGTGGACAGCGCGGGACCCAGAGACGGGTCAAGAAGTGCTGACGCTGGAGCTTGATCTGACGCAGTTCCCATCGTATGGGAAGCACCGGGCAGAACGGGCACCCTGCCGAGAAAAGGAGATGACAGATGGCCAGACGCATACCCAAGGAAAAGCCCACAAAGCTAGCCAAAGCGGGAGCTGCCGCGCTGGAGCCACTCAAGGATGTCGTCGCGAAGGGCGGCAACGTTGAGGACTGGACTGACCGCTTCGCGGCCCTGTCGGTGGAGGGTCAGAACAAGGCCCTGCGCCAGAACCCGGAACTGCTGGAACTGCTTGCCGGCAACAAAGTCGCGGCAGGGGACATGCTCATAGGGCCGCTGGCCGCAGAGAACAGCAATGACCGCGCACAAGGGGAGCAGACATTCCTGACGGTGGTGAAGCCCCTTCGCGACCGTCTGGTGAAAGAGTATGAGATCAAGACCGGGGCCGAGTTCATGCTGCTCGACGCGCTGGTACTGAGCTACTACCAGTACATCCGCGCCGCCAACAACCTACATAGCTACACGGCCTACGGCAAGTCCTACAACTACGAGACGCTGGTGCGCTACGCCCAGACTTACCTGGCCCGGGCGAACGAGTTGTTCCTGCGGAATCTGGAGGCTATGCGTCTGATGAAGGCGGCTCCCTTCATCATCAAGATCGAGCAGGCCGGGCAGGTAAACGTGGGCGAGAAGCAGATCAACGTGGCAGGGAAGCCTCCGTCTGGTGCGGCGGACGTCATCCTTGCCTGCGACAACAGCGGAGCGACTGCGCTATCGTCTGCCAACGTGAGGCCGCGGGCACTCCCCGAGCCGGATGAAGGCCCTTGACTTCATTACGCTATGATGCTATAGTGTAGGACAGAGGTAAGACCAATGGTACGACTGACGATCCGAATGCCGGACGAACTCCATGAGAAGCTGCGCTGGCTCGCCTTCACTGAGCGACGGAGCCAGCACGCCATCGTGCTGGAGTTGCTGGAGAAGTTGTTGGCCAAGGTGCAGGTACCCAAGGAGGGACGAAGATGAGCGGGTCGGCTTCCCTCCTTGAATCCCTCGTGGGCGTTGTCGGCGAGCGTCAGCTCGGTGCCTCACCTTCCGTGAAGGCCGTCGCCTGGGCACGCGTCAGCACCGACATGCAGGAGGAGCGGGGTCTCTCCATGCCGGAGCAGTTTCGGGAGATGCGCGTCTACGCAGAGAAGCACGACATCGAGGTCGTTGCCGAGTTCTCCGAGGCGGCCAGCGCCTACCAGAAGGATGCCAAGCGGGTGGAGTTCCACCGTATGCTGGCGGCGGCCCGCGCGAATCCCGAGGTCAACGCTATCCTGGTGCACGACTTCTCCCGGTTCTCTCGCGACAGCGTGAGGGCGAAGACTCTTGTGCGAGACCTGCGTCAGGCCGGCATAAGAGTGATCTCCCTCAACGACCCTGAGATAGACCCAGACACGGTCGCGGGCGTCTACATGGAGGCGATCACCTTCGCCAAGAACGAGGCCTACAGCCGAGAGGTGGCATTCCACACGCGCAAGGGCTGCCGGGCGAACGCGCAGACGCGCGACGCTGAGACAGGCTGGTGCTACAAGAACGGCGGCCAGCCGCTCTGGGGCTACCGGTCGGAGCAGCTCATCCGCGGCGAGGAGAAGAAGGGCCGCCCGATCATCAAGAGCATCTGGGTGTTGGACGAGAGTGTGGTCGCGGGCCGCCCCGTCCACGAGTGGATACGGCACTGCCTCGCCGAGATGGCGGCGAAGGGTGCCGCTCTCGACGCGCTGAGAGACTTCTGCAACCAGAACGGCATCCCCGCCAGGCGGAAGCAGTATTGGAGCATCTCCACCTGGCATGCGCTTCTTCAGCCACACTCGCTGCTGCAGTTCTGCGGGTACGGGGTCTGGAACGTGCACCGCAAGAACGGCAGCATCCGGCCGGCTTCCGAGTGGCTGATCGTCGAGAACGCGCACCCGGCGATTATCACTGAGGAGGAGGCGAGAGCAATCGCGGCGCACCGCCGTTCCAGTGCGCGTAAGCAGTTCGACACGGGGTACGGGAAGAGCCGCGAATCCCGCTACCTGCTGAGCGGAGGTCTGTTCAAGTGCGGCCGCTGTGGTGCCAACATGATCGGGTTCCGCACCAGCGCGGGCAGCTACTACGTGTGCGGCAGCCAACCCTATCGGCGGGGCATGGGCTGCGGCCCGGGCGTGTACGTGCCACAGGAGGGCATCGAGGCCGAGGTGGCGGAGGGGATGCGCGACCTGCTCGGTATCTGCGCCAATCCCAAGGGTTTCCTGACCGAGGTGAACGCCGAACTCCGCCGCATCTGGGAGGAGCAGACTGGTCACGATCCTCACGCCGCCGCCCGCGTCCAGACCATCGACGGCAAGATCGAGAACATCCGCCGGGCTATTGAGGACGGGTTGTCGGACGCGGCTTGGGCCAACACCAGGTTGAAGGCGCTGCTCCAGGATAGGACGGACCTACTCGCTAAAACCGTTGTCGTCGGCGAATCCCCGCAAATTGACATCCAGGCCGCCTCGGAGTACCGCCGACACACGGAGAAGGTCCTGAAACAGGGCGGCGCGGCGGAGCAGAAGCGCCTGCTGCGGACCTGGGTGTCGGAAGTGAAACTGGCTCCGGAACAGCAGCAGGTCGAGATGACCTATCGCATTCCGGAGCCAATTATGAATGGCGTGGTAGCGGGGGCAGGATTCGAACCTGCGACCTCCGGGTTATGAGCCCGACGAGCTACCTGGCTGCTCTACCCCGCGTCGTTAACTCAACAGTAGCACACCAACGCCGCTTTGTAAACAGCATCCGGCGGCCTCCCCGCAAAGCCAGAGACCGCCGGACCACGCACCCGCCTTTCGGCGGCGTCTATTCAGATAGGCTGTCGATCTCGAACGTCGTGATGCCCGCGCTCCTTCGTGTCCAGGCCCGGATCACCACCGCGTCGCCCTTCTTCAGTTGGCTCATCGCCTTCCGGTAGTCATCTATGCTGGAGATCATCTCGCGGTTCACCTTGACGATCACGTCGCCCTTCACGAGACCGGCGCGGGCGCCATCTCCCATCGGGTCTGCATCTGTCACTCGCACGCCGCCTGTAACACCTGGCGGCAGAGGGCCATCAGGCGGCAGCGGCTCGACCGATAGGCCGAGTTTCGCCTTCTCCACCACCGGCGGCTTCTTGTCAGTAGCTTCCGGAGCGTATGCGGCGACTGTGACCTTGATGATCGTGGGCTTGCTGGCGCGTAGCACCTCCATGTCGACGGTTGTGCCCGGCTTCGTGCCCTGCACCATCGTCACGAAGTCATCGCTGGAGACGACGTCCTTGCCTCCGAACTTCGTGATGATATCCTCTGCCTTCACCCCGGCCTTTGCCGCCGCGCTATCCGGCTGTACCGCGTCGACGAACACGCCGCTCTTCGCGCCGTACACACCCTTCAGGGCAGGGGTGAGAACCTTCACCTGCACTCCAAGCTGTCCGCGCACCACCGGAGTGCCGCCCTTCAGCGTCCTGATCACTTCCTTGGTGCGCTCGTCAATCGGAATCGCAAACCCAACGCCGATATTCCCACCGAACGGGGAAGCGGTGTAAATCGCCTGATTGATTCCGACCACTTCCCCTCGGATATTGACCAGAGGTCCGCCGCTGTTGCCCGGGTTGATCGGCGCATCCGTCTGGATCAGGTCGCGGAACGGCCGCCCTGGGATATCCGACTCGATCTGGCGATTCGTCGCGCTGATCACTCCCAGCGTCAGCGTGGGCTCATATCGCTGCGCCTCGTCGAAGCGACCTTTCCCGCCGCCATACCCACTGCCCGAGCTGCCTCCGAACGGATAGCCGATCGCGATCGCCCACATGCCCGCCTTCACCGCTTCCGCATCACCCAGCTTAGCCGGCGTGAGCTTCACCTTCGGCTCGATCTTGATCACCGCCAGATCGGTGAGCTTGTCGGCGCCGATCAGCCGCGCCGGATACGAGGAGCCGTCTCCGAGGTGCACCGTGATCTTTGACGCATCTCCCGCGACGTGGTTATTCGTCAAGATGTAGCCGGCCGCGTCGAGAATCACCCCTGAGCCCTGCCCGATCGATGGCATCTTGGGCTGCGGCTGCTTGGGCGGAGCCTGGAAGGGCGATCCTGGGCCGAAGAACTTGCGGAACGGTTCCGGGATGTCTCCCTGGCCCTGGTCAGGTGGCTGCTGATCCGGTCCCTGGCCCTGGTCCCCCTCGGCCGCCGTCTCATCTGCCCCGGCCTTCTGCTCCACTTCGATGAAGACTACTGATGGCTCTACATTGCTGGCAATCCACACCAGCCCGGTCTGCGCCAACTCCAGCGTCGCCACCTCGGGTGCCACCGTGGACGCCGACGCGCCTGGCTTCGCCACCCACGTGACCGCGACGCTGACCGCGATCAACGCCGACAGTGCCATCGCTGTCCACATTCTCTGCAAAACTCTTCGCTTCTGTACCTCTGGGTCCGCTATCATCACATTCCTCCCTGAAGGAGAGCAGATCTCGTTGTCCGCCACCCTGCCTTCGGTCGCTCCCCCCGACATTCCTGTTAGCTACTGATACACGTCTCCACACCCGTTGTGCTATCTAGGCTACCCCAACCATCCTTCTTTCATCCCGCCCACCCGTCAGCTCAACCGCCAAGCATTCCAGCGCCAGGTCGATATTGGCGTTCCTCTCGATCGCCTGCTTCGCCGCCAGGATCGCCCCGATCGACGACTCGGCCCGCTCGCAGGAGAGCGTCTTCGCCGCGCTCCGGATCGCCTCGGCGCAGTCCGCGTTGATCACAGGCGACCCCTGTTCCGACGCCATGCAGTCTCGGAACCACGATGCCATCACCTCAAGGCACCACGGCAGCTCCGCCCGGAGCGCCCGGTCCGACACCCCCCGCGCCCGCGTCCTGCTCGGGCCGGCCTCCTCCTCGTCGGCCGCCTCGTCTTCCTCCGGCGCTTCCCCGCCTTGCACCATCTCCGCCGCCAGTTGCCGGATCTCCTCCGCCATTCGCAGGCTCGCAGAGATCGGCTGCCGGCCCAGATCGGCGCACAGCTCCAGTAGCACCGTCCGCGTCGCCACCACCTCCGGCCTTGCTGCCGTCTTGATCGCCCAGCCCGGCCGCCCATTCGAAAGCTGCGCCAGCGCTGCCGCTGCCTCCGGCACCATCCCCTCCGCCTCCAACCGCTCCTGGATCGCCGCAGTGCCCGCCAGCGAGAACGCCACCTGTTGGCAGCGCGACACCACCGTCGGCAGTAGCGCCGACGCGTGCGACGTCACCAGCACCAGCACCACGTGGAGCGGGGGGTCCTCCAACACCCGCAGCAGCGCGTTCGCCGCCGGTGGGCTCATACGATCGGCCGGATCGACGATGTAGACCTTGTGCCGGCCCCGCGCCGGTTTCAGAAACGCGTCCTGGTTCAGCGGCCGCGGGGTCTCATATGGTTTCTTGGGGTCCTGCCGAATCTGATCGATGCTGATCTCGGAACGCTCTTTCCCCTCGCGCGTCCGGGTGGTCGTGATCAGGCGCACATCCGGGTGGTTTCCCTGGGAGATCAAAAGGCACGAGCGGCAGACGCCGCACGCCGACCCGGCGTTCGCGCTCACCTCCTCCTCGCAGTTCAACGCCTGCGCGAACAGCCGCGCCGCCGTTCCCTTCCCCACCCCCTCCATGCCCCAGAACAGATACGCATGCGCGACTCGGCCCCGCCGGATCGCGTTCCCCAGCACCGTCACCGCTCTGGACTGGCCAATCAGATCCTCAAGATGCACCGGGCGACACCACTACAGCTTCTCGAAACGCTCTACATTCAACACGAATACAGTCGCGCCCCCGACCTGCACCTTCACCGGACTCGGGATGCAGGTCCCGATGGGCTCGATCGTCGGCGGGAAAACGTTCACCAGTTGCTCGCGGGTCTTGGAGTGAGCCCCGATCACCTCGATCACCCCGTCCACCTGCTCTTTCTCCACGCCCACGAGAAAGGTCACGTTCCCCTCCCTCAGTAGGCCGCCCGTGCTCGCCACTATCGTGAACTGGTACCCGCGCTCCAACAGCGCGTCCATCACCTTCCGATGGTCCTTATCCTGCACCACCGCGATCACCAGCTTCATGAAGCCCCTCCCGGCAGCGCCCCGGGCGACCGCCTGCCCGTCCGCAGAGATTCCTCCACCAGCCGCCACACCTCCGCGTGCACTGCCTCGATGCCCGACATGCCGTCCACCAGCTTGATCCGCTCCGGCTCCCGCCGCGCCAAGTCGCGGAATCCCTCAGCAACCTTGCGGCTGAAGGCCTCTCCCTCGGATTCTAGCCTATCCAACCTGCTGCCGTCCAGTCGCGCGTGTTCCGGCGCTATCTCAATGACGACCGTCAGGTCGGGTGTCATCCCGCCCGTCGCCATCTCATTCAGCCGCCGCAGAAACTCCAGATCCAGCCCTCTCCCATAACCCTGGTAGGCCAGCGTAGAATCAGTAAACCGCTCGCATACTACCACGCATTTCCGCCCCAACGCGGGCAGAATCACGTCATTTGCATGAACAGCCCGGTCCGCCAGATAGAGGAATAGCTCGGCCTCCGCCGGGATGCGGTGTTCGCGCGACAGCACCAGCTCCCGGATCACCTCCCCGGCCCTTGTGCCGCCGGGCTCGCGGGTCAGCTCGACGCAGTGGCCCTCCGCCCGCAGCCGCTCCGCCAACAGCTTCGCCTGCGTCGTCTTTCCCGATCCGTCTATGCCCTCGAGCGTGATGAAAAGGCCCGCCACCTCACCACCCCATCGTCAGTTGCGTCTGAGACTGGTCCGTCACCGCCTTCCCATACCGCCCGCCGCCTCCGGGAAGCAGCGCGAGCGTCCCCTCCCGCGCCCTCATGATCGACTCTGCCGCCTTCTCCCCAACTGCCTGCACCAGTTCCTCCCTCCCCGCTTCGTGCAGCACCTTCATCTCCGTCCCGAACCGGTTCAGCAACTTCCCCAGTGCCACCGGCCCCACCGCCGGCAGGAACAGCAGCGGCACCTGGTAGTGATACGGTGGCCGATGATTCGGGGGTCTTGGCTCGGGGCAGTCGGCGATTTCGGCGATCCGATCGAGCACTCCTCTGACCACGGCCGCGCTTTGGCACAGCGGGCACGCCAACGTCGGCGGCGCCGTGGAAACGATCACCTTGCACTCCGGGCAGTAGGTGCGGTGATATTTCCCCAGCCGCGGGTCCAGCCCATAGTTCGCCACCACCCGCCGGCCCCGCTCCCGCCGCAGCGCCATCAGCACCTCATCATAGCTCGCCGCTTCCAGTTCCATCACATTGTACTCCCGCGCGATGCGCGGCAGCGAGTGCGCGTCCGAGTTCGACAGGAACGTCAGGTCGGCCAGTTCCACGATCCTGTCCGCCAGGAAGCTGTCCGCGCTCAGCCCTAGCTCCAGCCCCGCCAGCTTACTGGTTTCCTCTCCGAAAATTTCGCTCAGCCGCCGCGCGCAACTCCCGTAGACGCTCTTGTGCGGCGTGAACGCGTGCGCCGGCACGAACACGCCCCCTGCCTCCAGCGTCATCCGCAGCAGCTTCCGCGCCGGCGTTCGGCATCGCTGCGAACTCAAATCCAGGTTCGTGACCAGCCGCCTCAGCAGCCCGACATAGACCTTCAGTTGTTCCAGCGCGGGGAAGAACGAAATGTGATGCGAGGCCCCTCCGTTCTCCTCCACCGTTTCCAGCTCGCACCCCAGGAGCACTGTCGTGGTCTCTCGGTAGCGCAGCCCCCCTCCCGCGATCTCCACCATCTCCCCCGACTTCACCAGCGCCTCGATATCCGCGATCACCGCCGGCGAGCCGCAATCCACGATGCCCGCCACATCGATCCCCTTCCGCGTGGCGCACTCCTTGGCGATGTTCTCGAAGGTGAGGTCGCGGGCCCCCGTGATCTTCACCGGCTTCCCCGCGTTCGTCCTCCCGATGTGAATGTGGAGATCGGCGTAGACCCGCGGCATCACGCCTCCTCAGCGCCCGGCCGGCAGCGCCGCCTGCACCCGCAGGCACACCTCCGCCAGCCCCGCTTCCGCCTTCGCCCCTTCGTCCTTCCCACCGGGGATCACCACATCGGCCTGCTCCCGCTGCGGCTCGTTGAACTCCCGGTGCCGGTAGCGGACCGAGTCCAGATAGTAATCGCAGATTCCATCGAGATCGTAGCCGCGGGCGAAGTTTCGCCTGATCCGGCGCACGATCCGCTCGTCCGGGTCCGCGTCGACGAATAGCTTCAGGTCCATCAGTCCCCGCACCTCCGGGTCGTGCAGCGCCAGAATCCCCTCCAGAATCACCACCTCCGCGCTGCCCTCCCGCGCCTCCCGCATCGCCTGCCGCAGGCCCGCGAAGTCCACCGACCCGGGCTGGTTGTAGTCCGGCCAGGTGCGGCCGCTCGCTTCATTCGTCACTCTGGGAAGCTGCTCCGTGGGCCAGAAGAACCGGTCCTGGTTGACCACCTCTACCGTCAGCGGCGCTAGCCGTTCCTTCAGCTTCCCCGCGATGGTCGACTTGCCCGAAGCGCTCCCCCCGGCTATCCCGATGATGAAAGCCACTCTCCCCGCCTTACCGGCCCGTGTGCCCGAATCCGCCTTCACCCCGGTCGGTCCCATCGAGTTCCTGCGCCGGCTCCACCCTCACCCGTGTCACCGGAGCCACCACCATCTGCGCGATTCGGTCTCCGCGGTTCACCACGAACGGCTCCGCCCCGTGGTTTATCAGCACCACGCACACCTCGCCCCGGTAATCCGCGTCGATCGTGCCCGGCGCGTTCAGCACCGTCACCCCATGCTTCGCCGCCAGTCCGCTTCGCGGCCGCACCTGCGCCTCATATCCCACCGGCACTGCGATTCGGATCCCCGTCGGCACCAGCGCCTGCTCCCCCGGCCCCAGGCTCAGCGGCGCCGTCACCGCCGCGCGCAGGTCCATCCCCGCCGCCTGCTCGGTCATATACGCCGGCAGCGGCAAGTCCCACGCCCCCTCCAGTTGCTCGATCCGCAGCACCACCTCAGCCACCGCCCCACCTCGCTCCCCGTTGCTTCCCGGCGCTCTCCCCGCGCCCCTGACTTCTCTCCCCCCGCGCGCCACACCTCCCGCCGCTGCCGTTCGCCCGCCGTCTCCTGTTGTCATTGCGAGGGGCGGCCGTTGCCGCCCCGTGGCAATCTCGGTGTTCGCCCCTCCGCGCCCGCCCCTGGCGTGCCTTTCCCTCCGCATGTAGGGGCGGGATTCATTGTACGGTAGCATGAGATCCTTGACACTTGTATAGCAAGACATCCTTGACACTCAGGAGGGCTGGGGGCCTCATGGCAGTGAGGTGAGGCTCATGCCCTGGAAGGACACGCGTGTCATGGATC
>Ga0315273_10008511_pt1 | contig 12954 bp, 6 predicted proteins | sample YL17G02_0_MG_FD_205753 | JGI IMG/M metagenome (GOLD analysis project Ga0315273, IMG submission 205753) | Sediment microbial communities from Yellowstone Lake, YNP, Wyoming, USA - YL17G02_0 | ecosystem: Environmental > Aquatic > Freshwater > Lake > Sediment | place: USA: Wyoming | collected...
TGCAATTTCAAATGACCCGTTAAGGGTTATCATTGGAGGAAGGCCCTGGGAGCCGAAAGGCGGCGGAACAGGCGGTATGGTTTCACTGCGTGACGGCATACAGCACTCAATTAACATTGTTGCTGTAAGAACTGCAATGGAGCTTGCTCCAATTGACCAGGTAATTAAACTTGCTCATAAAATGGGTATTACATCTGAGCTTCCTAACGTGTTATCGCTTGCGCTTGGTGTGGGGGAGGTTAGTCCGATGGAAATGACCTCTGCATTTGGTGTTTTCCCGAATGAAGGCATCTGGGTTGAGCCGCATGCAATTTTAAGAATTGAAGACCGCTATGGAAATATAATTGAGGAAACTGTTCCCGAATCGCGTGATGTGATAAGCGAAGGCGTTGCATATATAATGGCTGATATGATGGAGGGCGTTATTGATGGCGGAACAGCCCAGAGCATCAGGGCTTACTTCCACAGGCCGTGTGCAGGTAAAACAGGAACTACACAGGATTATACCGATGCATGGTTTGTCGGCTTCACACCGCAGCTTGTTGCGGGCTGCTGGCTTGGATTTGACGACCCGCGAATTAAGTTCGGCGGCTCATATGGCCAGGGCGGAAGGGCTGCTGCGCCTATCTGGGGCAGGTTCATGAAAAAAGTTTACGATGACCCGCAAACAACAATGGAGCTTGCGTATTTTGAAATGCCGAACGATGTTGAAGAGGCAAATATTTGTTCGGTAACAGGATTGCTTGCAAATGAAACGTGTCCTTCATATCCTGATCTTATCCTGAAGAAAAATGCAGTCAAACGATGCAGTATGACACATGAATCAGAATCTACACCGGAGGAATCGAAGAACGATCCCCCGCCGGGAAGCATCGGATTCTGAGCGAAGCCGATATATCTTAACAATAGAAAACTAATTACCAATTACTTGTTAATGTTGCCTTGAAGACAAATTCATTATAGCTGTTTGTTCCTGCTGCTTTAACATTATACACATTTTTTTCCGCCCGCAAATCTAACGTGCCTAATAACCAGATTGGAATACTTGAATTAATAAATACTCCGGCCTTATTATTCTGGTTCATTTCTTTAGCGTAGCTTATCCCGGCAGAATTGTTCCAAATCCCAAAAGCTGTGTATGATGCGCTTAAATCATAATATAATATGTTATTATATGTATTTGAAATTCTGGTTTCACTTAACCCTATACCGGCTGTTATCATAAAAGGAAACAAAAAGCTGACAGACTGGTTTAGCATAAAGTTATTGGTGCTATAGTCACTTAACTCCCATTTTGTTTTGCTTTCCTGCAAAGAAAAATTCACATTGGTGAATAAAAATAATTTTGAAACATTATATGCATATCCTGTAGAAAGAGAATATATTTCTGTCTTATTTTTCACCTTGAGGCTATCTGCCACTTGGTTATTTTCCTGAATGTACGGAGAATAACTAAACTGCAAATAAGGCAGATTTGCAAACCTTACACCCAGATTGATACCATAGAACGTATTGGTTGTGGTTGAACTTTTCCAGGGAATAAGATTATCCCTGTTCCTGTTAAAGAAAACGCTTAAGTTTATCTGGTTTTTAAGAAGAACCTGCTCGAATTTTATATTATATTCAAAATTATCATTTCTTATATTAGGAGCCCCAAGTGAAACAAAACCCGGTCCGGTCATTTTTATTCCCGCTGTTAATTTTGTTTTGCTTTTATCGATATTTAACATTGTCTTTAAGGAATAGCTATAGTCTGCCGAACTGCTCATATTAATTCCGAATAATTTTTGTAAAAATGACGGTACAGGTGAGTTTGATATTCCGGGACTTGTTACATCTCTTGTTAATAATGATGCAGCTATTTCTCCATCCAGATTTAGAATATTTTTTAATAAAATAATTTTTGTTTCTATCCCTAAAACATGGTTTCCCATAGGCGTTGTTATTATTGTGCTATCTTTATTAATTGAATCTTCGTTGTCCCATGCATTAACATAAGTAAAATAAAAGTGTGTTCCCTCGTATTTTCCGATACCGAGTCTGGTTCCAAATATTTTTCTTTCGTATGAAACACGGTTATCATTTGTCATCTGATTTGCTTTCTGGTTCCTTAAACCAGTCACTGCTATATAAAACAACCCAGGATTCATTTCAAAGTTTATGCCTGTCACAGGAATTCCGTTTAATGTGTTTCCGGTATAAAAGGGATAATTTGTGCCGATTCCGAAATTCCTGAAAGACATTAAAAATTTATTAAAACCTGATATTTTGCCACCGTATTTTTCGATTTTACTTGCTGCAACTTCAGGATCATTGATTGATTTTATTCCTTCAAGCTCTGTTTTAATATTGTTTAATTCTTTCAGCCGTAATGCTATTTTATTTTTTTCATCTGCCGAAAGATTAGTATCAATAGACCTTAATCTCATCTCATCATACTCCCGGGTAAAGATAGGGCTGATAATTTTATCAACAGTTTTCATTTTAATCTGTTCAATTAATTTGTAAGGATCGAAATTAATACTGAAATTATTAATGTTCTGCATAGAAGCTCTCTGCTCGGTTGATAGAAGCAGATTTAATGATAATGGCACATCATAAACACTCAATGTTGAGTTTAAAGTCCACCTGCCTATATCATCAGGCAGGTTAGAATTTGATCCAATCCGGTTTGAATTCCGCCCATAAAATACGTTTTTACCGCTGAGTCTGATATTTGATAACCGCTGCTTATTCTGAAAATTTATCAGTTCAAAACCAGGAAGATTGCTGAAATCTGGTCTGGACACGATGTCACATACAGAACTTATATATTTTGAGGTTTTAGAACTTGCAAATGATATAGAGCTCAGGCGAAATTTATTCATGGCGTTAATTCTTGTCTTTAGGAATGCAGAATGATCATTATTCATTCTATTACCTTCGTATTCACTCCTATAAATTCTTGATAAATTGTTTATATCTTCAGATTTAATTACCCTGTCCATTGTTTGATCATATTCCGGAAAATTTCTTACCCTCGTATATTGCATTAAAAACATAAAATTAAAGCTTTCCTGTACGAATATCCCGTTTACGTATGCTCTAACTTTCCATGCATATGTTTTATTATCTTCAAATTTACTGGATGATATTGGATATTGTAATGAATTACTGACAATATCTTTTTGTTCAAAAAATGAAGGGTTAGAAAGCAGGGCGTCAACAGGCGTCTGTCTTGCAAGCATTTCTACAATTATTAAACTGTATGTAATTCTTTGCCCTGCAGTTATCGGCATTGGGGGAAGCCAGTTAAATACTGGCAGCACATCTTTCACTATTGATAAATCCAACGGAGAAATTAAAACGGGCTCTGAATAAGTATTAACTTCATGGTAAATGCAGCTATTGCCAATTTGCTGATTATCGGAAGCATTGAAAACAGAAATGCAAATATTGTAATTACCGGCAGGCACACTACCGGTGTATTTAATAATATCTTTTATTTCGGAGTTCTTATAATCAACATCTATGTTTCCTAAATCATTTGAGCCTAAATTTTTAATGCCTGGATAAAGAGAAAAGCTTTTTGTTATTCCGGATAGTATTTCCCCCTGGTTCGTTTCAGTTGCTTTACCCGTTATATAAACAGTAAATGTTGTATTTGTAGTATTATTAAGTGTTATCTTCCAAAGGTCTTCAATGTAAAGCTGGTTGGGCGGTGGCTGCTTCAAAATTACCTGCACCTGCGGGAAAACTAATCCTGAAGCAGTGAACATGCAGATCAGAGAATATATTAATATCTTATTTTTTTTCATATCAATTCATTTTTTAAGAATCAGGAATAGATTGACATCTTCTGAGAAGTCTATTTTTGATATGGATTTCATCCGGTTATTTATCATTTATAAACAGGTGAACTCATAGATTTCAAAATAAAACTTACATTTTGGTTCTGATTAAAAGGAGAGAAATCTTCTGCAGAAGGATATCCTGATATTGTTACACTCCTCGGGAGTAAAAAATGAACAGAAGATTCAGTTTTAAACTGGCTTAAAGATATGAAATAAGTCCCTTCCTGAAGGTTTGGCTGCAGAAAATTTAATATTGCCATCTCTGATACAATATCAGCAACTTTTGCATTCGAAAATTGTGCAGCAATATCCGGTGTTACAGCTTCACTCATAACTATTCCGTCAGAATTAATGAGCTGCATTAATAAAGATTTCTCATTGTTTATTTTTCCATAGAAAGTAAAATCGCCTCCGCCTGTCCAATCGATTTGATAAAATACCGGGCCATAATCACCTTTGCCTATATCACACACAATGGGCTTCTTTATTGTTATTGCGGGATGTGTAAGCTCTCCCATCCATGCCATTATTTTTTTACATACTTCTATTTTTTTGGGGTCCACATCATATGACAATTTCAGATCGTATTTTATAGGCTTTCCTTTACTCCATAGCTTAAAATACAAAGGAAAATTCTTCTGATCTTCACAGCTTAATGAAATAAAAGATGATTCTTCATTATATATTTCTTTCCACGTATTATCATAAACTGAGATATGCACATCTGCAAATTTACCGCCGGATAAGGTCTTAACTTCTATCGTTGGAGTGCATATTTCACATTCTTTGATTAATGAAGATGGAGGTGATAATTCAAACCAGTCTTCATCGCTGCATGTGTGAAAGTTGAGATCCGGAACATTAACTTCGTAGTAGTCTTTTTTTACAGGTTTCCAGTTATATTCATCCGTTGTGCCTATGGTTGTCAGAATAACAGTACCAATAGGAAATGCCCTGCTTTTATCATTATTATCCGGTTTTCCAATAGGATTCGGGTTAACATCCAGCTTGTCGGGTGCAGGAGGCTCGCCCGTTTTTTTCCCGGGAATGAATGTTAAATTATACACATTATCATTGCTTAAATAACCTTCCAGTTTTATGAGAGATATACAGCCGTAAAGCATTTCAGGCAGTTTTACTTCAATTGTGCTCTCATCCGGCTTAATACTTGAAGGAATCGGCGGGTAGTATATACCGTTAATAAGAACTTCCCCGAATTTCCATACACTTCCATTAGGAATTGTGATGCGCAAAGACCCTTCTCCATATATGCCGGGAGCGGTTGGATAAATAACTTTGAAATAATCTACATCCTTTAATTTTAATCCGTTCGGCATTCCAACAACTCCACGGTATTCAAAAGCTGATGTAAAATTAATTGTCTGTGCACTGGTCTCATTGTCGAATTTTTTTGAAGGATCAATCTCGTCAAAACCCAGGCTGTTATTATATCCTTTGATCATGAAGTTATTCAGGTCCTGAATTTCTTTTGGAGATGAAGCAATAATTGTTTTTAAGGGATTTACCAATACTCTTCTCCTGTCCGTGCCGCCAAGCTTTGTTAATTCTGAGCCTTTATATGCATTACTTACAAGAAGGTCAAGTATTCTGCCGGGTATATTTTTTCTTTTAACAGGGTCGGTTACTAATTTCGGATTTAAGCTGTCATTTATCGCCTGCATATCCGCTATTAATCCTACAATATACGGCACCGCAGTGCTTGTTCCTGATAAAGCACCCTGTATTACATGTTTATCCGGATCATCGACAGCATCTGTATTTTTAGGAGCCCAGTAGGGAGTAAATACAGGTGCCCAAATATCTACCCTGTCACCAAAAAAATCTCTATTAAGGTATGGAGCAGAAGAATCGCAAGAACCAACACAAATAACTCCGGGCAGTGAACCGGGGATTATTTCCCATTTGTTAACGCTCATATCTGATTCATCGGAATTTATTATATCTTTTATGATCACTGGCAGCTTATCTTTTTCAAACTTATTACCGGCAATTGAAACAACCGTTACGCCCCTTTCTAAAGCATAATCCACGCCTTTTTGCATTTCACTTTTAACTTCACCCAAGGCAACAATCTCATAGCATAGTTTCGATGATGCAGATAGTACATCATATGCCTTTTTCATGGCAATTGCACAGGCTACAGGTCCAACAATAGGTATTGGGCCTACAGTAGCACAAATAACAGCTGCAGCTGTAAATGCTGTAGCTGATAAAGCAGTAGCAATTATACTGCACGTAGCTGCTCTTTCCCATGCATGACAAACGCCCAGAGGCCCGATAACTTGTAATAATACTTTGCATGGATATCCGGCACTGATATTAATTATATTTGCGCCTTCATTGGTAAGTATTTTCATTGCCATCCCCATTTCACTTGCATAGCTTTTTAATCCTACGCTGCAAAGCATGGGATTTACAACCTGTCCTCCGGTTCCCGAGCCTCCCCAATCGTTATTAATAACACCGCCTGCTGTGGTTACAACTCCCGTTCCGTGCCAGGTCTTCGAACCAAAAAAGCTGTTTCCAACCGTAGGCGGAGCTTCTGCAGTCCTTGGACCCTTAGTTCCATTATCCAGATTATATTCAATTATCATATCCCTGTTTCCCCGGAAATCATAATTAAATGAAAAGCCCATGTCTATAAATCCTACAGGAATATTTTTAACATCTGCATCCCACAATGCCATATAAGACCATACTTTAGGTATTTCAAACATTTTATCTGTCATGTTTTTTCCTACTGCTTTATCTTTAAAATCGGGTATGTTACTAAGCTTATTTTCTGATGTTGAACCGGCAAACTGCAAACGTGGATTTACTGTTACTAAATAACCTTTAAGAAAATATTCCATAGCAAGAGTCATTATTTTTACAACATCTTCGTTGCTTGCATAAACTTCATCTGTAAGCTGCAGCAGCGCCCTGGTTTGAGAGAAATCCTGCAGCCTGACCTTACTGGTATTTACTTTCACTAAGTAGCTTTGGGCTTTCCGGTTTTCTCCCGGAACTATATCAGACATTACTATTTGGCCATTTGTTTGCTCCAGGAATCTTCTTAATTGCTTATCATTCCTGGGATAAATTACCAGCTCATCAACCGGAAATTGAATAGGCAGTCCATTTTTTACGGTAACTGTACCTATTTTTTTGCCGCCCGGGGGCACCTGTGTCTCATCGTCAGTCATTGCAAGCTCTTTAATAACCCTAAATGGAGAATCTATAAATTCCCTGTCCTCAAATAATCCAAAATCACTTACCATGTCAACTTCACCGCCTTTGCCTATATCGGCGCTGTCTTTGGGGTAATAAATTGCAAAAAACAACTCATTGGGTTTTATTGTTAAAAAACCATCAAATGGCTTAGTATCAGATTCAGAAGTAAAACGCTTAACAGGCAGGGATTTTTCAGTAACATAAATACTGTCATTTTCAGTCTTTACAAGCTTTATTACTTCCACATCTTTCGACTGGTGAGAACTGAAAACAAGAGCCAGGTTTTTAAGAGCAACAGTACCACTGTCAACTATTACTTTAGCGGTAATCGAGCTTCCTTCAGGATAAATCAATCTATCGAGCTCTACTATTATATTAGAAGCAGCCATAATCAATTCTTTATTTGAAGGCGGAATTTTATTTTCATTCTTAAGCGAAAATTTCCATACTTCACTTTTTCCCAGAGGTATACCGTTATTATATGCTTCAACCTGCCATACATATTGTTTTCCTGCTTCAAGCTTTGGTGCTGAAATCGGGTATTGAAATAAATTTACCTGTATATTTTGCTGCTCAAACCCAGGTCTTGTGATTGCCTGCCCGACCGGTTCGTTATTGATAATTTCAACAATTTTAAAGTTATATGTAATTGACTGCCCGGATTTAAACGGAGATGGAGGCGTCCACGAAAAAGCCGGGTTTATCTCTGCTATAACTGATTCATTAGCAGGGTTTATGAGCATAGGAGGAGATGTTATCATAATGTTCTGTATTTTACAATCACTTCCTGCTTCAACACCATTTTCCAGCTTAACAAATACACAGAAGTGATAATTTCCTGAAGGAGCATTTCCCGTCCTGATAATTATTTCCTTATATTTATTATTTTTGAATGTGATGTTTGAAGCATTAATACTATTTGCAGTAATAATTTTCATTCCTGCCGGCAGATCAAATACCTCTGATTTTCCTTCTAAAATCCTGCCGTCAGTATCTTCATCTATATATCCCTCAAGATACACTCTTAATGCGTTTTGGCTTATGTTATTCAGAGTAAGATTCCACAGGTCAGATGTATTAAGCTGATTTGGCGGAGGTGTCTTAAGGCTGACAATAACCTGCTGGGATATAGTTTCTTTAAAAGAAAATAATATTATGATTAAAATTACAAAAATTTTAGATAATTCAACCATTAAATTAATTCTGTTTGAAAATATTTTAATTTTCATCATTGATGCTCCTTATTGTAAATATTTTTTTGTTTTTTCTTTTTAAAAGTTCAGTGTAATAACGCCTGCAGGCTTTACTGATTGCTGTATCCTGGTCGCTCTTCAGAATCTCCTGGATTTTATAGACAAGGTCATGTGTTTCCTTTTTCAGGCGGTAACCCTTGGATATCTTTTCAACTTTTCCCAGGGCTTTATACATATTCTTTTTTGATCATTTAATTTTTAAATTGCACTCATCATGTTATTGGTTACAAAAATAGAGTTAAAATTGTATCTACCGCAAAGAAACTTTTTCTTAATTGTCATAATGGTTATATTGAATTATTGTTAAGAATATATTAATTATTGCTGATTTTCAGCATATTTAAGCTCATTAGGTCATATCCGTTATTAGATCAAAATAAATTTTTTGTGCACTTTTTGTGCACCCCGGAGGGATAAATGCAGAATAGTAAATTGATGAGCCTGTTTAAAACTTTGAGCATTCCTGAACTAAAAAAGTTTGGCGATTTTATTGCTTCGCCTTACTTTAATAAAAACTCCAACACTATTAAGCTTTTCGAATACATCAAAAAACACTATAATAATTATAACAGCGATATGCTGGAAATGGAGGTCGTGTATCCATATATATTTCCGGGTAAGAAATACAATAATAAAATCATGAAGAATCTGATGAGTGAATTATTGAAGCTGGGTGAAGATTATCTGGGAATTGAAAATTTCAGGAGTAATCCGGTTGATGAATATTACTATGTTCTGAAAGAACTTCTGAATAAAAAGCTTGATAAGAATTTTGATGAAGTTATAACAAAGACTGAAAGAATATTGAAAACTTCGCTTATTTCAGAAGAATACTATTATTATAAATTAAACATATTATCACTCAAACGCACTTTTGAGCATAGAAAACACAACAGAATGGAAATGATGAGTGACATAAAATTTTTAATTGAACCGCTTATAACGTTTTTTTGCATGTATTTTTTTACCATTAATTATATAGAAAAAAATAAACAATTAGACTATAACCTGAAAACAGAATTTCTGGATGAAATAAAGCTAATAAGCGCTATAATGGAATATGTAAACACAAAATCTTATCAATCAGAACATGTAATAAAAATATATTATAATATGTTTATGAGCATTTACAATTCTGAAGATAACAGGTATTTTAATGAACTTAGAATATTAATCAATAAGTACAAAAACGATTTTTCAGAAAACGAGATGCATAATTTTCATATTGTTTTGCATGCTTATTGTTCAAATAAACTGAACCTTGGGAACTGGGAATACCTAAAGATCAAATTTGAAATTGATAAGGAAGAATTGGAAAGAAAAAGATTTAAAAAAAGTTCTTCAATTACTATTTTACCATTAGAATATAAAAATTTGGTTAAATCAGGTATTGGTGCACGTGAACATGACTGGACATTAATATTCATTGAAGAATATAAAAACAAATTAACAACAGGGTTCGACCTGAACCTTTACAATTACTGCCTGGCTTTAACTTATTTCAGAATGAAAGAAATTAAAAAAGCTCTGGAACATCTTTCAATGGTAAATTACGAGAACGTTTACGATAAGCTGGATGTCAGGTGCTTGTTACTTCAGTTATATTATGAAAGCAACGCAGTTGAAGAACTTGATTCACAGATAGAATCATTCATTAAGTTTTTAAATAACGATAAAATAATTAATAAAGATAGGAAAGCTCCTATATATACATTTGTAGATTCTATCAAAAAGCTTTTAAAATATAAATTGAATATAATTGATGAGTATCAAATGGAGGAATTCAAAAAATCTATGCACGGTACCGTTATTATTGATAAGACCTGGTTTCTTGAAAAAATTGATGAGCTTATACAAAACAAGATCTGATTTTTTAAAAAATCAAAGACTATTTAATTATGCATAAAGATATTTCTTATCTTACAAAAAAAGTTTTTATAATTGTCCCGCCCTCAGGCCCATGAATTATAACGGTATTATTACCCTGTGTTAAAGGCGGTGTAATGTTGTATGCATAGCCGGATAATGATAATACAGTATCTTTAGGCGTCTGACCGCATGGAATATCCAGATTTTTCCATGCGGTAATATCAACAGTATTTGTATTTCTGATTACCTCAAGGCCTTTAAATGAATACCCGCTGTTAGTACCAATAGTACCCCAAAGCTTAACAGTCTGGGTTTCACTGGAGTACAATGAATCCCTGCTGAGCTCAGCACGGTCAATTGTGACAGCATATGTTTCATGGACGCCAAAGTTTCTATAGCACGGGTCATCCCAGCCGCACGAGGATATACTGATCATATTTGCTGATACCAGGATAATTAGTAAACACTTAATAAATGTGATAATTTGTTTATTTTTATTCATAAAAAATGTTGTTTAAAAGTTCATGTATCCAAAACCAACCAATATGCCTATTTCAGCATTTTTAAAATTACCATTTTCAGTCTCAATTATATTCGTAAAATCGCCTGAGTAATAAATATCTGTGGAAAATCTGAATTTTTTCCCTATTGATATACCAATACCTGTAATAAATCCCGCGGAATTTTGTTTGTAATTTTTCAGGTATGGCTCAAACCGGGAGTCAAATTTTGCTGAATTGATAATATCATACTTAAAACCGCCAAATCCATAAACAGCCAGTTCAAGGTATCGAATGTACCTTGTATATTTAATCTTTTCAGTAATACAGAATGTTGTCAGATTAAAAGAATTACCGGCATTATTGGTTCCTATTATATTCCCGTTTCCGTCATACAGATTGTAATCGAAATCAAGTTTTCTGCTGCGGTATGCAATTTCGGCAACTGTTGAAAAAAATCTTGTGCTCAGCCCTTCAAAATAAGCGCCAATAGATGCGGTTGAAATTCCGGCGTCATGATAATTATTGGTGATAACCGGAAAGGGATGGTGCCACCCGTATTCATTTATAGTAAAGCCAATCTTAATGCCTGCAGATTTTAATAAACGGATTTTGTTTTCTTTATTAGGGGTTACAATATTTCCGTGCGGGGATTTAATAATTCTGCTGCCTGGCAATTCAAAAAGTGCCTGTGTATATGTATATTGCGGAAATAAAATCATGGAAAGGATTATAACAGTAAAAAAGATCGTATAATAATTAAACCTGAATTTCATATATACAATTCCAAATTATTAATTAAAGATATACTATTATAAAAAGAATTAAAAGTTAAAATTCAGGATTAATGAATATTGATACCTGTATTATTTAATACACGACAAAATTATTATTCTTCCCCTGAAGTGAAAGTTTTCCTTAAAACAAAGGGTTTCTGTTTTTCTGAGCGAAGCGAAGAGTCTCATTAGAACGAAAAATTAACAAAATCATGAGACCCTTTCCGTGAATCCCGATTCGCAGAATCGTGGATCGCTTCGCTCAGGGCAACAAAACACTGATTAATTTCTATTTTTTTGTTACAGGAATTTTGTCGTGAACTAAGCCCGTATTAAAGTTATCCTAAAATTATAAACCCGTCTGTTTTTGAGAGTATTTATTTGTTTAACCTTTAATTTTCGCTCTATTAACTATATATTTGCACCTGTTATTTAATAGACCCTTCTCCGCCGGCTGGCGGTTAAGGGTTCGTAATGAATATATGTATCATATAAAACTTAATGAATTTGAAGGTCCGTTAGACCTGTTATTGATCTTTATCCAGCAAAAATGTTGTCATTCTGAATCCCGATTTATCGGGGTGAAGAATCCAATAAGAGCAAAAGAATTGAAAATAAGACCCTTCGCTATCTGCCTGAAGGCAGGTCGCTCAGGGTTCGATAAAGATAAATGTACCGCATAAAATTAAATGAATTTGAAGGTCCGTTAGACCTGTTATTGTTCTTTATCCAGCGTGATGAGCTGGATATTCATGACATTCCCATCTCAAAAATCACCAATGAATTTTGCGAATATGTGCAATATATGCAGGTTCTTGATATTGAGCTCGCAGGCGATTTCATACTCATGGCTGCCACCTTGATTCAGATCAAAGCAAAAATGATGCTTTATAAGGCTGATGATTTTGTTGAAGAAGAGGAAGACCCTCGTTATGAGCTTGTAAAAAGGCTTCTTGAGTATAAACGCTTCAAGGATGCATCATCTGAGTTTGCCGGCATGGAAGAAAACCAGAGAAAAATATTACACCGCAATGATTTCGACGGAGATTACAAGATAGATGAATCAATAGAAGAAGATTTGAGCATTCAGAATCTTACCCTGTATAATTTGATAAAAGCCTATAAATATGCTATAGAGCATCAGCCTAAAGAGGTAATTCACAACATTATGAGGCTGAATGTTTCAATTGATGAGCAGATTGATTTCATAAACGACATTTGCAGTAAACAGGAATATGTCTCTTTTCTTGAAATAATTAAGGGAATGGAGCGGATTCGGATAGTAGTTTCATTTATTGCTATATTAGAAATGGTAAAAAACGGGATAATAGGCATAAGAATCAATGATTCATTAACTGATTTTCACGTGTTTAAGTTAGCTGAAATACCCGCAGCGGGCATAATTGAAACCTCTTTAAATTAAGAATTATTGGTTCATTCCCGCCTATCTTCCTGCAGCAGGCAGGCTGCGGGAATTTGGAAAAATATT
>Ga0315273_10008512_pt1 | contig 12953 bp, 14 predicted proteins | sample YL17G02_0_MG_FD_205753 | JGI IMG/M metagenome (GOLD analysis project Ga0315273, IMG submission 205753) | Sediment microbial communities from Yellowstone Lake, YNP, Wyoming, USA - YL17G02_0 | ecosystem: Environmental > Aquatic > Freshwater > Lake > Sediment | place: USA: Wyoming | collected...
GCATAATGTACCTGGCGGCGGTTGCACGGGAAGCCGGTCACAAGGTTCAGTTGATCGACGCGAAGTCGGAGGGATTATCGAGTGAATCCGCCATCGCTCTGGCCGAGGGATTCGCGCCGGATCTTGTGGGAATCAGCGGATTTTCCAACGAATGGGAATCCTTTGAACAGTTGGGCGGCTTATCTAAACAAAAAATGCCGAAGGTGACTCTCGTTGGCGGAGGGCCCTACGCCACGTCATTTCCCAAGGAAATCCTGCAAAGGGCCCCCTTCGACTATCTGGTGCTCGGCGAAGGGGAGCGGACGTTCTTGGAGCTCCTTGAATCCCTTTCAAAGGACGGCTCCCCCCATAAGGTCCGTGGCCTTGCTTATCGGGAAAATGGAGGCATTGCCTATTCTCCCGCCCAACCGTTGATCGAAGACCTGGATGCCCTCCCCATTCCGGCCTACGATCTGCTGGATATGGATCTCTACACGAAACATCTCACGGCCAGTCCGATAGGCCGCCGGCGCAACATGACGGTCATGACGGCCCGGGGATGCCCCTATCGCTGCATCTACTGCCACAACATTTTCGGAAAAAGATTCCGGGCCAAAAGCGTCAATAAGGTCATCGAGGAATGGACCCTCCTGACCAGGACGTACAAGATCCGGCATCTCGAGATCTGTGATGATATCTTCAACTTCGACAGAGACAGGTTGATGGCCATTTGCGACCGTGTCGTCAAAGAGAACCTGGACATCAGACTCTCCTTTCCTACGGGACTGCGAGGCGACCGGATGGACGCTGAGATGATAGCCGCTCTAAAGAGGGCGGGCACGGTCATGATCTCCTATGCCGTGGAAAGCGCCAGCCCCAGAATACAAACCCTGAGCAAAAAAAACTTGGTCCTTGAAAAGATCGGCCGGACGATCAAAGAGACCGTGAAACAGGGCATTTTCACCCATGCCTTTTTCATGTTGGGGTTCCCCGATGAAACCGAGGAGGAAATGAAGCTGACCTTGGATTTCGCCCTTCGCTCGAATCTGCATACGGCCAGCTTCTTCATCGTGACACCCTTTAAAGCGACCGAACTTTGGGATTATGTCCCTGAGAACTTGCGGGACCGTGTGCCGGATGATTGGTTCAGCTTTCAGGGCGGCTACGTTAATCTGAGCAGCCTCCCCGACCGGCGTTTGATGTCGATCAGGCGGAAGGCCTATCTGAGGTTTTACATGAATCCCTGGCGCGCTTCCCGGATCCTTATCCGCCATCCGAACAGAAGATTCCTGCCCGAAGCCCTCCTCATACTGCTCCGACAGATCCGGAACAAGCCCCTATCCGGAAGGTCAGAAAGATAACGGCGATTTTGTGCTCACTTCTATCTCAACAAAAACATCGAGTGGACGCTTGTCCCGGCTGGACGCCGTGTGTTCACTGGGCATGAAACCGGTGTTTTCCCTGACGTTGATATCATAAAAGAACCGGCCCTTCCAGCGTATGCCCTGAGGCGAGGACGCATGGATGGTTCTCTCCAAATCCATCTCTCCACGTCTTGCCACTGCGCGTATGAACCGGCCGACCCGGAGTCGCGCTCTCCCTCTGAGGGGTGATGACAGGGTCACCATAATCTCCGAAAGAGGTTCGGGTAAATCCACAAACAAGGAGCACTTCCAATTCCCCTTGGTCCAGACCCCCCCATTTCTTTCCCATATTGGTTCTCATCTTGAAAAATCAGCTCGTAGCCCTTGCCGTCAAAGGCCGAGATGTTATCAAGGCGAGTGTTGAATGACAGGAACCCGAGAACGAGGATGGAAACGGTCACAACCACGGATGCGGAGAGCCCGAGGCGGTCATATGGAGGCACCCCATGACCTGTTCGCGCAGACTTAACCATGCCAAATGCCAAAAGAGCGATCGCACAGATCCAGGCTGTCAGGGGAAACCATTGGACCCCCTCGCTGCCTACCAGGAGCGGGCCAGATTTCCGCAAATCGATAACCGCCCCGCTCAATGAAGACACCATAAGCTCATATGCGCCCTGCGTGGTCAGCGTATCGGCAAGATCTGTCTGGTATAGCAGCCAAGGATTCCTGATCCCGAAAAAAGCAATTATTGCGCTGAGACCGATCCCGGACACCGTGAGAGCATGTCCGAATCCGCCCCTGTTTTCTGCAAAGACCGCTGCCAGTAGCAACGCCGGTATCCATAATACGCAGAGGAGCTGTCTGCCCGGAGGGCAGAATCCCGCCCAATACGGGAATAGCGAACAGCATATCCAATAGGTAACAAAAAGAATAAGCAAGGGTTTCATGCTCTTTCCGATATGTTTGGCCGCAAAGAAAGCGCCGGCGATACACAGGATATATACCGGGGCAAGAACAAAGACACCGATCCTCTGGTCGAGCAGGTATCCCAGAGCCGATTGGACGATACCGGAAAATTCTAGAGGAAAGAAGGACGAAAGCCCTGTCCCCGCATTCGGAAATGTACCGCTATAAATCGACAACGGTTAAGATCAGCCAAAGCATAGCGGACCAAAGGCCCTCTTCCCGGAGCTGTGGATTCAGGTACTGAACCCACAAGAAGATGGACAGGGCAAGGGTTTCCGATTTAAACAGCAGGCCTGTCATCATGTGCAAGGCATGAGCTGAAAATCCACGGGACCATCAAACCTTTTTTTGATATAGGAGGGTGTATGGATGGGATCCATCATGAACCTCAGGCTGACGGTCGCGATATTGAGTGCCGCCAAGGCAGCGGGATGGATTTCCAGCACACGGATAGGAACAGGTTTCTCCGGGGACTCCGTGCCTAGCATGGTATAAGCCAGAACCCTGTGGGTTCCGTCGGGCACCTGGCCACAGAGATGTTCGGAGCGGCCTATCCGGGGGGCCTTCTCACCGCCCGTGATATTGAGAACACAAACGGGAGGGGGGTTCCATTTGTCCTTTTTGATCCTTTTCACAATGATGGTGACCGCATCCAACCACGGCACCAGCTCACGGGGAAGTCCTTCCTTAGGCCTGTACCTCAAATCGAAGGGCATGTTCTTCTTTCGAAAATCTGGAAAGACCGCATCCACAATCTTCCGAGAGGTGGTATGTCCGGTCAGGGACAGAAGCCTTTGCAGGGGGTGGAAGGGGAGCCCCATATATATCTGAATATCTTTGCAGGCGAAAAAGCCCATCGGGATCCACCCTTCTCTCGCACCGCGCCCGAATGGGGAAAGGGCGAGCTTGAGTGCTAAGGTCGGAGGTCTGGCCCAGCTATCTTTTTCGGACTTGAAGTGTTCCAGTCGGCGGGACTGGTTCTTAACCCAGTCATTGAAGATCATCGGGAGATGGTCGAATGAAAACGTTCTTCTTCATCCACGCTTAAAAAATTCAAGAAGCGCAGTCGGCCGCAGATTGAACAAACCTTTCCTTTCATTCAGATAGGGAGACCAGCAGTCTCCGCAGTTATGTCGCCTAGCATGCTTCAATGTCTCCACGAGACCGTCCCGCAAGATATTTTTCGGAGTGAATTCCGCCCCATGAGGGATACAGGGGATCACATCTCCATTGGGATCGATGTGAAAGTAGAAATTTCCGGCCATACATTTCGAATGCCCTTCGCTCCGCTTCGTATTACTGGTAAGATCCGGCCAGTCCAGCGCTCTGCGGAAAGAAGCCGCTGAAAACATGACCGCCCGTCCCCGCTTCTTCCACTCTATCATGTGCCGGTGCAAATCCTTTATCTTATTCGCTGACAAGGCCAGCGCCCTGGCTCCCTCATCATAATACTTGACGCCGAATTTTATCGGCTGCGCATTCATTTTCATCCCCTTGCTTTCGGCAAAGGCCAGCATCAACTCAACTTCATCATAGTTTTTTTGACAGAGAGCCATGTTGATATAGGTTTTAAGCCCTCTTTCAAGAGAATGTTCGATCGTTCTTATTGCCCCGTTATAAGCACCTTCCCCCCTTAAAAAATCATTGATCTCGGGACGAAGTGAATCAAGGCTGACCACGACTTCCTGAAGATCATTGAGTAGATCAGGGTTCGCCGCGGTCGCCATCCCGTTTGTGACCGCGGAAGTGATGATGCCCAACCGGCGCGCTTCCCTGCAAATTTCCGGGAAATCCGGTTTGATCGTCGGCTCTCCCCCCTGAAATTTGATACGGAGCGTACCCATTCGTCTTAGTTGGCTGAGGATAGAACACCATTGTTCCGTTGTCATCAGTTTTGTGGCGACCTCGGGGCATCGGCAGTAGATGCATCTTTGATCGCAGGTGTTCCAAAGCTGGGCAGCGACCTCATAGGGGCGAACCCGGCGGGTATAATATTTGAGAAACCGGGCACCGATTTTAATTTGTCGGACATTTATCAAAATGGGCTTCCTTTCCTCCAAGGGGACCAAGGTGGGTCGGCTTCGTTTTGATCAAAAAAAGGGAGTACAGGAGAAGAACGGCATAGCGCAAAGCCGCGGGAATAATGGTGAGCAAACCCGGCTTGTCCTGTTCATGATTGGCCAGAATTCGGAGCAAACCGACCAGAGAAAACAGGAAAACCGTTCCAACGGCGAGCACCGGCGGCCAGACGGTTCTGAGAAGAAGAAAACAACCCGTAACAGCCGCCGCCAAACCGATCCAGGAAACCCAGGTGAATTGGCACAGCCGCATCCCGCGTGCTAGCTTCCAGCTCAACGGAGTGTGGGGACGAGAGGAAGAACGGCTGAGCTCCCTGACATAACTGGCCCCTCTCCTTCGACGGTATTGGATGAATTCCATGGCGCCCCGGGGCACTCGCAACTCATAGGCAACGGCTCTGCGGCAAATGCGCACACGGCGGCCGCGGGCACTGATGTCGAGGCCCAAGTGGATGTCCTCTGCGACGGCATCTTTCGCTATCGTGAAGAAAATGCTCCGATTGACAGCATAGCAAACACCGGAGATTCCGGAACTAGAAAACACCTCTCCCTCGAGCCACCAGAAGTAATTGAGCAGCAACCAGTGAATCCTCTCCTCAACAAAGCGGGTCCTGGGTTTGACATTGGCCCCGATCAAGGCCGTCCGAGGATCGGAAGTGAGGGCATGCACCAGCTCCTTGATACAGGAAGGATCGAGACTGGAATCGGCATCCGTAAATACGATGATGTCCTCGCCCCGATTGGTAAGGATGTGATTGATCTGGTCGACCTTGTTGGGGTGATCGTTGAGACAGATTAGGTTGATTTTCATCCCGGAAGAGATCTTTTCTTTGACCAGATCAACCGTCCTGTCCTGAGAGCCGCCGTCCACGATCACCAGGTTTATCAGTTCCTTTGTATAATTGCTCCGGGTCATATCTTCGATCTTATGCAAAATCCCGGCTTCTTCGTTAAGAGTGGGAATGATGACCGCTATTTTAGGGAGATCCGTCTTCTCATGATTGATATGACGCTTGATAACCGCCAGCCCCCTGAGAATCAGGAGATAACCGAATGTGAGAAGCCAGAGCAGGGCTGAAAATCCAATGAAGAGCCACAGCAACGTCTTTGCAAACATCAGAGATACCGACGGAAAGCGTCAATATCATATGTTTTCCGGTTTTTTCATGTCAAATGATTTCTACCCTACAGGAAGATAAAAATCTCCTTTTTGACTGTGCCCGCCGTTCGCTCACCCAATAGGCTTCCTCGAGATCGACCACCCGCTCCCGCATCCGGGCTGACTTCAGAATTCTTTTGAGAGGACATCCTGCAACATTTTCCTGTCGAGCGTCAGGTCCGCCACCAGGCGCTTGAGTTGCCGGTTCTCCTCTTCGGGCTGCCTTAAGCGACGGAGCTCCGAGACGCCCAGCCCCCCGTACTTCTTCTTCCACCGGAAAAAGGTCTGCTCTGCGATCCCCATCTTCCGGCAGACCTCAGCCACCCGAGTGCCAGACTCCGCCTGTCGCAGGGCAAAGACGATCTGCTTTTCGGTGAACTTCTTCTTCATCTTGAACTTCTCTCCAAATGCCCAATTTTGTCAAAAAAGCTGCATTTGGGAATGGACCAAGATTCAGGGTTCAGGTCACAAACGCATAGGAAATTAATAAAGCTCGGGCTTGGTTTCGTGCGCTATCAGGACGTGGATGAATCTCACGAGAGCTCGACGAGCAGCAGCTTCAGCGTCCCTCCGACAGGTTTACCGAGCTTGATCAATTCATTCATCAATCCGGGAGATATGCGCTCCCGGTCAAACAAAAGATAGCTCACTCCATAGCGCTTCAGAAGTTCCTCTCTTTCGATGGGAGACGTCTCGGCCGAGTAGACCTTTTCGTTATCCGTATAGCGGCGGTTACTTTCTTCAGAAGACATGAAAAAGCCCCCCCCGGGGTGGGCCACGACCACCTTTCCGGAAAATGCCGGAAGAAGCTTGGAGATCGTGTCCGGGGCCATAACGACGGCACGCTCGGGAATGAAAGGAGCCAGGCGCTTCAGGTCGGAAATCGTTCGATGGGACTCCGCCGACCAATAATAATGAAACGGCACTTGAGGGATAAGCTGGACGGGGAGGCCCGTGAACTCAAAGATCGCCGCCGTGATATTCCAACCGAAGAAAAGGGCCAGGAGAGAATGAAGCCCTTTCTGAAGGAACCGCCGGTTTGTTGATGAACGGGACGGCCGCGGTGGCGAGGCTTCGCCCTCGAGGATGGCCCAGATCAAGGCCATATGGAGAAAGAACACGGCAAAGAGGAGGAACCGTTCACCCGTTAGGACCGGGAAAATAACCCCTACCGCCAAAAGCAAAACCATGGTCAGAAAACCGGAGATGAGAAAGCCGTTCTTCCTTTTGTAGGCGGCATAGAATATGGCCGGAATCCCGAGCACGGCTGGACCCAGGATTTTCATGACCCCCTGGAGATGATAGTAGGATGTGGGCAGCTTGCTCCAGTGCTTTTGATAGGATAATAGTTTCAAGATCATTTGTCCAAATGAAAAATACGGCCAGAGAAGCGACAGGAAGATTCCTGAACCCACGCTCAACAGGACCTTGAAGCGGAGGGACCTGGCGATGTCGGGTTCGAAGATTGACAAGAGACAAACCGAGATGAGGGCAAAGGCGCCGAATGTGATATGTGAAATCAACATCACAGGCGTCAAGACGGCCAGCGCAAAATATCCCCAACGGGACGTGAACTCCCGCCGCAGGATTTTGACCGCCAACCATAACGTGATAAGGGTGAGGGCAAGGACGAAGATCGACGGATAGGAGACAACAAAAAAAAGACACCGCAATTGGTAGAACCCCGAGCGAAGATCGCCCGTTCCCCAGGAAGTCAGCAGAATCACCAACCCCCAGACAGGAGCCCATTCCGATTTGAAATAAGCTTTCGTAAAAAGGTAAATGCCCGCAAGAAGCAGGCCGAGATTCAGCAGGCCTCCCAGTCCCAGGGCCTGAAACGCGGTGAGATGAAAAATCCCCGCGATGGCGGCGACCACAAAATAACTCGGGATAAATCTTATGGAAGGAGAATCGAGGGATAAGAAAGGGTCCTGGGGCGACCAGATGTCCGACGACCATTCTTTGATAACGGCGGCGTGCTCCCAGTAATCTGCACTCAGATTATACATGGCCGGTTGGTCAAATAGGGCTGAGAAGAGAAACCAGGCTCCGAGAAGGGCGGCCATCCCGCCAAAGAGCTTTCGGGGCGAAAGGGCGATATTGTGGCGCCAAGCGTGGAATATCTGCGCCAGAGGCTGGGCAAAAAGAACAACAAGAAAAATCAGGACGGAATACCAGATGATGTACCGGTCACCCTTTTGATAATAAGTATTGAGCCCATACTCGGCCTGGCCGGAAATGAGGCGGTTCAAAGCCCCCCAGGACCGCCCTTCATAGATCGACCGGATGAGAGCATGACCTTGGAGCCCATATAAGGCGCCGCCGATCGCCAGTCCTCCGACGGTGATGGCAAGCGCGATCAAGGACCTTTTTAAAGAATCACTCATGAGCCAACTCTTCGATGATCGCGGCCAATCTGTTCTCTCTCTGCTCCAGTGGGAAGAGCCTTCGGATCCGTGCTCTGGCCAACTTTTCTGAGCCCATCGCCCGGAAGCTCGCCGCCGTCCGTAGCACTCCGTAGAATGGCCGTTTGGTAAACTGTTTATCGATCAGCCGCATGAGCGCCAGGATATAAGGGTTCTCATCCTTGGTTGATAATAGAACGTCTGACAATGGATATCACCACCATCTCTTTTTCCACCTTGGCCCGTTTCATCGTGACTGGAGCGTATGTGATTTTTTTTAAGCCCTCGATTTCCATCTTGAGCTGGCCGATCCGCAGGAACAGTTCCGCTTCCAGCTCCTCCCGGGCTTTTTCCTGTTGCGGCCGGCGATTGGAAATAAGTTTGGGCAGCTGCTCCGTCAAATGGTTCCGCCCCAACCGGATCTGGTTGGGATGGACGTTGAACTCGCAGGCGGCGGTATTGTAAATTCCTTTTTCGCGGTGCGCGCATCCGCCGGTCATAAGGCTCGGAACTGATGCCTCCCATCAGGAAATGATGATATCGCCGGCCCCGGGCCCAAGTCAAGGACTATAAAACACGCCGAGTAGGGCCCTTCCTCCATGGATTGCCGGTCCGCGCGGCCGGGAAATCCGCCGATCGAAGGCAGGCCACCTCCCTCTTGAGATCACCCGTTATTCGTATTCCCCGCTCTCCTCGGTCTCCATCAGGGCGTCCCACGGCAACGAGGAACTTCGGCGCCGCCGTGTTCCCTTGCCTCATTCCCTCGCCCCGTGCTTCTTGAGTAGCTCGGCCATACTCATATGCCCTTTTCCTATCGAGGCCGATATTCGCTCCTCGCGAGCGTCACGTACTGGGGGCCGACCGGCCCCCGGCCTCAATCCTTGTAACAGGAAGCGGATTATAGTTCATAGATAATGAGGATGTCTGGCGCATCAGAAGGATGGGCGGGAAGTCAAACGTGGCGTGCCTGATAGGATTCGAACCTTCGACCTTTGGATCCGAGGTCCCCTACTCTACACTCCTCAAGATACGGGGAAAACCTGCTTTCTAGGGCAAATACATTGTTCTCTTTAGGATTGCTCATTTGTTATGAGTTGGAGGTGCACTGCGCCGGCCTGCAATACTGTGCCCTGTTGTAATACACTTTCCTCAAGCTTTCGTCGGGAGGAAAATGACCATGGAGAGCAATGTTTCAATCCGTTGGGGTTGGCTCAAGGCCATGTATATCTACACCCTTTTCGGAGCTGGTGGATTCGGACTTGCGCTACTCGTTTTCCCGGCTGCTGTCCAATCCATGCTCCGGTTTCCCCCCAGGACTCGGTCGGCCTCAGACTTTATGGGAGCGTTTTACTTGCGTCCGGGCTGATGGCGATCCCTGCTCTTCGCTTCCCCCTGAAATTAGTTCCTCTGCTGTTATTCCAGCTAGTTTACAAGCCGATCTGGCTGGCAGTCGTAGCCATTCCCTTTTTCCTCAAGGGACAGTTTCCCTTGTATGTTGTTGTTATCTCCGCCGTCTTTCTCAGTTATATTATGGGGAACCTGATCGCCATCCCGTTTTCCTACCTATTCTCGAAGAAGTAGGTACCAGGCAAACCGGTTCATCATCATCTTCCTCTCCGCGCCCACCCCGGCCCTATTTCATCGTTCAAACCGGGGAATTTGACTGTCAAGATTCGTGACGTGTTTGGGGCTAAAAGAGGCTTAAAATAGCCTACGGGGACTAACTGCCAATTTGACATGAGTCCACCCGTAAGTTGTTAATTTATCAAGCTTATCAGGGGAAAAGGAAGCGCGCCCGGGGTGACTTGAACACCCGACCTGCTGATTCGTAGTCAGACGCTCTATCCAACTGAGCTACGGGCGCGCACGGGTTCGTCCGGCACGCATGAGGAAGCCGGAACGCGGAGTTAATATAGCGCAACGGCACGAAGTTTTCAAATCCACCCTATTTCCCGGACTTCTCCTGCCGCCTCCGGACTTTGCCCGCAAGCCGCTCGAGTCTCTTCCGGAAGTCTTGCTCGTAATGAAGGGAAACGCCCATCGCCCAAGCCAATCCCTCCTCGGCAGCCCGGATGGCCTCTTCATAGTTCTTTTCCTTGTGCTCGAAGTACATGGCCAGCTCGCGGCGGCTAGAGAGTTCATCGCACCCGGCCGCGCCCTGCCAAAGCGAGACGGCCTTATCCCAGGCCCGGTTCTTCTTGAAATGACGGCCGAGCTTCGTCCGGACGTGGACTGAGACCTCGCCCGATAATTCCCCTTCGAGAGCTTTTTCAAAAAGCTCGATGGACCTCTCCAGGTCGCCGGCGCTTTCGTAGAGTCTCCCGATGCCGACCAGGTCCATGGCATCCGTCTCATCCTGAGAAGGCCTCCGACCGCGGTCAAAAAGAAGCGCGCCTTCGATGACCACCCCGAGGAGGGACAGGATGTCCTCTTGGTTGTGATAGAGAATGGGTTCAATAAGGGAGAAGTCCCCCGACCGGATATATTGGAAATACCGGATGGGGATCTCGGCACCGGGGATGTCCTCGTCCCGGTCCGCCCGGACGATCTCACGGGCTAGGTAAGAAAGCCGGCAGCTCTCATACCTGTGTTTCCAGAGATGACGGGCCGAGAAGAGGAAGTCAAGGTGCGGCAGGCCCGCGAGCGGAAAGGGCTCCCGCTGGAGGGCGAAGCGGGTCTCCAGGAGGGGCATGTCGAACGCCTTGCCGTTGTAGGTGACGACGGACTTGAAATCCATCTCCCGGAAAAATTGGCCCAGTTCGCAGACCATTCGGTCCTCGTCCCCCATCTCGCTCAGGAAGTACTGGGCCACGTTGAACTTGCCGTTCCGGTAATAGCCCATGCCGACCAGAAAGGCCAGGGTTCCCGTCCCTCCCGCGAGCCCCGTCGTTTCCAGGTCGAGAAATAGGGCCGAATCGAGCGACAGGTCTTCGAAGGCGGCGTCATGGCTCAGCAAAGCGAGCGCTTTTCCCGGAATCTCGAGCCCCAGGGAGATCGTGACCTGGCCGTAGCGGGCGCCCAGTGTATAAGGGTTTTCAAAGAACTGGACGGGCTCGCGATGTCCCGGCTCGACGGGAGCGGGTTCGGGTTTTCCGGCAGGGCCTTTCTCCCGGCGGGTGAGGCTTATGAGACGTTCCAGCTTTTCTTTCGTCGTCAGGTTCTCCCCGTCCCGGTCGATCTTTTGCCATGTGTCCCGGACCTTCCGGGAGCGGTCCCGCGCGTCCCGCTCCTTCTTTAGCAGTTTGAGTTCATCCTTGATGGCCATCGGATCTCGCTTCTTTCCGGTCCCTGTCACTATCATAAGGGAATTACCACGGTATTTCCAGATGTTGGTCGGAAGATGGTGTGATAAAATAGATCGGGACAACATGAACGCGCGCAATTTCCTGGCCTTCGATCTGGGAGCGGAAAGCGGACGGGCCATCCTTGGGACGATCGAGAACGGAAAGCTCGCGGTACGGGAGGTCCGCCGCTTCCCCAACGGCCCCGTCAGCGTCGCCGGCCGGCTCCACTGGGACGTTCCCAGGCTCCTGGATGAAATGAAGCAGGCCCTTAAATGGTGCGCCGAGAACGGCGGGCTCGAGAGTATCGGCATAGACACGTGGGGGGTGGACTTTGGCCTCATCGGCCGCAAAGGAGAGATGCTCGGCCTTCCCTATTCCTATCGGGACCCCGGAATCCAGACAGCCATGGAGCGCTATTTCGATCTTGTGCCCCGGCAAACGCTCTATGACCTCACGGGCATCCAGTTCATGGCGTTCAACTCTCTGTTCCAGTTATACGCTTTGGCCCGGGAGGGGTCTCCCCTCCTCGAGGCCGCGTCCGACCTTCTCTTCATGCCCGACCTTTTCAATTATCTCTTCACGGGCAAAAAGACCACGGAGGCCACGATCGCGTCTACGTCCGGGTTCCTGAACCCAAGAACAGGGGCTTGGGAAAAAGGACTTCTCGAAGCCATGGGCGTTCCCACCGGGATCCTCCGGGAAATCATTCAGCCCGGGACCATCATCGGACCGATCGAAAAGCGTCTCGGTAAGGAGATGGGTTTGGCAGGCGTGCCGGTGGCGGCAACAGCGGGCCACGACACGGCCGCGGCCGTGGCCGCCGTCCCGGCCGAAGGCAGCGATTGGGCATACATCAGCTCGGGGACCTGGTCCCTCGTCGGTGTCGAGGTCCCGGGACCCATCATCACGTTAGAGTCGCGGGAGTCCAACTTCACTAACGAGGGAGGCGTCGGTGGGCGGATCCGGTTCCTGAAGAACATCGCAGGGCTTTGGCTCCTCCAGCAATGCCGTAAGATCTGGGAAAAAGAGCGGAAATGGACCTACGGCGAGATTATGGCCGCGGCAGCAGCGGCCCCACGCTTCGTGGCCTTGATCGATCCCGACAGCCCGGACTTCCTCAACCCGCCCGACATGCCCGAAGCCATCGTGTCGTTTTGCCTCAAGACCGGGCAGGCCCCTCCGGATACGATCGCGGCCCACGCGCGCTGCATCCTTGAAAGCCTGGCCCTCAAGTGCCGCCACGTGCTCGAACAGTTGGAGCAGATCAGAAAACGGAGGTTCCAAACCATCCATATCATCGGCGGTGGATCTCAAAACACGCTTCTCTGTCAGCTGACGGCCGATGCCTCCGGGCTTTCCGTCGTAGCCGGCCCCGTCGAGGCGACATCGGCCGGGAACATCCTGGTCCAGGCGATAGCCGCGGGGTGCGTCCGGGACCTCGAAGAGGTACGCCTGATCACCCGCCGGTCCTTTGGCCTCGATGTCTACGAATCGAGGCCATCGACGGCTTGGGATGAAGCTTATCGGCGGTTCAAGCCGCTTATTGAACGACCGTTTGTTTCGTCCATTTCATAAGAACGTGAATAAATGAGCTCCACTCAGGCTGGTTTTACTAGGCCAAGCAACCTGCCAAATCAGCTTTGACGGCTGTCAATTTTCTTGACACAAAGCACGAGAGGAGCTATAAACAGAAACTGGGAACCGGAGAGGAGGGT
>Ga0315273_10008513_pt1 | contig 12952 bp, 12 predicted proteins | sample YL17G02_0_MG_FD_205753 | JGI IMG/M metagenome (GOLD analysis project Ga0315273, IMG submission 205753) | Sediment microbial communities from Yellowstone Lake, YNP, Wyoming, USA - YL17G02_0 | ecosystem: Environmental > Aquatic > Freshwater > Lake > Sediment | place: USA: Wyoming | collected...
CCTGGTGCAGTCGCAGGTGGTGGCCAAGAGCGCCGGCACGTTCGGCGTCTCCGTCAGCGACAAGGCTGTCAGCGACCAGGTCGCGGCGATCGAGAAGCAGTACGGCGGCGAGAAGAAGGTGCTCGCCCTGCTGAAGCAGCAGGGGATGACGATGGCTCTGCTCAAGCAGTCGATCAAGGACCAGAGGCTCGCGCAGCTGGTGGCGGACAAGGTCGTCGCGAAGGCGGCCGTGAGCGACGCCCAGATCAAGGCGTACTGGCAGGCCCATGCGGCCACGCTGAGCAAGCAGAAGAAGACCGCGACCCTCGCGAAGGCAAAGGCCACCGTCCGTCAGATCCTCCTCGACCAGGCCAAGCAGACGCTGTGGACGGCCTGGATTGGCCAGCGCATCAAGGAACTCGGCGTGACGTACGCGGCCGGGTACGACCCGGCCAAACTGGTCGCCTCGCCGTCACCCTCGCCGTCGGTGAGCCCCGCCGGCTGACGGCGCGCGGCGCGGCGCCAACACGACGACGGGGCCGGCCGCCGCGAGGCGGGCCGGCCCGTCGGATCGTCAGATCAGAAGGTCTTGTACTGATCCTTCGGCGCCGCGCACACGGGGCATTTGTCCGGCACGTCACCGATCACCGTGTGACCACAGATGAGACACACGCTCACCGGCTGGGCGGCGATGTCCTTGCCGTCGACGGCCTTCTCGTGCGCCTCGCTGTACATCCATTTGTGGTCCATCTCGGCCTTGACGGCGTACCTGATTGAGCGGCTCGCCTGCACGTTCTTCTGCGCTTTGGCGATCTCGCCGTACGCCGGGTACATCTCGTCGATCTCGAAGGACTCGCCGGCGAAGGCCGTGGCGAGGTTGTCGACCGTCGAGTTGATGCCCTTCATGACGCGCAGGTGGTTGCGCGCGTGGCGCGTCTCGGCGAACGAGATGGCTCGGAACAGCTTGGCGATGTTCGGAAACCCTTCCTCATCCGCTTGCTCGGCGAAGACCATGTACTTCTCGGCCGCCTGGCTCTCGCCGGCGAAGGCGGCCTTGAGGCTCTCCTCCGTCATGGCGTTGAGGTCCTCGGGCTTGGGGAGGCGCTTCTCGAAAGCTTCGTCCATCAGAACTCCTTGAAATACTCGGCGGTGGTGCCGCATTGCATGCAGTAGGCGGGAGCCTTGCCGAGCGCCGTATGCCCGCAGATCGGGCAGACGTACACGGGGGTCTCGTCGAGGTCCTTCTTGCCCTCCACGCCCTTGAGCGTGCTGTCGTAGATGCCCTGGTGGTCCATCTCGGCCTTCAGCGCGTAGCTGATCGACGTGCGCGCCGAGTCGTTACCCTGCAGCTTGGCGACCGCGTCGTAGGCGGGATACATCTCGTCGATCTCGAAAGTCTCGCCGCCCCAGGCCGCCTTCAGGTTCTCGGTGGTGGTGCCGATGCCGCCGAGCACGCTGAGGTGGTTGCGAGCGTGCATGCTCTCCGCGTAGGCCACGGCGCGGAAGAGACGACCCACGTTGGGGTAGCCCTCGGCATCCGCGACGTCGGCGAAGGCCAGGTACTTCTGCGAAGCCTGGCTCTCGCCGGCCAGAGCGGCGGCGATGTTCTGAGCGGTCATGACGCCCTTGTCCTCAGGTGCCGGCGGCGTGTTCTTGAAGGGATCTGGCATGGTCTCGTGCTCCTTCTCTGACGTGCGGCGCGCGGGTCCCCGACGGGCCGCGCCGCCACTTTCATGGGCTGACGGAAGACTGACGTCAATGGTACCAGCCGCGACGCCGAGTCGACTGTTGTGGACGGTTGCCCCGTCGTCATGCGCCACAACCGCGCGGCGGCGCGGCGGCGTCAGAGCGGGCGCCGCGCCGCGGCCTGCGCCCGCCACGCCGCGACGCCGGCCAGCAGGAACGCCGCGATCAGGCTCAGGATGGAGATGCGCGCGCCCACCACGGCATCCGGGCGAACGACGAGCAGCGTCACGCCGGCGGCGAGACCCACGAGCCCGCCGGCGAGTAGCCAGGGGCCGCCGGCCCGGTGGCCGGCGAGCCAGGCGGCGTCGCTGGTCATGACGACGTGCATACGGATGCCGAACCAGTCGTTCTTCGGTAACCGGCCGGCCATGCCGAGCACGCCCGTGGCCGCCAAGAGCAGGCCGAAGAGGAACGGGGCGTAGAGAGTGAGGCGGCTCACGGCGGCTCGGTGGCGGGCGGGGCGGCGGCGTCAGCCGGCGCCGAACCCGCCACCGCCTCCGCCGCCTCCGCCGCCACCGGAGAAACCGCCGCCTCCGCCCGAACCCGACGACGAGGACGATGTCGCCACCGACACCGCCTCGCTGAAGCTCTGGTGCATCTCGTTGAAAGCCGCCATGCCTCCGTCGCCGGGCGACGCGAACCAGATGAAGTACCCCGTGCGGAAGCCCGGGTCGTCGATCACGTCCGGCACCTTGACGGTCATCGCCTTGACGACCTCATCGGCGATGCCGAACACGACGGCGTACACGAGGAACTGCTCCCAGAGGACAACGGCGTCGGGCGGCTTCTCCTGCAGGCGCCCGAAGTCCTTGAGATACCTCTCGAGGGCCGCGTACTGCGCGTGCAGCTCCGCAGCCTCCTGAGAGCGTCGTTTGATCGCGCGCGCCGCGAAGATGAGGACGACGCACACCGGGATGCCGATGAAGAACCACAGCCAGCCGCTGAAGATCGCCGCCGCGCCCGCGGCGACGGCCCCGACGAACGCGAGCGCCGCCCCCGTGAACGCCATGCGGTCGGCCCCGGCGTCGAGGTACTCACGCCGTTCGCCCTCCTTGGTGGCCATGGTCGTCCACGTACTGTAGCCCTTGGCAAACGCCGCGCGATGGGTCGTCGCGAGGTCCTTGAGCTCGCTCAGCACCAGGCTCGGGCTCTCGGCGACCTCGTGGAACAGGAACGTGACCAGGTGCCGCTCGTAAGGCAGCAGTTCCTCGAGGCGCTCGTCGTGCAACGTGAGCTTGTAGGAGACCGTGTCGTCCTTGCCGAACAGGCGCTCCCTGTGGACGGTGACGCGCTCGATGTCGATCACCTTGCGATTCACGAGGTCGAGCAGCGTGGCCGTCGCGTCATCGCGAGCGACGGTCCCCATGCGCCAGATGAAGCCCACGAGCGCCGGCGGAAGCGGCGGCTGCGGGATGTCGCGCCAGTACTGGGCCTGGAACTGCGTCTTGGGCTCGCGGCCGTACTTGATGTAGAGAAAGACCACGAGCACGAGGGCGATCAGCGGGACCCCGAAGCCGACGACGCCCCAGGCGACGACCTTGAGGCGCGCCTTGGTTCGGTCGCTGTTGGCCTGGTCGGCCAACGTCTGCTCCTCGGCCAGGACGGCGGCCTCGCGGGCGCCCGCCGCCGGCTTGGCTTTGGCGAGGGCCGCCGCCGGGAACAGGATGCGGCTCTCCACGAACGTCCCCGCCGGCAGAGGGTCGACGGTCATGACCACGCTGGCGTCGGGCTCGATGCCCACGTTGCCCCAGAGCGGGCCGTGCGCCCAGGCGCGGACCTGGTCGCGGGTGACGCCGGTCGGGAGGTGGACCGTGACGCGCACGTGGTCCGCAGGCACCGTCGCCTGGTCGCCGACGAACTGCCAGTAAAGCTCGGCGATATCGTCCCAGCGCTTCGCGGCGCCCTTGGCCACGTAGTCGACGCCGAAGGTGGCGCCCGTGTCCGTAAGCTCGAAGTTGAGCTGCACGTGCACCTTGTCGCCAGTGTCGACGAACCACCACGTGCCGGGGACGGGCGTCGCGGTCGCGGGGATGCGTTCGTAGGGTCCGGTGGGGCCGCTCGCAGCCGTGACGACGACGCCGTCCGAGCCCCGCGTGGAGTAGTCCCAGTAGACGTAGTGGAAGGTGCCGGAAAAGTCGAGGGTGCGCGACTCGTGCACCTTGAGGTTGCCGTTGGGCATGACCTGCGCGTCGATGACCACGTCGGTGATGCTGTAGTCCTTGGCCGCCGCGGGGCCGGCCGCAAGGCCGGCGAAGACGGCGGCCAGCAGGAGAGCGAAGGCGAGCAGTACGAACTTCCGCACAAGACCTCCAGCGAACGGGGCGAGAGTCTGACCGACTCTACCACCGCCGCTCGCCCGACGATGAGCAGGGTTGCGACTGGCTCGCCGCGGGCACACTCCACTCAGGTACATCGAGACGCGGCCAACAGCGAACATCATGCAACGGTCTCCTTAGCGGGGCGCCCCGAACGGGGCGCCCCTTCCGCGTACGGAGGGCGACGCGGAGGCGCCGGGACTCTCGACGTCGGCTCTCAGCCGAGAGGGTGCCGCCAGCGCTGCCCGGGAAAGCGGGCGAAGTCGCGGCCGGAGGCACTGCGGGTGAGAACACCCGAGGGTTGGTGACGACGCGCATGAAGCCGGAGACCACCTGCCCCGGCAGCGCGACCGGCTCCTCGGCGGCGAGCGTCTCGACGAGCCACTCCCGATAGCGTGCGTGATCCGGCAAGTCGTCGCGGAATGCGTGAATGAGGACATTGGCGTCAGGAATGATCACGGCGTTTCAGGCGGCGTGCCCCGGTACCGGTCGTACGCGCCGTCGGCCTCATGCACGAGGTCGAGCAGGGCGGCGTTGCTGTCGAGGTCGACGCCGGGCAGTACGCCGCGACCGCCGTGGAAGACGGGCAAGCCACCGGCGCGCGGGCACCGCGTGCCGCGCGCGCCGCCAGCGCCTCGCGCAGTGCATCCTGGATCACGTTGCTGAGGCTTCGGTGACTGCGCGCGGCGATCTGCTTGAAGTCGGCCAGCAGCGTTTCGTCGAGGTTCAGTGTGGTGCGCATCGGGGCCTGCATGCATCAAAGCATCAATACCCCGGCTGGTTGACGTTGACCCTCCCGCTGAACGGTGGCCCAATCGGTGCGACGGCCGCCGACAGGGCCCGTGCGCCTTCTCCCAGCCTGCCGCCCGACCTTCTACGGCCTCTGCAACCCCAACCGCGCGAGCTCGGCGTCGGCCAGCGCGCGGCAGTCGCCGCTCGCGATCGCTCGCCACGGGTCGTCGCTGAGCGCCCGCAGGCGGTCCCAGGGCAGGGCGTCGGCGGCCCGCCGCGCCAGGTACTGTTCGAACGCCGGGTCGCCGGCGGCGCCGGGCAGCGCGTCCGCGACCGCCCCGACGTCGCGGCGCCAGCGCACGCGTGCCGGCAGGTACAGGAAGAGGATCATGGCGGCGGGCAGGATGCCGACGCCGAGGCCGGCGATCACAGCGGTACGCTCGATGCCGGCCTGGCTGTCCTCGCCGCTGGCCGCGACCTCGGCGCCCATCGCCTCGATCTTGGCGGCGAACTCGCCGATGCTGCCGCCGACCAGCGGCAGACCTCCGACGGCGCTCAGGGCCTGGCCCGTGTCCTTGACGGCGGTGCCGATCTTGATGACGTCGGCGCTGAGCTGCGTCTGGGCGCGGATGTCGTGCCAGATGAGCACGCCGAGCGCCACCCACACAACGATCCACACGATGACGCCGATATCGATCCAGCGCACCGCGCGCGCGCTGAGCAGCCGCGTGTCGCCTCTCATGGCCCCTCCTCGTGGTCGGGACTACTGATGACGATACCGTGTGTTCATCATCGTCGGCCCGGCGCCAGGCTTCACATCCGAGCAGAAGCGTACACCCTGGAGCCCTTGGACGTAGACTCCCTTCATGCAGATCGCATTCCTCGGCGACAGTCTTACTGAGGGCTGGCCCGGCGCCGCCTACTTCCCGTTGCTGCAGGAGCGGCTGCCTCAGCACGCACTGCTGAATCTGGGGCGCGCCGGCGACACCGTGGTCGACCTGCTGCGCCGCGTGACGCACCGCGGTCTGGACCCGGTCGACCTGGCGTTGATCTGGGTCGGAGTCAACGACGCCGTGATGGGCGCGTGGGACGCGGTGGGCGATGGGGTCGGGAACGGCGGGGGCTGGGCTGCTCGACTGCAGGGCATCCGCGGCGACTACGAGACGCTCGTGGAGTGGACGGCCGCACGAGCCTCACGAATCGTGTGCGTGCGGCCGATCGTCCTGGAGGCCGACGGCTCCATCTGGCAGGAGCGCGCCGACGAGCTGGGCGACGTCATCGCCGAGCTGGCCGGCGCGCGCAGCGGCGCGCGTGTGCTGGACTTGCGCCCCACATTCGGCGCCGCCAAAGACGCCGGCGGCGGGCCGTTCACCACCGACGGCGTTCACTTCACCGACGAGGGCGCGACAGCAGTGGCCGCGGCATTCGCGGAGGTCATCGATGAGATCGACCGTAGCGAGGCGGTCGCGACCGGCACGGGAGGCTGACCATGGCGCACGGACTCCGCAAGATGGTGCTCGTGGGCGCGGGCGCGGCGGCGGCAGTGGTAGGCGTCTGGACCGCGTTGCGCGCGCGCACCCTGGCCTGGGGCGCGACCTGCGACGAGGTCGTCCGGCCGCTGCCGGGTGACGACCTCGTCGCGAACCCACTGTACGTGACGACGCGCGCCATCACCGTGAGCGCGCCGGCCGCCGCCGTCTGGCCGTGGCTTGTCCAGCTCGGCCAGAACCGCGGCGGCTTCTACACCTACGACGTCCTCGAGAACCTCATAGGCCTGGACATCCACAGCGCCGGTGCCATCCGCCCTGAATGGCAGGACCTCCACATCGGCGAGGACTACGTTGCGCTCGACGCGGACGGGTACATGAAGATGACCATCGCCGTGCTCGAGCCGGAGCGCGCCTTCGTCGTCCGCAGCGGCGTGCCCGGCGAGCCGCCGCAGGCGCCGGGACGTTTCTTCAAGGGCGAGCTCGCCTGGAGTTGGGGCTTCTACCTCGAGCCACTCGACGAGGGCGCCACCCGCCTCATCATCCGCTCTCGCGCCGCCTGGGCCGACGCGCTTGCGCCGAGATTGGCCAAACCGGTGGTTCTTGAACCCGTGCACTTCCTCATGGAGGAGCGCATGCTGCGGGGGATCCGCGAACGGGCGGAGCGGGCCGCATGCCTTACGTAGGATGGAATGGGCAGCGGCCCTGTCACCGGGAGGCCGGTGATCCCGACAGGCCACACCTCGTGACGGGCGGCACGGCCCATCAGCTGCTGCCCGATCTCGACGCACAGCAGACGGCCATGGCTGCAGCGATCCCCGCCTGCCGCCGCTGGCTCTCGAACGGCGATGGGCATCCCGCAATGCTGACCCACGCTCGCGGCTTCCGCCGCGCGGCCGACGACTTCCTGGCCGCCGCGCGCTTCTAGCTCTACCTCAGCGGGGGTACGGTCGCCGGCGGGCGGCGAGGCCCCAGGCCCCGTCGCCGCCCGCCAGCCTCTACCCCCGCCTGCCGCGGCTCCCCCGACCGGGGTAGTCTCGCCCTCCCCAATCTCCCTCTGACGCTCCGCTCGATTGACCACCTCCGGGCGATTCGGCGGCGGCCGAGCGCGCGTAGCCTTCTTTCAGTCATCCCAGGAGGAGGAACCATGCAGCCGACCATCACCCAGGAACGCGAGAGTCTCGCCCCCAGCATCGAGGAGCTCGAGCGCGTGTTCGCCACCCAGACCCGCGCGGTCGTCAGCGCCCGCGGGCTCACGCGCACCTACGGCAAGGGCGACGCTATCGTGCGCGCTTTGCGCGATGTCGACATCGACATCGCCGAGGGCCACCTGACCGCCATCATGGGCCCGTCCGGCTCCGGCAAGAGCACACTCATGCACATCCTCGCCGGCCTCGACCAGCCCACCGGCGGCCGCGTGCAGATCGACGGTACGGAGATCACCAGATTGAAGGAGAAGCAGCTGACGCAGCTGCGCCGCGACAAGATCGGCTTCATCTTCCAGAGCTTCAATCTGCTGGCCACGCTCACCGCCAACGAGAACATCGTGCTGCCGCTCTCGCTGGCGCGGCGCCGCGCCGACGAGGCTTGGCAGCGCACCGTCATCGACGCGATCGGGATCAGCGACCGCCTCTCGCACCGCCCGGCCGAGCTCAGCGGCGGCCAGCAGCAGCGCGTGGCGGTGGCCCGCGCCCTCATCACTCGCCCGGCCGTGCTCTTCGCCGACGAGCCCACCGGCAACCTCGACTCGCGCACCGGCGGCGAGGTTCTCGATCTCCTGCGCCGCTCCGTCGACGACTTCGGCCAGACCGTGATCATGGTCACGCACGACGCCGGCGCGGCGAGCATCGCCGACCGCGTCGTCTTCCTCAAGGACGGGCGCATCGAGCTCGACCGCGAACGCATGAGCCGCGACGCCATCTACGACACGATCAAGGACCTCGAGACCGCGCCGGTCGCCGACGAGAGGAGTGCGCGATGACCCGCCTCGCCTTCCGCAGCCTCGCAAGCCGGCCGCTCCGCACTATCCTCACCATCCTGGCGATCCTGCTCGGCGTGGCAATGATCACCGGCACGTACGTGCTGACCGACCAGATCGACAACGGCTTCGCCAACATCTTCGAGACCTCGTTCAAGGGCACGGCCGTGCAGGTCGAGCCGAAGCGCTCGTTCACGAGCCTCGAGGGCGACGCGCCCCAGACGCTGAACGACGACCTCGTCATCCAGGTGCTCGCAGTCCCCGGCGTCGACAAGGCCGCCGGCGTGTACGAGACGGTGGGCGCCGCGATCGTCGACGGCAAGCCCGTCGAGTCCGGCGGCGCCCCCACACTGCTGACGACCAGCACGGGTGAGCCCTTCAACCAGGCGACCCTCGTCGCCGGCCGTGAGATCCAGGGGCGCAACGAGGTCGCGATCATCAAGAGCTTCGCCGACAAGGCCGGCCTCCGGCCCGGCGACACCTTCACCGTCGCCGGCCCGGCCGGCCTCGAAGAGGTGAAGGTCGCCGGCGTCTTCGAGTGGGGCGAATCCGGATCCCTCGGCGGGACCATCGTCATCGCCGGTCGGCTGCAGGACGTGCAGCGCTGGGGCGGCGAGCCCGGCAGGATCAGCGGCATCTCCGTGTCCGCCGATCCCGGCGTGACGCCCAAGGAGCTCGCCGCGGACGTGAAGGCCGCCATGCCGGCCAGCGTCAGCGTCAAGACGGGTGAGCAGGCCGCCGCCGACCAGACCGCGGAGACCGCCGACGCGATCGGTTCGTTCCTCACGCCGGTGCTCCTGGCGTTCGCCGGCGTCTCCGTCTTCGTCGGCGCGTTCATCATCTTCAACGCCTTTAGCATCACCGTCGCCCAGCGGCGTCGCGAGTTCGCGATGCTGCGGGCCCTCGGCGCCAGCCGCCGCCAAGTGCTGACGTCGGTGGTCGCCGAGGCGCTCACGCTGGGCGTGCTGGCCTCGGCCGTCGGCATCGTCGCCGGCCTCGGGGTCGCCAAGGGCATCAACGCGCTCTTCAAGGCCGTCGGCGCCGACATCCCGACGGCAGGGATCGCTCTCGAGCCCAGGACCATCCTCATCGCGGTGCTCGTCGGCGTGGGCGTCACGCTCCTCTCGGCGCTGACCCCGGCCCTGCGCGCCACGCGCGTGCCGCCGGTGGCGGCCCTCCAGGAGGGCGCGACCCTGCCGCCGACCCGCTTCGCGAAGTTCAGCACGGCCATCGCTCTGGCCTTCGCGGCCCTCGGCGGCGGCTCCCTCGCCTACGGCATCTTCGCCGATGGTGGGAGCAACGGCCGCCTGCTGTTCATGGGCCTCGGCGCCCTGCTCCTCTTCGTCGCCATCGCCATGCTGGCCAAGTACGTCGTGCGGCCGGCGAGCCGGATCATCGGCTGGCCGATGGAGAAGCTGGCACCCACCAGCGGCCGTCTGGCCCGCGACAACGCCGGCCGCAACCCGAGCCGCACGGCCGCCACGGCCGCCGCGCTCATGATCGGACTCGCCATGGTCGTCTTCGTCGCCGTGTTCGCCCAGGCGATGAAGGGGTCGTTCAGCGGCGCTATCAGCGAGTCCACTCGGGCCGACCTGGTGGCCCAGGACCGCACCGCCTACCTCACCGTGCCCCAGAGAACGGTTCGCGCGCTCGAGGACGTCCCCGGCGTCGAAGCAGCTGCCGGAGTGGCGTGGGCGCCGCTCAAGGTCAAGGGCGGCGGCGTCGTCACCGCCAACGCCGTGGATCCCACCGTGTGGACCGACGTCTGGGGTCCGGACTGGCGGCGCGGAGGCAGCGACTCCCTCTACGCCAAGCTCGACGCCACCCACGTGATCCTCGAGGACGGCTCGCCGATCGCCGGCAAGGTCAAGGCGGGAGACGCGATCACGGTCACCAGCCAGAGCGGCAAGACGGCCAGGCTCACGGTGCTCGGCTTCTACCGCGACCAGATGGCCTACACGGGCATGATGGTCAACCTCGACACGCTCACGCAGCTGGACGTCCCGACGGCCGCCGGCATGATGCTGGTGCGCACGGACGGCAGCGACGGCGCCCGGGCGGCAGTGCAGAAGGCGCTCGCGCAGTACCCGACGCAGAAAGTCGAGACCAGGTCGGAGTATCTCGACTCGATCAACAGAATGGTCGACCAGATCCTCACCATGTTCTACGGCCTGCTCGCGATGAGCGTGATCATCTCGATCTTCGGCATCGTCAACACCCTGGTGCTGAGCGTGCACGAGCGCACCCGCGAGATCGGCATGCTCCGCGCCATCGGCGCCACCCGGCGGCAGCTCCGCCAGATGGTCCGCTACGAGAGCGTGATCACGGCCGTGATAGGCGGCTTGCTCGGCACCCTGGTCGGCATCGCCATGGGCTACGTGATCGTAACGCAGCTTGGCGGCGACGGGCTGGTCTTCAGCCTGCCGTGGATGCAGCTGGGCGTCTTCCTGGTTCTCGCCGTCGTGGTGGGAGTGGTCGCGGCGGTGCTGCCGGCGCGACGCGCCGCCAACACGAGGATCCTGGAGGCGATCCAGTACGAGTGACGGCTCCTACCCCCTGGGAGCCGGGCCTCCGATGAAGGGGCCGGGGCGGCGCAGTCGCCCCGGCCCTCTTCACGTATCCACGTACTCGCGCACGTCCACGTCGCCGCCCGACTCCACCTCGATGTCGCCGCGGGCGACCCGCAGCACGACCTCGGCGACGCGCTCCGGAGGCATGCCCTGCATGTCGTTCATGCGCGTCGCCGTCACCGTGGGGTGCACGCTGACGATCCGCTTGCCGGGGTGCTCGAGCGCCAGCGCCTTGACGAAGCCGCGCAGACCCCACTTGGTGGCGCAGTAGGTCGGGGGCGTGCGTGACCGGTGCAGGGTCGCGGTGCTGCCGATGCTGATCACCGCGTCGCCCACCAGCGGCAGGAAGACCCAGGTGAGCTTCATCACGCCCACGAGATTGACGGCGAGCTGAGTCTCGAGCTCGCCGAAGTCCTGTTCCAGGAACGGCTTCCAGACCACGACTCCCGCGTTGTTGACGAGGATGTCGAGGGCGCCGAATCGGTCGATCACGGTCTCGAAGAGCATACGGATGCTGTCGTCGTCGGCGAGCTGCAGCGACACGGTGATCACATCGGGAGCGCCGAGGCCGCGGCATCGCTGCGCGACTTCTTCGGCCTCGGCTCTGTGTTCGAAGTACGTGAGCGCCAGCCGGCAACCGGCGGCCGCGAACTGCAGCGCGACCTCGCGGCCGATGCCGATGCTCGCCCCCGTGACGAGGACGGTCCTCCCTGCCAGGTCCATGGCCACACCCTGATGCTACCCGAAGGTCGCGAGGCACAGCCGCGGCCGTGACCGGAAGCGCAGCCCAGCGTGGTTACGGAGTCGCGTCGCCGCCCCGTCTGCCACCGTCGTCCTCTGAACGACTACCGGAGGCTCGCGGCGATGTGGTGTCGGTCAGGCTCGCACGGGAACCTTTCTGGTGTCGTGAACGTCACCATACTGAGCCCACGTGCGCTGGCAACATGAGGAGACGGACATGAGACGGATCGTCGCCCTTTCTTCCCTGGTCGTGGTCGGGATCGTGTCGTTCACGGCGGCGGCTTGTGGACAGCCAGACCTCGGGACAACGTCTGCCATGCTGAAGACTCCAGCTCCGGCGCAAGGGGATGGAGTCTCCTACAGCAGCCAGCCTGATGCTGCTCCGACGTCCATAGAAGCGGCCGCCGGCGAACTCTCGCAGCAACTGCTCACCATCGGGGGGATCGCCGGCGTTGGTGTCGGGCAGAGCGAAGGCTCGCCCTGCCTCAACGTCTATCTCGAGAACGACTCGGCCGCCCTGAGGAACAAGGTGCCCGCGCGGTTTCGCGGCTTCCAGGTGGTGAAGAAGGTGACCGGGCCGATCGAAGCCCTGCCTGCCCAAACAGCACCGGCGACTCAAGAATCATCAGGGTCCACGGTCGAGTTGGACGTCTTCTCAGGCATGCCCAATCCAACGTGGGTGCTTTCCGTCCCCGAAGCGTCTGATCTGACAAGCAGGATCTCCAGACTGGATCCCACCGAGGCAACAAGGCAACGCCCCGACAATCTCGGGTATCGCGGTTTCATCGTGCAGATCGCGGCCGGATCATCGGCTTCCCTCCAGACGATTCGAGCTCACAAGGGCATCGTTGAAGTCGTGGACTCTACAGGCACGGCCTACTACCGTGATCCGCAACGGCACATCGAGCTCTGGCTGCTTGCGACGGCGAGGCTGGCCCTTGGCGATGGTCTGACCGCTGAGATCGTCAAAGACATCATGAAGGGTGCTCCGTTCACAAGGCCCGCTGACTAGGCTGGTACCATACCGCTATGAGGGTCGTCGTCTTCGGAGCCACCGGCCGCACCGGGAGACTGCTCGTGGAGGGCGCGCTGGCCCGCGGTCACGACGCGACCGCGCTCGTGCGCGCCCCGGACAAGCTAGGCGCCCTGCGGGACCGCATCCGGGTCGTGCAGGGCGACGTCCTCGACGGCGGCGCCGTCAGCGACGCCGTCGACGGCCGGGAGGCGGCACTCGTCGCCCTTGCCGCCGGCGGCACCAGGGCCGCGGAGCAGGTCAATGCGCAAGGCACCCTCAACGTGATCCGCTCGATGCAGCGCTACGGCGTGCGCCGCCTCGTCGTGCTCTCGGCGGGCGGCACGCAGCCCGGCCGCGACCCCAACCTGCCGTGGTTCTTCGAACGCGTC
>Ga0315273_10008514_pt1 | contig 12952 bp, 5 predicted proteins | sample YL17G02_0_MG_FD_205753 | JGI IMG/M metagenome (GOLD analysis project Ga0315273, IMG submission 205753) | Sediment microbial communities from Yellowstone Lake, YNP, Wyoming, USA - YL17G02_0 | ecosystem: Environmental > Aquatic > Freshwater > Lake > Sediment | place: USA: Wyoming | collected...
TTTAATATTTTCGATAGCCTCATCTATCGTATCTCCCTGACTATGGCAACCCGGGAGGGCAGGACAATGTACATCGAAACCATATTCACTTTTGTTTATAACAACCGAATATTTCATATTGTTAATTTACCATATGCATTATTCCCTGTCAAAAATCTATGGGAAGATATTTCTTATGATACCTTTTAAACTTCATCCCGATGGAACTAATCATGATCTCGTGAAGACCTCTTTCTGCGGGTTCAATTTTACAAATTGAACAACCTGAAAGTTTTGTTGTCAAATGGGTGAAATTAGATGATGAATGAGGGGAATTAGCAACCTTGATAACCTGTCAAACGGAGGCGGGCAAGCTCTGCAAAGAGGACAACAGAAATGACAGAACATGCGGGAATTATGAAATGATCTTAAGACACTTTTCAGCGGTTAGAATTTTGAAGGGTAAATCACGATCATGCTTCAGGAAATGTCTATTCTCGGTGACGAGGACATCAGCGCCTACCCATTCTGTATATGCGGCTATGAAAGCGTCAGCCATTTTGAATCCTCTGATTTCATATTTTACTCCCAGTTCAAACGGAATAAGAATATCTTCATCGATTGTGGTGAATGCTTTAATGAAGTTTATGAACTCGTGGAAGTATTCAGGAGACAAATTGCGTCTTACTTCCTCAAATATTGTGCGTGGCAGACGAACGATATGCAAATGTTTTCTTTCAAGAAGCTTTTCAATCAGCTTTAATGATGCATCTGCTTTTACCAGACCAAAGGCAAATATGTATTCATTTGAATCAATGACGAGCCGCAAGTTTTTCTTCCCAAATTTCCTCCCTTGTTTTGCGAAGTTGTTTGATAACCTCTTCCTTGCTCATCTTAAAAATAGGGGAAGGATCTCTCGCAATCATTTCTCTGAGCTTTTTAAGATGTTTTTTGGCTTGTTTGGGTTCAAGTTTTTTAGTTTTCATTTTTTATCACCTTAATTCAATTTACCATATGAATGATTTCCTGTCAAAAATCAGAGTGAAGAATCGCGGATTTTCAGGCCATTGAGACCCTTCGTTTTGCTCAGGGTGACACAAAAATGATTGTTTTTACAAGTTGATAGGGGATGATATTGCTCTTGGCTTACAACTATAGTTTTATATTCTCTTAAAACCTTTGCCTTTTTAATTTCAATCCATTTGGTGATTGACAAATAATGGTGTCATCGCTATCATGATTGCAGCAATCATGCCCACATTGCGCTGTAGTTGAAAAAATATCTTTTCATGTAGGGGTAGCGTGGCGAATTTATTAAAGATAGATAACTTTTAACCGGACTTGTTGAGGTAGCATACTCAGTACCTCCGGTTTTTTAGTTTCGGGAAGTCCAATTGGACTGGGGGCCGGAAATAGGGGGTTAATTTCCGGAGTTTAAATTATTTAAAGGCGGTCGGTCCTCTATTTTAATATCGTTTTTTGTATTGTGGTTTTTCTATTTGGAGGTTCGAAAAGTTGGCGATCTTTAAAGGGAGATGTCCAAGTCAGAGAAAGATAATCTCGCTGGTCTAAGGAAAAATAATATGTCGATAGCTATCTCATAAGAAACGTGAATACCACACTGGAAAACCTAAATCCTTTTCGCACCAAGCTTTCATGGTTACAGCTTAATCGTATGCCTTCATTTGCTGTAATAGGTGCCTGTTTTTATATTGCCAGTCTTGGAATGCCGTTTCAGTTTAAGTTAGATATTCCTTTATTAATATTATCCCTTTTCAGTGTACTGATGGTATTTTCAAGCAACGAGCGTATTCGTATCACTAAGCTACCGCTCGTTTTACTTGTATCTGTCTTTATTGTTACTACAGGAATTTCTATCCTTTTCTCTCAGGACATTAGCCGCAGCATGAAATTAAGTGTATCTCTGCTACCAACATTGCTTATCTTCTCTTTAATTGTGATTCATTTTAAGGGCATAAAAGATATCCGCTCGATATGTATTGCTTTATCAGGTACCGTTTTATGGCTCTCATTTATGCTGATCTGGGACATGTCAATCAATGGCAAAATGGATCCTTTTTTGTCGGTGTCAGATATTGGAAGCCCAATTCTTGTGGTAAAAAATGATGTAACATTTCTGTCTCTTGTTGCTCCAATTTCATTATCTTTGTTATACAGTAAGCCAGGAGTAATAACGCGGATAATAGCTGGCTTATCTGTTTTTCTCAGCATTATCGTCATAGGATTTTTTCAAAGCCGGGTAGCCATGTTAACAATTATAGTTTCCATTACTTGTTTTTTCACCCTTATTCAGCCTAAGAAGGGTCTGATTAGTTGTATTGGAACTCTTATCGCAATATTGCTGATAGATGGTATTATGGGGTCTCCACTTATTGAAAGATTCGTTCAATATTGGGATGGTACAGGAAGAATTCCACTTTGGTTGAGTGCTTGGAAAATGTTTCTTGACGCTCCTCTATTAGGTCAAGGACCACATACCTTTGTTTTATTCTATAACTCGTACCTACAGAATATTAGTCTTCCTCCGTGGCTCTTTGTTGATCACCGGATTGTGCCCTGGGCACATAATCTCTATCTTGAAGTCCTTGCCGAGCAAGGACTTATCGGCTTTTCAGCACTCGTATTGTTACTCGTCCGCGGGTTATTTATTGCATGGAATCTCCGACAGGCAAAATCTCATGAAATCCGGATAATGGGTTATGGTGTTTTTGCGGCATTAGGAGGTTTTTGTTTTGCGGCGGCAACTGAATTAACCTTTCTGCGTCAATGGGTCCTAATCATGATGTTCACACTCTTGGGTTTAATCACACATCTTTCATTTCAAACAGACAAAAAGGAGTTGGCCTGATGTGTGAAGTCAGAGCTAATTTCAAGGGCGTAATGACGATTGTGCTTGCTTTTGCGTGTGCCATTTTGGCAATTTTATGGCCGCGATGGAAAGATGAATTACGAGCGCAAAGTTATTATTTCCACCCTGAAACAGTCATTACTCAGGGTCCATCTGAAGGATCTGCCATCAACAGTGCTGATGTCACCTTCATATGGACAGGAAATGATGACATGACACCTGTTTCTGGACTTGTCTATTCCTTTAAAATTGATCAGATTGACTGGTCAAGTTTTTCTTCAGATACTACCCATTTATTTAGTGGACTTTCTGAGGGGAATCACTCTTTCTCCGTAAAAGCCAGGGATCTTGCTGGAAATGAAGATCCAAGCCCTGCGACAAGGAACTTTAGTATTGACACAGCTCCTCCATCTCCGGCCTCTGATTTCAGGGGGTCATCATCTCAGACTGGCATACGACTTGATTGGACGCACTCACCATCGCCGGATATTCATTCTTACAGGCTCTATTGGGACAATGGGACAGGAGTAATTAATTATGATGCTGCAATAGCAACAATTTCTTATCCCTCTAATTCATTCAACATAGGCATTTTCAATGAAGGTTTTTATCATTTCGGATTAAGGGCAGTAGACAAAGCCGGCAATGAGGAGAAAAACACCACCGTAGTTGCTTCAGTTTTTATCGCTGGATTCAACGTAACGATATCTCTTGAGAGCTCTACATATGACCGCGGGCAGGACGTTCCGGTCAGAGGCACTGTAACGCATACTGATGACACACCTATCGTTAATATCCCTGTAACAATTGACATAGAATCAAAAGGATTTCACCGCTATTATACAGCCTACACGAATACAACAGGCGAATTTCGTTACACCTTTCAGCCACTGGCAACCGAAGCCGGTACGTACACTGCTCGCGCAAAAGTTATGTATGAAGGCCTTGAAAAGACTGCATCTTCAACCTTCAAAATTCTTGGTCTTATCTTAAAGCCTGCAAGCTTGACACTTGATATGTCCATGAATTCATCAAAGACGGTTAATTTAACCTTACAGAACATCGGGGATATTGCAATAACCGGAATCCAGTATGGTCTTACAGATAATGCTCCTACTGATTCAGTAACGGGCAATATTGATGTGTCCAGTCTTCCTTCAGCAATAAACGCGGGAGATACTATTACTGTTCCTGTCATTTTCACAACTGACCCCGGAACGCCTCCCGCATCCTCAGCAGTCTTTACGGCATATGTGAATTCAGCAGAAGGTTCAGCAGAAACTACTATTGTTACGCTTAAACTTTACGAAGCTATCAGTGTTCCTAAAATTACTCCGGATCCTCTCATTGCTGGTGTCCGTATTGGTTCTCCGGTAACGAAAACCGCTACAGTCACAAATGAAGGTTTTGCATCGATGAATAATACCATCGTCAGTATTCATGATCCGGAAACATATAACTGGATTACGATCGTGAACGGTGAAATCGGAACAATTCATCCTTTAGAGGCTCGAGATTTCCAAATATATATTGATCCTCCCAGTGATTTAACGTTGGGCAATTATGTTGTGCAGCTCGATCTCTCATATAATGGAATTATCAAAACTGAATATCTTACTGTTCAAGTTACCACAGCAACTTCCGGACAGGTTGCTTTCAAAGTATATGACGATACAGGTTCTGTTGTTCCGAATGCTGAAGTCAATCTGATCAGCAAGGAATTCTATATTAATGTTACTCCACAAGGCAGCCAGGAATATAACAATGTAATCAAAGGCAATACAGACGCTCAGGGGTATATTCTCTTCGAAGATGTCCCTGTCGGCGAATACCGGTATCTTGTTAATGCAGTGAAACATGATCAGAAAAAAGGAGAAATCACCGTAGAACCAGGAACCACCCCTCAGACGATAAAGATAATCATGGTGACAAACCTTGTTGATATCGACTTTTCTGTCACACCCACAACAATACAGGACGAGTATACGGTGACGCTCAATATTACTTATGCTACTCATTTGACCAAGCCGGCGCTCTATGCGTACCCGTCTACGATCGCTCTCTCTTTCTTCCCAGAGGAAGTTCAGGAGGGAACAATTACCATCACGAATACAAGCAACAACGCCCCTGTCAGAAATATACTTATCGATGCAACGCAACTCGATCCTATTGATCAAGAAGTAGCAATGGTATTCGGCAACGGTTTACAAACGATGACGATTGAAACGCTTGGCCCTAAGGAAACTGTTCAGATTGCTTTCCGGGCAAGCATTCCTAATGGCATAACTGCAAAGCTCAACAACAGAAACTTAGGTAACATCATCGCCTCTGGTGAATATACATTTTCACTGGAAGGTGAAGCCTTTGAAAGCACTACAACAACCCCTATCCCGGTTCTTTACTGGAGACCCCAGGATTTGTCATTGCCCTCTGTTTCATATGTCAATGATGAACTTGACGGCAATCTTAATGATCTTGAATATCAGGGCAATACCTACAGATTAACTGTCAAGAGTAATCGGGATATGACGTTAAGCAGTTATGGTCCTCTTAAGGCAATTTCCCATGCAAATGGTGGTCCTGATAGTGAAAGCATCATTAATAGTAATAACGCGTTCTGGAATGGCGATTTCAATAGGACTGAACCGCTCACCTATAAAGGCGATGTGACTACATTCGATATCCTGGGTCTTGAGGAAACTCTTGAAGATCTATTCATTAATGATGGGACAGCATTTCTTAATACGCAAAAATACCTAGGCTTCTTTGGACAATGGAGCGATAGAGGAGATGAAGATGCATATCTAATTCCAATCTCAATAACCACGATACGTCCGAATGAGATAATCTCAGGAGGAGGCGGATGTTCTTCATGCTGGTTTAGTAGTCCGCCATCGTTGCCCATTGAACATGGAGAGGTCAAATTACAGATCGAGCAGAAAGTAACATTGGAAAGACAAGCCTTTGATGCCAAAATGAGCCTGAAACCCACAGTGCCATCTTTGAATGATGTCACTTTGAGGCTCAAAATCAAGGACAAGAACGGCGATGACGCAAGTTCTCTCTTCTTTGTCATTGTAACTCAGAAGTCAGGTATAAGCTCTCTGGAAGGTGGCACTATAACAGGACCTGCAGACATTAACGGGCAGCTCATTCCGAGCAGTGAAGCGGGGGGAACAAGCCCTGAAGGGTTAGAGTACGATATCTCTGCTTCTGTTGAATATAGTTATGACGGCAATGCATATAGCTATAACACTCAAGAGGAGACCGTAACCGTCAAACCTATGCCTAAACTTGTTCTGGATTACTACCTGCCATATGTCGTTATGGCCAACAAGCCAGTCAAGATCAAAGTCAGGGTCACTAATCAGGGGGCCGGACCTGCACACAATCTGGTTATTTTTTCTGCACAGCCGAAGATTGTTGAGAATATAAACAATATTCCTGTCAGCTTCTTTATAAACGGCTCATCCTCAACCCCGAGTAGCAGTAGCTACCAAAATGGTGAACTTACCATTAATTTTGGGGATGTGCCTGCCGGCGGAACTGTCGAAGGGTACTGGCTGCTCACATCTACAAAAGATGGGTATTTTGTGGAGTTTACCGCAACGTTAAAACATGAGGACTACCTGGGTATCCAGTTAGATCCGCTTATACAAGAGGTTATTACCAATTTTGTTCCAGCGATTGGTGGAATTATCCAGCAGTCCGGGGTTTGTCTTGAGAGCGGATTCATTGTGCAAGTATGGCAAGGAAGTATTTTGGCAGGACAGGACACCGTAGATGAAACAGGCAGATACTTTATTTCAGACCTGGTAGCTGGGAATTATCTATGGGTTGTCAAAAACCTTGACGGCAATGAAATGACCCGGAGGGATATTACAGTCCTCGGTGACCAGCCAACTTCAACAATCAATGAAACCGTTAACACTGAAAGTATTGATACAGACAACGACGGTATGCCTGACTGCTGGGAACTGAGATATTTTGGTGACTTAGTGCAGAACGCTGATGATGACTATGATCATGATGGACTGACAAATTTACAGGAATATCAGATTGGAACTGACCCGACCACTCCAAATGTAATCCCTACGCAGCGTTCAGATGTCTTCGGATTCAATAATAACTCTCCATTTAGCGCTGATCCTGTCAATACAGCAACAGGCAATTATGTATACCAGAGAAAAGATTTTGACATCCCCGGGATAGGGATTCCAGCTGTTTTTGAGAGGACGTACAATTCTCAGGATCCCCTGAGTGGACCACTTGGCTACGGATGGAATCACACATATAATGCAATCCTTTCTGTAAATAGCACTGAATCCATTACGGTCCGGTGGGGAGATGGGAAGACTGAAACCTGGACCTCCGATGGCTTGGGCGGGTATACACCGCAGAATGGCGTCTTTGATTCATTAATCGATAACGGTGACGATACATATACCTTAAAGAAAAAGGATCTAACTCAATATACCTTTGTTTCTTCGGGAAAACTTCTGAGCATCGTTGATAAGAATGGCAATACGATATCACTTGTTTACACAGTCAACAAGCTTTCCCGGATTGTCGACGCTGCAGGCAGAAACATTGACCTGACTACTGATAACAGCAGCAGAATAACAACTATTACAGACCCGATAGGGAGAACTGTTCAGTTCACCTATGATATCGATGGAAATCTCGCATCTGTTGCCGATCTGAACGGAAATATGACTACCTACACGTATGATAGCAATCATCAGTTGCTCACTGTTGTGGATCCAAGGGGGAATACCGTTGTCACAAATACGTATGATGATCAAAAGAGGGTAGTGACCTGCCAGAGAGATGCCAAGATGGGCGAGACTACTTATACATACGATGAAGTGAACAGAATGACTACGATAGTCGACCAACTTGGATATGTAACCATCCATTACCATGATGTGCCCTCAAGGTTGATACAGACAGAGGATGCGTTGGGCAATTCAACATATTACAGCTATGATTTAGCTGGGAACAGGACAGAGGTCGAAGATAAAAACGGCAATATTACACGATATACATACGATTCAAACGGAAATGTTACATCGAAGGACGATGCTTTAAATAATCTAACCACCATAACCTATGATGCGAACAATAATCCCCTAACAAGGACAGACGCACTCGGCAATACAACGGTATTTGAGTACGATACCAATAGTAATCTCATCAAAACCACGGACCCTGTTGGTTACTTTACGACTACGACTTACACTGTCAACGGTCAACCCTCGACAGTCACTGATGCAAGAGGAAATATGACAACATTTTCCTATGACAGTGAAGGCAACCTAATCGAGATTACTGATGCTCTGGCTAATAAGACAACGTATACCTATGACGGAGTGGGGAGAAGGCTCTCCGTCAGGGATGCCCTGAACAGGATTACTATATATTCTTACGACAACAATAACAACCTTCTGTCTGTTACAGATACCCTCGGCAATATTTCTTCTTATACATATGATGGGAACAATAACAAATTGAGTTCCACAGACCCGATGAGATATACAACGGAATACTCTTATGATGTCAAAGATTTACTGACAACAATTACAGATCCAATCGGCAACACCATAACCAATACCTATGATGCTCTGGACAGGAAGACATCGGTAATAGACAAAAGGGGAAAGACTACGACATACGCTTATGATGCTGTTGGAAACCTTATATCAGTAACTGATTCATTAGGAAACATTACAACATATGCCTACGATGCCAACGGGAATAAAATTTCTGAGACCAACCCGCTTAATCAGACAACTTCGTATACCTATGATGCCCTGAACAGGATCGTTTCCGTTACAGATCCTCTCGGAAATATAACGACGAATACATATGATGCCCTCGGAAGAGTTACTTCCACTACCAATGCCAAAGGACAACTTACGAATTTCCAATATGATTCACTTGGTAGGCTAATAAAGGTTACAGATGCAAACGGTGGTCAAGTGAATTATATCTATGATGGAAATGGCAATCGCCTTACCATGACAGAACCAAACGGCAATACAACTTCATACACCTATGATACAAATAACAGGCTTACTCAAAAGGTTGAACCTCTTGGCAGTACTTACCAATACGGGTATGATGCGGTCGGTAACAGCGTGAACATGACAGATCCCAATGGAAATACGATCGTGTATTCCTATGATGGCAATAACAGGCTTGTTACCATCACATATCCTGATTTATCAACTGTCACATTGACATATGATGCAAATGGCAACAGAATTCAAATGTCAGATAAACTCGGAATATCTTCATTTACGTATGACGCTCTCAGCCAGCTGACTTCATATACCGATCCATTCGGAAAAACCGTTGGCTATGCCTATGATGCGAGTGGAAACAAGTCATCGATGACGTATCCTGACGGCAAGATAGTGAATTATTCCTATGATTCACTGAATAGGCTTAGCACTGTGACTGACTGGCTTTCAGGAACAACATCCTATACATATGATGCCGCAGGCAATCTGTTGAGTACGGTAAATCCTAATAATACAAGTGCAGCGTATACATATGATGCCGCCGGACGTCTGACTGCTCTCTCTAATCTCAAGTCTGATGCCTCTGTTATATCCAATTACAGCTATACCCTTGATGCCATTGGTAACCATATGAATGTTACACAGAATGAACCTTTAGCGCCGGTTCTTTCTAACAAGAATATTGCTTATTCCTATGATGCTGAAAACAGACTTACCAGCGCGGGTGGTATCAGAATTACTTTTGACAATAATGGCAACATGATTACGAGAGGCACCGATTCTTTCAGCTATGATTTTAACAATAGACTAATTCAAAGTAGCATCGGCGGTCTTCTGGAACAATATAGTTACGACGGTATTGGTAACCGGCTCGCTAAAACAGTTGATGATAGAACTGTGCGCTATATCCTCGACAGAAGCGGAAGTCTCTCTAATGTCCTTGCTGAGACAGATAGTAATGGCACAATAACTACTTATTATGTCTATGGCCTCGGCCTGATATCAAAGATTCTTCCTGACAATACAGCTTATTATTACCACTATGATTCAAGAGGTAGTGCCATTGCTCTGACTGATGTAAGCCAGAATGTAACAGATAGCTATGCGTATAACTCATTTGGCAGCTTGGCAAACCTAAATGGCTCAACTTCGAATCCGTTCAAATATGTGGGCAGATACGGGGTGATGGAAGAAGGCAATGGGCTCAGCTATATCAGGGCAAGATATTATGTGCCTGAACTTGGAAGGTTTATAACTAAAGATCGCTTGTGGGAGGTAAATAGCGATAGCCAAGAATTGAATAAGTATATATATACATTGAATAACCCAGCAAAATTAATTGATGTAAGTGGTCTGAATTACGTAATAACCGATGATCAATTAAATAAGCTGTCTTCGCAAGCGAGAGATGTTGCTTCTGATTTTTATGATCAATCGACTTTAGGCGTAGAAGAAACAAGAGAAAATTGGAACAGATATGCTGAGGAACAGACAGCCAGTTGGAATAATAATGAAGAACAATATAGACGCGGCTATCAAAATGCTTATAACTCATACATGATTATTAAGGTGTTAAGATCAGAGAATGAATATTTAGCTTTATTTAATATATTAAACGATGATTTGCCTGAGGAAGTTAAATATTTTCAATCACCTTCTGATTGTACTAGAGCCTCTAATTGTTTTTTCAGAGGATATGCGGACTTTTGGAGGAAGTTGTATGAGACGAAAAAGAAAAACTTGCAGAGAGCTTATGAAAACATCAGAAATTCTATAATGGGAATATTTATTAATAAAGCACAAGCGAAAACTCTTTCGGGTGATAATGAGCCATATATACCTGAAATATATGAGACACAAAGCTACAAAAAACAAACCTTTAAAAAATAGATGATGTTTAGTATAAAAAACAAGTTACATCAATTTAAAGATATTAGGCTGGTAGAATGTTAACTCTATGCAGATAAAGAAACCAGTACTTGCAAGTTTTATTTCTATAGCATTCATTACAGCTTTATGGTCGCTTTGTATGGCTGGGGCAGTTAACTACACTTATGACTCCCTCAACCGTCTCACTCAAGTCGATCATAGTAATGGGACATTGGAAGAATTCACTTATGATGCAGCGGGAAACAGGCTGAGTTATATAGTTCATGGTACAAATAATCCTCCTTATGTTCCATCTTTGCCAGCACCATCAGATGGAGCCACTGATACAGCTACCAGCGTTTATCTCAGCTGGCAAGGAGGAGATCCTGATCCTACTGATACCATAACCTATGATGTGTATCTTGATACTAACAATCCACCTTCAATAAGAGTTACAGAGAATCTAGTCAACACTTCATATCCTACTTATGGCCTTACCTATAATACTACCTACTTCTGGAAGATTATTGCGAAGGATAATAATGGTGATGAGACAGCAGGACTTATTTGGAGATTTACTACATTTACTGCTGATAGCGATGCAGATAATGACGGTCTCACAAATGAACAGGAAATGGGCTTAGGTACGGACCCATTTAATTCAGATACCGATGGTGATGGATATAGCGATGGAGAAGAGGTAAAGGCAGGGAGTGATCCTCTTGACAAGAATAGTATTCCAAATATTCCGCCAAAGGCCAATGCTGGGTCTGATCAGAATGTCATCACCAAAACAACAGTCACTCTGGATGGAAGCGGAAGCTATGATCCTGAAGGAGCAATGATCACATTTGTCTGGACTTTCATAGAGGTCCCAACGGGCAGTACCGTTAACGATACATCACTCTCAGATAAAACGAGTGCAAAGCCAACATTCACTCCAGATATCGATGGTATGTATAGATTAAGCCTCATCGTCAACAACGGTGTTAAAGCCAGCACACCTGATGAGGTAACCATAACTGCTGCAACTCCAAACGTTGCACCGAATGCAAACGCCGGCCCAGATCAGAATGTATTAACCGGAAACATAGTTTATCTTGATGGTAGTGGAAGCAGTGACCCTGACAAAGGTCCATGGCCATTATCTTACCTGTGGAGCTTTTTCACTGTTCCTGCTGACAGCCTGCTGACAGACAATGACATAAGCGGAAAAGAACAGGCAAACGCCTCATTTACGACAGATGTCGCCGGTACCTATGAAGTCAAGCTCACCGTAAGCGATGGTGATCTTTCATCCGAAGATACTGTACAGATTATTGCTACATCTCCGAATGTTCCGCCAAATGCCAATGCTGGATCTGATATTACAATTTATACCGGATATACAGCAGTACTTGATGGTTCTTCAAGCAATGACCCGGATAGTGGACCACAATCTCTCACTTATAGTTGGAGCTTCGTTTCTGTACCAAAGGGGAGCCGACTAAAGAATGCTGCTATTATCGGCCGTGACACGGTATCGGCTTCCTTTGTCCCTGATGTAACAGGAACTTATGTGTTAGAGCTCATGGTGAGTGATGGACAAGATTCTGCTTATGATAATGTTGCAGTTACCGTCATCCCTGTTCCTCAGGTGCCTGATCTTTCAGGTGCATGGTCGAGTGTTTCCAATACAGGACCTTCGAAGAAGACAGGATACAAAGTTTCGGGAACTCTCACGGTTTCTAATACAGGCAATGGCACAGCAAATAGCGTTGTGATAAATATTTACCTTTCAAATGATACCAATGTTGATTCTGGTGATGTGCTGATTCAAGCTCTTAAATACAGCAGTATGAGAGCCAGGACAAGTAAAAGCTCGACTATCAGCTACACTACATCAACAAATCCGCATGGCAAATATTTGATCAGCGTAATAGATCCGAATAATAAAGTTGCTGAATCGAACGAGGGCAATAATGTTTCGCCCACTGTCATTCCCTGATGTTCTTTAGCGAACTCTGAACCAATAGTTATGATTTTTCATAGACAGACTGGCTCTCTTTTTGCAGGCACTCTCCAAAGTGATCTTGCATGCCGGAAGAAGCTTTGGTTAGGAGATTAATTTTTTGACAACACCAGTGTTTTTCTGACCTCTTCGGATAGGGTTTTAAGACGCTCAACATTGAGTTCCCTGTATCTGCTCTTCACGGCGTTACTAAATCCA
>Ga0315273_10008516_pt1 | contig 12950 bp, 11 predicted proteins | sample YL17G02_0_MG_FD_205753 | JGI IMG/M metagenome (GOLD analysis project Ga0315273, IMG submission 205753) | Sediment microbial communities from Yellowstone Lake, YNP, Wyoming, USA - YL17G02_0 | ecosystem: Environmental > Aquatic > Freshwater > Lake > Sediment | place: USA: Wyoming | collected...
TGGCGAGGGTGCGGGGGCCGACGGGGACGGCGAGGAGGTCGGCCGCGGTCACTGCGACGTCGGTCCGCGGCTTCGCCCGAATCTGGTTCGCCCCCGGCATGATCCGGTCAAACACGCGCTTGGCCACCGGCACCAGCGCCGGGTGTGCGACCCAGGTGCCGTCGTGCCCGGCCTCGGCCTCGCGCGCCTTGTCGGCGACGACCTTTTCTAAAGCCGCGCGGTTTGCGGCGTCGTCCCCTTTGATCGGGATTTGCGCTGCCATCCCGCCCATCGCGTGCACGCCCCGCCGGTGGCACGTTTTGATGAGCAAGGCCGAGTAGGCCGCCATGCAGGGTTGCGTCATGGTCACGACCCCGCGGTCGGGCACGACGGAACTGGTGGGGATGGGGGTGGGGGTGGGGGTGGGGTGAGGGCGGGTGTTTGTCTAGCGTTTTTCTGGGGTGTGGGAAACGCCTCGCCCCCACCCCGACGCTCTCACCGAGGGTCCTCGCGCAGCGTCTTGATGAGCGAGAAGATGTAGTCCCACCGCCCGCAGTTGAGGCCGGCCGAGTGGGGGCGGAGCTCGAACAGGATCTCGTCCATCTCAAACGCGGCCGGCAGCGTTTCGATCAGCACCGTCGCCTTGATCGTCCCCGGCGGAATGCCGAGCCTGTGCTGCGCGTCGCAAAACACCTCGTTCCACAGCCGCGCCTCCAAGTGGGACTGCATCTTGGGGAGGTAGAAGTAGGGGGCCGTGCCGCGCGCGACGAGCGCGCGCGCGTTGTGGAAAAAAAAGAGGCCAAAGTCAAAGAGCGCGCCCGGGCACGCCAGCCCGTCGACGACAAAGTGGGCCTCTGGCAGGTGCCACCCGCGCGGGCGGACGAAGAGGACGGCCGGGGTGGGGGAGAGGCGGTAGGATTTTCCCGTTTTGGGGTCGGCGTACGAAATGGCGCGCCGCGCCGCGTCCATGAGGTTGGCCTGCCCCGCCACCTGGTTGGCCCACGTGGGCGCGTTGGAATCCTCAAAGTCGGCCATGAAGACCGAGGCGCCCGAGTTGAGGGCCTGGGAGGAGGGGGGGAGGGGGTCGACGGCGCGCGCGCGGCGGCCGCGCGCCGTGTCGCCCAGACACCCTCTGTTCCCCTCCTCTTCCCCTCCATCTTTGCTCCTTACGTTGATGACCATCTTGCGGTCGACGGGGCCCGTGATCTCGACGCGGCGGTCCTGGATGTCGGCGGGGAGGGGGGCGACCTTCCAGTCGCCCTCGCGCACCCACGCCGTCTCGGGCAGGAAGTGAGGGCGCGCGCCGGCGTCGAACGTGGCCTGCACGCGGGCGCGGCGGGCGAGGAGCTCGTCGACGCGGGGGGTGTAGGCGCGGGCGAGGTGGGCGACAAAGGCGATGGCCTCTGGGGTGAGCACCCGATCCTGGTCCGGGACGTGGATGGCCCGGATGGCGACGCCGGGGGGCAGAGGAGGGGGCATGGTGGCGGTCGAGGGGGGGAGGCGGCGGGGGCGGCGCGGCGCGCGCCTGGGGGGGGGGGGGGGGGGGGGGGGCCCCCGGCGCCCCCCCCCCCCCCCCCCCCCCCCCCCCCCCCCCCCCCCCCCCCCGCGCCCCCCCCCCCCCCCCCCGCCCGCGTCGGCCGCCCCGCCCGAGACACGAGAGGCGCACGCTGGCGCGCTGAAGGGCGCGCCGGCGCCCGCCCCTCCTCTCATCCTTTCGCGCCGACGCGCCGCCCGCGGGCATGCGTCGGCGGCCGCCCGCGGGCGGCGCCGGCCCGCCCGGGGCAGCCATGCCGTCCCGCCACCGAAACTCACGCGGGCAGGGGCCGGGCCGGGAGCCGGGCGCGGGACTGGCAGTGGCTGCGTCGGCGGTGGCGCCGGCCGCATCCCACACCGCCCTACCCCCCCCACCGCCGCCTCGCTCCCGCCCCCACGTGAGTCGGGGGCCGTGTCGGCGACTGCTGGGGGAGACGGCGGCCGCGAGCAAGCGCCCGCGCCCCCCCCGGCGCGCGCGGCGGCCGCCGGAGCGAAGCTGGCCATTCGCGCGCCCGCACCGCCCACCGCGGCCCCCGCCCGCCGCCGCCGCCCTCGCCCGCGGCGCGCGACGCATAGGCGCGCGTGTGGGGGCGGCGCGCTCACTGCCCGCCTCCTCCCCACCCCAGAAACCGCACCCATGGCCTCGCCCGACCCCGCGCGCGCGCCCGCGTCCGCGCACGAAGGCCGCTGGACCGGCACCGTGCGCCCGTACACCCAGGTGCGAGAGAAGAGAGGGGGCATCGGGGTGGTGGCGGGGCGGGCGGGGCGCCGGCGGCGGCGGTCCGCGCGTCCTCGCCGCGGGTCGGCCGCCTCGCACGCTGCTGACTCGGCCCCCTCTATTCTCACCCCCTTCCCCCTCCCCCCCTCCCCCTCTCCCCAGGCCGACGTCGAGAAGCTGCGCGGCTCGGTCAAGGTGGAGCACACCCTGGCCACCCGCGGCGCGGAGCGCCTGTGGGCCCTGATGGCCGACGAACCGTTTGTGCCCGCCCTCGGCGCGCTCACCGGCGGCCAGGCGGTGCAATCCGTCAAGGCGGGGCTCAAGGCGATCTACTGCTCGGGGTGGCAGGTGGCGGCGGACGCCAACACGGCGGGCCAGGTGGGGGCCGGGGAGGGCGAGGGCCGGCCGGCCGTGAGCGCGCGCGCGCGCGCGCGCTCCTCACCCGTCCCCCCTCGCTCCCTCCCCGCGCCCGCAGGTCTATCCCGACCAGTCGCTCTACCCGTGCGACGCCGTCCCCACCCTGGTGCGCCGCATCAACCGCGCGCTCACCCGCGCCGACCAGATCGAGCACGCCGAGGGCGGCGCGAAGCGCGACTGGTTTGCGCCCATCGTCGCCGACGCCGAGGCCGGCTTCGGGGGGCCGCTCAACTGCTTTGAAATGATGAAGGCCATGATCGAGGTGGGAGGGCGGGGGAGGGGCGAGGGTGGGAGCACAGGAGAAAGGGGCGCGGGAACGCGCGCGCGCCCCACCACCACGCCCACCCTCCCCCCCGCCCCCAGGCGGGCGCCGCGGGCGTGCACTTTGAGGACCAACTGTCGTCCGAGAAAAAGTGCGGCCACCTCGGGGGCAAGGTCCTCGTCCCGACCTCGCAGTTTGTGCGCGCGCTCGTCGCGGCGCGCCTCGCCGCGGACGTCTCCGACGTCCCCACCGTCCTCATCGCGCGCACCGACGCCCTGTCCGCCGGCCTGCTGACGTCCGACGTGGACGAGCGGGACCGCGCGTTCTGCACGGGCGCGCGCACGCCCGAGGGTTTCTTCGTCGTGCGCGACGGCATCGACGCCGCGATCGCGCGCGGCCTCGCGTACGCGCCGCACGCCGACCTGCTGTGGGTGGAGACGTCCACGCCCGACCTGGAGGAGGCGCGCCAGTTTGCGGCGGCCATTCGGGCGCAGTTCCCCGGCAAGGTGAGGCGAGGGCGAGAGAAACACGAGGGCCGGAAAACCCGCACCCCAACCCTCACCCTTGAAATCGCCAACCCCCACCCCCACCCCCCAGCTCCTGGCCTACAACTGCTCCCCGTCGTTCAACTGGCGCCGCCGCCTGGATGAGGCCACCATCGCCAACTTCCAAAAGGAGCTGGGGGCCATGGGGTACGCGTTCCAGGTGGGGGGGTGGCGGTCGAGGGGGTGGGGCAGGGGGCGGGGCCGAAAAAAAAACTTTAAAAAGACTGGGGTGCCGCGCGCCGCGCGCTCACCCACCGCCCCCAACCTCCCCCTCGCCCCAGTTTGTCACGCTGGCCGGCTTCCACTCGCTCAACCACTCGATGTTTGAGCTCGCCGCCGGCTACGCCAAGCGCGGCATGTCGGCCTACTCGGAGCTGCAGACGGCGGAGTTCGCGTCCGAGGGCGCGGGCTACACCGCGACCAAGCACCAGCGCGAGGTGAGAGGGAGGAGAGGGGAGGAGGGTCAGTTTTTTGTGTTTTTTTTTTTTCTCTCTCCGACCCCATCCCCCTCTTTCCCCCCTCCCCCCCTCCCCTCTCCAGGTCGGCACCGGCTACTTTGACGCCGTCTCCACCGTGTGCTCCCAGGGCGCGTCGTCCACCCTGGCGCTCAAGGGGTCGACCGAGGCGTCGCAGTTCGACTGACGTGGGGCGCCGCCCCTTGCCCCCGCCCCCTTCCCCCGCAATTGACCCTCTCGGCTCCTCTTGAACCGAGTGCAGGCTGACGCCGGGACGCCGGTCCCCTCCACCCGATCCCCTCCCCCTCTTGCCGCGCCCTTGCGCGCGCGCGCGCGTCTTTTTTGTGGGGTGCGCCGCGGCCCGGGGCCGCCCGCCCCGGCCCGGCCACCCCTCGCGCGCCCCGCCCCGCCCCCACCCGCGCCCACCGCGTCGGCGCGCTCCTTCGCGCCGGCGCGGCGCGCGCGCGCGCCGCGGCCGGCCCCTCCCGCAGCGCGACGCTCTAGGCACAGCCGCTGCAACAAAAGAGAAGCGAGAGGCACTCGGCCCCTCACACGAAACAGAGAGAGAGGGGAGAGGGGGCGGGGGCGGCGTCTCTTCTCTCGCGCGGCGGCGGCCTGGCCACTCCCCGCACGCAGGCGGCCGCGCCTCCACCGTCCCCGCCCCCGCCCCCGCCCTCCCGCATGTCCCGCCGCGAGTGGGTCACGCCGGAAGGCCTGCGCGGCGACGGCCGCCGCGCGCGGGAGTTGCGTCGCGTGCGCGTGGCGCTCGGCGTCCTCCCCCACGCCGACGGGTCGGCATGTGTCGAGATGGGCAACACAAAGGTAGATGTGAGAGGGGGGGGTGGGGGATGGGGGGTCGAGCGCGGGCCGATGCGCCCGCCGACGCCCGCGCCGCCGCCGACCCCCCCCCCGTCCTCTCTCACCCCCCTCGCAGGTCGTCGCCGCCGTCTTCGGCCCCCGCGTCCCCGCGTCCCGGTCCGGCGGCGCGTCCACGACGGAATGCGACGTGCGGTGCGAGTACGCGACGGCGGCTTTCGCGGCCGGCGGCGAGCGCCGCCGCCGCGCGCGCCGCGACCGCCGCGCGGCCGAGGCCGCGGCCACCGTCCGCGACGCAGTCGCCGCCGTCGTCCTCACCGCGCTCCACCCGCGCGCCAGGCTGGATGTGCAGGTGCAGGTGCTGGCGGCCGACGGCGGGGCGCTGGCCGCGGCGCTGACCGCCGCCGCCGCCGCGCTCGGCGACGCAGGGGTGCCCGCTGCCGACGCCATGGCCGCCTGCAGCGCGACCCTGTTGGACGACACCGCGTTACTCGACCCTTCGCACGCCGAGGAGCGGGGCGACGGGCCGGCGCTGACCGTGGCGGTCGCGTCGCGGTCCGGCGGCGTCGTCGCGCTCTCGGCCGAGCGCCGCGCGCCGCCCGCCGCGCTCGAGTCCCTGCTCGCCGCCGCCCAGGACGGCGCGGCCGCCGTGGCGGCCGCGGTGCGGGCCGCGCTGCTGGCCAAGGCGGGGGCGGCGGCGGCCGCGCTCGGCGAGGCGGCGGGCGTGCGGTGAGGCGAGGGAGGAGAGTTTTTTCTTCTTCTTTGTTTCCTCTCCCGCCATTGCAACTGCACACTGCACACACGCGCACGTCACTCGCTCTCCTCCGTCATCTCCAGCACGACGTCGGCCAGCGTCGGGAACCGGTCGCGCACCGCGGCGACGACGCCCGCGGAGATCGGCGCCGGCCCCGCCCACGCGAGCGTGCACACGCCGCCCGCGTCGACGGACGCCACGGTGACCGACCCGCCATACGCTGCGATGGCGGGGCGCAAGGAGTCGAGCATCGAGTCGATCGAGGCGGCGTCGGGGGGGGCGGCGGGGTCGGCCGCGCCCGCCGCCCCCTCCTCCACCCGCTCCACCGCGACGACCTGCGCCCCAAACCGCCCCCGCATCGCGCGCTCAATGCCGAGCGCCATGGTTGCCCCGGCGGAGGCGCACGTGCCGCACGCGCCTTGGAGGCGGACGCGGACGACGCCGCCGTCGACGCTCTCGATGCGCGCGTCGCCGCCGTCGGAGATCAGGTAGTGCCGCACCTCGTCCAGGGCGGCTTCAGCAGCTTCCACGGTGAGCAGGGGCTGGTCGCCCGAGGGATGGGAGGCGGCGGACGGCGCCGCGCCCGCAAACGGCGTCGCCGGCGCGCCCACTCCCGCCGTCGTCGCCGCTGTCTGGGCGTCGATGACGGCCGACCAGTCGCCGCCTTCCACCGCGGCCCGCATGGCGGCGGAGCGCAGGGCGGGGTCGGTCGGGGAGGCAGCATCGTTCTCCTCCTGCCTCGCGTCGGCCATCGCGGCTTGCATCTTGGCCGTACGCGCCCCGTGCGCCGCTTCCTGCGCCGCCGTGCGCCCCGTCCGGTCCACGCCGGCAAACAGGGCGGCGTCGGAGCCGTTGCCGGGGGGGGGGGAGGGCGCGGCGGCGAGCCACGCGGCTGCCGTCGCCTCGAGCGCGGCGCGCGAGACGAGCGCGCGCGACACCAGGGCCGCCCGCACGCCCGCCGCGCGGGTGGGGCCCGCCCGGTCCCGCGCGCCGCGCACGGCGGAGACGGCGTCGCGCGCGAAGGAAATGAACTGCGGGCGGCCGGCCGCGTCCGACACTTCAAACGCGCCGGCGACTGTCGCCCCGGCCCGGGCGGCGAGCCAGGCGTCGACCGGGGTGATCGCCGAGCCGTCGTCCTCCTGGGAGATAGGGGAGGAAAGGTGTCGGGAGGATTTTCGCGGCCGCCGCCCGACCGCCGCCCCGCCGCCATCCCCTCCTCCCCGCACCGGGCGCAGCCGGTACTCCCCCACCGCCACCTCGGCGTCGTGAACGTCCGCCCCGCGATCGCCGTACAGGGTGGCGTGCAGCCCTTTGTGGGCTTCGGGCACGGCGTCGTCGCTCGCGGGCACCGGCCCCTGCGGCACGGGCGCCGCGGGGCGCGCGGTCGCGGCCAGGGTCCAGCCGCGGCGCGGCCGGGCCGGCGCGAGGGGCGGCGGGCGGGAGGAGAGGGCACGCATGCCGGGCGTGGTTGTGCGCCGCCATTCGCACCCCACTCCCGGCCCCCTCCCGCCCCCCCGCGCCCCCACCTTCCGCCATGGCTTTCTCCACCGCGCGTGCTCCCCTGAGGGCGCGCGCCGCCGCGCCCGCGCGCCGGTGCGGCGGCGGCCGGGGGGGGGAGCGACCTCAAAGGGCGGCGGTTGGGGGGCCTGGCGCGTCCCGGCGCCGCGCCAGGGGCGGCGCAAGGCCACATCGCGCCGCGTGCGGGGGCTAGTGTGGCGCGCAGCCTCCCGGGGCGGCATGGCGCGCCGCCGACGCGCCGCGCGCCCCCCTCTTTCCCAGCTCCCTCGCCGCCCGCGCCGAGTCGGCCACGACGGCGGATCCCAAGGTGCGTGCGCGGGCGCCAATGCATGGGGCGTGGCCTGGAGGCGGGGCGGGCCAGGGGAAAGGGGCAGCCGCCGGCCGCGCCCGACCCGACCCGCTCGCGTGCGCGCGCTGGCCGCCGCGACGCCGCCCTCCCCGCAAGCCAGCACCTCACACACACACACACTCACCCCTCACTTTAGCGCAAGCCGTCCCCCCTGGAGCGCGGCGGCACGCTGGCCGGCACCGCGGCCGCCGGCAAGGACGCGGGCACCGCCGCCAAGGCCGCCACCTCCGGCACGACCGCGGCGCGCATGCAGGTGACGGCCGAGGGCCGCTTCGTGGACGGCCGGTGGGCCAAGGGCACGTGGATCCTGTCGTCCTTCCCCGGCGCAGGCGGCGGCACGGACTGGGACGCGGTCATCGACGCCGAAATGGCGCGCCGCAAACTCCTGGAAGACTCCCCGCTCCCCTCGCTCGCCGACGACCCGGTCAACTTCGACACGGGCGACATCCCGTGGTGGGCGTGGGTGCGCCGCTTCCACCTGCCGGAAGCGGAGAAGCTCAACGGGCGCGCCGCCATGCTGGGCTACGTGCTGGCGTACGCCGTGGACGCGGCGACCGGCGCGGGCATCCAGTCGCAGCAAGACTCGTTCCTCGGCAAGCTCGCGCTCCACGTGTGCGTCTTTGCGGTCCTCCTCTTCCGCTCCTCCTCCGGCGTCGACACCTACAAAGGCCTGCTCGACGAAGCCACCTTTTACGACAAGCAGTGGGCCGACGGGCGCAAGTGGGAGGGCGGCGACCGCCCGGCCGAGACCGAGCGTTGAGAGGGGAGGAGAGGGGGGTGGGGCGCGGCGGGCGTGCCCGCCCCTGGCGTGGGGTTCTCTCGCTTTTGGGGGGGTGGTGGGTGTGTGTCACAGTGCGTCACCGCGGGTGGTGGAGGCGTGGGGCGGCGCCACCACGGCCGCGACCGCCGCCGCCGCGCGCGCCACGTCCAGCTCGGCCCGCGCGCGCGCCACCCCCGCGTGCGCCGCCACCGCGCTCTCCACCACGTCCGCCGCGTCCGCGCGCGCGGGGCGGGGGCGGGCGCGCAGGCGGGCCGACGCGGCGCTCGCGGCGGCGCGGAACGAGGGGTCGCCCGCGACGCGCCGCACCGCGGCCGCGAGGCCGGGGCCGCCGTCGCGCAAGCCGGCGTGCCCCAGGGTCACCCCAAAGCCGCGGTGGGCGGCTTTGGCGAGGTTGTCGCCGCCGTCGCCGAAGAGCGGGACGCCGACGAGCGGCACCCCGTGGAACGCGGCCTCGTACACGCCGTTGACGCCGCCGTGGGCCACAAACACGGCCACGCCCCCTGTCTGCAGGAGCGCGTTTTGGGGGAGCCAGGGGCGGGGCGTGATGTGGGGGCCGAGGCGCAGGGAGGACAGAGGGGTCGACGGCGCCAGGTCGGCGTCGCTCACCTTCCACAGGACGGGCGTGGGGGCGAGGGCGTTGAGGGCGGCGGCCATGGCGGTGGCGTGGGCGGGGGCTGGGGAGGGCGGGGTGGAGGGTGTGGGGCCGCGCGCGGGGCGTCCGCCATCCCTCTCCCCTTCTCCCTCAGCCCTCTCACCCAGCCGCACGGTGGTGCCCATGGACACCACGACCAGGCGGCCGTGGGCTGCGTCGACCAGGGCCTGAGGAGAGGGAGGAGGGGGGCGCGGTCGGCGGTGGCGCGCGCGCGCGGCGCCGCCACGCCCTCTCCCTCCCGCCCACACCTGCAGCTCGGTGTCCAGCGCCTGGCTTGTGTTGCCCGCCAGGATGGACCCCACCAAACGCACGTGCGGCGGCAGCGGGCGCGGCCTGGAGGAGGGTGAAGGGTGGGGTGTGGGGTCGGGTCGCCGCAGCGCAGAACCCCTGCATACCTCTTTCCCCACCCTCTCTCTGCACCCACCATTCAATGGCCCAGTCCGCGTTGAACATGTGCACCAGCTCGCGCGGCGCAGACTCGGGCGAGCCGAGGCGGGGCGCGCCGACGAAAGCGTCGACCGGCTTCCAGTGCCGCTCGTACACGCGCGCGATGGCCCGCCCGGCAACAAACTTAACCAGGCGGTTGTAGAGGCGTTGAAAAAAGGTCTGAGACGAGAAGAAAGGGGATCGGGGGTAGAGGCGGCACGCACGCCGCGCGCCACCCCCCTCGCGCCTCCCCTCCCTCCCCCTCACCATCTCCAGCCCCAGCCCCGTGCCGAACTGGGGCAGCACCCCCGCATCGTTGCTGAACCCGAGCACGGCCGAGTGCAGGGGGTCGAGGGGCGGGAGGCAGGTGAGGGTGGCGAGCGGCGTCGAGAGCGCCGCGGCGATCGCGGGGCCCGCCACGAACGCCGTGTCCGCCAGCACCACGTCCGGCCCCCACGCACGCAGCCCATCAATCAACGCCGTGTCATGCAGCAGGGCCAGGGCGGCCGCGGCGTGGGCGGCAGCGAGCGCCGCGTCGGCGGCGGGCGCCGCGCGCGCAGACGCCGCCGCCGCTTGGTAGTGCCCCCGCGCCGCCTCGAACCCCGCCGCCGCCGGCGCGTCGTACGTGACCACGGTGGGCGGGGCGCCGCCGGGGGGGGGCGGGGGGACGGAGGCGGCGTCGGGCGCCGAAACGAGGAGCTGCGAGGACGGGGAGTGGCCGCTCGCGCCGCGCGCGGGCACAGCGCGCCTCCACCCGCCCCCCCACCTCGCCCCACCCCCTCCGCTCCTTGACCTGCACGTCGTGCCCCCGCCCCGCGAGCTCGGCCGCGACGGCGCCCAGGATGGCGACGTGGGAGCGCCCGCCGACCAGGGGGACGGCCAACACTCGCAGCCGGGGGCTCCCGGGCTGCCCGGCGCTGCTCGCGGGCGGCACGGTGGCCGCGGCCGCGGCCATGAGGGCGGCGAGGAGGAGGAGGGGCGGGCGGGGCATGGTGGAGGGGTGTGGGCGCGCTCTCTCGCGCGCGCGAGAGAGAGAGAGAGACCGACCCGCGGCCGGCTTCTCTGGCCCACCTCGCGCCCATCATCATTGCACGGCGGCGCCCTCTTCAAGCCCCTCCCCGTCACCCGCCGCCGCCGCCGCCCGCGGGCAGCGCCCCCGCGCCGCGCGCCGCGCTCGCACCGCCGCGATCTCCGCCTCCACCCCGCGCCCCTCCCACCACGCCCGCGCCGCCCCTTCCACCAGGGACGCCGCCACCACGCGTGCGGGGCGACGGCGGGACCGCAGGCGGGTCGAGAGCGCGCGGGCGGCCGACCGCAGCGCCGGGTCGGACGCCGCGCGCCGGATCGCGGCCTCCAGCCTCCCTCCCCCGCGCTGCAGCCCGTTGACGCCAATTGTCACCCCAAATCCTTTGGCAGCCGCCTTGGCCGCGCTGTCGCCGCCGTCGCCGAAGAGCGGAACGCCGACGAGCGGCACCCCGTGGAACGCGGCCTCGTGCACGCCGTTGACGCCGCCGTGCGCCACAAATACGGCCACCCCGCCCGACTGCAGCAACGCGTTTTGGGGGAGCCAGGGGCGGGGCGTGATGTGGGGGCCGAGATTGAGCGACGCGAGGGGCGTCGCGGCGGTGAGGTCGGCGTCGCTCACCTTCCACAGGATGGGGATTGGGGCGAGGGCGTTGAGGGCGGCGGCCATGGCGGTGGCGTGGGCGGGGGCTGGGGAGGAGGGAGGAGGGTCGGCGCGCCCGGGTTCTTTTTTTTCGTCACCCTTCCTCCTCCTCCCCGCCCCCTCCCCACCGAGGCGCGCGGTCGTGCCCATGGACACCAGGATCAAACGCCCGCCCGCGTCGTCCACCAGTGCCTGAAGGTGGGAGGGGTGTGGGGTGTGGGCGGGCCGCGCGCGCGCGCGCGAAACCCCCTCTCGCCCTCTCCCGCACCTGCAAATCGGCGGGAAGCGCCGCGCTCGTTTTGCCCGCTAGCATGGCGCCCACCAGGTGCACGTTGGAGGGCAGCGGGCGCGGCCTGCAGGGTGAGAGGAGGGAGGCGGTCGGCGGTCGGCGCGGAAGCGCGAGAGTGCCCCGCCCACCGCCCCACCCCCCCACACACGCACCACTCGAGCGCCCAGTCGGCATTGAACATGTGCACCAGCTCGCGCGGCGCGGACGCGGGCGAGCCGACGCGCGGCGCGCCGACGAAAGCGTCGACCGGCTTCCAGTGCGCCTCGTACACGCGCCGGATGAGGGCGCGGGCGACGTGCTTGTGCAGCCGGTTGAAGAGGCGTTGCGGGAAGGTCTGGCGGTGCGGGGGGAAGGCGGCGGCGGTGGACGTGCGCGCGCGCCCCCCCCAAAAAACAGCCCCCCCCCCCCCCTCGCCCCACCATCGGCGCGCCCAGCCCGGTCCCGAACTGGGGCAGCGCCCCCGCATCGTTGGGAAACCCAAACGCGTCCGAGTGCAGGGGGTCGTTGGGCGGCCCGTTGTTCAGCGTCGCGAGTGGCGCGCCGAGGCGCGCCGCGAGAGCGCCGCCCGCCGCGAAGCAGGTGTCGGCCACCACGGCGTGCGGCGCCCAGAGTTTTAGCCGGTGCATCAACACTGTGTCGTTGAGGAGGGCGAGGGAGGCGGCGGCAAAGGCAGCGGGCAGCGCGCCCGCGCGGGCGAGCGGCCGCGCGGCGGCCGCGCCCGCGCCCGCATACTCTCCCCGCGCCGCTTCAAACCCCGCCGCGGCCGGCGGGTCGTACTGAATGAGCCCAAACGGGGCGCCGCCGGGGAGGGGCGGGGGGACGGAGGGCGCCTCGGGCGCGGGGAGGAGCATCTGCGGGGGAGGGGAGAGGGGCTGGCCGCGCGCGCCGCGCGCGGGCGCGCCGCTCGCGCGCAAGAAACGCCCCCCCCTCCCCACCTGCACATCGTGCCCCCGCCCCGCCAGCTCGCCCGCGAGCGCGGCCATCATGAACGTGTGGGACCGGCCGGCGACGAGGGGGAGGGCCAGAATGCGGAGGGGGCCGCGCGCGGGCGGTGGCGGGCGGCGCGGGGGGAGCGGGCGGGCGGCTGGGGGCGGGGTCGCGCCCGCGAGCGCGCCCGCGAGCACGAGCGCGAACGCGAGGTAGAGGCGGGGGCGGGCCATGACGTGAGCGTGTGCGGGCCCGCCGCCGTCGCCGCGCTCGCAACCCCCTCGCCCTCGTCACCCCCACCCCCCTCAAAGCATCTGGCTCGCCACCAGCGCCGCGTAATGCCCTTTGGCCTCCACCAGCTCCCAGTGCGTCCCCTGCTCCACGACGCGCCCGCCCGCGACGACGGCGACCGCGTCGGCGCCGCGCACGGTCGCGAGGCGGTGCGCCACCACCACCGTGGTCCGCCCGCGGGCTAGGGTGGCCAGGGCGGCCGTGATCTTGGCCTCGGACCCGGCGTCCAGGGCAGAGGTGGCCTAGAGTGGAGAAGGGAGGGGTCGGCGGCCGCGCGCGAGCGCGCGTGCGCACCCTTCCTCCCGCCCTCCCCGCCCTCCCCTCCTACCTCGTCCAGCAGCAGGATCTTGGGCGCGCGCAGGAACGCGCGCGCGATGACCAGCCGCTGGCGCTGCCCGCCGGACAGGGTGCGCGCGCCGGCGGGCCCCGCGCCGCCGCTGCCGCCGACGACGGTTTCGTACCCTCTCTCAAACTCCGAGATGAACCCCGCGGCGTTCGCCGCCAGGGCGGCGCCCTGGACGGCGGCCAGGGTCGCGCCGGGGGTGCCGTACGCGATCTGGAGAGAAGGAAAA
>Ga0315273_10008517_pt1 | contig 12950 bp, 21 predicted proteins | sample YL17G02_0_MG_FD_205753 | JGI IMG/M metagenome (GOLD analysis project Ga0315273, IMG submission 205753) | Sediment microbial communities from Yellowstone Lake, YNP, Wyoming, USA - YL17G02_0 | ecosystem: Environmental > Aquatic > Freshwater > Lake > Sediment | place: USA: Wyoming | collected...
AGGGCCGCAACAAGGGCGTTGCGACCGTCGGCAACAAGGTCAGCTTCGGCGAGTACGGCCTCAAGGCCATCGGCCGCGGCCGCCTCACGGCGCGCCAGATCGAAGCCGCGCGGCGGGCGATGACGCGTCACATCAAGCGCGGCGGCCGCGTCTGGATCAGGATTTTCCCCGACAAGCCGATGTCGAAGAAGCCCGCGGAAGTGCGGATGGGCAACGGCAAGGGCAATCCGGAGTTCTACGTCGCGGAGATCGTGCCCGGGAAGGTTCTCTACGAGATGGACGGCGTCGACGAAACCATTGCGCGCGAGGCATTCGCCCTCGCCGCTGCGAAGCTGCCGATCCGGACGACTTTCGTCCATCGGCTTATCGGTGGCTGACGGAGGTCAAGATGAAGCTGACGGATAACACGAAGGCGCTCGCCGCCAAGTCGCCGGAGGAACTCAAGACGGAGCTCGCAGCTCTGCTCAAGGAGCAGTTCGGCTTGAGGATGCAGCGGGCGACGCAGCAACTTACGAACACCGAGAAGCTGAAGCGGGTGCGGCGGAACATTGCCCGCGCGCGGACGCTTATCCACCAGAAGTCGCAAGGAGGCGAGGCATGAGCGAGCCAACCCAGGCCCCGGCACCGAGCAAGGCCATTCTCCAGACGCTGACCGGCCGGGTCGTCGGCGACAAGATGGACAAGACAATCACGGTGCTCGTCGAGCGCCGCGTCAAACATGCGCTGTACGGCAAGTTCGTGACCCGGTCGAGCAAGTACCACGCGCACGACGAGAACAACGAGTACAAGACGGGCGACCTGGTCGAAATCGTCGCCTGCCGCAAGCTCGCCAAGACCAAGGCCTACCGGGTGAGCCGATTGATCGAGAAGGCCCGGATCGTATGAAACGGTGACTGCCCAAGGGGCGTTGTCCCGTCGGAGGGCGATCGCAACGCATTGATTTGAAATAGAGCTTGCAGGATGCCGCGAATCCTGCCATAATTTTTGTTTCGCCTGTCGCGGTCGGTCGGGATTACCCCAAAGGGGGTTGCCCCGAAGCGGAAGTCTCGCCGAATGGCCGCGGTCACTCCCCGAACGGGGTCCAAAACTGGACGCGGCAACCTGCCGCGACCGCAGCTGGTACGGAAACCTGCTGCGGCGCGATCCGCGGATTAAGTTGGAGAAGCAACAATGATCCAGATGCAGTCGGTCCTGGACGTCGCCGACAACACCGGTGCCCGTCGCGTCATGTGCATCAAGGTGCTCGGCGGCTCGAAACGCCGGTACGCGCACATCGGCGACGTCATCAAGGTGACCGTCAAGGATGCCGCGCCGCGCGGCCGCGTCAAGAAGGGCGAGATCTACAACGCCGTCGTGGTGCGTACCCGCCATGGCGTGCGCCGCGACGACGGCGCCAAGGTTCGCTTCGATACCAACGCTGCCGTGCTGCTGAACGCCAAGCTCGAACCGATCGGCACGCGCATTTTCGGGCCGGTCACGCGCGAGCTGCGCACCGAGCGATTCATGAAGATCGTCTCGCTCGCGCCGGAAGTTCTGTAGGGGATTGCGATGCGCAAGATCAAGCAAGGCGACAACGTTGTCGTGATTGCCGGCCGCGACAAGGGCAAGCGCGGTGACGTGACGCGCGTGTTTACCGAGCACGTGCTGGTCGCCGGCGTCAACCAGGTGAAGAAACATCAGCGGCCGAATCCGATGAAGGGCGAGCAGGGCGGAATCGTGACGAAGGAGATGCCGATCCACATCTCGAACATCGCGATCTGGAACCCCGTCACGAAAAGGGCGGACCGGATCGGCCTGCGTTTGCTCGAGGACGGGCGCAAGATGCGCTTCTTCAAGTCGAACGGCGAGCTGATCGGCGCCTGACAGAACGCATAAGCGAGAGAGATGACGATGGCCCGCCTGAGGGAAATCTACAAGAAGGAAATCGTGCCCGCGCTCACGAAGCAGTTCGGATACAAGTCGATCATGGAAGTGCCACGGGTGTCGAAGGTCGTTCTCAACATGGGCGTCGGCGACGCGGTGGGCGACAAGAAGCTGCTCGAGAACGCCGCGGCCGACATGCAGAAGATCGCGGGGCAGAAGCCCGTGATCACGAAGGCGCGCAAGGCGATCGCCATCTTCAAGATCCGCGAGGGTTATCCGATCGGCTGCATGGTTACGCTGCGCGCTAACCGCATGTACGAATTCCTCGACCGCCTGATCTCCGTCGCGCTGCCGCGCGTGCGCGATTTTCGCGGCGTTTCGGGCCGCTCGTTCGACGGCCGCGGCAATTTCAACATGGGCGTCAAGGAGCAGATCATCTTCCCGGAGATCGAATACGACAAGGTAGACGCGATGCGGGGGATGAACATCACGATCGCCACGACCGCGAAAACCGATTCCGAGGCCAAGGCGCTGCTGGCCGCGTTCCATTTTCCGTTCAAGAACTGAGGGCGCCATGGCGAAACTGTCCCTGATCAACCGCGACCAGAAGCGGCGCGCCCTGGTGAAGAAATTCGCCAAGAAGCGGGAGGCGCTTCTCGCGATCATCAACAATGCGAGGGCGTCGGAGGAAGTGCGCTTCGCCGCGCGGCTCAAGCTGCAGCAGCTGCCGCGCAACGCGAACCCGACGCGCCTGCGCAGCCGCTGCGCGCTCACCGGCCGGCCGCGCGGGTTTTTCCGCAAGTTCGGCCTTGGTCGCAGCAAGCTGCGCGAATTCGCCATGCGCGGCGAGATTCCGGGCATCGTCAAGGCCAGCTGGTAAGGGGCACACAAATGAGCATGACTGATCCGATCGCCGACATGCTGACGCGCATCCGCAATGCGCAGATGGTGGAGCAGGCTGTCGTCGCGATGCCGTCGTCCAAGGTCAAGCTGGCCATTGCGAAGGTGCTGCAGGACGAGGGCTACATCGATGCGTTCAAGGTCTCCAGCGACGAGGTGAAGCCCGTGCTCGAGATCGCACTCAAGTACTACGCCGGTCGCCCCGTCATCGAGAAGATCGAACGCGTGTCGAAGCCGGGGCTGCGCATCTACAAGAGCAAGGACGACATCCCGCGCGTGATGAATGGCCTCGGCATCGCCATCGTCTCGACATCGCGCGGCGTCATGACGGACCGCAAGGCGCGCGCCACCGGGGTCGGCGGCGAAGTGCTCTGCATCGTCGCCTGAGATGACGACCCCCACGCTCACGTTGTTCGCTGCCCCCCGAGGGGGAGCACAGTGCGCTTCGGGCGGCCGGGCGCGCACTGAGATTTAAACGAGGATCGCACAATGTCGCGCATAGGCAACCACCCCATTCCGCTGCCGGCCAAGGTCGAGGTCACGCTCGTTCCGGGCGGAATCACGGTCAAGGGACCGTTGGGCACGCTGTCACGCACGTTTGGCAGCGCACTGACAATCGAAAGGGCCGGCGACACTCTCGTGTGCAAGGCGGCGAACGAGGAGGCCCGGCCGATGCACGGCACGCTGCGGGCGCTCGTCGCGAACATGGTCAAGGGTGTGACCGACGGGTATCAAAAGAAATTGACGTTGGTCGGCGTGGGATTCCGCGCGCAGGCCGCCGGAGACAAGATCAACCTTTCGCTCGGCTTCTCGCATCCGGTCGTGCACGCGATGCCGAAGGGCGTCAAGGTCGAAACCCCGGTGCAGACCGAGATCATCGTCACGGGGATCGACAAGCAGCAGGTCGGACAGGTGGCCGCGGAAATCCGCGCCTACCGCCCGCCGGAGCCGTACAAGGGCAAGGGTGTGCGGTACTCCGACGAGCGAGTGAAGATCAAAGAGACCAAGAAGAAATGAACAAGAACGAAGCCCGTGTCCGCCGCGCCCGCAAGACGCGGATCCGCATCGCCCTCCAGCGGGCGACGCGGCTCGTGGTCAGCCGCTCGAACTGCCACATCTACGCCCAGATCATCGCGCCTACCGGCGACAAGGTGCTGGCCAGCGCGTCGACGCTCGAGGCCGACGTGCGCAAGGACGTCAAGAACGGCGGCAACAAGGCGGCCGCGGCGATCGTCGGCAAGCGCATCGGCGACCGCGCGAAGGCGCTCGGCATCGAGACGGTCGCGTTCGACCGCTCGGGTTACCGGTACCACGGCCGCGTGCAGGCGCTGGCCGACGCGGCCCGCGAAGCCGGCCTGAAATTCTGACGCGGCGACGACCAGGGAAAGCCCGACATGGCGAGAATGCAGCAGCGGCACCAGCAGCAGGACGAGCGCGGCGACGGCCTGCGCGAGAAGATGATCAGCATCAACCGCGTCACCAAGGTGGTGAAGGGTGGTCGCATTCTCGGCTTCGCGGCGCTGACGGTGGTCGGTGACGGCGACGGACGCGTCGGTATCGGCAAGGGCAAGGCCAAGGAAGTGCCGGTCGCCGTGCAGAAGGCGATGGAAGAGGCGCGCCGCCGGATGGTCAAGGTGCGCTTGAAGAACGGCACGCTGCACCACGCTGTCGAGGGCAGGCACGGCGCGACCAAGGTGTTCATGCAGCCCGCGGCGGATGGCACCGGCGTGATCGCCGGCGGACCGATGCGCGCGGTGTTCGAAGTGGTCGGTGTGACGAACGTGCTGGCGAAATGCCACGGCTCGACGAATCCGTACAACCTCGTCCGGGCGACGATCAACGCGCTCGAAAACTGCAGCGCCCCGGCGGACATCGCGGCGAAGCGGGGCATGACCGTCGAGCAGATGATGGGGGGGTGACGATGACGCCGCCGAAGAAAATCAAGGTGATGCTCTTCAAGAGCACTGCGAGCACTAAAGGGAGCCACCGTGCCACGGTGCGCGGGCTCGGCCTCAAGTGGACGAACCACTCGGTCGAGGTCGTCGACACGCCCGCCACCCGCGGCATGATCGACAAGGTGAGTTACATGGTCAAGGTTGTCGAGTAGGGCTACCGGAGCACGCGATGCGTCTGAATACGATCAAGCCCGCCGAAGGCTCGAACAAGGCCCGGCGTCGCGTCGGCCGCGGCATTGGATCGGGGCTCGGCAAGACGGCCGGCCGCGGGCACAAGGGCCAGAAGTCCCGCTCGGGCGGCTTTCACAAGGTCGGTTTCGAAGGCGGCCAGATGCCGCTGCAGCGCCGCTTGCCGAAGCGCGGTTTCGTCTCGACGACGCGCAACGACACCGCCGAAGTGCGGCTGTCCGACCTCGCGAAGCTACCGGTCGCGGAGATCGACTTTCTCGCGCTGAAGGCGGCGGGGATCGTGCCGACGCTTGCCAGGTCGGCGAAGGTGATCAAGGCCGGGGCATTGACGAAAGCGGTGAAGCTGACCGGCATTGCGGTAACCAAGGGCGCGAAGGCGGCGATCGAAGCCGCCGGCGGCAGCGTCGCCTGAACCGCGGCGTTCCCTCAAGCACAGGAAGAACATTGGCCACGACCAACCCGGCCCTGAAAACAGGATCCAAATACGCCGATCTCAAGCGGCGGCTGTGGTTCCTGCTGGGCGCGCTCATCGTGTACCGGATCGGGACGCACATCCCCGTGCCCGGCATCAACGCGTCCGCGCTGGACGAGTTGTTCCGCTCGCAGGAAGGCGGCATCCTCGGCTTGTTCAACGTGTTCTCCGGAGGCGCGCTGCAGCGCTTCTCGATCCTCGCTCTCGGGATCATGCCGTACATTTCGGCATCGATCATCATGCAGCTCTGCACAGTGGTCGTCCCCACGCTCGAGGCGTTGAAGAAGGAAGGCGAATCGGGGCGCCGCAAGATCACGCAATACACGCGATACGCGACGCTCGGCCTCGCGTTTTTCCAGGCGCTCGGCATCTCGGTCGCGCTGGAGGCGCAGGCGGGCCTCGTCCTCGCGCCGGGACTCGGTTTCCGCCTCGTGACCGCGGTGACGCTGGTGACGGGCACGATGTTCCTGATGTGGCTCGGCGAGCAGATTACGGAGCGCGGCCTCGGCAACGGCATTTCGCTCCTGATCTTCGCCGGGATCGCGGCCGGGTTGCCCCGCGCGATCGGCCAGACGCTGGAACAGCTCAATACGGGCGCCTATTCGATCCCGCTGGTGCTTGGAATCGCGGCCCTCGTGATCGTCGTGACGGCATTCGTCGTGTTCGTCGAGCGCGCGCTGCGCAAGATCCTGGTCAATTACGCGAAGCGCCAGGTCGGCAACAAGGTCTACCAGGGTCAGAGCTCGCACCTCCCGCTCAAACTCAACATGGCGGGCGTCATCCCTCCGATCTTCGCGTCATCTATCATCCTGTTTCCGGCCACGATGGCGTCATGGTTCGGCGCGGGCGAGGGAACGATCTGGCTGCGCGACCTCGCGTCGGCGCTGGGCCCGGGCCAGCCGGTGCACGAAATCCTGTACGCGAGCGCGATCATCTTCTTCTGTTTCTTCTACACGGCGTTGCAGTACAACCCGAAGGAAACCGCCGAGAACCTCAAGAAGAGTGGCGCGTTCATTCCGGGCTACCGTCCCGGCGACCAGACGGCGAAGTACATCGAGAAGATCACGCTGCGGCTCACGCTGCTGGGTTCCCTCTACCTCGTGGTCGTGTGCTTCATCCCGAATTTCCTGATCGCGTGGAAAAACGTGCCGTTTTATTTCGGCGGCACGTCGCTCTTGATCATCGTCGTGGTCACCATGGATTTCATGACGCAGGTGCAGGCCTACATGATGTCGCAGCAGTACGAGAGCCTGCTGAAGAAGGCCAATTTCAAGGGCGGATTGCCGGCCCGATGAGCGCTCCGCCGAATTGCAGGTCCTTATCGGTCGCCGCGCTTCCGCGAGGCGACGGGGAATGCCGTGTTCTTCCGTGCGACATGACGGGTGGTCGTCGCTGATGTCGAAGGAAGATACGATCCAGATGCAGGGTGAGATCCTGGAAATGCTGCCGAATGCAACGTTCCGGGTGAAGTTGGAGAACGGGCACGTCGTGCTGGGGCATATCTCGGGAAAGATGCGGATGCACTACATCAAGATACTGCCGGGCGACAAGGTGACCGTGGATTTGACGCCGTACGACCTGACCCGGGCGCGGATCATATTCCGCGCGAAATGATTCGGAAGAGGTAGTGAAATGAAAGTTCTGGCTTCGGTGAAGAAAATCTGCCGCAACTGCAAGATCATCCGGCGCAACGGCGTCGTGCGGGTCATTTGCACGGACCCGCGCCACAAGCAGCGGCAGGGCTGACCAATTCGAATTCGATAGGGTAGAGAAATGGCCCGTATTGCAGGCGTCAACATCCCCAACCACCAGCACGCGGAGATCGCGCTGACGGCGGTCTACGGCATCGGCCGCCCGCGCGCCAAGGCGATCTGCGTCGCGGCCGGCATCAAGGGCGCGGCGAAGATCAAGGACCTGTCCGACGCGGACATGGACCGTCTGCGCGAGCAGGTGCAGAAGTTCACCGTCGAGGGTGACCTGCGCCGCGAGGTGACGATGAGCATCAAGCGGCTGATGGACCTCGGCTGCTACCGTGGCGTTCGTCATCGCCGTGGGCTGCCGGTTCGCGGCCAGCGCACGCGCACCAATGCGCGCACCCGCAAGGGCCCGAAGAAGTCGCGGTCGGGCATGAGCAAGCCGGCGCCGACGACCAAGTAACAGCGAAGGACAACGCAGAATGGCAACCGCACCGCAGAACCCGAAGGCCGGCGCCCGTGTGCGCAAGAAGGTCAAGAAGAACGTCGCCGAAGGCATCGCGCATGTCCACGCGTCGTTTAACAACACGATTATCACGATCACCGATCGGCAGGGCAACACGCTGTCCTGGGCGACCTCCGGCGGTGCCGGCTTCAAGGGCTCGCGCAAGTCGACTCCGTTCGCCGCCCAGGTGGCGGCCGAGCGCGCCGGCCGCGTTGCGGTCGAATGCGGCGTGAAGAACCTCGAAGTGCGCATCAAGGGCCCGGGTCCGGGCCGCGAGTCGGCCGTGCGCGCGCTGAACGCGCTCGGAATCAAGATCACGAGCATTTCGGACGTGACGCCGATTCCCCACAACGGCTGCCGCCCGCCGAAGAGACGCCGCATATAGATGGATAACTCGGTCGGCGGGAGAAGCCATGCCGACCGAGAACTTGTTTTGATCTTATAGGACCGCAAACGTGGCTCGATACACTGGACCCAAATGTAAGCTCGCGCGCAGGGAAGGCACCGATCTTTTCCTGAAAAGCGCGCGGCGCTCGCTCGACTCCAAGTGCAAGCTCGACACCAAGCCCGGGCAGCACGGGGTGAGGTCGGGCATGCGCATGTCGGACTACGGCAATCAGCTGCGCGAGAAGCAGAAGCTCCGCCGGACCTACGGCATTCTCGAGCGCCAGTTCCGCCGCTACTTTGGCGAGGCGGCCCGCCGCAAGGGCTCGACGGGCACGAACCTGCTGCAGCTGCTCGAGTCGCGCCTCGACAATGTCGTGTACCGGATGGGACTCGGCTCGACGCGCGCCGAGGCGCGCCAGCTCGTCACGCACGGCTCGATCACGGTCAACGGCAAGGTGCTCAACGTGCCGTCCGCGCTGGTCAAGGCTGCGGACGTCGTCGGCGTGACCGAAAAGGCCAAGGGCCAGCTCCGGATCCAGGACGCGCTGCAGCTTGCCGAAAAGGTCGGCTTTCCATCGTGGGTCGAAGTCGACGTGAAAAAGATGTCCGGGGCGTTCAAGGGCGCGCCGGATCGCTCGGAGTTTGGGCAGGATATCAACGAAAGCCTGGTGGTCGAGCTCTACTCGAAGTAGAAGTCGAAGGCTGCGCCCGACAATTTGCTTTTCAGGGTGTACTGATTTGCACCGTCATAAAGGTTCCGCATGCAGAGCAATGTCCTGTTAAAACCGCGCATCATCGATGTGCAGTCCAGTTCCCCGTTCCACGCCAAGGTGGTGATGGAGCCGTTCGAACGCGGGTACGGCCATACGCTGGGCAACGCGCTCCGGCGCGTGCTGCTTTCCTCGATGCCCGGCTACGCCCCGACCGAGGTCCGGATCACGGGCGTGCTGCACGAGTATTCGGCGCTCGACGGCGTGCAGGAGGACGTCGTCGACATCCTGCTCAATCTCAAGGGCGTCGTGCTGAAGCTCCACAATCGCGACCACGTGCTGTTGAAGCTCGCCAAGACCGGAGAAGGTCCGATCACGGCCGCCGACATCGAGCCCAACCACGACGTCGAGATCATCAATCCCGAGCACCTGATCGCGCACCTGACCGCGGGCGGGAAGATCGAGATGGAGATCAAGGTCGAGAAGGGCCGCGGTTATCAGCCGGCGACGGCGCGCGCGAAGCCGGATGGCGGGCGCACGATCGGCGGCATCCTGCTCGACGCCTCGTTCAGCCCTGTCCGCCGCGTGAGTTACGCGGTCGAGAGCGCGCGGGTCGAGCAGCGTACCGACCTCGACAAACTGGTGCTGGACATCGAGACCAACGGCGTCGTCGAGCCCGAGCAGGCGGTCCGCTACGCCGCGTCCGTGCTGGTCGAGCAACTGTCGGTATTCGCCGATCTGCAGGGCACCGACCAGCCGGCCACGGAGCGCTCGTCGCCGCAGGTCGACCCGATTCTGCTGCGCCCGGTCGACGATCTCGAACTCACGGTCCGCTCGGCGAACTGCCTCAAGGCGGAGAACATCTACTACATCGGCGACCTGATCCAGCGTACGGAGACGGAACTCCTCAAGACTCCGAACCTAGGCCGCAAGTCGTTGAACGAGATCAAGGAAGTGCTCGCATCGCGCGGGCTGTCGCTCGGCATGAAGCTCGAGAACTGGCCTCCGGCCGGACTCGATCGCCCGTAATCCGCGCGCGAAAACGAAGGAAGCAGAATCATGCGCCACCGCCACGGCTTGCGGAAACTGAATCGGACCAGCAGCCATCGCCTTGCGATGCTGCGCAACATGACCAACTCACTCTTGACGCACGAGGTCATCAAGACCACGCTGCCGAAGGCGAAGGAGCTGCGTCGCGTCGCGGAACCGATGATCACACTCGCCAAGGAGCCAACGCTCGCCAACCGCCGCCTTGCCTTCAACCGGCTGCGTGACCGCGACGTCGTCACCAAGCTGTTCAATGAACTCGGCCCGCGCTACAAGGCGCGCCCGGGCGGCTACCTTCGCATCCTCAAATTCGGCTTCCGCGTGGGGGACAATGCGCCGATGGCGCTCGTGGAGCTGGTCGATCGCCCGGAGCCGGCAGGTGCTGCGGCTGAAGCCAAGACCGAATAGCCGTTTCGAACCAAAGGAAAAGGCCGGGCGCTGAGCCCGGCCTTTTTTTTGGTCTCGTGCCGGCCGGAGTCCATGTTACCGGGCTGGGACTCGGCCGTCTCGCCGGCACAGGAGAGACCCTTCGCAATGATCTCTTGCTACAAGGGCCCCGCGGATGGACAATTTGCCTTGCCGGTCATCGTGGCGGCGTCCTGCACCCGTGCACGCTGCAGGATGCCCGCGTGTTCGCGCCACGGCGCGCGCGCGACCTCCGGCGGGGATGGGTGCCGGTAGGTTTGGCGACGGACGTACAGGGGGTCACCGCCATGAGTGCCGTACTCGAGAACAAGCCGGTGGCGCGGGGTGGCCTTGCCGACAAGCTCGCTTTTTACGACGGGCTGCAATCGGTCACCAATGCGATTCACGCGACGACCCATCTCGACGAGATCATCCTGGATCTCGGGCGGGCGATTTGCAGCCTGTTCTGCGCCGATCGCCTCACGATATATGTTGCCTGCGATGGCGGGAAGTCCATCGTCACCAAGGTCAAGACGGGTCTCAATTCGTACAAGGACTTCAAGTTGCCGGTCACGGACCAGAGCGTCGCGGGCTACGTCGCCCTGCATAAGCGGGTCATCAACATTCACGACGTCTACGACGCGAAGGAACTCGAGTCCTACAGCCCGCATCTCAACTTCCTCCGGCTGATCGACACCAAGACCGGATATCGCACCCGGCAGATGCTTGTGGCGCCCGTGGTCGAAGCACAGACCGGAGACCTGATCGGCGTCCTGCAGCTCATCAACACCACTTCGGGCGAGCCTTTCCCGCAAGGGATGGAAGAAAGCGTTTCACTTCTTTGCGCGACGCTGGCCATCGCGCTGCGCCAGCGCCAGCGGCCGGCTGCGCCGGTCAAGGGCAAATACGACGCGCTGGTAGCGAATGCCGTGGTGTCGGCCGACGAGCTGGAACTCGCGACGCGTTCGGCGCGCCGCAAGAATCTCGACGTCGAAACGGTCTTGATCGACGAATTCCAGGTGAAGCCGGGCGCGATCGGCGACGCTCTTGCGGCCTATTTCGACGTCCCCTACGAGCCGTTCAAGCCCGAACGCGTAAGGCCCTTCGATCTGCTCAAGAACCTCAGCCGGGAATTCCTCGAAAGCAGCACATGGGTGCCCGTCGACGATACGAAAGAAGGCATGGTGGTGCTGACGACGGATCCGGAAAAACTTCGCGGCTCCAGAGTCGTCAACAACGTCTATCCCAAGGGGAAGATCAGTTACCGGGTTTGCGGCAATCGCGAGTTCACGGCAACCCTGGATCAGCTGTTCGGCGTGACGCCGGACGCCATCGACCGTGAGTCGATCGGCGACCTGCTTTCCGACATGCACGACGACGCTGTCGAGGAAGGGATGGAGGACGTGAAGTCCGCGGCGGCCGACAACGAGGTCGTCAAGCTCGTGAACAAGGTCATTATCGACGCGTACCAGCAGGGGGCCTCGGACATCCACATCGAGCCGTACCCGGGCCGAGGCAAGACCGAGATCCGTTTTCGCAAGGACGGGCTGCTGCAGCCCTATATTTCCGTGCCCCATGCCTACCGCAGCGCGATCGCGGCGCGCATCAAGATCATGTGCGATCTCGACATTTCGGAGCGGCGCAAGCCACAGGACGGCAAGATCAAGTTCAAGAAGTTCGGTCCGCTCGACATCGAACTGCGCGTCGCCACCGTGCCCTCTCAGGGTGGCATGGAGGACATCGTGATGCGCGTCCTCGGTGCGGGCGAACCCATCCCGCTCGACAAGCTCGGCCTGTCCAGGCACAACCTGGAGATGTGCAAGGCGACGGTTTCGAAGCCGTACGGCCTGTTCTTCGTGTGCGGACCCACTGGATCCGGCAAGACCACGACGCTGCATTCCGTGCTCGGCTACCTCAATACGCCCGCCACGAAGATCTGGACCGCCGAGGATCCGGTGGAAATCACGCAACGCGGGCTGCGCCAGGTGCAGATGAATCCGAAAGCGGGGCTCACGTTCGCTGTGGCCATGCGGGCTTTCCTCCGCTGCGACCCCGACATCATCATGGTCGGCGAGATGCGCGACAGGGAAACCGTCGCAACCGGCATCGAGGCGTCGCTGACCGGCCATCTCGTGTTGGCAACGTTGCATACGAACAGCGCGCCGGAGTCCATCGTGCGGCTCCTCGACATGGGCATGGATCCGTTCAATTTTGCCGATGCGCTGCTCGGCGTACTGGCGCAGCGGCTGGCGCGGCGCCTGTGCGCCAGCTGCAAGACGGCGCACGTCGCGACCGAGGGCGAGCTGATGGCCTTGCTCGACGAATATTCGCTCGAATTGTTGGCCACCGAGACCTGGAAGAAAGACCGGAAAGCGGCGCAGGACGCGCAGTTCCGGGAGTGGATCACCGAATTCGGCAATGAGAAGGGGGAGATCACGTTATATGCCCCCGTGGGCTGCGATGTGTGCAACGGCACGGGCTACAAGGGCCGGGTCGGCCTGCACGAACTTCTGATCGGCACCGACGCCATAAAGAAGAACATTCAGGAGCACGCCCGTGTTTCCGAAATGTTCGCCACCGCGCTCGAATCCGGAATGCGCACTTTGAAGCAGGACGGCATCGAGAAGGTGCTCATGGGAATCACCGACATTCACCAGGTACGCTCGGTTTGCATCAAGTAGGGCCATTGGCCATGAGCGCTGCAGGGCCGCCCCAAAGCGCGAATTGCTCCTCCTCGGGGAGCAGCGCCGCGGCGACAGCCGCAAGCGTGGGGGCACATCCTACAATCGCGGCAGAGCGCACACCGGACCCCGCCGATCTGTT
>Ga0315273_10008518_pt1 | contig 12949 bp, 8 predicted proteins | sample YL17G02_0_MG_FD_205753 | JGI IMG/M metagenome (GOLD analysis project Ga0315273, IMG submission 205753) | Sediment microbial communities from Yellowstone Lake, YNP, Wyoming, USA - YL17G02_0 | ecosystem: Environmental > Aquatic > Freshwater > Lake > Sediment | place: USA: Wyoming | collected...
TCAAGGCGTTCAAGGAGGTCATGAATCTCCACACGAACTCGTCCAATAACACAGTGTTCGCCGACTCCGACGGAAACATCGCGTACTTCCACGCCAACTTCATCCCGAAGCGCGACACCCGGTTCGACTGGACGCGCCCGGTGGACGGCAGCGACCCGGCCACCGAATGGCGCGGCCTGACGTCGGTGGACGACACGCCGCACCTGCTGGACCCGGCGAGCGGCTGGCTCTACAACTGCAACAACTGGCCGTGGTCCGCGGCGGGCCCGAGCAGTCCGAAGCAAGCCGACTACCCCGCCTACGTGGACACCGGCGCCAGCGAGTCCCCGCGCGGCGTCCACGCCATCCGGGTGCTGAAGGACAAGAAGGACTTCACGCCGAACTCCCTTCTCGCGGCCGCTTACGACAGCTATCTCCCGGCGTTCGAGTCGCTGATCCCCGCGCTCGTCAAGGCGTGGGCTCAAACGCCTGCCACCAATCCACTCAAGGCAGCGGTGTCCGAGCAGATCGCGCTGCTCCGGATCTGGGATCTCCGGTGGTCGGCGACCTCCGTCCCCACCTCCGTGGCCGTGTTCTGGGGCGAGGAGATCGGGCGGCGCGTCGGCGCCGATGCGCGGCGGGCCGGCATGTCGACCGATGACTACGTCGCCACCAAGGCCAACCCGGAGCAGCTGCTGCAGGCGTTGTCCGCGGCCTCCGACAAGCTCGGGCGCGACTTCGGGACGTGGAAGACGCCGTGGGGCGACATCAACCGGTTCCAGCGCCTGACCGGCGACATCGTCCAGCCGTTCAACGACGCATCGCCGAGTATCCCGGTGGGATTCACGTCCGCCCGGTGGGGTTCCCTGGCCTCGTTCGGCGCGCGCTCCTACGACGGATCGAAGAAGATCTACGGCACCACCGGCAACAGCTTCGTGGCCGTGGTCGAGTTCGGCGATCGCGTGCGGGCCAGGGCTGTCAGCGCGGGCGGCGAGAGCGGCAACCCGGCGTCGCGCCACTTCAACGACCAGGCGGCGCGGTACAGCACCGGCAGCTTGAGGGAGGTCTACTTCTACCGCCAGCAACTGGAAGGTCACATCGAGCGGCAGTACCATCCTGGCGCGCGATGATGAGACGCGTCCCCGAACCCTGGCGTGCCTCGCTGCGCGCGGTTGCCGTGCCGTGGGCCGCCAGCCGGGCCGGCGCGCTCCTGGTCGGCTACCTCGCCGCGCGGGTCATCGGGTTCGACCCGCTGCCCGTCGAACAGGCGGCGTGGCGCGTCTCCTCCAACGTCCTGGCCAACCTGCCGGCCCGGTGGGACGCCTACTGGTACCTCGACATCGTCCTGCACGGGTATCGCTGGGTCCCGGAGACGCCGTATCAACAGAACGTCGTGTTCTTTCCCGCGTACCCCGTGTTGACGCGCCTCGTGGGCACGTTGCTGGGCGAGGCGTGGCTGCTGGCCGGGATGACCGTCTCGCTCGCCGCCTTCTTCCTGGCGCTCGTCTACCTCCGGCGGCTCGCACTGCACGAACTCGGCGAGGCCGCCGCGCAGCGGGCCGTGTGGCTCCTGGCGGCCTACCCGTTTGCGGTGTTCTTCGGCGCCGTGTACACCGAGTCGCTGTTCCTGCTCGCGCTGGCGGGCGCGTTCACCCACACCCGGCTGGGACAATGGGGACGCGCGTCTGCCTGGGGCGTCGTGCTCGGGCTGACGCGGCCCAACGGGTGGTTCACATGCCTGCCGCTGCTGTGCGTCGTGCTGGCGGGCGCCGGTCCCTGGCCGGCGTGGCGGGACCTTCGCCAGGTGGTTGGCGGGCGCGTGGCCGGCGTGCTGCGCGAGCGGTGGCGCGGGCTCGCGGCGGCGGCGGCACCGGTGGTCGGCATGCTGATCTACAGCGCCTACCTGTGGTGGACATTCGGACGTCCGTTCGAGTGGATTGCCGGACAATCGGCGTGGGGCTCTCTCTTCTCCCCGCGCACTCCTCCGGATCCGAAATGGGGCGCCGTACTGCCGTTTCGCCCGTCCGACCTGATCGTGCACGCGGGCAACATCGCCGCGATCGTGTTCGCGGCCCTTGGCGCGCGGCCGGTGTGGCGGCGCCTGGGCGCCCCGTACGGCCTTCTCATCGCGACGATGCTGTTCCCACCGTTGCTGGCCCACGGCATCGTGTCGATGGGGCGCTTCACCTCCGTGATGTTCCCGCTCTTCTTCTGGCTGGCTGCCGGTCCGGCGTCCGCGCGGACCGCGCGATGGGTCACCGCGTTCGCCGTCGGGCAGGCCATCGCCGCGTCGCTGTTTTTCAGCTGGCGGCTGCTGGTCTGACCCAGCCATCTTCCAGGGCCGGAGGCGTGACGATTGAAGCACGTGTCACGCGACCGCCCTGGAATCTGTCTTAACCCCTTCGGGGCTCACCGCCGGACTGACGGTGGCCCTGGAGAGGCCTGGCGGGCGTCCACCGGCGCCGACACGGCCTGGCTCTCCTTCGTCCGGTACTTCTCGAACCAAGCCATGAGGTAGAGCTGCTGCAGCAGTTGGTGCGTCGGGCGTCGCCAGCCGTGGAACTCCTCCGGCATCCGCACCATCAGCGTGTCCGCCTTGCGCACCATCTTCAGCGCCCGGTAGAACTCCTCGGTCTGTGTGATGGGCGTCCGCAGGTCCGATTCGCCCGTCATGATCATCGTGGGCGTCGTGACATTCGCCGCGTAGTGCAGCGGCGAACGCACCGCGTACTCCATCGGGTCCTCCCACGGGTACTTCTGGAATTGCCGGTACCAGCTGGCGCCGTCGGTCGTGCCGACGAACGAGTGCCAGTCGATCACGGGTCGCATCGACACGGCGGCGCGGAACCGGCTGGTGTGCCCGACGATCCAGGCGGTCAGCAGCCCGCCGCCGGATCCCCCGCACACGAAGAGGTGGTCCTTGTCGATCCACCCCTTGGCAAGGGCGGCATCCACGCCGGCCATCAGGTCGTCGTAGTCCTTGCCGGGGTACGAGAACTGGATGCCGTTGACGAAGCGCTGCCCGTACCCGGTCGACCCGCGCGGGTTGGTCCACAGCACCGCGTAGCCGCTTGCGGCCCAGTTCTGAAACGCCCAGCTCCAGCCGACGTTGTACATGCTCCACGGCCCGCCGTGGATCCAGAGGACCATGGGGTACTTCTTCGTAGGATCGAAGTTCGCCGGCTTCATCAGCCAGCCCTGGATCTTCAAGCCGTCCGACGACGTGTACCAAAGCTCATCGGCGCTCGACAGTGTCACGCCCTGCAGCACGTCGGCGTTGACGTCCACGAGCGTCTTCATCTCGAACGGTTTCGCCACCGCGAAGGTGACCAGCACGCCCGGCTGTGACGTCGTCGAACGGATGGCGGCCACCTGCCCGGTGCGCGCAAACGACAGCGCCGTGAGCATGTGGGTGCCGCTCGTCACTTTCTTCGGGGCGCCACCCGCGGCCAGCGGCAGGAAGTACTCGTTGGCGTCGCCGCGCTCCTCCATCGAGTAGTAGACGCCGGAGCCCTCGGCGGCCCAGACGAGGTCGCCCGGCGAACTGGGCAGGTTCCCGGTCCAGAGCCGCTTGCTGCCACCCAAGGCGTCCATCAGATACACACTCGAGAGCGTGCTCGTCTCGTTCTTGTCGTCGTAGCCGGTGTAGGCGATCCACTTGCCGTCGGGCGAAACGACCGGGCCGGTGTCGGGCCCCTTCCGGTCGGTGAGCGTCTTGACATCCAGCGTGGCAACGTCCACGGCGTAGATCTCGGAATCGCCCCGCAGATACTCGGCGTCCGGCTTCCGGATGCCGGAGACGTAGATGGTCCTGCCGTCGGCGGACCACTCGGGCGCGCCGTGGCTGTAGTTGCCCGAGGTGATCTGTCGCGGCGTGCCGCCGACCAGCGAGTCCACGGTGAAGATCTGGGTGAAGGTCTTGCTGGTGGGACCGACGCCGTCCGATCCCCACGAGAGCCGATCGACGATGACGGCACCCCTGGCGAGCTGCGCGCCGCGCGGCGTCGGTGGGAGCTTGACCGGCAGCAGCGGCGTCTCGTCGGGGATGCTCGTGGTAAAGAGCAGGAACCTGCCGTCGGGCGACCACTTCAGCCCGCCCGGCGCCCGCTCGACGCGCGTCACCTGCAGCGTCTCGCGCGTGTCGGCCCACATCACGTGGACCTGCGTGCTGCCCGACCGGTCCGACAGAAACGCGATGCGCGTGCCGTCGGGCGACCAGGCCGGGGCGGAGTCACGCCACGCGCCGTCGGTCAACTGGCGGAGCCGATCGCCCTTGACGTCGACGACCCAGAGGTTCGACGAGTTCTGGTCCTTCATGGTGTCGACAAACCCGCGCGAGAACACGATCTGGGTGCCGTCGGGCGAGATCTCCGGGTTGGCCACCGACTCCATCTGGAAGAACGTGTCCTTGTCGAGGTACTTCGGCTTGGGCGACTGGGCGGCCGCCGGCAGGGCGATGGCCGCCACAAGGGCGGCACCGAGCAGGCCTCGGCTGAATGCGCGCATGTGCGGGCTCCTTCAAAGGAAGATCGATGCCGGGGAGGCCGCCGGGGCGTCATGACGGACCTCCTCGCCGAAACGCGCCGGCATGGCCCGGGCGCGCTCCAGGCGGGTGATCATCGCACAGGAACGGGCTGGCTGCCGATCGGACTTGTCAGGCGGTTCGCGGAATGCCTGCCGCTCCCGGCGCCGCCCGACAAGGCTGAAGCCTTGCCCTGCCAGTGGCGCCTCATCGCCAACACAAGCGGACGCCGGGCCTGGCGGGGGTCATCGGGCGCCAGGTGTGTCTGGGGCTTCCCACGCCGAGCGCCGATCGGTATCCTTGCGTGGCCGGCGGCGCCGCCGCCCTGCCAGCGAAGCGTCGCTTCAAACCGCCCAGCACGACAGCGGTTCACCACGCTTCGCCGGCCATTTGTCAACTGGCCTGGCGAAACGCGGGGCGCCGACCTCTTCCAGGGCCACCGTGCGGTCGCGAACACTTGACTCAACTAGCACGACTTTGGCCCTTCAAGACGTCTAGGAGGCTCCCGTGGACGACCCCGTCACAGTGGTTGCGCCGCCCGAACGCCAGGCGGCGAGCGTCCGGCTCCTGTCGCTCGACGTCTTGCGCGGCATCACGATGGCCACGATGGTCATCGTCAACAACCCCGGCGACTGGGGCGCGGTGTACGCGCCGCTGCTGCACGCGCCGTGGAACGGCTGGACGCCCACGGACCTGGTGTTCCCGTTCTTCCTCTTCATCGTCGGCGTGTCGCTGACGCGGTCGCGCGCGACGATGGGCCCGTGGGGGCGGATCGCGCGCCGTGCGGCCGTCATCGTCCTGGCGGGATTGCTCCTGCAACTCATCCCGCGGTTCGACTTCGCGCACTGGCGGATTCCCGGCGTGCTGCAGCGCATTGGCCTCTGCTACCTGGCTGCCGCGACGCTGTTCCGCGTGACGGCGCGCGGGGGCCGCGACGCCGCCGCGCAGGCGCGGCTCCTGGGCGCCTGCGCCGCGCTGCTCGCGCTGATCTACTGGGCGCTGGTGAGCTGGGTCCCGGTGCCGGGAGGCACGGCGGGAGACCTCACGCCCGGCCACGACCTCGGGACCTTCATCGACAGGACGCTGCTCGGGGCCCACATCTACCGTGGCAACTGGGATCCCGAGGGGCTGCTCAGCACGATCCCGGCCATCAGCACCACGCTGCTCGGCTGCCTCGCCGGGCTCTGCCTCGGCTCGCACGCGCCGGCCGGCCGCAAGGTGACCGTGCTCTGCGCCGGCGGCCTCCTCCTGGTCGTCGTCGGCCTGGTGTGGGACCTGGGATTCCCGATCAACAAGAGCCTCTGGACGAGTTCCTACGTCGCCTTCACGGGCGGGGCGGCGGCACTGGCGCTGGCGGCCTGCTACTGGACGATCGACGTGCGCGGGTGGACGCGCTGGTCGTCGCCGTTCAAGATCCTCGGGATGAACGCGCTCGCCCTGTTCGTGCTGTCGGCGCTGCTCACCAAGGCCCTTCTCTACGTGAAGGTGGGCCCGATGGAGGCGCGCCAGTCGCTCTACGGGGTCCTCTACATGACCCTTTACGTGCCGCTGGCCGCACCGAAGAACGCGTCGCTGCTGTTTGCCCTGACCCACCTCGCCGTGTTGTTCGGGATCCTGTTCGTCATGTACCGCAGGAAGATCTTCCTGAAGGCGTAGGTCCGCGATGACGTGGCTCGACTGGACGATCGTCGTCTTGTACTTCGTCGCCAGCGCCGCGATCGGGGCGTACTACGCGCGCCGCGCCGGCCGAAGCGTCGAGGACTTCTTCCTCTCCGGCCGCCACCTGCCCTGGTGGCTGGCGGGCACCTCGATGGTGGCGACGACGTTCGCCGCCGACACGCCGCTGGCCGTCACCGAGCTGGTGGCGAAGAACGGCATCGCCGGCAACTGGCTGTGGTGGAACATGGCGTTTGGCGGGGTCGCCACCGTGTTCTTCTTCGCGCGGTTCTGGCGGCGCGCCGGCATCCTGACCGACGTCGAGCTCGTCGAACTTCGCTACTCTGGCCGGCCGGCCGCGGTCCTGCGCGGCGTCCGCGGCCTCTACCTCGGACTTTTCATCAACTGCATCATCATGGGCTGGGTGAACCTGGCCATGGCCTCGATCCTCGAGGGCGTGCTCGAGGTGCCGCACGACCAGGTGCTGTGGTGGGTGGGCGCCGCGCTGGCGCTGACGGCCGTCTACTCGGCGATGTCGGGCCTCTGGGGCGTGGCGGTGACCGACGCGTTCCAGTTCGTGCTCGCCATGGCCGGCACGACCGTGCTCGCGATCATCGTCGTGAACCTGCCGCAGGTGGGCGGCATCGCGGGCCTCAAGGCGCACCTGCCCGCGTGGGCGTTCCGCCTGACGCCCGCGATCGGCGCGCCTGCCGGCCCCGCGTCGGTGGGCGGTGCGCTCATGCTGAGCGCCGCGGCGTTCTTCGCGTTCGTCGGCATCCAATGGTGGGCGTCGTGGTACCCGGGCGCCGAGCCGGGCGGCGGCGGCTTCGTGGCGCAGCGCATGATGTCGGCAAGAGACGAGCGGCACGCCGTCTTTGCCACGCTGTGGTTCACCATCGCGCACTACTGCGTGCGGCCGTGGCCGTGGGTTGTCACTGGCCTTGCGACGCTCGTGCTGTACCCGGACCTGGCACCCGACGCGAAGCGCCTCGGCTACGTGTACGCCATGCGCGATTACCTGCCGGCGGGCTTCAAGGGCGTGTTGGTGGCCTCGTTCCTGGCGGCGTACATGTCCACGGTGTCCACCCAGCTCAACTGGGGCACCTCCTACGTCGTTCACGACGTCTACCGGCGCTTCGTGCGGCCGAATGCCGGCCAGGGTCACCTGGTGCGCGTGGCGCGGGTGACGACGATGCTCATCATGGCGCTGTCGCTGGCCGTCACGACGCGGTTCGACACCATCTCCGGCGCGTGGACGCTCGTCCTCGAGGCGGGCGCCGGCCTGGGCCTCGTGCTCATCCTCCGCTGGATCTGGTGGCGCATCAACGCGTGGAGCGAGCTGGCCGCGATGGTCGTCCCGGTGGTCGCCTTGGGGTTCGTCCGGTCGCGCACGAACATCGCGTTCCCGGAAAGCCTGTACCTCATCGTGGCGGTGACCACAATCGCGTGGATGGCCGCGACCTACGCCACGCGACCCTCGGACATCGCGACGCTCAGCGCGTTCTACCGGCGCGTGCGCCCGGGTGGGCCAGGCTGGAAGCCGATCGCCGCCCGGTGTCCCGACGTGCGGCCCGACGCCGGCTTCGGCTGGCTGTTCGTGGACTGGGCGGCGGGAGTCGTGCTGGTCTACGCGGCGCTCTTCGCGATGGGAAGCGCGATCTTCGGCGAATGGCCGCGGGCCCTGGGTCTCGCGGCGCTTGCCGCCGTCTGCGCCGTCGCACTGGCCCGCCGCCTGGCGGGCGGCGATTCCAAGCGGTCGCCGTAGGGCGGGGCTTGCCGAACCGACGGTCACGTAGGGCGTGGCTTGAGCCCCGTGGTTCGGCGGGCTCACCACGCCTTGACCCTGCCGACGGGTTCCTGGCGCCGTTGCCGCCGTCGTTAGTACCGGCCGTGGTCGTCGGCGGCCTTGACGAGCGCCCGGACGTTCGCCGGGGCCGCGTGGGGCGGGACCGAGCACGCGGTCGAAAGGATGTACCCGCCGCCGGGCATGGCGACCTCGAGGCAGCGGCGGGCAGCGGCCTCGCACGCGTCCGGCGTCCCGCGCAGCACGGTGTTGACCGGATCGACGTTGCCCTTGAGGAACAGCCGTCCCCCGACGCGATGCTTCGCGTCGGCGAGGTCCACGTTGCCAAGCGGTGGCGGGTCCAGCGTGTCGATGCCGCACGTGCCCGTCTCTTCCAGCAGTTCGAGTCGATCCCCGAGCGCGCCGCAGGTGTGCGTGTAGACCGGCACATCCGGGTGCGCCGCCCGGAAGGTGCCGATGATGCGTTGTTCGGCCGGCAGCACGAACTGGCGATAATCGCGCGGCGAGATGAACCCGCCGCCGGCGTAGGCGCTCGAGATCAGCACCGCGTCCGCTCCCGCCCGGGCGTGTCCGCCCATCAGTTCGACGGTGCCTCGAGACAGCGCGTCGAGACAGGCCGTTACCTTGCCGGCGTCGCGGCGCAGCGCGAACATGGCTTCGGTCACGCCGACCAGTTCCACGAGCTGGCTGAACGGGGAGAAGACCTCGCCATGGACGCTCACCTCTGGGCAGCACGAGCGGACGAGCGCGAGCGTGTCCCAGTGCCACGGCGGGAAGAACCCGGCCCCGTCGCCGCACACGGCGTCCGGCCCCGGAGGCACCGGCGCGGGCGTAGGATCGAACCCCCACGAGTACGGATGGCTTACCCCCGACAGATCGTGCGGCTCGACGTAGTAGAGCCGATCCGGCTCCACGTCGGCAAAGCCCGGGCGCGGACGCGGCGTCCCGTCCGGCAGGCACACGCGCGGGTTGTCGTCGGGCGGCACCCTGGTGGTCCACCCGTTCGTCCAGATGATGCAGCGCTCCGCCGGCAGGTCACGCACGTGCGCGATGCGCGCACGCCAGTCACGGTCGCGGCCCGGGAGATTGACGAGGATGCCATCGAAGAGGTAGGCCGCGCGAAGGGCGACGAGCGCGTCGGCGAACGCGCGGGTGTCGTGCCAGATGGCCACCGGGTCGCCGCCGGCGTGCAGGAAGTAGTGTCCAAGTGCGAGCTGGCACATCACCGGCACCCGGTCCGGCGTGCCGCCCCGCATCGCGACGGCCATGCGCTCTCGTGAGGTCATCGGGCTACGTCGGGCACCCGGGACTCGTCAGAGGCGCCGATGCGCCCGATCATGACCAGGCACGGGAAGAAGGGCAGAAACAGCCGCACCTCCACGAGGAGCGCGACAAGAGACAGCCAGAGGTAGTAAGGAACCACCAGCAAGAGGAAGACGGGGACGTGGGGCCACGCTCGCGCCCGGACAAGGGCGTCGCGCGTGAAGAAGATGCCGTACAGCGTCCCGATGAAGACGACGACCACGAAGGCGCCGGCGGTGAAATTCGCCCGCGGCCCCGCGAACGAGTGCGCGAACAGGAACGCGGCCGAGACGAGGACGGCTTTGATGGACACGCCCGACGTCGCGCCTGTGATCCACTGCCAGAAGAGCGATGCCTCCGCGCGCGGCACCAGGACGCGCAGCAGCCCGTAGGTGAGCAGCCAGCCCGCGGTGAGCGCGCCGGTCCACGCCAGGCGCCGTCGCGCCTCCGGGCGGCTGTCGTACCGGCCGAAGAGCGTCTGCAGCATCCAGTAGACGAGGATCAGCACGTTGGCGTCATGGGCGAGTGTCCCAAGGACGAGCGTCACCAGCACGCCCGCGGGCCGGCCGGTCTCGGCGCAGTAGATCGCCCCGTAGATCAACGCGAGCGAGAGCACCGTGTAGGGATTCGAGTTGACCGACAGCGACATGAGCGTCAGCGCGTCCACCATGAACACGCTCGAGAGGCGGTCGCGCGGCGCGACGCGAAACCTGCGGAGGAGCTGCAGGTAGACTACGTTGAAACACAGAAGCGCGGCGAGGTTCAGGACCGCGCGCGACGCGTACAAGTTCGACCCGGCAAACAGGTTCCGGTTGAGCAACAGCACGAGTTCGCGTCCGAGGACTCGATACGCGAAGATCCCGCTGTAGTACTGCGCCCTGAACACCTCCTCGCTGTACAGCGCCTCCCCGACCGAGAGCCGTGGTTCGAAGAAGTAGTGCGCGATGTAGGTCGTGACGACCGCCAGCAGGAGGGCGAGCACCATCTCCGACCGCGTCCCGCCCGCGACGCCGACGACCGGCTGCGTGTCGCCGAGCCACGCCGTGCGCGCCTCGAAGCGAGCGCGCAGTGACCGATTGAGGAGGAGGAAGTGGTTGAGCATCGCCGGCGCCCCAGAGGATAGCAAATCCGGGGCGCGGGCACGAAGGTCTGGAGGCGGCGTAAGGTTCCGTGGTGATTTCCACCCCAAGTGCTGCTATCCTGCTTCCGCTCTCCAGGCGAATCACCGTCGTTCATCCGGAGCGCCTGAAGAGCGGTGTGCGGTACACGCGGGAGTGGGAGGTGATCGCATGAAGCTGGTGACTCTCTGCGGCGCAGCCGTCGTCGCTGGCGTGGCGACGGTGACCGCCATCGTCTCCGCACAAACCACGCCCCCGCAGCCGGCCCGCCCCGTGTTCGTGGATGGCCAGGCGCAGATCGTGCCGGCGTTCCAGGATGCCACGCAGTGGATCAAGCAGACGCTCTGGGTTGAGACCGAATTCGATTCGGACGGCGACGGCAGACGCGATCGCGTGTTCGTCGACGTCACGCGTCCGCGGCAGACCGAGACCGAGGGGTTGAAGGTCCCGACCATCTACGAATCGTCGCCGTACTTCGCCGGGACGTCGGGGGCGAGGGAATTCCTCTGGGATGTCAGGCAGGAGGTGGGCGCGACGCCTCCACCGCGCAAGTCGCAGCCGGCGATCGCGTTCAAGCCCACGCGGCCGTATGTCTCGACCTCGCTCGTGAACACCTGGGTCCCCCGGGGCTTCGCGGTCGTCCACTCCGAGGCGCCGGGCACGGGCCTGTCGCAGGGATGCGTGACGGTGGGCGGTCCGCCGGAGGTTCTGGCGCCCAAGGCGGTCGTCGACTGGCTGAACGGCCGCGCCAGAGGCTTTGCGACGATCGACGGCACGGAGGAGATCGCGGCGACGCACTGGTCCACCGGCAAGGTCGGAATGACCGGGACGTCGTACAACGGCACGATTCCGGTGGCGGCGGCGACGACCGGCGTGCAGGGGCTCGAGGCGATCATTCCCATCGCGCCCAATACGTCCTACTACCACTACTACCGCAGCAACGGCCTGGTCCGTCACCCGGGAGGATGGCTCGGGGAGGACATCGACTTCCTCTACGACTTCGTCAACAGCGGCGACCCCGCGCGGCGGGACGCCTGCAATCGCACGTACCGCGACGGTGAGTTCGCGAAGGGACGCGACCGCGCGAGCGGCGACTACAACGAGTTCTGGGCGGCGCACGATCTCCTGAAGAAGGTCGGGAAGATCAGGGCCGCCGTCCTCATGGCGCACGCGTTCAACGACTGGAACGTGGTGCCGGAGCACAGCGTCCGCATCATCACCGCGCTGAAAGGGAAGGTCCCGCTCCAGGTCTACTTCCATCAGGGCGGCCACGGCGGAGCGCCGCCGCTGGAGATGATGAACAAGTGGTTCACGCGCTACCTGTACGGCGTGCAGAACGGCGTGGAGAAGGGCCCGAAGGCGTGGATCGTGCGTGAGGCGGCACCGGCCGCGCCGGCGACTGCCGCCGCTGCCGGCACCCAGCCCCCGGGCTCCGGTCAGGGACGAGGCGCAGCGCCGACGCCGGCTCCTACTCCGTACGCGGACTACCCGAATCCCGAGGCGTCAGGCGTGACGTTGCGCCTGCAATCGGGCGGCATCGCCCTCGGCGGACTGAGTCTCGACGCGACCGGCAAGCAGGGGACGGAGACATTGCTCGACAACGTCGAGTTCAGCGGCGCGGTGCTTGCGAAGGCCGGGCAGTCTGCGAACCGGTTGCTCTACGCCACGCCGGAGTTGCGGGCGCCGGTGCACCTCTCCGGCACGGCCAGAATCACGTTGCGGCTCGCCTCGAGCAAGCCGGCCGCGAACCTCTCGGTGTGGCTCGTGGTGTTGCCGTGGACCGATGGCCCGATCAGTCCCGCGAACCTCATCACGCGTGGATGGGCGGACCCGCAGAACCACGGGTCGCTCAAGAAGGGCGGGGATTACCATTCGTTCGCACGCGGCGAGATGCTCACGCCGGGCCGGTTCTACCCGATGACGTTCGATCTGCAACCCGACGATCAGATCATCCCGGCCGGCAAGCGCATCGGCCTGATGATCTTCTCGAGCGACCGCGACTTCACGCTGTGGCCGAAGCCTGGCACGGAGCTGACGATCGATCTCGACCGCACGAAGCTTCGGTTGCCGGTGGTCGGCGGCGCGGCGAGGTTCAGGGCGGCGACCCTCAGGCACTAGGGCGGGTCTTTAGACCCGCCGGAGCGACAGAGCAGGGGCGGGCATCCTCATCATTCACCCTTCGCGCCGGGTACGGCCTTCCCCCGCAGTTTTAGAACCAGGGAGCACACACCCTGTCCGACGAGCACTGCGATGATGCCGTACACCCACCAGGGGAGGTTCCGGCCGAACAAGAGCACGTAGAGGAACGGCGCGACGACTGCGCACAGGAACACGGCGCTCCAGCGCATCGCCTCTCTTCCCAGCCGCCTGGCCAGTGCCCGGATCGTGCGGACCAGCGAGTAGTAGAACACCGGCGCCGACGCCAGGTAGATGACCAGGAAAACGATTGGATCGACGCGGTAGGTGTCGCGGGATACCTGCATCAGCGCCCCGATCCGGGAGAGGACGAACTCGATCATCTCCTGCCAACTCCGTTCAGGCGATCACCACACGCCGCTGCGCAACCAG
>Ga0315273_10008519_pt1 | contig 12949 bp, 13 predicted proteins | sample YL17G02_0_MG_FD_205753 | JGI IMG/M metagenome (GOLD analysis project Ga0315273, IMG submission 205753) | Sediment microbial communities from Yellowstone Lake, YNP, Wyoming, USA - YL17G02_0 | ecosystem: Environmental > Aquatic > Freshwater > Lake > Sediment | place: USA: Wyoming | collected...
GAGAAGCAACTTATGTTTCCCGGTCTCAGCCTGAAGAAGCATGCGTTCAACTTCCTCACCGGACGGCTCGTCCTCAAAGAAAGCCATCAACGCCCAGCTATCCAGGACCCGCGTGGCCATATTAGAGATCCCGTTCGCGCTTGCGTTCGGCCATCAGGGCCTTGAGGGCCCCCTTTCCCTTCAACGACCCTCGCATCGACCGATAGTGCTGGAGCGTAATCGGACGAATGACTATGCGCTCGCCATCCCGGTAGACGATGGCGCGGGTTCCCTGCTCAATCCCGAAATCGCGCCTCAGACGACGGGGTATGACCACCTGCCCTTTCACGCTGAAATAAACGGTGTCAGTCCTTTGTTTATCCATGGCACTATATTCCTACCTCGTCAGGTAAAGTAAGTCAAGACAACAGAAGTAGGATTAGATGCGCAATTACACTATCGGACCTTCAATGCCCTCAAGGAAAGGACAGCATGAATGACAAAGGATGGCCTTTTACCGAATCACCGTCCGGAGCGTCAGGTACAGGCCCACCAGCACGAATACCCCGGCCGTCGCCCGGCGGACCCAGACTTCGGCGGCGGTCACCTGGTTGAAAAGCCGGGCGACGGCGTTGATTCCGGTCCCCACGGCCACCGCGAAGGCGACCACGGGCAGGCCGGTGCCTATCCCGTAAAAGGCCGGCAACAGCACCCAGAGAAGAAACAGGACAGCCACTCTTAAAGAAGTTGCGAGTTTCGTGTTACGAGTTGGATTTATAAACCGAAAGTGCTGACATTTCGCCGCTTTGCCCCTGTACCAGATCGCCACAGACGGCGCTCGGTACGGGGCTTTGCCCACCTGCAGTCAATCCGCATCTTTGGCATCTTCCATGTCTAGCCCCCCAGTTCGATAATTAGGAGGGGGGCTTCTCCGGGTAGGATTGCCAGGCATCGACAATCGACATTCCTCAACTCCCCTCTCCTTATCCGGTAATCCATTTTGCGCATGGTTCGATCCAGGGACGCATCCTTGCTCCGCTTTTCCGCCAATCTGCGCACCGCATTGGACACGGCACTTTGTCCATTCCGCGATGCCTGACCTCTTTCTCCGATATTTCGTATTACACCATGGTATAATTAGTACACCATTGGGAACGACACTTAAGCGTGGAGGTTCGGGACATGGCGATGAACATCAAGAACGTGGTCGTTGAGCGGCTGGCCCGGGAGGTCGCACAGATCGCCGGTGAATCCAAGACTCAGGCGGTCAGGCGGGCCCTGGAGGAGCGCAAGCAGAGACTGACGGTCTCCACCACCCCGCCGGAGCTGGCCGGAGCCCGCCTGCGCCGGTTCCTGGGGCGGGAGGTCTGGCCCGTCGTGCCGCGAAAGGAGAGAGGACGGAGGCTGACCAGGGCCGAAGAGGAGAGCCTCCTCGGCTATGGCCGGGCCGGCGTATGATCCTCGACAGCTCGGCCCTGGTCGCGATCGTGTTCCGCGAGGACGGCCACGAGCGTCTGCTGGCGAAAATCGAAGCGGCCGTCGATGTCGCGATCGGCGCGCCGACGCTGGTCGAGGCCGTGATCGTCACGAGCGCCAGGCTGGGGCGTGACGCCCGCGAACTGATCTCGGGCCTCCTGCGTGAAGGAGGGGTCGCGGTCCTGCCGCTGACCGAGACGCACGTGACCGCCGCCATCGAGGCGTGGTGGAGGTACGGCAAGGGCCGTCACCGGGCGGCCCTGAACTTCGGGGACTGCATGGCCTACGCGGTCGCCAAGCGCACGGGACGCCCCCTCCTGTGCTGTGGGGAGGATTTCAAGAAAACGGATCTTTCCCTGGCGTAGGAAACCCGCATGATGACGCGTGGAATGGCAACGACACGGGGACGGAGACGAAAATAAAGAGAAACTCGCGGTTGCGCATCATCACGCTTCTCCACTCCCGGCCTCATTTCGCCCCGAATACGGAAGATCACTGACGCCGATCTTGTCTATTCATGGCACGGCAACAGCCGCCGCTAAGGCATATACGCCCGCCAGGAGAGCCACGCTCCCGCCAGGACGAATACCCCGGCCGTGGCCCGGCGGACCCAGACTTCGGCGGCGGTCACCTGGTTGAAAAGCCGGGCGACGGCGTTGATTCCGGTCCCCACGGCCACCGCGAAGGCGACCACGGGAAGGCCGGTGCCTATCCCGTAAACGGCCGGCAACAGCACCCAGGACCTTTCGTTTAACGCCAGCGGGACCAGGGTCCCGAAGAACAGGGCGGCGGAGACCGGGCAGAAGGCGAGGGCGAACAGCGCGCCCAGCACGAACGCCCCGCCGAAGGTCCCGAACCGGCCGGCGAACCGGTGCGCCCGGTCCCCGATCCCTCCCGAGGAGACCGGGAGGGGTATGATCCCGACCAGCACCAGCCCGACCACGACGAGGATCGGGCCGATCAGCCGGTTCATCCAGGTCTGCAGGAAAAGGGCGACGGGCGAGATGGCCAGCAGGCCGCCGACGGCCAGCGCGCCGATCACGGCATAAACCGTCATTCGGCCAAGGGTGTAAAGCAGACCGGAAAGGATCACGGCCCGGATACCGCCCACCTGCCGGGCGATATACGACATCGCGGCTACGTTGGTGGCCAGCGGGCACGGACTGACCGAGGTCAGGATCCCGAGCCAGAGGGCGGTCAGGACGGCGAAGCCGGGCTGGTCCGTCACTTGGCCCTAAGGAAGGCCTTCACCTCGTCCTGGATATACTTCATGAACGCCGCCTTGTCGGAAAGCAGCATCCAGGTCTTCGGCAGGACCTTGAACCGGGTCTCACGACCCTTCGCAACGTCGCTGAGCACGACCGACTTGGTCACGAGCTGGTAGTCGTTGCCGAAGTGCGCGTTCTCGGCATCCTCCATGTTGAGCACCTTCATCTCGAGGGTGCCCTTCTTGAGCTCCTTCGCGAACCCGGTCTCGACGGCCTCTCTCGTGTAATTCTCGATGTTGTAGCACTTCTGGCATCGGACATAGGTGATGAAGTAATACACGATCACCTTGCGCTTGGGTTCCTTCTGCGCCTTCACCTTCGCCGCCGAGCCGGTCGTCGTCGCCGTTGTCGCGGGGGCGTCAGCCGCCAAAACCAGTCCGGTCACCAGCCCCAGAACAGCCAGCGCCGGAAATATCCTCATCCTGTTCATTTGCCACCTCCACAGCACGTTTTTCCTATCAGGGCTTTCCCTTTAGCTGCAACTTTAGTAATCCGGGCTTCGGTCACCGGGGACTCCCCCTTGGCCATCCCCAGGTCACCGAGCTGGATATGCGCGAAGCGCTTGAATCCGGCCGCCTCCAGCGTCCTCTTCCCACACCCCAGCTTGCATCCGTCGATGACCAAGACCGCGGGAGAAGCCTTCGTGGTGGCGACGATGCCGCTGACCTTCCCACCTATCCCGGCGAGGCAGTACATCTTCGCCGCACCGGCCTTGGACAGCTTCCGGGCCGCAGGGCCAGCGAAGCTGGCCAAGCGTTGCCCTTGGCAACGCCCGCGATCCGCGATCTCCCCCACGTCCGAGGAGCCCGAGCAGGCGAAGATCAGTTTCGGCACGCCGCCGCAGGCGCAGGACGAGCACGAGACCCGTGGCGGCTTGCTCATGACAGCATCCTCCTGATTTCCCCGGCGGACGGGACCCGGCCGACCACCTTCACCTCACCGTCCACGACCAGCGCCGGGGTCGCCATCACCCCGAACCCGAGGATGTCCTTAATGTCAGTCACCTTAACGACCTCGTACTCAATCCCCAACCCCTTGGCCGCCTCTCCGGCGATCTCGGCCAGTTTTTTACACTTGGGACACCCGGTGCCCAGTATCTGGATCTTTTTCATCGCAGTCCTCCTTTAGCCCGATTCGGCCGGTCTTGCGGGCCTCACTCAGGGCTAACCCTGAGCAAGGTGCGAAGCACCGCGTCGAAGGGTTAGAATAATGCCCCGAAAACCATTCCGGCGACCGTCGAAAGGACGACCACAAGGCCCACATACGCAACCGTCTTTTTCGTGCCCATGATGGACCGCAAGACAAGCATGCTCGGAAGCGAGAGCGCCGGGCCCGCGAGCAGGAGCGCCAGCGCCGGACCCTTCCCCATCCCGCTTCCGATCAGCCCCTGCAATATCGGAACCTCGGTCAAGGTGGCGAAATACATGAACGCCGCGACCACGGCCGAGAACAGGTTGGCCCAGATCGAATTGCCGCCCACCAGCCCGGTTATCCACGCCGCCGGGATCACGCCTTCGGTTTTTCCCGGAAACCCGAGCAGGAAGCCGGAGACGAGGACGCCGGCCAGGAGCAGGGGCAGGATCTGTTTCGCCAGGTCCCACGACGCGGAAAGCCAGCCGCGCGCCTCCTCCGGTCCGTGGTACAGGACGACCGCCAGTCCGAGCGCCCCGGCCGCGAATGCCGCCGCCGGATCTCCCGGCAGGAAAATCGCCAGCAGGACGGGGGGAATCGCGGCCAGCAGGAGCCTTATCCAGCCCGCGCCGAACCAGGCGCCCAGCATCACAACTAGGGATACGGCGGCCGCCGCGGTCAGGACCCACTTCACCGACCTGATGGTCCCCCAGATCCCGCCCTCCGCACCAGACCAGTTGGCGAACACAAGGATCGCGACGAGGGAGGCGAAAAACAGCGAGTCCTGTCCCAGCGACCTTTTGGCCTTCGGTTCCGGGAGTGAACGTATGGCCGCCGCCTTCTCCGACTCCTCCCGCCGGAACAAGACGTGCATCGCCAGGCCGATCAGGACGCTGAACCCGATGGCGCCGACCGCCCGAGCCATACCGAGTTCGAAGCCCAGGATCCGGGCGGTCAGGACGATCGCCAGCACGTTGATCGCCGGACCGGAATAGAGAAAGGCGATCGCAGGGCCCAGTCCGGCGCCCATCCGGTGGATCCCGGCGAACATCGGCAGGACGGTGCACGAGCAAACGGCCAGGATCGTGCCCGAAATCGACGCCACCCCGTAGGCCAGCGGCTTGGGGGCGGTGGGGCCCAAGTATTTCATGACCGAGGCCTGGCTTATGAAAACCGAGATCGCCCCCGCGATGAAGAAGGCCGGGACCAGGCAGAGAATCACATGCTCGTGGGCGTACCATTTGACCAGCGCCAGCCCCCCGAGAACCGCGCCGTCGAACCTGAAATTCCCCACCGGCAGCAGCCAGGCGGCGGCAAAAACCGCTCCGATGACGGCGAGCGGCTTCCACTCCTTCCGGATGTCCACCCTACTTCCTCACCGGACCAGGCTCAGCTCTTCCTCGGCGATGGCCTTGACCGTGGTCTCGACGCATCCCAGGATCCGCGCCACGTGGGGCGACCGGATCCGGTAATGGACCTCCAGCCCCCGCTTCTCGTCCGCCAGCAGGCCGGCGTTCTTCAGCATCGCCAGGTGCCTCGACGCCGTGGAAACATCCACCCCCGCCGCCGCGGCCAGCCGGCACACGCACACCGGCCGCTTCACCAGCTCCCCCAGGAAAAACAGCCTCGTCGGGTGCGCGAGCGCCTTCAACACCCTAGCCTGAGGCCGGTATCTCCCCGATGTTCTCGTATCCATGGTTTCCTCCCTTTATTGTCTATTTGTCAGTATAAGCAAATAGTTAATAGAGAACAACTCCAATCAGGAAGTCCGATCAACTTTTCGGCGAGAGTCCTTTTCCCCCACGGTCAGTCGTAGTCCAGCACCGGCACCCGGTCTTTGTCGGTGGCCGGGGAGGAGTGAACATGCGCGCCCGGTTCGTCGCGGGATCGTTCCTAACCGTGCGCACCGGTCCCGGGATTATACCCCCGGTTTAGATCCGGGACAGCCTGGTGCGAAGGCCGCGCCGGTTACGGTATAGGAAGGCGAGGGCGACAGTCAGCGCGACGATGGTCACGGCCGCCCCGATGGCCACGACCGTCTTGTAGACCGGGTCCGGCCGGACTGCCAGCGCAGCCGGGAACACGGTCCCCTCCGGCAGGAAGGTGACGGGCAGGTTCGGCACCGCCCACCTCCACGAGTGGACCGCCAGCCCGGCGGCGATCAGGACCACGCCGACCGCGGTCACCATCATTTTTATGCGCGGTTTTCGACCCGTTCCCAGCCAATGGTCGAGCCGCGCGCACCCCACGGTTATCAACGCCACCAGCGGCAGGATCAGTAACCGAGAGGTTGCCCGTTCGGAGGCCAAGAGCGGGAGCCGGTAAAGGAACTCGTAGGCGGAACCCAGCGACAGGACCGCCAGCACGAGAATCGGGAGGTCCAATTCCGGGAACCTGAGCCGGTTCATGGCGCGCCCGCCGCCGAGCCGGAGCCAGACCCCGAAATAAAGGACGAAAGCCGTCCCCGCCCACCCGAGGTACATGTCGTATTCCCACCAGCCCAATCGGAACGCCTCACCGACGATCCCGGCTGGGAAATACGGCCGGCCGGGGTCCCGCACCGCGACCAGCGCGGCAAGGAGTTCCGTTCCGGACCGGTAACCACCCCAAAACAGACGGTCCGTCCCGGCGAACTCGAGGGCCGCGGGCAGGATCCTGACCGCCGCGAGCAGGATCCAGCATCCCGCCGCTATTGCCGCGAACCTTACCGCCCGTCGGGAACGGACCGACGCCAGCGCAAGGAACGCGATACACCAGAGCGCCAAATGGAAGAACCCCTGCATGGTGACCGCGAAGAGGATGACCGCGACGGCGACGGCGACCGGGAGGTCGGGCCCGCGCCGGATCCAGCCCAGCGCGAGGAGCATGAACCACGGAAGCAGGAAGTACCCGGTCCACGGATGCCCCACGGCCAAATGGGCGGTCACGAACCCGTTGAAGTTGAATAGGAGGAAAAAGACGGCGAAAGTTGTCCCCGACCAGCCCGCCGCCCGCTTCAACATAAAGCTTCCGGCGAATCCGATCGTGTAGAGAATGAGACAGTCCAAGACGACGAACGAGTGGGTGGACAGGAACGGGAGCAGGAGCGCGTGCGGGACGAGCGGCGGGCCGGGATTGGCCAGGAACCGGGTGCTACCGTTGATCGCGACGGTGACGTGGTACGGGACCGTGTGCCCAGCGACCGCCTCCCGGAGGACCCCGTAGAAGTAGGCCGAGCCCGGCCAGTCGTACCCCCGGCCGGCCGGGTCGGCCCGGCCCAAGAAGAGCAGCCAGTGCAGAACCCCCAGCAGGTACAGCCCTGCGGGATACCAGGGGTACGCCGGGATCCCCGCCTTGCGCATCACGGACCAGCGCACGGCGTAATCCTGTCCCGCTTGGGATCTACCCTAGCTCGGCCTCGACCCGGTTGGAATCCTTGAGCTTCCCGACCGGAATCAGGTTCCCGGAGAGTGATTCGCCGTTGAGTTTCAGCGACTTGACCCCCTTGCACACGCCGCCGGGATTCTTGACCTCGATCTCGACCGTCTTCCCCCGAAACCGGCGGGTCGCCTTGAACCCCTTCCAGGCCTTCGGGATACACGGATCGATCCTGAGGCCGTCCACCTCGGGCCGGATGCCCAGGACGTACTGGGTGGCGCTGTAGTAGGCCCACGCCACCGCGCCGGACAGCCACGAGGTCCGGGCGTTGCCCGCGCGCGGCGAGGCCGTGGAATACGTCGTCTGCCCCTGGACGTACGGCTCGATCTGCCGGATCTCGGCCCGGTCGTTGTACGCGGCTGGCATGAAGGCCCGGTAGTATTCCCACGCCCGGTCGCCGTTGCCCAGCATGCACTCGGCCATGACCCCCCAGCCCTGGGTGTGGTTAAAGATCCCGGCGTTCTCCTTGATCCCGTTGTTGAACAGGACCGCCCGCATGACGTCGATCTTGGTCTTGACGAACGGAGGGGCAGAGAGCATGAGCCCGAACTCGGTGGCGAGCTTCTTCTTGACGGTCTCCATGCACTTTTTCGCCTGTTCGGGCGTCGCCGCGCCGGAAAGGACCGACCAGACCTGGGTGTTGAAATAGACCTGTCCTTCCTCGTAATTCTTCGTGCCGTAAACGGTGCCGTCCTCGCCGATGGCCCAGATGAACCATTCGCCGTCCCAGCAGTGCTTCTGGATGGCGGCGTCGATCTCGGCGCACCGATCCTTCGCCCACTTTGCCTCCGCCGGCTTGCCCTTCGCCTCCGCGAGACCGGCATACACGTTGAGCCCCAGGTGCACCTGGAAGGCGACGAACAGGCTCTCGCCGTTGTACCCGAGCCTAAGGCAGTCGTTCCAGTCGGCCTCCAGCCCGCACGGCAGTCCGTGCTTCCCGCGCCGCTCGAAGTTGAACTCCAACGCGCGCTTCAAGTGGCCGAACACGGTCGCCTCGCCCTGGTCGGCGTAAGGCAGGACCTTGTCGTAGAACGCGGTGTCGCCGGTTTCGGCCACGTATGCCGGAACGGCGTTGAAGAACCAGAGGCAGTCGTCGGAGCGGTAGTGGTCCTCCCCCGGGGCCTTCTCCTTCCCGGGGTGGTGGTCGAACGGCTTGATTACGGATATGGCGCCGCCGGTGGAAACCTGTCCGGTGAGCATGAGCTCCAGCCGCGCCCGGGAATCCTCGGGAATGGCGGCGGTCACCCCGAGCACGTCCTGGACCGAGTCGCGGTACCCGAGCCCGTCCCGCTCGCCGTTGTATACCAGGCTCGCGGCCCGGGACCAGGCGAATGTGATCAGGCTGTTATAGAGCGCCCAGACGTTGATCATGCTGTTGAATTCCTTGTCCGGGGTCTCGATCGTCATACTGCCCAGTTTGGCGTGCCAGCTCTCCTTGAGCTTCACGAATTCCGAATCGGCCCGTTTCAGCGACCCGTATTCCGCGACAACCTTCTTTCCCACGATCTCGGCGGTCCCGATACCGAGCATCACCAGGATCTCCTTGCTCTCACCGGGCTTGAGTTCGATGTCGGCCTGGAGCGACCCGCAGGCGTTGTCGCCGTATGCGTTGCTATTGGAGCACTTGCCCTTCTCGACCGCTATCGGCTTGTCATAGGACCGGTAGGGACCAAGGAAAGCCTCGCGGCTGGTGTCATACGCCGCGAGCGGCGCGCCAATGAGCGCCATCCAGCACCGCTTGCTCCAATCGTGGTCCACGTTCCCGCCCGGGTCCACGGGCATGTGGTCGTTGCACGAGATCCTCAATAATCCGTCCTTCAAGCCCCCCTGGACGATGAAGAGCGTGTATTGCAAATTTACCAGGTCCTGGTTGGTGTTCCACGAGTTGGTGAATTCACAGTAGGTGAACGCCGAGAGCTTGCGCGGTTTGCCCGTATTATTGGTGACCTTTAACCGCCAGTACTCGAATTTCTGGCCGAGCGGGACGAAGTACCTCGCCTCGGCCGCGATCCCGGAATACTCCGATGATATCGAGGTGTAAGCGGTGCCGTGCCGGCACTCGGACTTGAACTTGTCCAGCGGCTTGCCCACCGGCTGCCAGGAGACCGACCAGAAGTCCCCGGACTCGTTGTCGCGCAGGTAGAAATACCGGCCCGGCTGGTCCATGGGAATCGAGTTGAACTGCAACCGCAGGAATCGTCCCTGCGCGCCGGACTTGTAGAACCCGTAACCGCCGGCGTTGTTGGTGATGACCGCGCCGTAATCCGTGGTGCCGAGGTAGTTGCTCCACGAGGCGGGCGTATCGGGCCTGGTTATGACGTATTCCTTTTGGGCGTCGTCGAAATGTCCGTAGCGCATGTTGTTTCCTTCCTTTTTAAGTTGAGTAGACCGGCATCAGTCCAAACCGCATCACGGGCCGATTATAGCCCTCCGCGGGTTGACCTTGAACCCTGAAGCCCGGCCCGGCGTCCCGAAAAAGTGTCAGGAACCTTTTCCTGTCCTGGTCATCCGCCATGAAAGAGAATCTTATAATATTATGTATGACCCCATTCAGCTTTCCGGACCGGGAGTCAGGCCGAGGAAAGCGAGCCGGTCGGCCAATCCGAGCGCCCGCGACCGGAATTCCGCGTAATCCCCGCCGGCCGGCGACCACAGCCGTTCGGCCACCGCCGCGAGCCGGGGGAACATCTGCCATCCCATCCGCTCCGGTGGACACCACTCCCCCCACAGGCAGGCCTCGCCGCCGAGCAGGAGCTCGGGCCGGTCGAGCTTCGCGGGTTTCAGGTCCCTCAGCTTGCCTTCGACCGTAGGCTCGAAGGAGTGGACCCGTTCCAGGGTTAATGAATGCGGCGATTCGTTGATGTAGACGTGGCTGTACGGTGAGTGGATGACCTCCCGGCCCGCGGCGGCCGCCTTGCTGACCGCGCACTCGTTCGCCCGCCAGACCTGTACGATCACGGACGGCGGGGGACCGCCCTCCAGGATCTCGTCCCAGCAGATCGCCCGTTTCCCCCGGCCGGCCAGGTATTTGATGGCCCGGTGGACGAACCAGGACTGGAGCTCGTGCTCGTCCTTGAGCCCCTCCTTCCGAATCCGCTCCTGGCACTTGGGGCACGCCTTCCACCGGTCCTTGGGCACCTCGTCCGCGCCAAGGTGGACATAACCGGCCGGGAATATTTCGCACACCTCGGAGAGGACCGCCTCCAGCAACTCGAACACCTTGTCGTTCCCGGCGCAGAAAACCTCCTTGTAGATCCCCCACGCGCATCCCACCTCGTACGGCCCGCCGGTGCATCCGAGCTCGGGGTACGCGGCCAGCGCCGCGTTCGAATGTCCCGGGATCTCGATCTCGGGTACCACTTCAATCCCGCGCGCGGAAGCGTATTCCACTATCCCCCGGGCGTCGGACGCGGTGTAAAATCCGCCGTACCGGTTGGGTCCCCGCCACGCCCCGACCTCGGTCAGCCGTGGATACCCCTTGATCTCCAGCCGCCACCCCTGGTCTTCGGTCAGGTGCCAGTGCAGACGGTTGAACTTGAGGAGCGAGATCGCATCGATCACACGCTTGATCGTCTCCACGGGCAGGAAGTGCCGGCCGGAGTCGATCATGAACCCCCGCCAGCCGAACCGGGGAGCGTCCTCAATCTCGACCCCCGGCGCCTCCCACTTCAACCCCACCTGGGGACCGGGGAACTCGATCCACACCGGGAGGAGCGACCGCAGGGTGGCGATGCCGTGGAAGAACCCGGCGGCGTCCCGGGCACGGATCACGGCCCCGGACTCCCCCGTGGACAACCGGTAACCGCCGGCCGGCTCCGGCGCGCCCTCGCCCGTCAGGATCACCGCCGCCTTCCCGCCTTCCCGAACCGGGACCACCCATCCGGTCGAGGTCCGGAGCCTTCCCGCCAGGAGATCCGCGGCCCCCCGCGCCGCCGGGACCGCCACGGCGATGGCGGCGTCGGACTTGAGGGAAAGCGGCGCGCCCTTTTCCGAAATATGGACCGGGCACGGGACCAGGTTCACCGGCATGGGCGCATTATACCGGTCATGTCACCCCTCCCGGCGCCGGATCCGGACCGCGATGTCAATTGAATAAAGAGGCGCCGTCAGGGCCAGGTCCCCGTCGTGGTGTGCAACCGTTGCCCCGCCCCGGGCCGCACCCGAAGCCGGATCAAGCCACTCCACGCCATAGGTCCCTGCCGGGACGCCTTTCATTACGACCCGGTCGGACCGGTACTCGCCCGGCGCGACCACAAAATGCGCCCCCCACTTGTCGTCCCACCCGCCGTGGAACATGTAGAGGGCGTATTGCTTGCCCTTCTCGGCAATCGCGCTCGCGACTACGTCGGCCGGGAGCCCAGAATACCCGGTGAACCGGGTCATGCGCGCGAAATCAAAGCTTTCCATGAACGTTTTGAGGACCTTCTTCTGGGGAACGATGACCTTCTGGGTGTCGGCGCTCCCGGACTCGTTCCCGCGGAAGTATTCCCCGTTCAGGTTGATGAACCCGGCGCCCCCGCCGACCAGGAACCACCAGCCCTCGACCCGGACATGGTCGGCGATGTACGGCTTGACCAGCCCGTGGCCGTAGTAGTCCGACTCCACGTCCACGATCGGCTTGTTCGCGGCGTAGTTTTTCTCCAGCGCGGCCAGGGCGGGTTTTACGTATTCCGCCGCCAGCCATTGGCACCATGGCTCCGCCGACACGTCCGGCGACAGGTTCTGGACCGTCTGGCCCAGCAGGTGCTTTTTCGGGAGTCCGGCCTCGGCCGCCAGGAACGCGTCTTTCAGCGCCGCCAGCCAGGGCCTGACTTGATCGTCCGGGGTGACGGTGATGTTCCCGTCGGGCTTGCCGACCAGCGACGGCTCGTCGCAAAGGTCGAAGATCACGTTGTCGTATTCGTTGAGCTCCGCGGTTATCTTCGCCACATACGCCGCCTGGTATTTCATGACGTCGGCGTTTTTGGGATCCGCAGTGGTGTAAAGGCCGCAGTCTTGAGACTCATAATTGCCGATGCCTTGGACATTGTTTCCGTGGTACATGGCCATGAGCGGCCAGCAGTCCGCATACATCCCGTTGAAGAAAGCCACCTCGACGATGATGCCGCACCTGCGGGCATGGTCCACAAACGACCTCAGCCGGACGAAGTATTCCGGGTTCCACCGGTCGAGGTCGTATTTCATGGAGGGCTTGCCGGGCTCCGCGAGCCCGGGGTTCGCTCCCAAGACACCCGTCCGGGCCCAGGGCAGGACCTGCCAGCCGGGCCGGGGGCCCAGCGGATTGCCCGCGACGAATTTGTTGTCCGGCTCGAACATCCCGCCCGGGTAGATCCGGGTCAGGTTCATCCCGTTGTCACCCAGGTAGTCCAGGAACTTCCCATAATCGAACTCGCCGTCGATCACCGCCCCGTAATGGTGGTCGGAAGTTATAAGGACGACCGGTTTCCCGGCGTATTCAAGGTAATGCGGGTTGGCGGCACATACCCTGACCGATCCAGCTCCGGCCGGGTCAGTCATGAGAAGCCAGGCGACCGTAAAAACAATCCCCAACGCTCTCGGGTCGCTGGAACGCCAGCCGGGAAATAATGCCTGGCGTTCATGCAATCTTTTGGGGATAACCGCATCCAGCTTGCGACGCCTTTCTAATTTCCCTTTTTCATGTATTCCGCTAGCTGATG
>Ga0315273_10008520_pt1 | contig 12948 bp, 12 predicted proteins | sample YL17G02_0_MG_FD_205753 | JGI IMG/M metagenome (GOLD analysis project Ga0315273, IMG submission 205753) | Sediment microbial communities from Yellowstone Lake, YNP, Wyoming, USA - YL17G02_0 | ecosystem: Environmental > Aquatic > Freshwater > Lake > Sediment | place: USA: Wyoming | collected...
ATTGGCTCCCGGGGAGGGATTCGAACCCCCGACAGGGTGGTTAACAGCCACCTGCTCTGCCAGCTGAGCTACCCGGGAATAGAATTGAATGTTTTTTATATCAAATTATTACAGCTTTTGTCAATCAGCAGGCAATTAACCAGGCATCCGTCATCTTGTTTTTTGTTTGGGTGGTTAATCCCGAATGCCTTCGGGACTCTGCCAGCTGAGCTACCCGGGAATAGTCTTTTTCTTATCAAATAGCGGTATGTTTGTCAATCGGCAGGTAATTCATTGACGTATTTTACCACAAGGTCGCCGACCTCTGTTGTACCATAGCCCATTTTACCTGCTGCAAGACTCTTGAGATGCTTGCCGGTCACCTCTATAACTGCCTTTTCTATAAGCTTACCTGCTTTATCTTCTCCAAGTTGCTCGAGCATCATGCCTCCTGCGCATATCGCGGCCAGAGGGTTTACTACATTCTGTCCTGTATACTTTGGTGCAGAACCGCCGATAGGTTCAAACATCGAGACCCCCTGGGGGTTGATGTTTCCACCGGCAGCAATGCCCATCCCGCCCTGTATCATAGCTCCCAAATCGGTAATGATATCCCCGAACATATTGTCAGTGACAATGACATCAAACCATTCCGGGTTCTTTACAAACCACATGGTTGTTGCATCAACATGAGCATAGTCTACTTTAATATCAGGGTACTCCTTTGCAACTTCATAGAATGTTCTTTCCCAGAGGTCAAATGCAAATGTGAGCACATTGGTCTTTCCGCAGAGGGTCAGTTTTTTGTTCTTGTTTCTCTTTTTGCAATATTCGAACGCAAAACGGACACAACGCTCAACACCTTTTCTCGTATTGATAGACTCCTGTATCGCTACCTCATCAGGAGTTCCTTTCTTCAGTACCCCTCCTGCACCTGCATACAACCCTTCTGTATTTTCCCTTACAACAACAAAGTCTATATCCTCCGGTCTCTTGTTTTTTAACGGACATTCAACTCCGGGATAGAGTTTGACCGGCCTTAAATTTATATACTGATCCAGCTCGAATCTTAACCTCAGGAGAATTCCTTTCTCGAGTATTCCGGGCTTTACATCAGGATGACCTATTGCACCGAGATAGATTGAGTCATACCTGCTCAGTTCACCGATCGCACCGTCAGGAAGGACCTCACCTGTCTTTAAATAATGCTGGCCTCCAAAATCATAATAAGTAAAATTGAACCTGATTCCGAATCTCGCTGATACAGCATCCAAAACCTTAATGCCTTCTCTGATAACCTCCGGCCCTGTTCCATCTCCGGGGATAACTGCAATATTGTATGATTTCATTGAATTATCTCCTGCATTTTTAACTTTTAACTTTGAACTTTTAACTTATTTTTCGTCCACTCAATCAGTCCCCCTGCGTCAATCAACTGCTGCATGAACGAAGGGATCGGATTAGCAGTATATTCTTCCTGTGTTGTTAAATTCTTAATAACACCTTTATCAGCATCTATCTCTATCTCATCGGCCTCTTTTATCTTCTCCGATGCTTCAGGAGATTCGAAAATAGGAAGCCCGATATTGAATGCATTCCTGTAAAAGATCCTTGCAAAACTCTTTGCGATAACCGCATGGATTCCGGATGCCTTTATTGCAATCGGCGCATGTTCTCTTGATGAACCACAGCCGAAGTTTTTGCCGGCAACTATAAAATCGCCTGCCTTGATCTTGCCTGAGAAATCTCTGTCTGCGTCCTCCATCACATGCTTTGCAAGTTCTTTCGGATCATGAGTATTCAGATACCTGGCAGGTATGATAGCATCAGTATCTATGTCATTACCGAATCTCCAGACTCTTCCCCTAATCAGCATTTCCCCTCCATTTTTTGAAAATTAAGATATTAGACAGATGATTATTATAGGCAATTTATTGATTGATAAACAAGTCGGGATACCATCGTTAGTGTAAAATAAAATATATGGGGAAATTACCCGAAATCTATCAAAGACTGTTTCATGCCTTCGGCCCTCAGCACTGGTGGCCCGGAGATAGTCCATTTGAGATCTCAGTCGGCGCGATCCTCACACAGAACACAAACTGGGGGAATGTGGAAAAGGCAATATACAACCTTAAAAAACAGAACGCCCTTGCAGTCAAAACGATTCATGATATGCCTGTTCAGAAACTTGCTGAACTGATAAAACCGGCAGGATACTTTAATGTTAAGGCTAAGAGGCTCAAGAATTTTATCCATTTCCTTATGATCAAATATCACGGAAGCATGAAAAGGATTGGAGACGGGGACATGCAGGTTATTAGAAAAAATCTTTTGGATGTAAACGGCATAGGGCCTGAAACTGCAGATTCAATCCTCCTGTATGCCCTTGGAAAACCTGTATTTGTCATTGATGCATATACAAAAAGGGTTCTGTCAAGACATGGAATTATGGGAGATGAAAAGTCTTATGATGAATTTCAGGAGCTTTTTCACTCCGCCCTGGAGAGGGATGTGAAGCGGTATAATCAATACCATGCGCTTTTCGTAAAAGTGGGGAAAGTGTACTGCAGAAGGCAGAGGCCTCTGTGCGACAACTGTCCGTTACAGGCTCTGCCCGGCGGGTTCAATTTTGAATAAAATGGATAAATTTAAGATTGTCACTTCTTTTACCCCAAAAGGGGATCAGCCGAAGGCTATAAAAGAGCTATCGAAAGGTATAGAAAAAGGACTGAAGCATCAGGTACTTCTGGGGGTTACCGGTTCCGGCAAAACTTTCACTATTGCAAATGTCATCGAAAATATAAACCGGCCAACCCTTGTGATCGCTCACAATAAGACCCTCGCAGCCCAGCTCTACGGAGAATTCAAAGAACTGTTCCCGGAGAATGCTGTGGAGTTCTTTGTGAGCTACTATGATTATTATCAGCCTGAGGCATATATTCCGACGACAGATACATACATTGATAAAGACGCATTAATAAATGACGATATAGACAGGATGAGGCACTCAGCAACTATGGCGGTGCTCGAAAGAAGAGACACCATTGTTGTTGCCTCTGTCTCATGTATTTATGGTATAGGCTCTCCGCAGGACTACATGGACATGCATCTGGTTATTGAGGAAGGTATGCGCACAGAGCGTGATGAGATCCTGAGGAAATTTATCGAAATGCAATATGCCCGTTCAGATAAAGAATTCAAAAGGGGGACTTTCAGGGTCAGAGGCGATATTGTAGAGATCCATCCATCTTTTTCGCCTGATAAAGGGATACGCATAGAATTCTTTGGAGATGATATTGATGCTCTCTACGAGTTTGATTCGTTAACAGGTGAAAGGATAAGGAGGCTTGATAAAATTGCCATTTTTCCAAACAGCCACTGGATAACTTCAAAAGAAAGGCTTGAGCCTGCCCTCAAGAGCATAGAAAAAGAAATGGCTGAAAGGATTGAATACTTCCTTCAGGAAGGGAAGCTTCTTGAAGCACAGAGGATTGAACAGAGGACGCGTTTTGATCTGGAAATGCTGAAAGAATTCGGCTACTGCCACGGTATAGAAAATTACTCGAGACATCTTAGCGGAAGGGCTGCCGGGGAAGCATCGTATTCTCTGATAGATTATTTCCCTGAAGACTTTCTTATCGTTATCGATGAGTCACATGCAACCGTACCACAGATAGGTGGGATGTTTGAGGGTGACCGCTCAAGAAAACAGACCCTCGTTAACTACGGATTCAGGCTGCCTTCTGCTTTAGACAACAGACCACTGAAATTTACTGAATTTGAGCATCGGGTTAATCAGGCGATTTATGTCTCTGCAACACCAAGACCGTATGAACTCGAAAAATCAAAGGGGCGTGTTGTTGAACAGATAATCAGGCCAACAGGTCTTATAGATCCGGCATTGATTATACGTCCCATCTCCGGACAGGTAGACGATCTTTTTAAAGAGATAAAAAAACGGGCTGAGAAAAGTGAAAGGGTACTTGTTACAACCCTCACAAAGAAGATGGCAGAAGACCTGACCGATCACTATATTAATCTCGATGTAAGGGCCCGGTATTTACATTCAGATATCGACACACTCGAAAGGGTTAAGATATTAAGGGACCTCAGACTCGGAAACTTTGACGTATTGGTCGGAGTCAATCTTTTGCGCGAAGGGCTCGACCTGCCGGAGGTCTCACTCGTTGCAATCCTTGATGCTGATAAAGAGGGTTTCCTCCGCTCGGAGCGTTCACTGATTCAGACATCCGGACGTGCTGCAAGAAATATTAACGGAAAAGTTATTCTCTATGCTGACACCATTACAGGATCAATGCAGCGGGCATTGCAGGAAACAGACCGCAGGAGAAAGATACAGGAAGATTACAACAAAAAAATGCATATTACACCGGAAACGGTCAAGTCCAACATCAAGGACATCCTTGCTTCCATTTATGAGGCTGATTACTGGACAGTGCCTGTTGCAGCAGAGGAAAAGGCAGACTATGGATATGATGAGGAGACAGTAAAGAGGCTTGATGCTGAGATGAAAGAGGCGGCAAAAAATCTTGAGTTTGAAAGAGCTGCAAAGATAAGGGATAAGATTAAAGAGATCAAAAACAGGATGATCGAAGTTGGGATATAGGAGATATTATAAAAGCAGATGAAAGTTCTCCTTATTAATCCGAATACATATAAATCTCCTCCTGTCCCGCCGATAGGGCTTGAATACATCGCTGCCTCACTTGAAGGGAAAGGACATACGGCTGAAATTACCGATCTTTGCTTTTCCGATGGATTCCACGAGGCAATAGACAGAGCTGTCATTTCTTTTAAGCCTGACATTGTTGGAATTACCATAAGAAATGTGGACACAGTCCTTTATCACACCAATGAATTTTTCCTTAATGAGATCAGAGATGTTGTAAACCAGATAAAAGCGAGGCACGGGCTTAGGGTAATCGCAGGCGGAACCGGTATTTCAGCTAATCCCGAAGGCATTCTTGAATACCTGAATGCTGATTGCGCCATAGTGGGGCCTGCGGAAGATACTATTCACGAAGTCTTAAAAGACTTTGAGGGTTTCGATCACAAACAAAAGGTCTATTATGGAAAATATACAGGCAACTCCTGCCCACGGAGACCTCTGAAGATAGACTATAAAAAATATTCTGATTCCGGAGGGTTAATCGGCTTTGAAACACACAAGGGATGCAGCTCTTCATGCGTTTACTGTCTTGAAGCAAACTCACGGGTATCATTCAAAAATATCCCGGACGTCCTTGAAGAGATAAAAAGTTTTGTAGACATCGGATACGATCGCTTTCATCTCTGTGATCCGGAATTCAATGAGAATCTTGAATATGCAGCCGATTTCTGTACTGCCCTCAAAAAAACAGGAATGGGCATTAAATGGGCTGTTTACATGAAGCCTGTTAATTTCAATAAAAATCTATTCCGGTTATTAAAAGAGTCCGGCGTCTACCTTATAACTCTTTCTATGGATTCCTGGAAGAAGTGTGACCTCTACTGGTCAGATTATGAAAAATTCGTCTTTGGCGCTAAGGCATATGGCATAAAAATAGCAGTAGATTTTCTCACGGGATTCCCCCATGAGAAAGATGATAGCATATTAGAGCATCTTGATCTCCTCAGAAGACCTCTCCCCGATACTGTAGGGGTAAACACATATATAAGATTATATAAATCACTTGCGATAACAACCATTATTCTCAATGACATAACATTGAGAGATAATCTTTTAGGTAATACTGATGACCGGACATTTGTAACACCTGTATTTTATAATCAAATTGATACTGATAAACTCAACAGGATGATACAGGGGGATCAACTCTTCAGGATAGAAGGACTGGAAAAAGGAGTTAATTACACCAGAGTATAGCCTCCAAATAATTTATTTCTTGACTTTGATATAAGAACTGCTAAGATGTATAGTATCTAGTATGGATACCCCGCAAGAAAATATCTCAGATTGCAGCCTCAGACGATCAAAACGCCTGCTTGGACAGATACTCACAGACGGTGATTTTATCCATTATGATGACCTCGATCATGTCCTGAAAGACCAGAAGAAGACAAACAGGATGTTAGGCGAAATGCTCGTTGAGACGGGATTGATCGACCCTCTGGATTTAAAAGCTGTTTTGTCAGTAAATGAATCTTTAACCTCCCTCGATGATGCACTTAATTTAGCAGCAGGGGTCCGTCGTCACCTTGGCGAACTTTTTATCCAGGCAAAGCATATTACCGCAGAGCAACTCGACCTTGCCTTGCAAGTGCAGAAAAGAACAGGGCAAAAGTTGGGTGAGGTGATGGTTGATCTCGGATTTGTCACGGATGGTGAACTTGATGCAGTATTGAAGTTCCAGCAAAACCAGGTTATTGAAAAACCTGCTCCTGGAAGCCTGAGACTTGGTGAGATACTTGTTGCTGCTAATTTTATTTCCCTGACACAACTTAAACACGCCCTTTCCCGGCAGAAGGTTTCAGAAAAGAAGATCGGTGAGATACTTGTTGAAGAAGGATATATTTCACATCACCAGCTTTTACACGGTGTAAACCTACAGAGCAGACTTCTTACTGCAGCTCTGGTTGCAATCCTGTCACTTGCACCGGCTTCAAAGATTCACTCTGCAGAGCCCATTCCACAGGATATCTCTGGCGGGAGCGCCGGCACAAAAATTACTGAATCATTGCAGACTCATACTTCGATGAAAATAGTCTATCAAAACCCGGAACTGGTTCTTAATCATGCTGATATTCTTCGTGGATATGTGGACATACCTCTTGGCGCTAATATAGAGATCCAGAACAACAATCTATCTGGTTATCTGGTTGTATTCGCCGGCTTAAGAGGTCCTGTAAAGGAGGTAATTATTCAGGGGCTTGGGAAGGAGGCTCTGATCAATTCTGACGGCGGGTGGATTGCGCAGCCTTATAATGGAAGGGACCCACTTACGGTCGAGCTGAGTTACAGATTTATTTTGTCAGAGAATGCTCAACCGGGAACGTACATCTGGCCGCTGAAAATCTCTGTCAGCCCGATTATTCCGGTCTAACTTCCAAATCGTTTATATAAATTTCAGGCCAACCTTGTACATGCTGTTATCGCTTCTGTCTACCCATCTCACAACCCCGATTTTTGCTGTAATACCATTCACCTTTATCTCACTGTCGAATATCATTACATGCCCTGTCTCGAGCAAAAAACGGGTTAATAATCCAATCCCTCCCCTGCTTATATCAACAGCAACAGCTGAATCAGTTATTTTTTTAAATTCCATTAATTTTGAGGTGACAACAGAATATTGAACAGGGATAGCTATAGGTTCTCTTGTATTTCCACGCAGCTCAGTCTTCATAAACATATGGATTCCGGTGCTCCTTTTCTATTTTGAGATCAAAAGAATAGCAGGGTCTGATTTCAGGCATAGATAAGCCCCGGATTATGATAGATTAAAGGCTTATCTATCTGTTTGCCTGCTTCCAAATTAGTTATCTTCCCACGATAATAGAAGGTCTTTGGCTTTCAATAACGATCTCAGCGACTATTTCTTTGCCTGTATTTGAAAACTTGGTTACCTTCTTGAGGTTATGATCCTGACCGCAGAGTTTCTGTGTAATATCCTCTGGTTTAACTTTCAAAAAATCCGCTTCTGTCGCCTCCCACGTTGATGGCCCTATTATTACAGGCTCTCCCTTTGAATATCCTACAAACATTACTGTTACGGTACCTTTCTCGCTGTCCAACTGGGCTGACAAAGTCCCTACCATGGTTTTTTCGGGTGTTTCAGCATACGCAATTACCGCTGACTGCATCATCGCCGGAATCAACAGTATGACTGTCAGGAAAATCTTGAATCCTATTTTTTTAAGCATCTCCTTCACCTCCTTATACCCGGTATTTTTAATCACATCTTACATTTAATTAATCAATTGCTTAATTATAATAGTAATCTACTGCCTTAATGTCAATAAATAGTTAGCATATGATATTTTTATTTTGCTAACTTATTACTGCAGATAATAATTTATGTGTTTTGGGAGATGGCATGGAAAGAAGGGAAAAGAGAAGTGATTATACTTTCAATATTTTTTTGTTTTTTACGGCGATCATTCCCATCATGACGATAACCCCTGATGAGTCTATCAGCCAATCATAAAATGATCCCGTTCTTGACTGGATAAATGTCTGGGCATATTCATCAAGCAATCCATAACCGATCGCTATAAGTCCTGCATAGACTGCCCATTGAGGACGCCAGATGCTGTTTTTTCCGCGGAATGCCCTTAATAATAGAAAGGCAAGTAAAGCATAGCTGAAAAAATGTGCGAACTTGCGAATTACAGCGTGCAATGTATCAATCGTTGCCTGACCGGCATATGGTAATAACCACTTCAATACCGGAACAATTATTTGAGATGTGTTCTGACTGCTCAGAGATTCGTTTGTCGGAAAAATAAAAGCCATCCATACAAGCGGAGGCAACCAGTAGACGAAAAATGTTTTCAGATTTATATTTTGCTCTGCCGTGTTTGCCACTTTCCTCTGAAGGTTATCCAGAAAGAGAGGATTATAAGTTTAAGGTCAAGGAGAAAAGACTGATTCTTAATATATTCAAGGTCGTACTGGAATTTCTCTGTGCGGAGCGCATCAGTCGGTAGATAGATCTGCGCAATACCGGTAAGACCAGGACGTACAGCAAGTCTTTCCTTATATCCTGGGATGTCTTCTATGTTAGTTTTTTCCGGATTTTCGTAAACTTCCTTTTCTTTCGGTCTCAATGACCTCGGTCCGACAAAGCTCATATCACCTTTGAAAATGTTTATAAGCTGTGGGAGTTCATCCATAGCCGTATTCCTTAATATCCTTCCAATCTTTGTTATTCTTGGATCATTTTCTGTTGCCTGAACAGGGCCTGTATCTCTCTCTGCATCCTTTATCATCGAACGGAACTTTATCACCCGGAAGATCTTGCTGCCCTTTCCTACCCTCTCCTGAAAATAGAAAATCGGCAGACCGTCCTCAAGCAGAATCGCCAGCGAAAAGAGGAACCATAACGGAGAGGAACCGATAAGACCTATAAAAGATAAGCAGATGTCAAAAAGACGCTTCAGCATGTTTATTTAAAGTGGATAGAGTAATGAAATAATCCCCCGCAATTACCTTTTTCTTCTCACAGTCAACGCCTTTTTTCACAACCACGCTTCAGCCGGATCGAGAAAAAATTTCTCCAGCGGAATACCTGAGCTGCCTACGACCATCATGTGCGCATTCGGATATCTTGAACGAAATCTCTCAAGTCCCGAACCCTTGACTCCTCGTCCGCTTTTTACCTCTACCGCCCATATCTCTGCTCCCCTCGTGATTACAAAGTCGACCTCTCTGTCCCCGTCACGCCAGTATGTTAAATCATAATCGCTGCCTGGGAGGGTGTTGCAGAAATGGGCGCCTGCAGCGTTCTCGACAAGACGCCCCCACCATGCTTCATCTCCGACAGATTCTTTAAACGTTTTTGTGGAAAGGGCATTCAGCAGCGCATTGTTCCATAAAATCAGTTTTGGACTGCTGCCCCTCTTCCTGATCTGTCCTCTTGAGAACAATTCCAGCCCGCTGACAAGGAAAGCTGTTTCGAGCAGTCTAAGATAGTGTGCAAGAGTGGTTGTATTACCGGCGTCCTGCAATTGTCCCAGCATCTTGTTATATGAGAAAATCTGAGCAGGAAACGTTGCTGCCAGCGCAAAAAGGTGTCGCAAAAGAGCAGGCTTGGCGATCTTTTGCATCTGAAGAACATCCCGCGCCAGGACGGCTTCAATTAAAGAATCCGTCACATAACGCTTCCATTGGGATTCATCATCTGCAAACGCCGCCGCACCGGGATAGCCTCCGAAATAGAGCCATCTTTTCAGGTCCCATCCAAACGCCTCCGCACACTCATAATAAGGCCAATGAGAACACCGGTTCAAAAAAACCCTTCCAGCAAGGCTTTCTGTCAATCCCTCAGTCAGAAGGAGGGCTGAGGATCCAAGCACCATCAGGCGGATATCCTGTCCCGTATGTATTGCATTGTCCCATAAGCGCTTGAGAGATTCACTCCACCCCCTCACTTTTTGGATCTCATCCAGAACAAGGATGACAGGCTTTTTACTCTTCTTTAGCTCCACCTCCGCAAGCCGCCATTGTGTTTCAATCCACTCAGGCCCAGGGGGCAGCGGGGCATCCGCTGATGCATATACAGATGGATAGGGTAGCTTTCCGAGCACCTGGTAGGCAATAGTTGTCTTTCCGACCTGTCGGGGGCCGATGATCACCTGAAAGACAGAGGACCGCTTCCCAAGCGCCTTCAGAAGCACTTTAACAAGGGATCTTTCAAACTTCATATCAGATTATATCACAATTACTCAGTTATTGAGTAGTTTTACTCAGTCATTGAGTATTAATATTAGCCTTACAGCATAAGCTCTTTAGCTTTTCAGATGTCCAGCTTGCCGGCTTGCTTCCCATTTCCACCCAGCTCACCTATTTTTTACACCTCCGGGATGGACAAGAGAAAATCAAACGGCCTTTTTAAAATTGGTTCTCTCATGGTTTGGAATATGAATATACTATGAACTTACTTCGCAACCCGGAAAATGCTTATGAAAAGTGAAGGTGTTGCGAGAAAAATTATTTTTCGATACCTTAATGTACCTCGAACTGATAGGTTATTGAATATTTTTATTCATAACCGATAAGAGATTCTTTTAATGAAATTATCGAGTTAAATAATTTCTTGAGCAATGTCTGCACTTTTCGGGTTAACCAGAGCTCTTGAACACTCAAGAAGCTTTTTTCCCTCCGCTATTGAAGCATATTTCCTTTGTTCGTCCACTCCTTCACACGCCACCTGATGAATCTCAAATAATTAAAAGGCAGCGCCCAATTCCTCTTGTCTTCATAGAAATCTTTGACTGCCTGGGGGAAAGGCAGTAATGTCTTCATAAAAGAAAATATTATTGTTGACAGATTATCAAGTGCAAAACGGGCAATAAGCTTGTCTTTATAATTCTGAAAAGAATACTGACTGTCAAAATCCAATTTAAAAAAAGCCATCAGTGCTTTCGGTTCCCTGTATCTCATCTCCTGCATTTCATTTTGCAGATCACGGATTGATGATATCTTTTCAACAGCTTCCTTCCATACCATTTCTACCTGTTTCATAGTAATTCTGGTAGTTTTTATAAGTCCGATTTGCCTGATTTTCAAAGCAAACACATGCCAATCAATAATATTCTTATATTTATGCAAAGACCAGACTATATCTGTCAGTATCTTCAATTCCCTGAATGAGTGCATATGGTGGTGAATCAATAACATAATAATGAGCATCTCTGGTGTTAATCTCAACTGCCCTGAATCAGTTACAGTGACTTCATCCCAGATATCTTCAGAGGAAAGCTTGAAAAAAGACGGAATCCCGAAATTCCAGTGGAGTTCAATAATGTCACTCGTTCCCGGATAATGGTATATCGCATGATGCAGCCGGTGAAGCCAGAATGTTAGGGGTATTCTGTCATTTCGATCATACCGGTTCTCTTTAAGAATCGAATCAGCAGACAGTACATCTGATTTCCGTATCAGGATATCAATATCAGTTGAGGTTCTGCAGTTCAGATCGTTATATAGTTCATTTGCAAGGCTGTTGCCCCTTATTATAATCGACTGAATTCCCTTAGCCCTCAAAAGGGAAGCGACCTCTTTCTCAACAGCCTCCTGCTTAGCAGATAGTGTCACCCCTTTCAGATATAAGCCTTTCGATTCCTTTAAAAAATTATTTACTAAGTCATTCGGGAAAATAAACATCTGATATTTTTGCAGTCGGCTATAAATGAGTTGAAAAAGATTGTGCCTCATGCCCTGTTCTCTGATCTCAATAAGATCATTTTTTGTAATCTTAACAGGGTCTGTAAAAGGGAGAGGGGAAATCAATTGCAGAAAAATAGAATTCATCTTTTAATGCTTAATGCTTTACCATTCAGCCCATATTATTCATGATATTGCTAACAAGGGCTGAGGATAGAGAATTTGAGCGGATTCTTTTGCTGATAGTCAAATACAGCATGTGAAAATAAAGAGGCAAAAGCCTCGCAGGGAGGAACGACCGAGAATGAGCTAAAATACTCTATCCTCAGTTTAATCAGAAATATTTATGAATAATGTGGGGCAGTATTTACTGCTTTTCTACTTGATAGCTTGCAGCTATGAACCATGAGCTATGAACCATGAGCTATGAGCTTTTTTACTAACTGCAATAAAATTCTGAAAATAAACCCGGGGACAAGGGACATACGGTATATCGTCTTCCTTGGTTCCTGCGGCAGGCGGTATAACCACTCAAGCGCAGTTTTCTGCATCCATTTTGGAGCTGGTTTAACTTTTCCTGTAATAAAACTGAATGCAGCGCCGACACCTAACTGAACAGCCTTTATTCTCCCCCTATGCTCTGACATCCACCTTTCCTGCTTGGGCGCACCAAGTGAAATGAACAAAATATCCGGGCCTGCAGCATTAATTTTTTCCACAAATGCTTCATCCTCATCTTTCGTTAATTCACGGAACGGTGGAGATATTGAGCCGGCAATATTAATTCCCGGGAATAACCCCAGCAGTTTTTCTTTTAATGCGGATAGAGTTTCTTCGGAATTACCATAGAAAAATATCTTAAGATTCTTTTTCGATGCGTGGGAACAAAGCTTCAGCATAAAATCTGCTCCCCGGACCCTGCCTTTAAATGTATTCCCGAGAAATTTCAATGCCAACGCAACTCCCATACCGTCAGGAAAATTCGCTGTTGCATTATTCAGTATGGATTTCAATTCAGGATTCCTATGCGATTCCATCACAACATGGATGTTCGAAAAGCAGAAATAATCACCATTTTTCTCAGGAATACATCTGATCACTTCCTGAAGCGCTTCTTC
>Ga0315273_10008521_pt1 | contig 12948 bp, 18 predicted proteins | sample YL17G02_0_MG_FD_205753 | JGI IMG/M metagenome (GOLD analysis project Ga0315273, IMG submission 205753) | Sediment microbial communities from Yellowstone Lake, YNP, Wyoming, USA - YL17G02_0 | ecosystem: Environmental > Aquatic > Freshwater > Lake > Sediment | place: USA: Wyoming | collected...
TGGGCCATGGAGGTGCAGGTTGGAGATCGCGTAGTGTTTGCGGCCGCGCTGCTCGACACCAAGCAGGGTAAGTCGGTGGCTCATGTTCTCGCCGACGATGAAGCCCTGATCCGCGAGACCGATGTCCTACTTGTGATCCCACAGGGCGAGAACATAGAGATCGAGCTATGACCAAACCGTTCATGACACCGGCAGACCAACAGGAGCTCGGAACCGTCGAGGATGAAGCTAAGCTGCATGCGTTGCTCGCCCACCTTCCCGATAAGCTGAACTACGATATCAGCAACTGGCCAGATCCATACGAGTGCCCGACCGATCAGTACGAGCGATGGCTGCTGCTGATCAACGAAGACCTGTATTTCCTGAATACCTTTTTCAAGGAACACCCCAACCTGACTGCGGAAGAAGACCAGTTTGGGGAACACCAACTGGTCGAATCTCGACGTAGCAGACTACTGCACGTACGAGACAGGCTGTGGATGCTTCGCAAGTTGCGAGATGAAGCCCTGGCCAAGAAGGCGCTGTGAGAACCATCGTCCTGACAGACCCTGGGGTGCTCGAGCTCAACTACATGTGGCTGCCCACATGGATTGGAATGAACTCGAGGCTCAAACAAAAGATCGAGAAGGAGATTGCGCCACTGGTTGAAGGACGAGCTCTCACCGACGCAGACCTGGATGATGTCAACACCGCCGTCATCGCGCTGCTCGTTCGAGAGTGCCCACTACCTGGTGTCGCCGACTACCTCGATGGCCTCAAATTCATCCAAGCGTGATCAAGGGCGTCTTCACCTTCGACTTGTCCCCGCGCTCAAGCGACAGCTCGAGCAGTACGCCCGACGTAACCACATGACCGTCACGGCCGTCGTGGTCTTCGCACTCATCCAATTCATCCGTAAGGAACCAGAGCAGTGGAACTCCGAGAAGTAACTCGAAGCATCGAAGTTCCCAAGAACACGGGAACCGAAGGCTTCGTCGTGACACTTAGGGGACTGCTGCGTATGCCGCGCATCCAGCAGATCTCTATCGACGCGGCCGGCAAGGTCTCGTACAAGCGGCTGATCCGTGATGACGAGCCCGACGTCATCGATATCGATCTCGAGACCGTGACACCGCATGGTGTGCTGGCCACCGCCACACTTGAAGAGCTGGTGCTGCCCCCGCATCTACCCGCCGCCACCGTGATCGGCAAGATGTTCGACAGGTTCGCGATCGATCAGGTTCACCCCATCGCGTTCGTCTCAGGGATCGGCACGGTCTTCTGGGACTGGTACAGAGTCACAACCAAGGCAGCGCTACACAGCAGGAATGTTATCTTCGGACTGCCTCTGCTGCTAGACCGTCATGTTCCCGAGACCGCCTTGATCCTCTGTGGGGCTTCCGCTCCTTCAACTTCGCTGGTCGACACGACCGTGGCGTTGAAGCTCGAGATGGAAACCTCGATCTTGAAACCCCCCAACACCGAAGTGGACATCCTATGAACAAGCCCGTCACCGTCGCGATGCTCGGCACCGGTCTGATCCCCAAGGAGATGCTGGTCGAGATGCAGCACTGGGGTCTGCCCGTCAAGTTCATGGAGATACCGAGCGCCGTGCTCGAGACACCCGAACAGGTCATCGACTACATCCGCCAGGCTGTCGAGGGCGACGACGCCGTCAAGATCCGAGACACCGACCTGGATGTGTTGGCCCACTACCTGAAAGACCAGCGATCCGGCAAGCTCTACGTCTACGATCCCGAGAGCGACTCGACGGCATCGACGGCCGTGATCTATTCGGTACTGCCGAGCGGCCGCTACGTGATCCCCTGGACCGAAGAGTCGATCTCGGACCTCTTGACCTACCCCCGGTCCTACTTGAAGGTAGGCGCCGATAAGGTACGATTTGATGACGTCGAGGAATTGTTCTTCGGTGGAGTCAAGGCCTTCATCTCAGCGCGTGTCATTACGGCGGAGTCATGAGCAAAGAAGCACTTATCTCGAAGCTGTTAAGTATCGGGTTCGAGCTGGCAGAGCCGGCCACCGAAACCGTCAATCAACTACGACTGATCGGCCGCATCACACCGGGGCGCAAGGACACGTGGAAAGTAGCGATCGAGCTGCTCTGCATCGAAGCTACGCTCCAGTCCTGGAGCCTCGACATCTCGAAGCCTCACTTCGTACCGAAGCCGCTGATCGATCTGGTGATATCTGGTGCGGAGCCCGCGAACGGCACCCATCTGTTCTTCTCGTGGCGGATCATCTTCCAGGGTGAGGGCATCGCCGCCCACTACGAGTCGATCGCGACATCGCTCGCCAGGGTACAGCAGCCCAGGTCTGAGCTGATGGAGGTGCCACTCTCGGCGCCGCCCAATCGCAATGCCTTGAAGAACGGCAAGGGTGCGGTGGGTGTGTTCCAGCAGAAGGTCGGTCCGATGTATCGAGGAGACGGTTGATGGGTTCCGGACGAGCCACAACTCGGCAAGACGACACGCCCGAGAACTCCATGAGGCTGGCCAACCAGCTCAAGGCGACGATGAACGACCGGGATGGTGGGCGATACAAGATCGACCTGCTGTTTGGTCATGGCTTCAGTACGCGGAACCCTTCGACCGGCATGATCAGCTTCTGGGACAGCGGCCGCGCCCTCCATGGTGATGGTGATACCAAGCTGTACGTGTGTCCTGGCAAGCACCTCGAGCGGAGCGAGTGCGAGGCCATCATCAAGGGGCTGGCACAGGGACACGACCACGCCATCTGTGTGGTCTGCGGTACCAAGTGGAAGTCAGCAGACCTGATCGGTGAGATCTGTTACCGACTCATCCCGCAGAACTGGGCCAAGGTCTTGACCAAGTGGATCAGGGCCTTGGACCTGGATACGGATGTCCGTATCATCTATCCACCCGATGACATCAGAACGTCGGCGGCGCTGGAGCAGGACCGACAGCGAGGCGGTGAGCTCCTGGAACGAGCTCGTAGTAGACGGGCGACCCGGTCGTACCCGGCCCGCAATATCATGAAGGATTTGTCGGCCGGCGCTGACCTCGAGGGCCGGATCTTGGCATTCATCCGATCTTGAAGCCGACGTGATATCGTGATGTTACATGGCCAACACCAACCGAACGAACCCGGCCTACGCTTACTTGGCGTACCGCAGGGCCATCATCAATCACGTCACGCATCTGCTCGTCACCGACTATGTGGCGCCGACCGACGGCGAGGCCAACGAGTCGATCTTCTCGGACGACGTCTTCAAGACGGATTCGCAGGTACCGATTTCGGAAGTCAAGCAGTACCTCGAGGAACTTCAAATCGAAGACGCTCGGCTGCAGCTTGAGATGAACAAGTTTGAGTTCAGGGCGGCGGACCCGCCCGAGGACAAGAAGGGACAGACAGATGAATCGCAAGGAACGAAGAGGAACGAAGGCGCAGCAGCGTCATCAGCCAAGCCAAGGTCGCCCAAGGCAACCAAGTCCAACTGACCAGAGCAGCGTCCCGGTGGGGGCACGGCTTACCGCACTGGAGCATGGACTCAACACGTTCGCTCAGGTCCACGCCGACAACGCCCGGATCATCAACCATGGCTTCGGCATGCAGGACTCGCACATTGCCGTGCAGTACCGAGTGTTGAACGACATCCGCAAGGGCGACGTCATGGTCGACGAGCACGGCGACATCGCGGTGCAGTTCTACCATCAGATCTATGTGGCCACCCGCTCGATAGCCGATGGCCTCGCCGCCATGATGGCTTGGTCGACCAAGCCCGAGCCGGTGCTGGAACCGGTCGGGAACCTCATCCCACTACCAGACTTCGGAGGCGACCATGCGGGCGCGTAGAGGCCAGAGACTTTCGAACGGCTCGGTGCTGCTGCCCAGGTCGACATCAGCGTCGATCCAGCAGATGCGGTGCCCCAAGTGCAGCGGCCTGGCCGTGGCCATGGCCGGCAATCCCAAAGACAAGAACACCAACTACTCCTGTGGTCAGTGCGGGAGCAAGTTCGTGTCCCGACAGCTCTAGGCTCGGCGCATCAACCAGGCGCCCTCGACGACACCCGCGACCTTGAAACCGTGCTGACGATACAGACCGATGGCTGGGTTGCCTCGCTGTACCGTCAGGACCGCTGGTGTGCTGGCCAGCGATATCTCGATCAAGAGGCCGGCGAGCCCCTGTCGTCGGTGCTCTTGAACGACCCCGAGCCGCAGCAGGTCGGCGAGTCCGTTCTGCCGGTTCACCAGGGCGTAGCCGACGACTACGTCTTGGTACTCGGCAACCCAGCTGTCTCCGAATACCAGCTGAGTCTCGACGGTTCGTTCGTTCCAACAGTTGTCTGGGAACATGTCGGATTCGAGCTGGGCGATTCGGTCGGCGTCAGCTTGTACGGCAGGTCGTAACTTTGTAGAGTTCTGGTTCATGTCGATCTTGGTGACCGCCTCCATACCCTCGGACTCGACACTGGAGCAAGAGGTAGATGCCGACATCGAAGCGTTCGATCGGTGGTTCTGCTCAAACGTCGATCAGAGTTCATCGCAGCTCTCGCGTCCTGAACGCGCCATCATCAAGAGCTTTCTTTGGTACAAGTCCCATCCCGCAGAGGTATCCGGTGGCTAAGAAAACAGTAGTTGAGATTCAATGTGATCGCTGTCCTCGTCGTGAGTACATCGATGGTGATGCGGCCAGTCAACTGGGCACGACCACCGTGACCTTCGAGGGCAAGTCCATCGTGTTCGCGGACCTGTGCAGCGCTTGTCGCAAGGCCGTGGCTGCCCATGTCGAAGGCATCGCCCGGAAGCTCGAGGGCAAGAGTCCGGAAAGGGTGGCTAAGACGAAGAAGCCGGCCCCCGAAGGAGCCGGCCCTGTCGTCCCACCGGAGAAGCCACCGGTCGAGCTGATCAAGCCAGTGCCACCGCCCGCGGCACGGGCCGCTCGCTGAAGACCCTGACCTGGAGGCCCTGGCGGCGCTCCAGGTACTCCTTGGTCGGCTCCTTGGGGACCGGGCGGTCCCAGCCGGGCCACCGGACCGTCAGGGCTCCGGCCTCGGCTTCGACCCGGAAGGTGGCACCTGGCAGGAGCTCGAGCAGGAACTGCCCGACCCCCTGGGCCAGTACCTGGACCCCCGTCATGTCGCTGGCGCCCAGGAATTGCCGGACCACCCGGCCGTTCTCGATGACGTCCACGAACATGGTTGAGGTCAGGACCCCCGTGGTCTTGACCAGAATCATGCAGGGGCCGTCGGGCTCCCGCGCGAGGCCCTTGCCCTCCCGACGCTTGAACGTCGTGATGGTGGGGCCGTCGGGGGTCTGGGCGACCGCACCCTCGACGATGTGGGTGAGGCCCAGCTGGCGAGCTCCTGCCGTCATGAACGGCGACAGCGGGATGCCCGTGACGGCACCGTCGTCACCGATGACGCCGGCCATCAGGTCGTCATCACCGGCAGCAATCAGCTCGATGCCATCACGCTTCTGTCCTGCTTCGATTGTGTAGAATCTCATCGGAAACCTCCTTGGGCGAAACTGCCCCTTCTACGGTTCTTATGCCGTATTTTTGGAGGTTCTGACGCGACCTAACTGATCACGCAGCAACCGACGCAACCATGCTGTGCAGCTTGGTTGCGATGTGGCGCGTCAGGATGTCCAGGTCTGGTGAGCTCTTGGGGAGGCTTCGAATCGTGAACAGTGCGACATGCGCGCCTGTGCGATCCAACACTTCGATTCCTCGAAGCATCTCAGCCTGGTTGAAGAAGCCACCACGCTCGAGTTCATCTCGGCACACATCGATCAGTGACGAGATGTCCTCGAAACCAACGGTCTCGATGGGGTTAGAGGACATGTGTAAGTTATGCGGTCTAGTGATCTCTGGTGCAAGAAAAAAGTTGCAAGTCACTTGTCCGGCAGATCACAGCTAACGAGAAGAGGGGTTGCCCCCTCTTAACTCGCCTCGGTTTTCTCTCCGAGTTCAGACCGGGTTGCCCTGGATCTTCCGGATGACCCAGCGCCCTCCGAAGAAGACCAGCGAGCCCGCCGCCGCGGCGGTGGCGCCGAAGAGAGCGCCCTTGGCCGCCGCCTTCCCGTAGGGCACGCCCGCCACCTTGGCGATGATGCCAGGCTGCTGGGGCTGTGCCGCCACGGGGGCGGGCTGGGGCGCCACCGGGGCGACGCCGTTGTTGCTGTTCTGGGGGACCGAGACGGGGTTCACGTTTTCCATGGTGACATTTCCTCTGTGGTTGCTGGGGTGGTTGGTGCGAGGACGCTTGTTCCTCTCACTATTCTTATCCCCGATCTTCTCGGGGATTTGCGCCTGGACGACCTCCGGGACCGTCATGTTCCGCTTGATGTCCTCGATCTGAGCCGCCGACAGCCGGTGCGTCAGCGGCTTCTTGTCCTTGACCGGCTTCTCTGCCGGGGACTCGGCCTTCGCCTCGATGATCTGAATCTCGGCGACGATTTGTTCTTCAGACATGCTGCTCTCCCGCTCTGGCCGCGTTCTTGGCGGCCTGTTTTTCGATTTCAAGTCCTCGTTGCACCAGTGGGTGCCGACGGAGTTCCTCGACCTCTTCGGGCTTGAGCCCGACCTTGCCGAGTTCGCCCAGGTCGTATTGAGCGACCTGCTGCTTCATGAGCCTGCGCGCCGGCAACACACCTTTCTCCAGGATGATGTTGATGACGGCGAGACCGAGAATGAGGGTGATTGGGTCCATGATGTGTTGCCTTTCTTCATGGTTCTTATGCCCTCGACGACACGGGAATTGCCGCGTGATACGCTTGGTTCGTGCCTATCAGCTCACTTGAAATCGCCAACATGAACGGCGTGTACATGCAGCAGGGGATGCAGCTGCAGCAAAACGCCCAGATGATCAGTTCGCTCGGAGGTCCGCAACTTGGCGGAGGCTCGGGTAAGACGATCGGCGAACACGTCATGGGCAGGGCCGTGAACATCGGTTCGGCCGTCGGCGGACCCGGCATGTCGTTGATGCAGGGGATGGCTGGCCTCGATCCCCTGAGCATGGCGTTCAAGGGTGCGTCCGGGGGCTACAAGGCCGCCGGCATGATGGGTGGCGCGATCGGTGGCATGGCCCTGGGTGGCGCGTCTGCCGCCGGTGGTATGGCCGTCAACTACGCGGTCAACCAGATGATGACCGGCATCCAACAACAACAGCAGCTCACCCAGATGCTGGGGCAGTCGTTCAAGTTTCAGAACCAGTACGGCGGTACTGGCTTCACTGGTGGGCAGTCCCGCGCGATCGGCAACGACATCGCCGGTATGCAGGGTTGGTCTGGACCAGGTGGCAGCGGACACATGATGGGGTTCGAGGAGCTCTCGAGGCTGGCCTCCGGCATGGGTGCCATGGGTATGGGGCAGGGCGTCAAGTCCGCTCAGGACTTCAGCAAGAAGTTCAAGGAGATGTTGGGAGCCGTCAAAGACATCGCCCACACCATGCAGACCTCTCTGGAAGAGGCCCAGAAGATGATGGGGGACATGCGTGGGTCCGGTGTCTTCGGTGCCGGCAACGCCGCCACCATCGCCAAGCAGATTCGATCTACCGCTGTCGCCGGCGGCATCAGTACCAGCGAAGTCACTGCCATGATGGGGATCGGCAGCCAGATGGCCCGGATGACCGGTGGTCTTGGCAAGCAAGGCGCCAACGCCGGCATCCGAGCGATCGGTCAGGTCAGTGCTGCCGTGCAGTCCGGGGTGCTCAGTGAGGAAGACATCTACAACGCCACAGGTTTGACCGGTGCTGAAGGTAAGCAGGCCTACGCACAGCGCAGCCTCTCAACAGGTGATGCTTTCCTTCGTCAGAATCGCGGCCGCATCTTCATGGCGTCGATGGTGAAGAAGGGTGGCGGACTCGACGAGAATGCCGTGCTCGACTACTTGGCCGGCGGCATGTCTCCCGAAGAGAGCAAGAGCAAGGCCGACAAGAACTTGGCCAAGGTCGGCCGTGCCGACTTCATCCGCAACGAGGGTCGTACTCGTGCGGCCGTGGCCGAACGCTTTGGTGCCCTGACCGATGTCGTGGCCATGAAGGGGTGGCTCGAGTCCCGTGGCATCGACATGAACGACGACCGCGCCATGCTGTACCTGCAGCGTTCGCAAGGATTGGGTCGTGACGAAGCCGACTCCAAGCTGCAGATGATGCGGAACCTGCCCAAGATCTTGGAGCAGCAGAAGCAATCGATCCGGCAAGAGGAGACGACTCATCGACTTGATGAGATTCGATCACGCGTTGGTCCAGAGAAGTGGAAGCGCCAATTTGAAGAGGTTCGTAACAACGTTCAGACCAAGTTGAACGAGGTCGGTCGTGACGTCATGTCATCTGGCAACGATCTGATAGATCACTTCGTGTCTAAGCTGAGCGACTCGTTCTACACGGTGCAGTACCGGAACATCGCCGAGCTCGCCAAGGCAGCGAAGGGCTTGGGCCCATCCAGTGATGCAGCGAGGAATCAGCTCATGGGTAAGGTGGGGTCGACTAGCGGCTTCAACAATTTTGCGAAGGCTGGTGCTGCTGGTATGGGCTTTGGCGGCGGTGGTCTGAGCGTCTCGACGTTCAACCAGATGGACACGAAGCGGTATGAAGAGGCTGGCTTCAAGATCGATCCCAACATCTCGACGACCAAGGAGCTACAGCACAGGCTCGACAGCATCACGGCGATGGGTGAGGGCGCCCGAAAGGGAGTGGCTGCCGGTGCCTCAGAGTTCGGCAAGTCTCACAGCGACGAGCTCTTGTCCTACGCCTCCGAACACGGCATCGGTAAGGGTGGAGGCGTGCTGGGCGCGTACAAGGGATTCTTGGAGGACAGGATCAGTAAGGGTGATGAGTCTGCCAGAGCTGAGTTGAAGAAGTTCAATCAGGCTGGGGCCGGTGATAGGGCGTCGATGGCGGCGCGAGGATTCATCGCCGGTGACATTGATGTGTCTGGGACAATGCAGGCGCCTGGAGCTTCTACGCTCTCGTCCATGCGGGCAGGTAACCAGGCTGACTTCGCCAAGGGTATCGGTAAGGCGTTCACCGGCAAGGAGTCTTCTCTTGCAGGTCAGTTGGGTAGTGTGGCTGGCGGTGCGCTGGCTGGTGCCGCTACGTTCGGAGCCATGGGTGCGATGGCCGGTTCGTTCATCGGCCCGGTGGGGATGGTCGCCGGCGCTACCATCGGCGCAATCGGCGGTGCTGCCTTTGGCGCACTCACTGGGCTTGCCATGGGTAGCAAGCAGGACGCGCTGAACAAAGCGGTCGGAGAGTACGCCGACACCGAGGAGTTCCAAGGACTTGGCGACCGCGCTCTATCGGGAGACGAGGCCGATCGAAAGAGCGCCAAGCGCGAAAACGATAAGGCGTTGGCCAAGCTACAGGACCCCAGCAAGACCGGCACCACTGATCAGGCTGAAAAGATAGCTCGAGGAGGCCTCTCCCTTGCCATCGACATCAATGATGCGGTGGCCAAGGAAGGAGTCGATGACGTCTCCAAGTTGTCGGACGCGGCCAAGAAGGAGATCGGTAGAAAGGGTAAAGCCTTCGGTGCTCCTGGTTGGGATGCCGCATCCAAGATGGGGCAAGCCGCTGCTGGCATGGTCAGCGGTAAGAGCGACGAGCGACGTGAACAGTACCGAGAAGAACTGACGGCCACAGGCAAAGACACCATAGATACCATGATCGATGCTGGGCTCTTCACGAAGGATGAGGAGGGAAATCTGGTCGAGACGGCCGACACCATGAAGAGTATCAAGTCCGATAAGGGTGTGACTGCCGTAGGCATGTTGGCAGATCAAGCTGCAGCTGCGGCCAGCGGCGACATCGAGGGTTACAACGAAGCATCGAAGCAACTGAAGCTACATCTCAGTGGCATGTCCGACAAAGACAAGCGAGAACTTGAAGATGGCACTGGAGGTACGGAGCTGGGTAGAGGGTTGACTAGAGACCGTAAGGATACAGAGAGGCTGGCTCAAAGTTACGGTGGAGGAGGCGTAGGGGGCGGACTAAAGGGAGTGTTGAGTGTTGCTGGTATCTCGGGCATCAAGTCCGAGGACATCGCCCTTTTCATGGAGAAGGGCCCCAAGGGCGTGAAAGAGCTGCTCGCCACCGCCGAGACACAGGGTGGAGTCACATCTGAGGGTGGTAAGAAAGCTCTGTCCGATGCCTTCACTGCTATGCAGAAGGGCGACATCGCCGGTTCCAAGAAGGCTCTTGAGAGCGATGATCTCAAGAGAGATGTCGCGAAGGGTAACGAGAAGAAGTCAATGGACAAGGCCGAGAGAGAAAATCCGATCGGCAAAGAAACCAACACCATCCTCAAGAGCATGAGTACGAAGTTGGACATCTTGAATACGGACCTGCCGAAGATCGTACGTACTAACCAAAACATTAGTGATCGTGCGTCCTATGGACCGGTCCACGAAGCAGTCCCCGGACACAAATGAAGTCTCTACTCTTCCAAGATGCTGGCATTCCCTTCGAAGTGCCGGTCGAGTGCTCGGCGTTGACACGTCGCACCGAGGTACCGATCAACATCCGCAAGGACGGTCGCATCTATCGGTACATTCTGCGGGACAAGCTTGCACCCGAAGATCCCTACCTGGTCATGGTCAAGGCCGTGGCCTTTGCAATCCAGACGGGCGAGGCCTACAACGCAGTGCCGCCCGGCCGTGACATCCTCAACTTCCTGATCAAGAACAACGTGGGAGTGATCTGATGGCCGTATTCATCGAGCTCACGACCGACGCATTCGAAGAGGTGTTGGCCAAGCAAAAGCGAGGCAAGAACAAGGGTGATAGAAGTGCTCGTGCTGGTCGTCGCATTGCTCGTCGTCCGACTCGTGGTCTCGAGATCAAGGACGACACCTATGCGATGATCAAGTTGATCTCGGCGAGCGGCCACGAGATACCGCTAATCGACTCGAGCTCGCCGGATGGACAGACCAGCAGCGGCTACGCCAACTTCATGCTGCAGTCAGTGCAGGAAGCCCGAATGGAGAAGCATCAGATCGTCGAGACGTTCGGCGACTCCTACATCTTCTTCTTCGGTGAGTCACCCAGGTTCATCGATGTCTCGGCCGTCATCGTCAACTCGCATGACTTCAACTGGGAAGCGGAGTGGTGGGAGAACTACAACAAGTATCTGCGCGGTACCAAGTCTGCTGAGATGGGCGCCCGTGTCTACCTGTTCTACGACGACAACATCGTCGAGGGTTACATCGTTCAGTCCCAGGCGGCGAAGTCTGCAGACAACCCGCTGATGCTGCAGATGAACTTCCGGATGTTCATCACGAACTATCAGAACATCAGCTTCATCGGCAATCCTAACTTTCCGGTTCGTGACTCCGTGATGTTGCCAGCCGGTGTTGACTTGACCGCCGGTAACGCTGGAGCCACCCTGATCGACAAGTTCAGGAGTGCAGCCCGTGACTCCATCCTCAGTGGCAGCGCCGACATACTGGCGCACGGAGCACTCACTCTGCTGAAGGACGGTGAGTTCATCGGCAACAAGATCAGTGAACTGATTCGTGCGGCATCACCATCGTTTGGCATCAGTCCCGATACCTGGGCCGAGATCTCGAACCTGCAGATGACCGGTGGTCTTGGTGGCGCTACCGTGGGATTTGCCCTGCAGGACATGGCGAAACGACGAGGTCAACCACTGCGTGGTTTGATCGCTGAGAACATCGACGAGTACGTCGGTGCTTCAGCGGAGCTTCATGCAGGTGGTCGATACTTGCCGGCGCCCGGTGAGCCACAGTCCATGCTGGCACCGACGGTAAGGAAGCAGTGGGAGTCCGACGATCTCTTCCACGACTCCATCACGTTTCTGAGTTGCTACGCCGCCGACATCAACAACCACAAGACCATGGCGTCGATCGGGTTGTCCGTGAATTTCAAGGCCTCGGTAACGGGCGGGGCCACGTTCAAAGCGAGCGCGTCAGCGTCGTTTGGGTTCGGTACGACCGAGCAGGTAGGGATATCTAGCCGAGCAGAGTTCAAAGCGTTCGCCAGAGACTCGCTTGGAGCCGTGTACGGGAGCTCAAGCAGTAGCAGCTCGAGCAGTAGCTTCAGCAGCTCGAGCGGTACCTTCGGTGCAAACGCCAGTGCAGGTGTGAGCGCCAGTGCAGGTGCCAGTGCTAGCGGTGGCTTCAGCGCACACGCCAGCGCCGGTGCTGGTGGTGGCTACGGATACCACAGCGACTTCTCTACAGGCCCAGGGTACGGGGAGGCTGGGTTCGGAGACATGGGCGGTGCTGGCTTCGGCTGTGGTTGCGGGGGTACGGGTGACCCAGGCTATCTGGCACCCAGCAAGTTTACGTACGCCGGCGTCGCCGAAGAGCGCAGTGCCTTCGAGCGGTTCCTCAAGCCCAAGAAAGACCCAACATCCTTTGGCTTGAAGATCGGAGTTCACGCCAGCGTGGGTGTCGGTATCGGACTATCGGCTGGCGCATCCTTCAGCATCGGCGGTAAGGTGTCGGCGTTTGGCATGGTCGCGGTCGACGGTACGCTCGATCCCACGGGCCATGCTCGCACATCGGCGGAGGCTGCATCGGCCGGTCGTAGCCAGGCTAGCCTCGGGTTCACCAATCAGAATCCGTTTGGCGTTCAGTGCCCGACACCTGGTAGCTTCGGATTCAGTCACTCGTTCCCCTGATGTCCAACGCGTACGCTAAACGTCTTCGGTTGAGGCTCTTCCTCGAAGGCGTCGAGATCCCAGTGATCTCGGCGAACATTCAGGTCGGACCCAATGGTCCTGCTGTCGCATCCATTCAGGTACCTCCGCTTGCCGAGGGCACGCGATTGCTGCCCCGTACCTGCGTGCACCTGTTCTTCCTGGACCTCTACAGCGCTGACAACCCGTACATCCAGGTCAACGGCAAGACAGGTCCGGCTCGTAACCCGTCGGCCGCTGCCAAGTCACGGCATGACAAGACCGAAGAGTTTATCGATACTTCGAACGACCTAGACGCCACTACCATCGCCAACGATATCCACACTGA
>Ga0315273_10008522_pt1 | contig 12945 bp, 10 predicted proteins | sample YL17G02_0_MG_FD_205753 | JGI IMG/M metagenome (GOLD analysis project Ga0315273, IMG submission 205753) | Sediment microbial communities from Yellowstone Lake, YNP, Wyoming, USA - YL17G02_0 | ecosystem: Environmental > Aquatic > Freshwater > Lake > Sediment | place: USA: Wyoming | collected...
AGAAATATAAAGATCCTTGAGCGCCACCTTCCCCTCGTTCATCGTGATTGCTGTCACTATCCAGCCGTCCCCGTTCCTTGTGATGTTCCCCTTTGGTAGATTAACAAAGGAGGTGGCAACAAACATCGTATAAACAGGACCAGAGTCTTGACTTGCTGGCCGTGGTGCGATATAATATGCGATAGAGGCAAAACAGACTATCAGAACCACCGAGAATGCAACAAGCCCCCGCTCTCGAATATCGTATTCTCTGTCCATATCTATTCACAAAAGATGATTTCTTATGAGAATATATCTGTAATCCTATTACATGTAATGGTCCGCAATCAGGCCTATTCGTAGCCCCTGAAATCATCGTTAACATGGCTGTCCCAATAATTATAGGGGCTCTGGGACTTTTGCGCCCCAGTGATGTCCCTGGCAAGGCCTCCGTAATACGAGCCGTACTTTTCCTTGATCTGCTCCTCAGCGGACTTGCATCTCTTGATGGCTTGCTTGACATGCTCGGGCTCAATGCTCTCGGCCTTTTCCAGCACCGCCATGTCTCCCGCGGTCCTGACGACCCCGCCAAGCTCCCTCAGCCTAAGCGTGTAAGATGCCTTCTTACCGTCGAGGGAAAGGGCCCTGCGCTTCGATTCTTTCAAAAGTTCCCTGACCGCTGAAACGGACGCGTGTGGGATCCTTCGGTCCATCTCTATCTCCTGGGCAAAGAACTGGACCAAGCGGTCGGCGGTCTCCTTGGACTCCTTCATAGTGACATCCATGAGGACCTCGTAACCGGACCCCACTATCCTGCTCCTTAAAGGAGACAGTATGTGCGGCAGGTCCTGGATGTTGCAGGCCCCAACGAATATGAAATCGCACGGGACCTTGTCGACCTTGACCGATGCGCCCGCGGACTGCGGGTGCCGTCCTGCGATCGGGAAGCGCTTCTCCTGCATGGCCGTAAGGATGTACCTTTGCAGCGACCCAAGGTGCGGAAGCTCGTCTATGAACAGCACACCCTCGTGGGCCTCGTGTATGGAGCCAGCGACGACTCGCTCGTAAGGGGGCGTTCCCAGCTGCGGATGACCGCCATATGGGTCATGGCGCACATCCCCCAAAAGCTCGGTCTCACTGGCCCCTGTTGCTAAAATGAAGTTCTTCCGTTTAAGCGGGACCAGAACCTTCCTAGGCGAGACCCTTTCGAGCTGCCTGATGTTCTCGAGGGCCTTTTGATTCATCAACTTTATCTTGTCGCCCGCCCGCTCGTAGACCACGACCTCCTCTTTTCCGTTGATGGTCCTGGTGGTCTTGACGGATTTTTTACCGCCTCCGAGCTGGTTGAGCGTGACCTCGATGACATTGCCTATGATATCGCCGAACGGTTGGTTCTCCATTCCGACCTGTCCGCTTTTTCGCTTCTCGCACTTGGGGCAGACCGCATCCTCTGGCGACGAATATGCCTGGCAGTGCGGGCACATGTACCCTAGCTGCTCCGCGACCTTTCGCGGGACGTTCTCGGGCGGCAGGAGCTCGCCTTCGGCAACAGCCCTGCCGGCCTCAAAGGCCAACGCCTCGTCTTCTGTCAAGACCTCGACGAAGGGCCGCTCCGGGTTCTGGGGATTGTGGACGACCTGGATCTCTTGCGTGGTCTTTGGTAAATAGAAGCCCAGCGCCTGTCCTATCATTGATTTCCCAGTGCCCGGTGGCCCGACAAGAAGAAGGTGCCGATGCTGCCTTGCGGCGATCCTTGCTATTTCCACCGCATGGTCCTGTCCTATGACCCTGGCCAGCGGGTCCGTCGGTATGGTGACATCGGCCGTTGTCTCGATGGAATCTAAAATGCGCCCATTTAGGCCAGTCTTTTGCACACGCCCGCCCTTTTCGACCATGGGTCCACCACACCATCAATTGAAAGATTGATATGGGGCCCCCTAAAAAGCGAGGGCCCCAAACGCAAGTCTACTCAAGGTCCGCCTTAGTTAGGACCTCCATGTCCGTCGGCTGCTTGGTTATCGAGCCGTACTTGACGCCGACCAGGGTCTTGATGCCCTTCTCGGCAGCGAGGTCCAGTATCCTTTGGGTTATGACGCCGTCGAAGACCACTGCCACGAGCCCTTCCGGTGGGTGTGCCAGCGCCTCGGCGAGGTCCCTGACCGGGACCTCCTTTATGATGGCGTTCTTTTGTCCCAAAAGGTTCGCCTTGAACGTTCCCTGCAGACCCTGAAGCATGTCCTTCATCGCGATCTGGTCCTCGGAGAACTTCTTGTCGCCCTTGCCGCGGAACCTGTCGGTGATGCCCGAGAAGAAACCGCCCCTGCGGTCCCCTCCAACTGGTCCTTTGTCCCCACCTACTGGCCTGTCGCCGCCCACTGGGTGGTCCATGCCGGGTTTCGGTCCGCCGTTACCGCCGGCGGGCCTGTCTCGAAAATCCCTTGGCGGCTGGCCCCTGTCGTCACGGAACGGCCTCGGCCCGCCCGGCTGTCCGCCAGGCCCGGGCTGTGGCTGTCCACCTGGGGACGGCCCTGCTGTCTCGACCCCTGCCGGCCTCGGCGTCGCGCCAGGGCCATCAGGCACTTTGGGGGCATCGTCCTCATCGTCGGGCTGGGACAGCATCGGGCTATCCTCGGTCCCGGCAAGCTTGAGGTTCTGCATCCCATGCATCTCGATGAACTGGGCGATGGGGATCTTGTTCCTCAGAGCCTTCATGATCTGCTTTTGGGTGAGCTCTTCGACCTCCCTGTTTCGGGGGGCCATGGTAATATAATCGAGTTCAGCGACCTGTATAAGCTCCCTCAGTATGAGCTCCCCGCCCCTGTCACCGTCGACGAACGCGATCGCGCTGCGTTCCTTGGACAGGTTCTTGATGGTCTGCGGGACATTGGTCCCTTCGACGGCTATGGCGTTCTTGATACCGTAGCGCAAAAGATTGAGAACATCGGACCTTCCTTCCACCACTATGATGGAGTCGGACGTGGCCACATTGGGCCCGGCCGGGCACTTGTCAGGACCGAAGCTAATGATGTCCTCGACCTGGACCGATTGTCTGACCTCGTCGGCGATGTCGAGCTCGGAATCCCGTTGGGCCCGAGACATGCTCTTCAAAAGCTCCTTGGCCCTGTCGATTATCTTGGTCTTTTTCGCGACACGGACATCCTCTATCTCGCTGACGATGATCTGGGCCTTGCACGGACCGACCCTGTCGATGGTCTCCAATGCTGCCCCCAGTATGGATGTCTCCACCTGGTCTAGGCTCGAAGGCATTATTATCGTGCCTTCGGACTTGCCCTTTTTCGAGTTCACATCGACCTCGATCCTTCCCATGCGGCCGGTCTTTTGCAGGTCACGGAGGTCTAGCTCCTCTCCGAGCAGGCCCTCGGTCTGGCCGAAAATCGCACCGACAACATCGGGCTTTTCCACCACCCCATCCGCCATTATTCTCGCTTTTATGATATATTTCGTCGTGCTTGGGTCAACCCTTGTATCTATTGGCATTTTATTCCTCCAATCTCCGAACCTTCGTTCGGTCATTTCTTTTCGAGGGGACTTGCCCCTTCGGTTGGGAAAAAGCTGACCTTCTCATCGAGAGGTCTTTGGCTTTGAGCGCGCCCTTCTCATGTCCAGGCGAGCGCTTTCGCCACATCCATCTTCCGTTTCCCGAGACGGACCCTTGTCGGTCTCGGCTTTAACCACAAACACACCGTGGTCAGGGTGGTACTATTGTCGGGGCACAGCCCACTCGACCCACCTTTCCAAGGATGATGCAGTGATAGTGACCGGTGATGCTGACGGTTCAGCTCTTTCCAATTTTACACAACCTTATACTCATATATATATTTTACGTTGTTGTGTTTTAATCCGGTTTCGACAGTGGTCGAACATCATGTTTGCCGAAGGATTAATGACCCGTTGTTTTCATTTGAGAAATGCCCCGAACGATACACCGGTTACAGATGAAACAGACCCCTTTGCCCGCACCTTCTGCGAACCGAAAATTTATCCATTGAAAATGTCATTCATATCATTGGCAGGGATGGCCAATGAGCACCTTTGATGTCATTGAAATCGAAGGCAAGGGTTTCAAGGTCTCAACAGAGACTAACTCTGGCTGCATGAACAATGCCGAACGTGAGCTGGAGCAACTGAAGTTCTGGCGCAAACAGACCGAACCGTACATGCAACTGACATTTTTGGCCGTCGAACGCGAGCTCGATGTCTTGTGTCAGACCCCCGACGGCCCAACGCTCATTTTCAACCCGCTACTTCTAAAAGGCAAAGAGCTCGAAACGGTCTGGGAGGAAAAGATGGACGGGATGGATGTCCCCACGCATATCGAAAAAGGCAATGGCCCGTGCATTTATCGTATGCGCCTTTGGCCCCAGGCCCCTGTGAACAAGGTCGATGTGCAGCTCATCGTAGAATCATTGCCCTCGCCGGAAGTTCGCGGGATCTGGAAGACCAAGCTCCAGGCCGCCATCGAGCGGGATGTCAAGCGTGATGATAAATCTCCCAGTCTCTTATAGCAATCAGTAGCTCTTCGAGCAGCAGGTCTTGTACTGTCTTATCTTCAGACCGTACTGCTTGGCCCTCTTGAGCGCCGTCTTGGCTGGCATTGCGATCCTGTTGACACCTGCGTCGACGGCCAATGCGTCCAAGACCTCCCTGTGATGCCCCGTGGGCCTTGCGCAGCTGAGGGCCACCGGTGTCTTTGGGAGCCGGAACCTGATATTTGCTAAGAACTTCATAACATCGAACGGGTCCGGTGGCCTTAGCCCGTCCATGGGCGAGCCCTTGATTGGAATAAGGACTACGACAACAATGGCGTACGGTTTGGCCTTTGCTACCTGCTCGAGGGCTTCAAGTTCCCCCTTGACCTGGCCGTAGTGGAGCCCATACACGATATGCGGGATGAGCGGCACACCAGTTGCCGCGAGCGCGTCCAGCGACGCCCACATCTTCTCGATACCAATGTCCAGATGGTAGACCATTTTCAGGGTCTCCTGGTCGCCTATTACATCTATGAGGAACTCATCTATTCCTGCATCCTTGAGCGCCATCGCCATTTTCTTATCGATGATGCCCGTGTGGACCGAGAGCTTTAGCTTGGTATCTTCTTTAACACGCTTTATCGTCGGGATGAATCTCTTCCACGGAAGCGTCCCGTCCTTTCTGCTCCCGCCGCTGATGAGGCACCCGATGTCCTTGCGCTTGGCAGCCTTAATGCATTCTCCGTACAACCGCTCGGGTGTCGGCGCCGGTATCATGTAACCCAATATCTTCCTTTGACAATGATCGCAATTCAAAGCACACGAAGTTCCCGTTATCGAGATGGTCGGGTACTTCCCCGAGGTCTTATTGTATTTCATCCGGCCAGGGATGAATGTCTGAATCTCTTTTCCGAGATTTTTCCAGGAAAGCTCCCTGGCCGCTTTGCCCAGCTCCTCCGGGTCCGCGGCATCTAATGATGCCCAGTCCTTGAACGGCTTGAACCTTTTCGTCGTCATTTGTCGTTGTACTCCTTGAACGCTATCCAGCTTTTCCGCATAAGGGCTACGAAATCCACAGGGTTTTGGGTTTTTCTCCACGAAAGGATCATCTTTTTCCTTCGCTCGGTCGCATGCTCAAGGCTCCGGCCCAACAGCGTGCGCCAGTCCTTTTCGTAACCTTCCAAGGCACCCGCCTCATCTGAGATGAACCTTGCGGCAGAGTCACCCGCCATCGCGCCTGTTGCCACGGCCTGATGGATCCCGCCCCCTGTGATGGGATGCGTGAGGCCTCCCGCATCACCGACGAGCATAACGTTCCCAACGACGGTCCGAAGGGGTCCCCCGACCGGTATGAGCCCCGCGGTCTTGGAAACCACCTCGCCGATTCTGTCCCCTAATGCGACCCTGAGGTCCCTGAGGGCGGACCCAGGCCTCCCGCCGATGCTCTTGTCAACACCAACGCCGACATTTGCTACTTTACCTTTGGGAAAGAGCCAGCCATAACCACCCGGATAGTCCGGATGCAAGAAAACCTCTGTGTGGTCTAACTTCTCATTCAATTCCACGGTCACCTGATGCGCGTGCAAGAGCTCCTCGTTCTCTTGGCCGACCCAATCCCCGACCGTAGAGCTAGGGCCATCGGCCCCGATGATGATTTTAGCCCTGACCTTGACGGTCCTACCCCTGTGGTCCTCGAGCACAGCACCCAAGATCCCCTGGCCTCTCGTTTCGCCCATTATCGGCTCGACGGCCATTGTGGAGGTTCTGAGCTCGGCCCCTGCCTTTACGGCCCGTTCGGTTAGAAAATCATCGAACTTGTCTCTATACAATACGCATCCTGGGGCCTTGGACCGGACCTTGATGTTGCCAAAGACATGCGTCACCATCCCCACGACCTCCTGAGCGATGGCGCTGGACGGGACCTCCAGCTCGCGCACTATCTTTCTATGTAGAAGCTCAGCGCACTGGACCGGCAGACCGATTTTGGCCCTTCTCTCGACCAAAAGAACGCGCGCTCCCCCTTCGGCCGCCAACTCTGCAGCCCTCGAGCCGGCCGGTCCGGCCCCGATGATAAGGACATCGAACTCCTCTGCGGAAACCTTTTCCCGTCCTTTCATCGTTTTCGCCTCCCCTTCCTTGGTTCAAGCCCGTTTTCCTCGGCGTAGAGGCATCTCCTTTGGACCTTTTTATCCTTCAGGGTCTCCTTGATGGCATGGGCCTTTGCACTTTTACCTGCCCTGGCCTTTCCGGCGATACCCTGGTTCCCAATGACCTTTTTCAACAGCTCTACATCGAGCTTGGTCTGCTCTTTGAACTTGCCGAGCTTGGCCTCCTTTTCCATATCGAGCTCGTAGCAGCTCGTCTCTTTGACATCGATGAGCATGCCCGCCATCCCGGCCCTTTCAAAGTCCTCCTTGTGCTTTGTGAAGAAGGGCTCGCAGCAGCATCCTATATACGAGCTCACCCCAGATTTCCTCATCTCGGAGAGGACCTCCCAAAGATGCTCGAAGTTGACGATGGTGATGGGCTCCATGCCCCTCATGCGCGCAAGCTCGTAGGCCACACCGACGGTGCAACGTCCACATTCGAGACAATCCTCATCGTAGCGGAGCGAGCAGTCCGCCCACTTTGCGCAATAAGGCAAAAGGACCACGGTCGTCTCACTCCTGTGCTCCAGAGCGTCGTTGACCATGTGGACCATGTTCGCTTCCTTTGGTGAAAGGCCTAATGCCACAAGGTCTCGTTTCTTGAGCGCGGCCTCTATGGTCCTGATGAAATCCTCAGGCTCGACCCCCGGAAGAACAGAGCCCTCTTTTTCGAAAAACCCTTTAACCACCGTCGGGAAGCGTTTGACCGTGCAATCCTTCAATGCCGCCTCGAGGTCCAGTATCGCTCTGTTGGGATACGCAAAGAAGTCGCCAGTGATCAGGATATATTTTATCACATCGCGCGCATCATCCAAAAGAAGGCTGACCCGGATAACCCCGCCAGGTGCCTTATGGATGGCATAGAGCTGCCGTTCGTCGGAAAAAGGCCTACGCACCGAATAGACCCAGGCATCGGATCTGAAATACCCGATGTTCTTTTTCCTAAAGTCCTGTTCCCATTTCGTGAGCGATCCCGGCTCGAATGTGCATTTCAAAACATCTGAAAATCCGTCGAGGATTGCCTGTTTTATCTTAGGCAGGGCCGGGACCTTTTTCAGCTCCCATTTCAGGCAGGTGACCCTTTCGCGCGCCGAACCGATCTCCTTGTCCTTGAGCTTCTCCGTCGGGATTCTCAAGGCTCTCAGCATGGTCTCGATATCGAAATCTATGAGCAGCGTCCCCTGGTAAAGGAACGCCCCCTCTGATTCGGTCCCGCCAGTTCCAGAGATCTTGCGTCCTCGGACCTCTATGTCGTTGACCGGTCTGAACTTGGCTTTAACTCCCAGGTTCTCCAAGCCCCGGATTGCCCCGTCGCACATCCGTTTGTAAAGTCCAAGCACATCCCTGGGTCCGTGCTCGATTTTCGAGATAATCTCCCAGCCGAGCTGGTTTTCGTCGAAAAAAATGGCCCCTCCGCCTGTTATCCTGCGGTTTATCTCAATGCCATTTTGAATGCAGTAGGATTCTCGCAACTCCTGTTCGACGCTTTGATGGAATCCAACGAGTGCCGCCGCTGGGCTGAACTGCAGGAAACGGAAAGTGTCTGGGGCCTTTGATTTGGCCCCTGCTTCAAGCACCGCCCTGTCAAGGCACATGTTCTCGGCAGCGGGTCTTGCACCCGTGTCCAGTAACCTCCAGACCGAATCCATCGACGACACGCATCCTCATGACCTAGGCGCCAGTCTAGAACTGCCCCTCGATCCGCTCGATGTCCTCCTCGTTGGGAGGGAATGGATAGTTACGCAGGAGCCCTTCCCGGGCCTGGCTCGGGGTCTCGTTGGCAAAAGGCCTGTTGCAGCCCGGGCACCCCGATGTGATGAACGCTGTCCCGTTTTTCATCTGCGCCTCGATCGTCTTCTCAGGAAGGCCAAAATCGACGAGCTTGCCCGCCTGGAACCGCATCTTGTCGCCTGTGACAAGACCTGCGTCAATGAGGTGCCTGGCCAGCTGCATCCGTCGGTAACTGTCCAGTGGGGGCTGCCGGCCGTTCTTCATCAATGAACCCTTCTCTGGATAGAACGAGAAAAGATGGACCCTGGCCCCGATATCGTAGCATTTCTGTATGAAATTCACGGCCTCTTCTTCGGTCTCCCCAAGCCCTATTATGAGGTGGACACCCACCGAATACCTATCTTTGCCCATGACCTCGACCGCATCTTTGATACCCTGCAGATATCGGTCCCACTTGTGAGGGCCCTTTGTTCCTTTCCCTCGCAATTTTTCGAAGATGTCTTGGGTGCAGCAATCAACGGCAACCGTGATGTTCTGGGCTCCGGCCTTCTTGATGGCCTCGAGGTCTTTTTTCCGAAACACCGTCGGAGTGATGAGCGTAGAAACCTTAAGGCCAGTTCCCTTTTGGACCTTTCGGACGATCTCCACAAGGTCCTTAGGGGCCTCCTTTCTCGTCAGTGCGGACACGCACACCCTCTGGACGGACCTGTCGCGCTTTGCGGCCTCCTTCGTGGCCGCAATGACCTTCTCAAGAGGGTACGAAGGCCACGAGACCCTGATGAGGCTCTTGCAGATCGGCTGGTCTGTGATGTCCCGCGCTTGACCGCAGTACCTGCAATTTGCGATGCAGCCCTTGTCGTATTCCATAAGGATATTGATGCATCCGAGCTTTGCGTCCCTGTAGAACTTCCCTTTCTTGAAACCGAGGGTCATGGCCGCTGCGAGGCTTATCCTGACGGTCTGGGGCGATGCCATGTAAGGCCACCTCATTTATCACATGTCTTTGCGAACTTGGTGTAGGCGCTTGCGTCTAGCAATCCCTTCGGTGCCGCCTTGGCCCGGACCTTTAGGAGCCAGCCCTTCCCGAACGGGTCCTCGTTGACGATGCTCGGGTCCTTGACGACCTTGTCATTGGATTCAACGACCTCGCCAGACACAGGAGACGCGAAACGGCCGACCCATTTTCCGGTCTCGACGGACCCGAAGTCCTTTCCGGCCTCGAGCCGCTCGCCCTTTTTGGGGAGGACCAGATAGCTCACATCGCCCGCGTTCTCGACGGCGGTCTTGGTCCATCCTACGATGAAAAGGGCCCCGTTCTTTTTGACCCACATGTGGTTTTTATCGTAAAGAAGGTCTTTTGGGGCCTCGATTCTTGCCACCTTGCTCTTGGCAGGCATAGCGTCCACTCCTGGTCGGTGCATCGAACTGAATGATGGCCATGATATTAAATCATTTGATAATATTTACACAAATGGTCGTCCAAATACGCTCCAGATGACCCTATGGCACCATCCCGCATTTCCGTTAATCTTATATAGAAGTTCTTCTATACTATGGAATCCCGTAGGAACGGCCTCACCCCGGAATATTAGACGGAGATTGTGGCTGATTTCACAGGAAATTACATCTGAAAGAACACTTGAAATCCAAAAAAACGGTAATACAACAAAAGGGGGAGTTAGAAAATGATGGGACAGCAAGGACAGATACCGATATTGGTGCTCAAAGAGGGCACGCAGAGGGAGAAGGGCAAGGGAGCGCAGCACAACAACATCCAGGCCGCCAAGGCCATAGCGGATGCGGTTCGCAGCACCCTGGGCCCGAAGGGAATGGACAAGATGCTCGTCGACAGCATGGGCGACGTCGTCATCACGAACGACGGCGTGACCATACTCAAGGAGATCGATGTCGAGCATCCCGGCGCGAAGATGCTCGTCGAGGTCGCTAAGACCCAGGACGAAGAATGCGGTGACGGGACCACGACGGCCGTTATACTCGCCGGTGAGCTTCTGAAGAAGGCCGAGGACCTAATTGAACAGAATGTCCACCCGACGGTCATCAACACTGGTTACAGAATGGCGGCCCAGAAGGCCACCGAAGTGCTCAACAAGGCCGCGATGGATGTTTCTGTTAACGACACCCAGACCCTGAAGATAATCGCCATGACCTCAATGTCGTCCAAGTCCGCGTCCATGAGCAAGGAAATTCTGGCCGATGTCGCTGTCAGGGCGGTCAAGGCCATCGTCGAGAAGCGCGACAACAAGCTCATCGCCGACATCGACAACATCCAGATAATCAAAAAGCACGGCGGTTCCATCAGCGACACAGAGGCCATCGAAGGCATCATCGTTGATAAAGAGGTCGTGCACCCGGCAATGCCCAAGAGGGTCAAGAACGCCAAGATCGCTCTGATCGACGCAGCCTTCGAAATCAAAAAGACCGAGGTCGACGCCAAGATCGAGATCAGGGACCCCAACCAACTGCAGGCATTCCTCGATGAGGAAGAGAAGACCCTGAGGCGGCATGTGGAATTCGTCAAGAAGTCCGGCGCAAATGTCATCTTCTGCCAGAAGGGCATCGACGACCTCGTGCAGTACTACCTTTCCAAGGAAGGGATCTACGCCGCACGCAGGCTTAAGAAGTCCGACATGGAGAAGCTGTCCAAGGCCACTGGTGCTAAGATCGTCTCCAAGATCAACGATCTCACCAAGAACGACCTGGGCGCAGCCGCAATGGTCGAAGAGAGGAAGATCAGCGATGACAGCATGACCTTCGTCACCGGCTGCAAGGACGCCAAGGCGGTTAGCATACTCATCCGCGGCGGGACCGAGCACGTGGTCGACGAGATCGAGCGGTCGCTCCATGACGCCCTGTCCGTGATCGGTGTTGCCATCGAGGATGGCAAGATCGCAACGGGCGGCGGCTCCATGGCAACCGAGATATCCCTCAGGCTCAGGGACTACGCCTCATCCGTTGGCGGAAGGGAACAGATGGCAATCGATGCCTTCGCCGATGCAATCGAGGTCGTCCCAAGGACACTAGCGGAGAACGCGGGTCTGGACCCCATTGACATCGTCCTCGAGCTCAGAAAAGCTCACAAGGGCGGTAAGATACACGCCGGCATCAACGTCTTCACTGGCAAGGTAACGGACATGAAGAAGGAAAATGTCCTCGAGCCAGTACGTGTCGGCACCCAGGCCATCTCCTCCGCGACAGAGGCCGCGACGATGATCCTAAGGATCGATGACATCATCGCGTCCAGGTCCGGCGGCGGCCCAGGCGGTCCACCCGGCGGAATGCCTCCGGGCGGCATGGGCGGCATGGGCGGCGGTGAAGACTACTAAGTGAATAGGGCCGAAAACGGCCCTTTGCTTTCTTTCTTTTTTTCTTGTTTTTCCTTTATTTTTATTCTTATATCCCTCAGCGACATCTTTTTATACGGCTTACGTCTTTCCATCGCAAGTATACAACCTAAGGTTGTTTAGTTAGACCACAACGACATGCTATTGAGGGATTGCCTTGGAGGACACAGAGCTCGACGAGATGCTCATGCTGCTTAGCAACCCGACCAGGAGAAAGATCCTGGCCAAGCTCGTCCAAGAGCGGCACTACCCGCTCCAGCTCTCAAAGGAGCTTCGGGTCAGCCAGCAGGCAGTCACCAAGCATCTTCGCGTCCTCGAAGAGCACGGGGTGGTCGAGTGCGTCACCGAATCCTCCGACGAGGGGCCTCCCCGCAAGCTCTACAAAACGACCAAGAACTTCACAATAACCATCTCGATGGACCCAAAGATGTTCGACGCAAGGGCCCAAGAACAGGTCCGGGCTCAGTCGGCCCCAATGACCGAGGACCTCAAGGCCCTGGACGATGACTTTAGAGGAGTCCTTCATCGCCAGAACTACAAAGAAAGGGTACGGGACCTTGGCGCGCTTCTTGTTCGGGCCGAAGATGAACTTGCCAAGCTCGACGGTAAACGGGCGGCCATCAACTCTCTCAAATCCAGGTTCCTAAAGGAGGCCTCTGCCCTCATTGTGGAGCTTTATCCTGACTATTCTCACAGGGCCGTGCTATATCTCCTCCTAGAAAACCCTAATATAACAGTCCGGGATATGTCGCGAACCCTGAACATGACCGAGGCCGAGATAGCCTTGGTCTTGAAGGACCTCTCCTTGGACAATGTCCTCCCCGAGGACGGGGACGGGCGGCCACTAAGAAGGTCCAAGCCAAAGACCGTGCATGTCAAGATAAGTAAAAGGAACCAGTAGTGTGAAGGAAGTGATGTAGATGGTAGCGAAATTTAAGTACAATCGGTTCGAGCGGGCCAGGATAATAGGCGCAAGGGCTCTTCAGGTCTCACTGGGTGCCCCGGTACTTGTCAAGGTACCTAAGGAAATGATTGACCCCATCAGAATCGCCATGCTCGAATACGACACGGGTGCCATACCGATTACCGTCAAGCGCATAGACTCCGTCCGCGATGAGGGCGAGCTCGTCGAGCGGCCCACCATTGAGATAACCCCTGACCTCGAAGAGGCCCGTGAAAAAGCCCTAGAGAAGGCCGACAAGGTCGCTCAGACCCCGACCCCCGAGGAGCTCGAGG
>Ga0315273_10008523_pt1 | contig 12944 bp, 7 predicted proteins | sample YL17G02_0_MG_FD_205753 | JGI IMG/M metagenome (GOLD analysis project Ga0315273, IMG submission 205753) | Sediment microbial communities from Yellowstone Lake, YNP, Wyoming, USA - YL17G02_0 | ecosystem: Environmental > Aquatic > Freshwater > Lake > Sediment | place: USA: Wyoming | collected...
CCACGGTCAGCTTCCTGAACGCCGACGGTTCCTGGGGCAGGAGGACGAGGCCTTTCCGCGCTCTCATGTACATCGGCCGGTCGGTGATGTCCTCGTCCCTGAGGTAAACGCGGCCGCCGTCCTGGGGAACGAGGCCGAGGATCATCGAGAACGTGGTCGTTTTCCCCGCCCCGTTCCGTCCGAGCAGGCCGACGATCTCACCCTCCTCGACCCTTATCGATACCCCGTCGACGACCTTTTTCCGCCCGTAGCTCTTCTCGAGGTCAACAGTTCTCAGAGAACCCTTCATGGCTCACGATTTGACGACGGTGATCGACCTTCCCTGTCCCTCATTTTCGATTCGAATCTTATCATCGCCCAGATCGAATGTCAATTTGTCCCCCCTGGTTGAACCGCCCTCTTTATCGACCAAAACCGGCCTGCCGGTCAGGGTGATCCGGTCGGCCCCCGCCTCATAAAAAGCCTTATCCCCGCGGCCTTCGTAGCGGCCCTCCGAAACGACAACGGAGGTGAGCGCCGTGAACGTGTCGACGCCCTTCTCCTCGCGGCCGCGGACGGCGTCGATCGTCTCCGCGCCGAGCCGCGCGCCGGGCATCTGGACGTAGCTCTTCTTCCGAAAGGAGAGGACGCGGCCGGCGGCGGAATAAACCATTTCCTCGCCGCCGATCTCGATGCGCCGCTCGGGGGTCTCCCCCGCCGCGGCCTGGGTCATGCCGGCCGCGACTCCGCCTCTTCCACGCATTTCCCCGGCGCCTTCAGAGAGGTCCAACTCGCCGGCGAGCAGGAATTCTTTGTCCTGCCAGGCCTGGACTTCTCCGGCGAATGAAAAGACCTTTGTCCCGCCCCGGAAAACGAGGTTCGCGCCGGAGACGAAAATAGGCTTCGCCGCCGAGAAAAAGCCGGCGGCTAGGCCCTTTTCTCCCGGCTTGAGCAGGCACTTGACGCCTCCCGATGCTTCGAGGTCGCCGCCGGCGGGCCCGGCCGCGAGGGAGGGTGCTTCTATGCGGGCCCGGCGTGAATCGGCGACCGCCGGCCGCCCCGGCTTCCCCGAGGCCCGGAGGACGCGGGTCGAAGCCTCGAACGCGACCGATTCGCCCTCGAGAACGCGGCTCTCGTCGGCGGAGCCGCCGAGCTCCGCCCGGAAACCGCCCGACGCGGACCAGCGATCAAGCTCCCCATCGGCGCCGAACTCAAGATTCGCCGCAGAGGCATGGATGGGCGTCTCCCGATCCGTCCCGGACCGCATAGTAAAAACCACGGCCCCTGCCGCCATGACCATGGAAACGAGACCGGAGCCGCGGCGGAACAATACCTCGACCGTATCTGCATGGACATAGCCGCTCTGTCGCCCCCCGCTTCCCGGGCCCCCAAGGAGAACGATCTGAGTCCGTCCATCAAAGGCGACCGATGCCAGAGCGCCCTCGTCTTCAGTCGCGATGAAGGAGAGAGATTCCGCCTTGCCCCGGAACCGCCCGCCCCAATATTCCGCCCGGCCATCCACTTGGGCCCGGCGTTCCCGCCTTTTATACACGAGCGAATCGCCGGCCAGGAGGTCGAGCGTTCTCGGCCGGCCGGAAGAGGAGAAACCGACCTCGAATCCCCCGCCTAAGCGGACCTCGTCCGCGTTCTCCGCATAGGTGATCTCCTTCGCTTCTCCGGAAATCGAATTCGCTGAAAAGGTCCCGCCGGACACCGTCCGGAAAAGGCCATTGTCCTTGTCGTATTCGAACGAGTCGCCTTCGAGGACGACGTCCCCCGCTTCGACCCTGACCCGGCCCGTGATGCCGAAACGGACCGCAGCGCTGTCGTAAACGACTTCGTCCGCCGTGATCCGCGAGACGACCTCGCCGGCCGGACCGTACCCCGTGATCTCGACCGAGCCCTTCAGGTGGTTGCGGCCGTCCGAGCCCAGAAAGAAGTCCGCGCCGCGGACTTCCGTCCGGAGCTTGCCGTCCGTGTATTCTTCATGCCGGACCTTTTCCTTGAGATCGACGACCCTGTCCTCGGGCAGGGTTATGACGGCGTCCGGGCGCGGGCCGCCCCGCTCCCTGAGAAGGTGAATGATTATGGCGGCAGCCAGGACGAGGAGAATAACGGCAACGGCGAGCCTGGCGAACCTCACCGGGGCCGACGCCTTTTGAGCGCTCATCGTTTCAGACCTTCAAGTCTTCGATGGACAGGCTCACTTTCTGCTCGCCGAGGTATTCCGACATCATCAGCGAAAAGGCCATGCTGACGCGGCTGCCGCGCCGCACGACGTGACGCAACTCGGCCTTGTCCCAGCCGAGGACCTCGAGAACCCGGCCGTTCTGGCGGGCCAGGAATTTCAGGTGCTTTCTCTGGAGGACCTGGGGGTCGCTGATGACCTCGACGTTCTCGGCGACGAACATAGGCTTGGCGTTCCCGACCCCGAACGGAAGGAGGAGGGCGAAGCTTTCGAGAAAACGGTCGTTGACCGCGGCGAACTCGAGCGGCCCGTCGATCTTGATCTTTCGGATCAGGTTGTCCTCGGTGATGCGGGCCTCGGCCAGCGGATTCAAGGCCTCTTTGAGCGCGGCCATCCGCTCGGTGGGAAGGGTACAGCCCACGGCCAGCTTGTGACCGCCGTAGCTCAGGAAGAGGTGCCGGCAGTCGTCGAGAAGGTCGATCAGGGGCACATCCGGGATGCTCCGGCCCGAACCGTGGGCCTTGCCGTCCTCGTACACGAAAAGAACTACAGGTCTGTTGAAACGGTCCTTGAGCTTGGAGGCGACGATGCCGGTGACCCCCCGGTGCCAGTCCGGACTGCCCAGGATGAGGCACTTGTATTTCTTGTCGAGCCCCCGCTCTTCGATCCTCCCGCGGGCGTCGTTGAAGATCTTCTCCTCGGTCTTCTGACGCTGGGCGTTGAGCGTATCGAGCTTCTTGACGAGTTCGTCGGATTCCTCGGAGCTCTCCGAAAAGAAGAGGCGGACGGCCAGGTCGGTCATGCCCATCCGGCCGGCGGCGTTGATCCTGGGGCCGAGGCGGAAGCCGAGATCGCCTTCGGAGATCTTGCGGTTGCCGAGCCCGCACGCTTCGATCAGGCTCCGCAGGCCCAAGTTGGAGACGTTGCGCAGGCCCTTGAGACCGTGCTTGACGAAGACGCGGTTCTCGCCTTTGAGCTCGGCCACGTCGGCCACGGTCCCGATCGAGACGAGCTTCATGTAGTGGGGCAGCCCGGCGGCCTTCCCCGACTTCTCGAGCAGGGCCTGGATGAGCTTGAAGGCGACGCCGACCCCGGCCAGGTTGCCTTCGGGGTAACCGGAATCGGCGAGGACGGGGTTGAGCACGGCCACGGCGTCCGGGAGCGTCTCGCCGGGCCGGTGGTGGTCGGTGATGATGACGTCGATGCCCTTGTCCTTGGCCCGGGCCGTGAACTCGACGGCCTTGATGCCGCAATCGACGCTGATGACCAGGCCAGCCCCTTTTTGGACCGGGATCTCGACGTGTTCGTCCTTGATGCCGTAGCCGTCGGTCAGCCGCTCCGGGATGAAGTATTCGACCGTGGCGCCGAGCGACCTCAGGGCTTTCACGAGCATGACGGTCGATAGGACCCCGTCGACGTCGTAATCGCCGAAGACGAGGATCTTTTCGCCCTTGGCGATGGCCGCCTCGATCCTGGCCACGGCCCGGTCCATGCCCTTCATCAGATAGGGGTCGTGCAAAGCCGAGAGGTCGCCGAATAGAAAGGCCCTGGCGGCTTCCTCGGTCAGGATCTTCCGGTTGACGAGGACGCGGGCGAGGGCTGGCGGGAGGGACAGGACCTGGGCCAGGACGTCGGCTTCGGGGCGCGGCGGACTGACGACCCAGATCGCGGAGTTCATGGCGGCTTCACTCTAGCATATTCCCCCCTGTTGCTCAACCGGCCTGGGACACGGTCCAGCTCGAGACCCTTGACACCCAAGAAGAAGTCGCTCATACTTCGGTATGAATAATTCATACCATTAGGAATAACAACGATGGGCAACACTATCAAATTCACGATAAGCATGCCTGCGGGAGAATTCAAAGAGCTCGAAGCCCTGCGGCGCAAAGCGGGAAAAACGAGAAGCCAGTTCGTCCGCGAGGCCGTCCGGGCTTGGGAAGGCGGGGAGCTCGAACGATCAGCCGGCGCTCCCGCGGCCGCGGCCGGCGTGAAAGAAGACTCTGCTCGATATGGAGCGCCGCCCCCCGCGCTCCCGGAGTTTACCGACATGGCTGAGTTGAGGCGCCGGGCGATCGCGGCGGCTGGCCGGTTCCGGTCGGGAGTCGCCGACCTCTCAGCGGCTCATGATAGATACCTCGAAGACGGATTCGCCGTCGGCGGGGTGCCGGAGCCAAAATCAGCGCCCGAGTCCGGTGAAAAATCATGAATGTCTTTGTGGACACCAGCGCTATCCTGGCCGTCCTCGACGCGGGCGACGCCAATCACGCCCAAGCCAAGGCCATATGGGAAAAGACGGTCGGCGACGGAATAGAGCTCGTTTGCCACAACTACATCCTGGTCGAAACGTCCGCCGTCATCCTGCGGCGATTGGGCCTCGAAGCAGTCCGCGTCTTCGAGCAGGACATCGTGCCGGTCCTGCGCCTCGTCTGGGTGACGCGCGAAGTTCACGAATCGGCCGCGAGCGCCCATCTCCTGGCCGCCCAGCGAACGCTGAGCCTCGTCGATTGCGTCAGCTTCGAGATCATGCGGCGGACCGGCATCCGCTCGGCCTTCGCCTTCGACCGCCATTTCCAGGAACAAGGCTACGAGCTCATGCAGGGCTAAACTGGGCCCATCGATCAATCGGAATACTCCATTATTTTCTTCTTGACAAGCCCCCCCCCCCCTTAGCGTAATACTTAGGTCAGCTTAGAAAAGGGGAACCTAAGCAACATGCGTCGATGGGGGAACCACAATGAAAAAGAAGCTTTTTATCCGCCGATTTCTGTTCTTTGTATCTTTTCTGATCATCGGCCGTAGCATCTTCGCCCAGAGCGGCGTCTTCGACCGCACCGGGATCATCCCCGGGCACGGCTCCTATAGCTCCGTTCCTGAGGAGAGCGTTGACCTCTTTACCGGCAACGTGACACTTCGGTATCTCGACTACTCTCTCCCCGGCCCCAACGGCCTGGATGTCAAGATCTGGCGTGTTTATAACTCGAAGATCCTCAAGGACCGGCAATCAGGCAATCCTTCCCTTCAGGCCGAACGCAGGTCCTGGGTCGGGATAGGCTGGACCATGCACATGGGCCGGGTCCACAACTATGGCACGACCACCCCCATCATCGAGTTCCCTGACGGCCGCTTTGAGACGGCCTGGCCCGACAACTACCCCAACGTCGGGAAAAACATCACCAAGGACTTTCTGAGATACGATCGCGCCACTTACAAGCTCTACTTTCAGGACGGGACGGTCTGGACGTTCGGTGCCGTGCGCACGATTACCAAGGGCGACTCGTCGACCGAACAGATTCGTCTCGTTACCGAAATCAGGAACACTTACGACCAGTTTATTACGATTGCTTATGACTCCAATAAGCCGTCGATCGACTACATCACCGACGCCTGCGGCCGGGTCATCGATTTCGTGTCGACCGGCACGACTTATAAAAAACTTTCGCAAATGAAGGTAAAGAACTACTTGGGTGACGAGGTTATCTATAACTACACGGTATCAGAGTTCCCGAACGGCTACCATAAGCTCACGAGCTTCGCTCCGCCCGAGATCCCCGCAACGGCCTTCGAATACTACGACGGCTCGAACTACCGCTACGAGCTGACCAAGGTTACTACCGCTTACGGCGGAGTGCTCGAGTATTCCTACGTCAATCACAATTTCTTTTTCAACACCACCACACTCGACTCCCGGGTGGCGAGCCAGAAGAAAATCACCTTCAACCCTGGCGAGCAGGCCAGGGTTTGGAACTTCACCTACCCGAGCTATAACGGCACGCCCACCGGCACGGCGACGGTCGGAGGGCCGGAATACACGACCTCTGTCACAAGCCACGGCTATAACGCCGCCTCTCTCTGGAAAATCGGGCTCATCAGCTCAAGGGCTCTTAGCGACGGAAGCTTCTCCGAGACCTACGATTGGACGTTCCAGGAGATCTCGACCTCGATTTGGACGGTTCTGGGCACGAACATGGGCACGGCCAAGGGGCCTCTCCTCTCCTCGGTCATCCGGACTCCGCTCGGTGACGCGGCGGGCAAGGAGGAGTATCTCTACGATCGGAGCGAGACGAAGATGTACGGGCTTCCGACAAAGATAAAGTTCTATGTCAACGGCGCCGGCTCTCCTAAGGGCTACATGGAGCTTTCGTATTACTACGAAGTCGAATCAAGCGAGGAATTTCTGTCCAGATACATGCTTGCTTATATTTATGATGAAACGGTCCGTTCGGGTTCGGGGACGCTTCTTAAACAGACGAAATTTTCTTATTCTGTCGTTCCGGGAAAGTATGGCGCGCTGTTGCGGATTGAGAGACTAAAGACCCCGCCGAGCACATACACCGTTTGGAATTATGGCTATACCATCCCCAACCCCAATAATCCAAACTCTTACTATATCTCTGTCGACCCGCCTCCAGCGGGCGGCCAAGATGCCTCTACTGTTTATTATTCTTATGGCGTAGCGGATAAAGCGACGGAACCGGGCTATACCGCGTCCGAACGGGTGATTTCGCCATATGACAGCTCCATAACGAGCGAAAAGAACGCTTTCGGTGCGGAAACGGCCTTCGAATACGATAACTTGGGCCGGGTTACCCGGGTCAACCTGCCCGATGAGTTCAATGACATCAGTTACGAATATCCGGCAAATGAGAAAAAGGTGGTCATCACCCAGAGCCAAACCTCGCCCCCCATTGTCAACACCATTACCAAGCACTGGGACGGGATGGGCCGGGATACCGGCTCAACCGAGGCCGGCGACAACACGACACTATATTTCCGGAAAACGCTCGACGCCGAGGGTCGGGTGAAGGAAGAAAACCGGGCAAGTATCAACTCCGACCACAAGTACACCTATGTCTATAATGCCGCGGGCCGGTTTACTCAAATCACCGATCCCCTGAACAAAGTAGCTAGCATCCTCTACTCCGGAATTGCCAGCAGCGTGACCGACGCGGAGGACCATACAACCTCCCATGAATATAACGACTTGCCGGGGCTCATCACGAAGCTCACGGACGCCCAGGGGAAAATCGCCGACTACACCTACGACGCCGCTGGCCGCTTGACGACGGTCATCTTCAATGGGGCGAGGACCCAAAACTACCAATATGATTATCTAGATAACGTTGTCTCCGAGACCCATCCCGAGACTGGAACAATACCCTATACCTATAATGACGCGAATAAGATTTCCGGTCGGTCATGGGGAGGCGCTGAGATCGCTTATGCCTATGACACCAATGGGCGATTAATATCAAAAACGATTGGGGCATCATCCCCCGAGACGGTCACCTACGGATACAGCCTCTCTTCGGGGAGTATTAACTCCATAACCAGCACAAAGGGCTGGAGCCGCACCGACATCTGCTACAATAAATTCGGTTCGTTGATTAAAGAAGTATTAACAATCCCCGGGCTGCCCTCCTCCAAGACGATCCAGTACACCTACGACCGCTTCAACAATCTGGCAAAGATCACTTACCCTGACGGCAGAGAGGCCGTCTACACTTCAAACGGCCTCAACGCGCCGGAGACAGTTGGATTCAACGGCGTGAATCTCATTAGCGCCATGTCTTACGGGCCCGGGAAAGCGGCGACGAGCATGAACATTGCAGGAAACGGCACGACGTATTCGGCCGGCTACAACGCTGCCGGGATGCCGACCACCGTCTCACTGATTAAGGGCGCCGCGACACTTTATAACGCGACATACTCATATGACGGCGTGGGCAATATCCTCGGGATCTCGAGCACTGCCCCCGCCCTCAACGCTGCGTTCGGCTACGATTCGCTCAACCGGCTGACCTCGGCCGCTTATAGTTCAGCTGGCGGTAACGAAGCACATTATACATACTCGTATGGGTACGATGAGTATGGAAATATGAAGGCAGTTCAAGGGGATGGGAGTCCGATTTTCAACAAGGATTACGATATTCAGAACAGGATCATTGGCTCAAGTTATGACTCGCGAGGGAACCTTCTCTCCTCAGGCGGCAACGTTTACGCCTGGGACAGCCAGAACCGCCTGAGCTCGCTGACGAACATTTCGGGCGATATCCTCGGCAAATACCTCTACGACGACGGCGGACTCAGGCTCTTCGCCATTCCGGCCGAGCCCGAGATCGCCATCAGCGAGGGCGGAAAGACAGTCGCCGATGGAGGATTCGTCGATTTCTACGCCGCTGTCGGCCCGGTAGATGATCAGCGGACATTCACCATCACCAACACCGGGGACGCAAGCCTTATCCTTAGCGGGACGCCGATCATCACAATCACGGGAGCGGACGCCGGCGATTTTGACATCATTCAACAGCCCGGGTCGCCTGTTTTTCGCTACGGGGGGACGACCACATTCATCATCCAATTCGATCCCCAAACGGCGGGCGAAAAAACGGCCTATATATCAATCGCCTCGAACGACTCCGACGAAGGCTCCTACGAGATCACCCTCAACGGCTATAACGGCCCGCCGGAGATCGACATCTGGGAAGCGCCCGACGGAGGGACCTATGATTTCGGGACTTGTGCCGTAGACGAATATATCCTTGAAACGTTCACCATCGAGAACCTTGGCGACGCGCCCCTCTACCTTGACCACAATCCCCTCGTCGAGATCACGGGCCAGGACGCCGGCCAGTTCCACGTCGACACCCAGCCTGCCTCCACCGTCACCCCGGGCGGCTACGCCGAGTTCGTGGTCCGTTTCGAACCGAAAGCGCCCGGCGATAAAACGGCTTTGCTCCGGATCTCCTCGAACGATGCCGACGAAGACCCATACGAAATAACGATAACTGGCTACGGCGAGATGGGACCCCGCTCCCCGGGCTTGTCCGTTGCTTCGCCCAACGGCGAGGAGTCGTTGAAGCCGGGCTCAGCTCAGGCCATCACCTGGTCGGGCGAAGAGGCCATCAAGGCTCTCAAGCTCGAATATTCACTCGACAACGGCACAAGCTACATATCCTTGGCCGAAAGGGCGGAAAATAGCGGCACCTACCCCTGGCAGGCCCCCTACATTCTGTCACCGTCGTGTCTTGTCCGAGTCAGTAACTCCGACGGGTCTCTGCTCAGGCCGGAAGTTGTCTCTTACGAACTCAAGTTCAAGGTCGAAAGCCCAATAGATGCCGTGGCCACAGGCGCCCATCTCCGGCTGCGGCTCGGGATACCGGACCTGAAGAGCCAAAGCAACCGTTTTGCCGAGATATCCTTCCTCCCGGATTCGCTCGAAAGCACAGAGAATGTCGTCTTCAACCAGACTCCGGCGAAATGCGGTGGTCTCAAAGACTTCCTTTCAACCTGGCATCGACTGCAGGTCCTATACGACCTCAATATTTATGCCGGGACCCTTCTTCTCGACGGACAGGTCATCCTCAAGGATCTACCGCTCCAGCTCGGCCCTTGGGTAAATTCACTGGCCGAGGTCTCGATCTCCTGCGACAAAGACATCGCTGCCGCGGTCTGGGTTGACGACCTCGAACTCAAGTTCCAGGACGCGGCATTCAGCCCCGAGGATAAGAGCGGCGCGACACTCCTCCTCCTCGCGGTGGCCAAGGATGGGTTCGAGGGCTACAAGAGCGAGGAGTTCCCCATCTATGGGGGCTGGATCACAAGCCAAGAGCTCATAGCCGAAGACGCCGCTCTTCCTAGCGTCGACAAGTACGAGTATGCTTCGGGCATGCAGTCGCTGAGGCTCAAGAGCGGGGATGGCGGAGCGGCGCTCATGGTAAAGAGATTCGCGCTCCCGGAGAGGTTCCCATTCGATACGAGCGACGGCACATTTGCTATCGCGAACGAAGCCCAGGTCTTCGCAAAGAGCATCACCGCCGCCGAATCACCGAAAAAGGCCTCTGGGACGAGGGCCGGGGACAGAGAACGCGTCCGAGAGGAGCGGCAGGGTCGGCGGCAAAAGGCCGCAAAAAGCACTTCCCGTGAGGATTCCGAAGCGACCTCCACGAAATCCTCTCGAAGCCCGAAGGCTCAGGCCGGCGCCGGGGCTGACACTTCAACACGGGCTCTCTCCGCCTCGGCCAACGGAGGGAGCTTCTACATTTACTCCATTACCGGAGTGCTCCTTGCCGAGTACAGCAGGTCCGATGACAATGTGCCAGTGAAGGATTATATTTATGTCGGAGGGCGGTTGCTCGCGGAGTATAAGCCTCAGGGAAACAGGACGTATTTCTATACGCCGGACCAGATCAACTCAACCCGTATCGTGACCGACGAAACGGGGACGGTTGTTTATTCCGCTGCCCACAATCCCTATGGTGGGATCCAGCAGACCTGGGGGGAGAACACCTACGACCCGACGCCTAAGTTTTCGGGTAAAGAGAGGGATTCGGAATCGCAACTCGATTACTTCGGAGCCAGGTATTATGATAGAGCGCAGTATAGGTTTATTTCCGTGGACAAGACGCTTAGCGAGGGCGTAGCCGCTAGAACCACCCAGGGCTGGAACATGTATGCTTACTGCGGGGATAATCCAACTAATTACGTTGATCCTGATGGCAAGCAACGTAAACCATTAATATGGGTTACATCGAGTAGCATTAGAGAATTTGGACATAAAGCAAACGAAATATTTACTCCCGGCACCTATGACGTCTATGATCCGAGCGGATATATAATGCTAAGCGGACTTACAACAGAACTACCAGCGAAGAATAACATAAATGATGTAAGTTGCATTAATCTTGGTGAATATGAAGGAGAATGGGTTTGGTGGAATCATATAACTGATATGGCAGTTCGGTTCAAGGATAAAAATAATAGATGGGGCGTTTATCTTCATTTTTTGTCAAAACTCCAGAGAGCGGATGGAACCTATAACCTAAAGGGATGCCTCGGTATAGGATATGGAAGAAATGCGTCAACTGGGGATCTTTACAGAGGTAGACAAGCTCACGGAGACCTGAATGATTTTTTGTATTTTTTGTTGTTTTCCCGGTACAATGGGAATGAGGATTTTTTGTATTGGTATAATAGCTCGAAAATAATAATTGATATTGTGGTTTCATCAGTCACTGTAACATGGCACTTTGGTCCTGGAGATGAACGTGATAAAATGTAAGTGCAGACGAAATCGTTTGTATTAAAGTGGTCTGCACGAAATTGGATTAAATGTAAGAAATATATTCAGGGGGAGGCAAGTGAAATCACCCAGTTATGTGATATTCATAGCGGCCTTGTGCTGCACGGGGAATTGTTTTCAATCTAAAGCAGATAATTATCCGGATCAAATCAAATGGGAAAAGATCAATATTGCTTTTGTTGAATTCATACGAAACCCATCCCTAGAGAGTGCGAAAATATTCTCGGGTAATCTCCCCGGTGATAGAGTATTAGGAGGGAACGGAAGCCGAGGAGAGATACTGGAATATATTTTTAACGAAGCGAGGTATCGCTGTCTGGAAGATGAGATGTCGAAGGGCAACAAATACGCCGTTGAAGCAGCGTACCGGTTACTTAATTTAACGGACGCCAGCTATACGGTAATACTTCTTCAGACTATAGGAGATCTCGCTAAAAAAAGGCCCTCGCTTTTTCTGGAAATTCTTGATGAATATAAATATTCCCAGTCTATTAAATTATTGGGATTGCCCGTGACTGAAACCGGCTACCTTAGCGAGCCAACGAAAATAGTTGCCGAGTTAGAACTTCGGAGGAAGGCACTCGAGGGAGAAAAAAGCGAAAGATATTCTGAAATCAGAGAAGAATGTCTTCGCCTCTTGCGCCTATCGATAAAGTATTGGCTGGACTATAAAATCGGGGACTGTCGAGCGGCGTGATAATTTAAGAGCGGAACGGCAGTTAGATCCATGAGCTGGGGCGGTGGTTAAGGCTGCGCCGGATGGCCGTTGACAATTAAACGCTTGAAAAATAAAATGGTTAAGCCGTGTTCGCCAACCTTCGGGAAAAACTATCGAGGACCCGGAACGCTTTCCGGAAAGTCGAGGACCTCTTCCAGAGCGGCAAGCGCCGCGAGGAGATCCTGGACGGACTCGAGGAGGCCCTGATCCTGGCCGATGTCGGCGTCCCCGCTGCCGGTCGCATCCTCGAAGCCCTGCGGACAAAGACCCTGAAGGACGCAAGCGAAGCCGACCTGGAGAGAGCCCTCAAGGACGAGCTCGCGGCCATGCTCTCCCGGCGCTCAGATGGCCGGCCCGACGGCTCCGGACCGACGGTCATCCTCATGGTCGGCGTCAACGGCGGCGGCAAGACGACCTCGGCGGCGAAACTCGCCGCCCGCTTCAAGGGCGAAGGGAAAAAGGTCATGCTGGCCGCCGCCGACACCTTCCGCGCCGCGGCCCAGGAACAGCTGGCGCTCTGGGGAAAGAAGCTCGGCGTCCCCGTCGTCAAGGGCTCCTACGGGGCCGACCCGGCCGCGGTCGTCTTCGACGCCGTCCAGTCCTTCAAGGCCCAGCAGGGCGACGTCCTCCTCGTCGACACGGCCGGACGGATCCACACCAACACCAACCTCATGAACGAGCTCGAAAAGGTCAAACGCGTCGTCGTCCGCGAGCATCCCGGCGCGCGGCTCGAATCACTGCTCGTCCTCGACGCGACGACCGGCCAGAACGCCATTCAGCAAGCCCGGGAATTCCTGAAGTTCTCCGGCCTGACCGGGATATTCCTGACTAAGGTCGACGGCACGGCCAAAGGCGGCGCCGTCGTCGCCATCGCCGAGGAGCTCGACCTGCCCATCCGGTTCATCGGCGTCGGGGAGGGAGAGGACGACCTCTTCGAGTTCTCGCCCCGCGAATTCGTCGAGGCCCTGCTGTCATGAACA
>Ga0315273_10008525_pt1 | contig 12944 bp, 5 predicted proteins | sample YL17G02_0_MG_FD_205753 | JGI IMG/M metagenome (GOLD analysis project Ga0315273, IMG submission 205753) | Sediment microbial communities from Yellowstone Lake, YNP, Wyoming, USA - YL17G02_0 | ecosystem: Environmental > Aquatic > Freshwater > Lake > Sediment | place: USA: Wyoming | collected...
CTGATGCACCAGTAGAGGTCAGGGTCGTCGTCGACGTGTCTCGACTTGCGGATCTGACCGGCCAGCGGCTCGGCCGACTTGTCCCAGGCGGCCAGGAGCAGGGCGGCGCTGCGGCGGTTCTCGGCGTCGCCATGTTGGAGGGCATCGACGGCTTGAGCGGCGTCCGGCCCCTGCTCCGCCAGCGCCAACGCCGCGGCCGATTGGGTGTGCCGGTCCTGGTCCTGCAAAGCGTTGGCCAAGGCGGGGAGGGTCGGCTTGGTGGCGTCCGTGCCGAGCCGACCTCAGGAGTCGGATCGGCGAGGGCTTCCATCAGGGCGGGGGTCGCCTCCGCCGCTGCGGGGCCGACACGACCCAGCGCCAGCGCCGCCAGCCAGCGATCGCCAAAGGTGCGGTCTTGAAGCACCGCCACCAGCGAGTTCACGGCCGGCTGTCCGATCTCACCCAAGGAGTCCGCCGCTAACAGACGGATGGTCGCATCCTCGTTTCTGAGCAGGTCGACCAGCGCGGCGACGGCCTCGGGCGAGGTGGGCTTGGGCATCGGGCGGCCGCCGGCAGGGGCCTCAGCGAGCGGCAAAGCCACACCGGTTGCGGGGCGTGAGGTCGGGTTCTGCTCCGTCGTGCCCCGCGACTGCCGGCTTGCGCACGCCCGCCCGAGGCTGTAAACCGCGGCTTGGCGTACTGCCGGCTGATGGCTTCTCAAGAGCGGGATGAGGGTTCCGGCGGCTGTGGGTCCGAGGCTGCCCAGGGCTTCGGCGCAGTAGTCCCGCAGGGTCGGATCGTGGAGCCCGTTGGCCAGCGCGGCCGCTGCATGGCCGGCAGGTGGGCCGATCGCCCGCAGCGCCCTCACCGCCGCAATGCGGACCCGTTCGTCCCCGTCCCCAAGGGCCTCAATGAGCCCTTGGCTCGCCGGGCCGGCCTCGGCGCCGAACTGTGCCAGCGAATCGGCAGCCAGCATTCGGACCTCTTGATGATCGTCCTTCAGGGCCTTGCGCAAGAGGGCGAGCGGGCCGGGCCGGATCTTCCCCAAAAGGAACACGATGCGGCAACGAGCCTCAGGAGAACCCGCACCCAACTCCTTGCCCAACTCCTCCACCCCGTTCGACCCGATGCGGACCAGGATGTCCTCGGCAAGATCGCGGCGGTCGGCCTTTCCGGCCACGGCCAGCTTGATGAGGCCGGGGATGGCCGGAGGGCCGATCCGGGTCAAAGCAACGGCGGCACAGGGGCGGACCCTCTCGTCCGCCAGAGCGTTCAGCAGCGGCGGTACCGCGGGGGGGCCGAGCCGGTGCAGGGCCTGAATGGCCGCCACTCGGACCGACGGCGATTCGTCTCGGCACGCCGCCAACAAGGGCGGGATCGACCGGCTCGCCGCCTTGGTCACTTGGCCCAGGCCGACCGCGGCGTATATCCGAACGTTCCCGTTGGTGTCACCAAGGGCGGCGATCAGCGCTTCAGCGGCGGGCGCGGCGCCGGCATTCATCCCAGCCAGCATCCGCGACGCGTCCCTCCTCACCGTATCGCTGGGATGTCTGAGCGCCGCCGCCAGAGCCAAGACATCCGGAGAACCGGCCACCCCGGACCCATGGCTCTTTCCCGCAAGACTCTCGGCCAGTTCGGCCGACACGCGGGCCAGGTGCTGCGCGTGGATCCAGCCGGAGATCTTCTTGTCGTGGTCCTCGACGGTCACGCCGATCCAGTCGCCGTCGATGTGCGTGGCCCTGAGCACGGCCCAGCGTCGGACCGTAAGAAGCGTGGCTTGCTCCGCCTGGACCGGGGCGCGGGCGATGGTGGCCACGCAGTCCCCCGCCTTGATGTCGTGAGCGGGGGCCATGGACCCGAAGGCCAGCAGAGAGATGCTCCAGGCCATCCAGGACGCTCGCAGCAGGGCTCGCCGGATCATAGGGTCAGTCTCCAGGGAGAGCTTGGTGGGCAAGGGACGCTTCGGCCCCTCAACGGGTGCGCTGCCAGAGCCGCGCTGACGCCCGCGGAGCGCTCAAAACGGTGGGCCCGGTCCCGTCGGCGGGCGATACGTCGGCGGGGAGAACGAGGGACGCGGGGGCGGAGTGTACGTGCTGCCTCTAGGCGGCGAGGAATAGCCGCCGGAGTAGCCGCTGGACACCGAAGGGGTGGGCATGCGAATGGCCGGCGCCTCGATGCGCGGGATGGTGATCTGCGGCGATGCGAAGCCCTGGAGCTTGCCGGAGGGCAAGCTCGCGGAGAGCGGCACCGGAGTGCTCAGCGCGGTCCGTGGAGTCAAGTTCACGAGGTTTCTGCCCGGCCCGCCCGGCAGCGCCCAAGACGCGCCGGCGGCGGAGGTCAGGTAGGGAGCCATCGGCGTCGCCATGGCCGTGCCCGGCTGGGCCATCGCGGACGACCCCATCCCCGCGGCCTGGAAGGCGTTCATCAACGTGAGCGCGCTGGCCACCTTGGTCGGTGTTGGGGCGGCAGAGAGGCTTGTGGGCGGGGAGGATCCTCCCAGGGCGGGAGAGGCCGCCGTTCGCGCCGCAGCCGGCGACGGCGAGGCGCCGCCGGGGGCTCCCGCAGACGGCATGCCGGAAGCCGGAGCGTGCCGCACCAGGTCCAGCGCGTGGGGCGCGACGATCGGCTGCTGGACCGCCGCCCTGATCCCGTCGAGCCGTTGTTGCATGCGGTCCTGCTTGTCGACCGGCTCGAACCGCTTCAGGATCGAGCAGGACTGCTCTTCCTTGGCCGCGGCCGCCGGCTGCTCCGCCTTTGCCGGCGCAGGGGGGGCCGTGCCGCCGACTCCATCGGGCAATTGCCAGCCCTCCAGGGGCACGCGCCAGACCAGCGGGTCTCCCTTGGGCCGGCAGCGGAGGACGATCTCCTTGAACGCGGACACGTCGCCGTCGTTCAGTTCGAGGATCAGACCGTGCAGGTCAATCCCTCCTTCCAGGCTCAGCCGGGCCCCCTTCGTCCCTTTGCGAAGGAACTCCGTGCGGACGAGCAGGGGATACTCCTTAGGGGTTTCCACCTTCGTCAACCGGTGCTGGTTCAACCAGAAATCGAGGTCGGGCTTGAAGGCCGGGTCCTTGGCCATGAGCTTCTGGAGGCCCTCGGCGAGCCCCTCGAGGCGGAACAGGGGGTCGAGGCGGCGGAGCTCCGGATAGTCCTTGGCCAGCACGTCAAAGCTCGCCGAGACGGCGTTGGCAAACCGTTGGCCGACCTCGTCGCGCGCACCGGCGGAGCCGGAGCCGGCCGAGTCGCCGCCGAGCAACTCCGTCTTCACGTCCACCCACAGCTTCTGCACGACAACCACTCCGGGGCGAATCCCCGTGAAGGAGCGCTCCGCCGGAACAAACCAGAATCGGCTGAGCAGTCCATCCTCCGAGCCCGACGCCTTCCACGCCGACACCGACATCTCGAAGTAGTTGGGCAACTCGGGCGCCTGCGTGGCCAACAACCCCAGCCCGAGCTTCTTGAGAACCACGTCGGCCTGGAAGACGTCGCGGCCGAAGGCCGAGTTCTCGATGCCGCCGTCGAAGCGGACTCGCTGCTTTCCGGTTCGGGGCGTGTCGGCCACCCGGTCGATGCTGACCAGGGGGGTGCGGCTCGACTTGAGGAGCCCTCGCAACGGGACCACGAAGTCGTCCAGGGTGAGCGGCGCCGCGTGGGGCACGACCTCGCCGACGATCACCAGGTCGTTCCGCGGGCCGTCGTGCACGAGGCCCAGGGGGAGCGTGATGCCACCCAAGCCGCTGAGCACAGGTTCGGGCGGCCGCGCAGTTTTCAGGAGGCTCTCAGCCTGCTTTAGCGAGTAGGCCACAAACTCGCGCCCGGCCCCCGCGGCCGGAAGGCCCCCCCCAAGTGCGACGGCCGCAGACGCCGCCCAGCAAATTCGCCGAATGATGTTCATGACGGGGTCTCTGATAAGGCTTGCCTATGCCGTCCCCTGCGCACTCCATCAGCAGCCATTCCATTGCGTGCTTCAAGATCCCGGGCCGTTTCACCACCGAGGCAGTGGGCCGCCAGCGTCTCACGGGAGCTGGTAACTCAGACCGTACAGCGGGGCGAAGGGCCAATCGCCGTCGTCCCAGACGGCCCCGGCCAAAGTAGCCAGGACTCCTTGGACCTCCTGGAGGCCTCCGCCCTTCTTGGTGATATTGTCGGCCGCCAGGTTCTGGAAGTGGCTGTGGACCTGGAAGTTGCCCTTGCGGACGTCGTCAAAGCCCCCGAAGCCGACCTTGAGCCCGGCGCCGCCCCCCAAGCCCTTGGCGCCGACCTTGACGGACGCATCGGCCCCCCAGCTCTGCAAGGTGTGATAGGATTGCTCATTGTGCGTTACCCCGGCCCCGGCTGCCTTGCCAAAGGACTGCTGGAACGCCATGCCTTGCTTGCCGAGCTGGGCGTCGGCCAGGGAGTGGGCCGCTGCCGGCGCGGTGCGATACGCGGAGACGAAATTGTTATACAGCTTCTGGTCGACCTTGCCTGTCTTGTTGTAGCTGTCCGTCATCCGGTTGAAGCTCGTCGACAGGCTCATGCCGGGATCCTTGCCGACCAGCATTTGGACCATCTCCTCCTTGGTGACGCCTTGAGTCTGCGCGAGAAACTCGACTTGCGCCTCCTTCAGCAAGGGGGCGGCGGCACCGGCCGCGTCGAAGGCTTTGCGGAAGAACTCGCCGGCCCGCTGGACACGCTCGTCCGGCCCCTCCGCCGGTTTCTCCTCCTTATCGCCCCGTTTGGCCTCCGCCGGGGAAACCAACGTGGCGCATCCCCGGCCGTAGAGGGCCAAGGCGAAATCGGGCGAGAGCTTGAGGGCTTCTTCGAAGGCCCGCAGTGCGCCCTCCGCGCCACCCTTGCGCTGGATGGCCAGCATTCCGATGTTACAGCGGGCGTCGGCCAGGGGCATTCGCTTGTCGCGGGCGGCGGCGGCGAAATCCGCCCGCGCCGCACGAAGCTGGTCGTCGCGCGCAAGGGCCGCGCCCCGGGCATTCAACAGCAACGGATGACCCGCCCGCAATGCCAGCCCCTTGGAATAGTCGTCCACGGCCGCCTTCCACCGCTTCGATCGCGCCTGGACGTCGCCGAGGAAGTAATAGGCCACGGCAGCATTCGGATTCCCTTTCGCCAGGCTTCTCGCCCACTGCTCGCACGGCGCCAACTGGTCCCCCTTCTGGAGGCTGAGGAACAAGACCAGCGACTCGTTGTTCCGGTTGAGCGCCAGGCAAGCGTGAGCTTTGACCAGGCGAAGGACGGGACTGTGCCCGGCATCCTCGTTCACTGCTGCGAGAAGATCCTTGGCGATCCCAGCCCAGTCCTCGGCCAGCACCGCCTTTTCGACGGCGTCCATGGCCGGCGACTCGGCGCCCGCCACCGAAAACGGCGCAATCAGCATCAAGAACATCCCCATTCCCAGACCTGGCCACGCCGGGCCAATCCCGCCCAAGCAGGCTCGGCAGATTCGCACGATCCTCATGTGTTATCCCCCCTACGCTAGTCTGAATACCTATGCACGATCGACATGAACCCTTGGTTCCACAACCTTCAACTCCACCCGGACCATGCCGGCCCACGGCTATCGTAATTCGCGGAACAGAGGAACTCAAGGCTTAGTTGGTTCGTTCGCAGGGGAGGAGGCACGGCGGGCGGTAGTCGCCATTGCTGCCCCTTGCACGGGTGGGCTGACGCGGATGGCAGGCAGCCAAATTTGCCACCTGCGGGTGGTTTCATAAGCCCAAGAAATATCCAGGATGGAGTTGTCAAAATGCTTGCAAGGCTGTTAAGATGGGGTAAGATGACGTTTGCCTTGGTGAAGAGCCTTGCGAATGTGCAGGTTCTTCCGCGGCCAAACGGGCTGCAATCAGGTTTGCAGCCTTAGGGGCATCGATCACAGCCGGCGCGGATGCGGCAATTCAGGCTCAAGCTTTTTTCGAGAGGTGTCGCTATGAACATGCCAACGCAACTGTGGCGAGTAAGTTGTGTGTTGTGCTTCGCGCTCGGAATGTTGACGGCAAGGACCTACGCATTTCCTATCTCTGGATCCGCGACCGGGTCGGTTGTACACGACGGCGGGTTTGGCGGACCGGTACATTCCTTTGGCCCCTACGATTTGGACTATGCCTGGGACCCGCCGCTCACCGTGTTTTCCCACATCCCTGGTGAGTATCCGAATTACAGCGACGGCGCTGTCGGCGGCAGTAAGTACTATGATCCGTCGCTCGCAGTTCTGAAGTTGGCTAATGGCTCCTTCCTTTCGCAGTATGCACCAGTCTCGCCACATGGTCCAGCAACCGGCACGGTGTCTTTCTCGGCGTTGTTCGAGGTGGGAGACTGGCGCAACATTTATGGATTCTACGACCTTCCGGTGTGGGGGCACGTTGGAGCGGGGCAGGGCGCCTATGTTGCCTTGAGCCTAGACGTTCACCTGTTCTCCTACGTGCTTTCTCCCACCGGCATCCGATCGGACATTCTCAAAGATGTTTCGGTGCAGGACTCCTACGTAGACAATACGCCAGGCTCCTCTTTCTCGGTTGTGGCCCATAGGGAGAGCCCTCTGCCGGACATTATCCCGGAACCTGGAGGGAGCGGATACATTGGTTTCTGGGGCACGTTGAGTGCGACAGTTATGGACCCGGAAGGCGAAACGTCCGTTAATTACTCGCTTAATGTTAGCAACAGTGTGGTACCCGAACCTTCGACCTACGTTCTGATCAGCACCGGCGCTATTGCCCTGTTCGGCTATTCCTTCCGTCGTCGGCTGAAGCCCTCAGCGCCGGAACCTCGGAGGGGGGGAGCTGGGCATGTAACTTGGTCTTGAGAAGCTCGTCTGGCCGACAGTTCCACCACCGAGGTGCGCCGCAGCGGTCACCGGTTCTGGCTTTCGAGCCGAGCAATTCCCAGGGCCCACATGACCGCCCACCGAACGCGAGAACTCGCTTCGCCTTCCAACGCGCGTTCGAGCGAGCTTACAAAACTCGCGGCTTCGCGGCCGCGAGCGGCCAGCATCAGCGCGGCAACGCAGCGCGACTCCTCCTCGCCCTTCTGCACGATGTCGAGCAATTGCCGTGCGGTCATCGGCTCCTCGTCCTGGTCCTGCTTGGGGCTCGACAACAGGGCCGCTGCGGCCGCCTTGCGGACGCGAAGCGGCTCGTGCTCGAAAGCCTTCACCAGGGGGGGCAAGGCCCAAGCGAAGCTTCCGCCGGTTGCCAGCAGAGACGGTCCCGCCCGCTGGCGGACCGACTCCTGCTCGTCCTTAAGTGCATTCAGCAGGGCTGGGATGGCGACACGGGCCTCCTGACCCAACTGTCCCAGGGCGGCAGCCGCCATGGCGCGAACCTCGGCGTCCTCATCGCGTAGCGCATCGGCAAGGGCTGGCACGCCTGCCTTGGCCTCCGTGCCGACTTGGGCCAAGGCTCCAGCGGAGGCAAGACGGACCTGAGGGTTGGGGTCTTTGAGCGTCTCCAACAGGTGGGGGACGGCCAGCGAGCTTCGCTCGATCTGCCAGAGGGCCCAGGCGACGTTCAATCGGGTCTCTCCGACGGCGTCCTCCAGGACTTCAACCAAAGCGGGAACGGCCGATTTCGCTTCGGCGCCGATCTGTCCCAGGGCCATTGCCGCCGCCGCCCGGACCGCCGTCGTCTTGTCGGCCAAGACCGTGGTCAGCGCTGGCACCGCCTCCTTGGCGCCCGCACCGATATGACCCAGCAGGGCCGCAGAGTCCCTTCGAATGTTGGGATCCGGGTACTCCAATGTTTGCGCGAGCACCTGGGGACCCCACGGATCTTGCCGGATCCGCCACAGCGCCCAGCCCACGTTCAGACGAGCTTCGCCGTTGACGCGGCTCAACGATTTCCGAAGGGCGTCCACTGCGGACCCGGCGTCCGGGCCGATCTGCGCCAAGGCCAGCGCGGCGGCGGCACACACCTGCTCGTTCTTGTCCTCGATGGCCTGGATCAGCAAGGGTACGGCGTCCTTGGCGTCTGGGCCGAGTCGCCCGAGCGCCAGCGCGGAGCCCAAGCGAACGTGGAGTTCGGGCGAGGCCAGCGTCTGTGCGGCCACTTGAGGGGCCCAAGGGTGTTTGTTGATCTGCCAGAGGGCCCATCCCACGTTCAGCCGCGTCTCGCCAGTGACTTTGGCAAGGGAGTCGCACAGTTGCGGGACGATCCCCTCTGCGGCTGGCCCAAGTTGGCCGAGGGCCGCCGCCGCCGCCGATCCAACCTCCTGGTCGTCGTCGAGCACGGCCTTGGCGAGTTCGTTGGCCGCGTCACGAGCCTGGGCGCCCATGCGGCCCAGTGCCAGCGCGGCCAGCCACCGTTCGGGAAACCCTTGGTCGGCGAGCATATTGCGGAGCCTGCCCGCCGCGACGCTGCCGACTCGCCCCAGCGCCTCGGCAGCCAGCAGGCGAAGAGTCTCGTCGGGGTCCTTCAGAAGCGGGAGCAGGGCGTTGGCGGCGGCGTTGCTCCCTTGGCCCGCCCTGCCTAGAGCGTAGACCGCTGCCGCACGCAGGTTGGGATCGGGGTCGCCGAGCAAAGATATTAAGGCAGGAATGGCCGTCCCGCCGATCCTGCCCAGGGCCTCGGCGGCTCGGGTACGGAGCATCGTGCTCCTCAATGCGCCAAGGAGCGCCGGCACGGCCTCGGACGCGGCAGGACCGATCGCGCCGAGGGCATCGATGGCGAGCATCCCGACGCGCTCGTCCTGGTCCTTCAAGGCCGCAACCAGCTCGGGCACCGCTCGCCCGGCTCTTGGACCACTCCTCGCCAAGCCATCGATCGCCAGCATGCGGACCTCCGCGTTCCCGTCTTGCACCGCCTTGGCCAGCAGCGCGACCGGCGCGGGTCGCATTCGCCCCAGGACCATGACGAGGACGCAGCGGGTGTCCGCATCGCCGGTTCCCATCGCCGCCGACAGGGCGGCGGCTCCATTCGGCCCGATGCGCGCGAGCAGGTCCTCGATCAGTTCCCGTCTCTCGCGGCCGGCCCCCCTTCGAGCGGCGAGCAGCGCGGGAACGGCCGGCGTTCCGATCTTGACCAAGGCCTCTTGAGCGTACGGGCGGACCTCCGGCGACTCCAAACCCTGGATCAACCGGGGCACTGCGGACTCGCCCACACGCCCCAAGGCGTGAACCGCCGCCATGCGTACGGCCAGGTCGCCGTCCTGGAGCAGCCCGACAAGACCCGGAACCCCCGTTTCGGCGCTGACGCCGATCCTCGCCAGCGCGTCGGCGGAGAGCATCCGCACCGTCGCGTCTCCGTCGCCAAGGCCGGCGACGAAGGTCGGAAGCGATTGGGCGGAATCCAGGTCCCGAAGAATCTGCGCGGCCTTGATTCGGACCGAAGGGTCCTGGTGCTGCATGCTCTTGGCAAGGGCCGGCGCCGCCCGAGCACCCATGCGAGCCAGGGCGTCTCGGGCTGCGGCGTGGACATCGCGATTCTCGGACCCCAGCGCCTCGACGAACAGCTCCACGGCCTCGCCCCTGACAGGGTCCATCCCGCCCAGCGCCCTTAGCACCACCGCGCGCAGTCTCTCATCGCCGTCCTTGGCTGCAGCCAGCAGCGATTCCACGCCGGGCGAGCCCGCATTGGCCAGTGCGCCGGCGGCGCTGTAGCGCGACGAAGAATCCTTCAGGGATTGGACCAACAGCGGGACTGCCTCCTTGGGGACGGGCTTGGCGACGCGCGAAAGCGACATTGCCGCGTCGCCACGGACGTAAGCGTCATGATCGGCCAGGGCCTCGAGGAGCAGCGGCACGGCCTCTGGCCCCACCTCCTGCAAACCGTGAGCCGCTGCGCGACGCTGGTTTGACGATTCGCTCTTCATCGCCTGGGTGAACAGGGGCAGCGTCTTCGGGCCGAATCGGCCCACCGCCTCGAGAGTTGAGTAATCGAAAGGTGCGCCGTGCAGCAACTCCACGATCACCGGGATTGCCGACGCTGGCTTCGATTTCATCGTCCCCAGCGCTCTGGCCGCCACCATCCGGGTCTGCCAGTCGTCGGCCCTTAACGCCTCGATCAGCCCGGGAACCGCCTCGGGACCGTATTGGCTCAAGGAATACGCGAGATTGTCTTTCTCTGGGTCGCTCTTGAGCCGTGCCAACAGAGCATTCAATCCGTGCTTGTTCCCTCGGCCGAGCTTGGCGACTGCGGTCGACGCCGCGTCCCGCACGCTTCGGTCCGCGTCCTGCATGGACTCAATCAGCAGGGGGACCAGTTGCTCCGAGCTCGATCGAAGGTTGCCAAGCCCCTCGGCCGCCTTGCGTCTCACGCTGGAGTTCTCGTGCTTCAAGGCTCGGATCAGGGTGGCGCGGGCGGGCTCCCCCATGCTCCCCAGCCCGCAGGACGCGGCGTACTGAATCGATGGGTTCTGGTCGCTGAGCGCGTCGGCCAACGTGGGCAGCGACACCTTGCCCATGCGACCCAGCTCCCATGCGGAGGCCCAGTGCACCTCCGATCTCTCGACACGCAACCCCTTCGCCAAGACGCGCATGCCCGCCGGTCCCATCTTCCCGAGCCTGCTCGCCGCCCGAGAAGCGCTCTCCTTGACCATCAATTCCCTTTCCAGGGTCTCGAGCGTGGGTTGGTCCAGCTCCCCTTCGCCCGACGGCAAGGACCCATCAGGGTCCTCCGAGTCAACTCGTTTCACCGCCGACGTCGGCTTTCGTTTCGCCGCCGGTTCCGGAGACGCTTCCTTTCTTTCGCCCGGATTCGAGCCGTACATTGCGCGGCCGAGGGCGCGCAACATTGGAGGAATTGCAGGGGGCTTGTCGGCGGCTGCTCCGACAAGCGGTGTACAACTACCTAGGTGCGACGCGAGCAGAGCCAAGCCCAACACCGCGTGTCTTCTCATGGCAGCACTCCCCACTTGTTGGAGGTCGGTGGAATCAACCCATTCGCACGAAGCTTTCACTTGCGAATGCTACCTACCCTCCCGAAGGTCATGGACGGTGGTTTTCTGACACCTCTCGGAATACGCATGAGATTACGAGACGAAGGCGAACGACACCGCTCACCTGCCCGGCCCGCCTTGGGGAGCTACACGTCCCGGAAAGCCGACATGCGGGCCGGGTCAGGTGCAGCGGATGGTTCGCGGTGCAAGCAGTCTATCATGCTCGCAGCGCAGGTTGCAAGCTACTTCTTCTTCCAAATGGATTGAAGTTGGTAGGCTCTCAAATTGACGTCAGCAAGCCCTTTCTTACCGAACACTTCGATGTTCGGTTTCATCCCCTCCTCAGGAACAAACGCTTTCGCGATCCGAAAGGCCCCATTATTAGCGAACACCTCGATCGACATCCGGTCAAGAATCACTCGCAACTTGATCTTATTGTCGATTGCGCTAAGTGGAGCAACAGCGTCCAGAACCTTCAGTTGTTTCTTATCCAGATCGCAGATTGCCGTCTGTCCATTGATCTTCAGTCCAAGAACATTGGCTCCATCTCGCGACAGTGAATCACTCTTGATCTCGAACACAACCTCTGCGTCAACGAGCTCTCCAAGAGTCTTTTCGGCATTCAGAGGAGCGCCGACGCCGGCAAGCGTCCCTTGGATTCGCAGGGACTCGGCGGTTCTGAGGTTTTCGATCTCCTTCGCCGGTTCAACAAAAAGCCTGATCCCCTCGGGCGTTGTTCGCAACGTGAGAGCACGTGGAATCGTGTGTTGTTGCGAAAAGGGCATTCCAGGGAAATTATCACCCTGCAGCCAGGCAATTTGTATACGCCTTCCATCTTCATCGGGGATGTTGCTGAACGTTTGCGCCGCATATTCGTTGCCGGCACACGTTGAAAATGGTCCGCTCTCTTTGGCAAATGTTCGACCATCAAAAGCTCCAATTACATGGTTTCCGTTTCCACCCCAGAATACCCAGCGAGTATTGTTCTTGTCACCATCCACCGGCACTTCAAACATGTCGGGACACTCCACGCAACCGAGCTTGCTGATGCCACATGCTGTGTTCCAATGAATCAGGTCTTTCGACGTGAGCAGGGCATAGTCCTCACCTTCCAGGTAGAGGGCCATGATCCATCGCCCGCTGCATGGGTTGCCCGGATTCTTCTTGTCTGCATACCAGAATACTTTGGGATCGCGGTTCTGTCCCACGATATGCGGAACAACCGGATTGCCGGGATACTTGGTCCAGGTTCGACCCGAATCCAATGAGTAGGCCATGGATTGCGATGTCCTGCCACCACTACGTATGCGCATCGGTTCCGATGTGTAAAACAGAACAATGGCTGGATTCTTCAACAGACCATTCTGGTCCCGCACGGGGGCTTTGACCAGGCCTGACGTGTTTTTCCAGTCCACAACACCAGAGCCGGAGAAAGGCACTCCAAGTCGATCAGACCAAATTGCGGAAGGATATTCTACCCAGTGGAAGAGGTCGGTGCTGATGGCATGAGCCCAGACCACCTGATCGCCTCCCGTGACCTCATAGGGACTATACTGGCAGAAGAGGTGATACTCGCCGCCGAAATAGACGAGTCCATTGGGATCGCTAATCCGCGCGCGGCGCGCCGTGAAGTGGAATTGAGGACGGTACTTTTCCGTATAGACGGCGTCCTGATCCGACATCTCGTCCGACATTTTGGTCAGCGCACTCCATTTCGAATCGGAATAGACCTTCTCGGCAGTCAGTGTCAGCCGCTTTCCCTGCCATTGCCCGACTTCAAGTGTGGCATAACAGTCAGGTTTGTCCGAGGCCAACCCGATCCGGAATTCGTGTTGCCAGACCCCATCGACGCGGACGGTCATCCAAACCGGCCGTGCTCCAGACGTGAGCGGAAGATGCACGAATCGCTTATTGAGGGACGGACACTCATAAGCCACCGACGCTATTTGTGGGAGGCCCTTGTCCGTTTGCACGATCTGGTCGATGCAGATGTGTCCCCAGACACCCTTGTGGTTGTCGACAATCTGGAGAGTCGCCTCCTTTCCTGCATACTCGGAAACATCCCAACCGGCAGGATTGAGTTTCTCGTCCAATCCAAAGGG
>Ga0315273_10008526_pt1 | contig 12944 bp, 11 predicted proteins | sample YL17G02_0_MG_FD_205753 | JGI IMG/M metagenome (GOLD analysis project Ga0315273, IMG submission 205753) | Sediment microbial communities from Yellowstone Lake, YNP, Wyoming, USA - YL17G02_0 | ecosystem: Environmental > Aquatic > Freshwater > Lake > Sediment | place: USA: Wyoming | collected...
AGCCCGTGACACCCGCCAAATTGGCAGACTTCACTCGCCTTCGATCGGCGGCACAGCGGCCTACTCTCCGCTATGTGCCCGGTGTGCTCTCACTGGAGAGTTGTGCTGCTCTTTGCGTGCATACGTCCCACATCTCGACGTAGTCGAAGGCGGAGCGGAACAGCGGCGCCAGTTCCTCAGCCGACAACCCGAGGTTCCTCAAGTCCTGGAGGAAATCGGGGAGCATGCCGTAGTGAGCCATCCCATCCAGGTTGATGTCGTAGTCGCGCCGCTCTCCGGCGAAGCTACGGGCCAACGGGCGGTTGTCGCCCCGCATTTGCTGCCACTTGACCACGATAGCCTGGATTTCAGCGGTGAGGGTCCGAGTGTGGGAGTCTTGCTCGGCCAGAGTTTCGACTGATCCTTTGCGGGCCAGGTATGCCGACCGCTGCTCGACCGACCATGCTCCCAGTTGTTTGTGGTCCACCGGCTCGTCCAAGTCGGCCGCCCATAACCCTCTTGTCACGTCGTCGATCCGCTCCTGCTCGCGGTGCACGAACACGGACTCGAGCGCCATGCGCAGACTACCTTCCGGGAAGTCGTGAGCCGGGTGGCGGTGCAAGGAGGGGTTGAAGCCGGCCGCGTGCTGGGCTATCGCCTCCCAGATCTCTCGATCCCGCTCCTCGTAAGCTCCAGGACCGCTCGATTCGAAACGAAACCAGCGATAGTCGCGGATCGGTTGGTCATATGCCACGCCGTTGGCTTGCCGGTCGATCTCCTCCCTGCGCTGGACGCTCCGGCGCTTGTCGTGCCGTGCCCCATAGGCCGCGAATGTGCCGAAGCGTGGTCCTGGCAAGCCTGCAGCGCCGTTGATGTCGCTGCCCATGGCCACCCCACGACCTCCCGACTTGGCAACGGCGTAGAGGTAGGCACGAGCCCATGACGAACTCGATCCCGCGCAGGTCTGTAAATCCTTGCTCCCGAACTCCGGGAACGCCGCAGTGGGACCGGCGATGTCGCCTTGGTTGAGGATCGGGGCCACCATGCCACCGAGCCTGCCGATGCGTTCTATCTGGTCCCCGCGCTTGCCGGCCTCGTGAGCCACCTTATGGACGTCACTCGTATCATAGAGCTCCTGCTGATTCGGATTGAACTCAGCGTGTCCACTGAAGAGCAGATCACGAAACCAACAATGCGAGCAGATCACGGGGTAGCTGTGCTCCTCGGCCAGGGCCAATGCAGCATCAGTTGCCTTCTCGGACATGTGATCGAGGTCGATGATGATGCCGCGCGCCATCATTTCCTCTAGCACAATCCGGCCGTATTCGTTTAGGCCGCGAGCGTTGGCATGTCCCCCTTTGATCTTGGGCGCCTCGGTGGCCTCGAAGAGATCCTTGATCCCAGGGATGTGGTCGACCAGGGTCCTGCGGTGCATGGCCCGCAAATGCCGCCCGGCAACCGCTACAGTCCGCTCGAAATCGTCAAACAGATCTGCGCCGTCGTGGTCAATACGGTACCTCACGCCGGTCTCCCACGCATCCTCGACGGTCCACGGCTCGCCGGTGATATAGATGTTGACCATCTCCAAGAAGCGCAAATAGATGGCAGTTCCGCCGAACGCATTGTTTATCAGGTGGATGGGCGTGATCTGCCTCACGCCAAGCCCGTACAGCCAATCAAGCTCGGTGCCGATGATTTCACGGGCGCGGCCGAGATCGCCATGGCTGAGCTCTGCCAGATCCTCCGGCCTCCGCCAATTCCCCAGCGAATCGACCTCAACGCCAAGGATGACGGCCAGCCTGTTTTCCCCGATGGTCCGGCGCGCCTCCTCCGGCGAGTACGCGATCTGCAGCCAGCCTTTGCCCGGACCTCCCGCCTCAATATCGACGAAACGGGCCATCTCCTTCATCCCTGCAATCTGGATCTCGATAGCCGACTTGTCGTCGTGGGGCCGGGTGGGGCTCGACTTGATCGCAAGAAGCTCGTTGTTAACGGCGAGGCAGGTGATCAAACGCAGGCCGCCCTGGTACGCCCGGTAGAGCCAATCGATGTAGGCCTGTTGGTGTACGAGCGATGTGAAATGAGGCCAGATGATGAAGTCGGGCCATCCGCCGCCCGCAGGGTGGCCGAACTCCGGGTTGGCGTTGATCAGCCCCCCATGGATCGGGGCGCAGGAGGCAAGGGCGTGCTCGATCCGACCGTCCCCCGAGTGGTCGGGGTCGAAAGGCAAGCCCCAGAAGGCTTGGCCTCCAAAGGCAAGGTGGGACATGAGATGGGCGTGCAGATCTGCAAACCCCCATAGGGGCGCTGCAGGCGCCGCCTCCCAATAATCGCCGCCTAATGGGACCCGGTTCGAAGAGTCCGAACTTACTTGTGGGGTTTCCATCGCTTTCCTCCCGCTCATATTGGTCTAAGTATAGTGCAATTATACCACACATGCGGAGTAATCTAGTAACAAACTCTACATTTTGGGCTGCTCGCTTCGCCAACGAAGCGAAGGGGCTGCTTGGCGATCTTCCGCCCTCACCCCCCGCCGATCGCCGGCGCGCGAGACTTACGCGCGTGTGGTCCTTTGCGTTATAATGCGGCGGAGTACGGCGGCCCGGATGACCCGGTGCTTAACTGCAATCCTGCCTGGAGAGTGAGATGGCAACATGGCCCCCCCAACCGCTCCTCTATGAGATCAACACCTGGGTCTGGCTTGGGGAATTGGTGCAGCGATACGGCCGCCCGCTGACGCTCGCCGAGGTTCCGGACGAAGAGTGGGACGCGATAGCCGGATGGGGTTTCGACGCGGTCTGGTTGATGGGCGTCTGGGAGCGCAGCCCCCTCGGCAGGGACATCGCCATGTCGGACGCAGCGTTGGTCGCGAGCTTCCGGAACGCCCTGCCGGACTACCGGCCAGACGACAATGCCGGCTCGCCGTATTGCGTCCACCGCTATGTCGTGGACCCTCACTTGGGGGGGCCGGCTGGTCTGACGGGCGCGCGCGCCGCGCTGGCAGCACGGGGGGTGCGCCTGGTCCTGGACTTCGTCCCGAACCACGTGGCGCCCGACCACCCCTGGGTCTACGATCATCCGGAGTACTTCATTCACGGCACCGAGGCCGACCTGGCGGGCGCCCCGCTGGAGTACCTCCGTGCGGGCGAGAGCATCATCGCCCGCGGCCGAGACCCGTTCTTTCCACCGTGGCAGGATGTTCTGCAGCTAAACGTCTTCGACCCAGGCATGCGCATTGTCGTAGTCGACACCCTCTGCGAGGTGGCAGCCCAATGCGACGGCCTTCGTTGCGACATGGCTATGCTCGTGACAAATCGGATCTTCGCCCGGACATGGGGCGAGCGGGCCGGTCAGGCGCCTCCAACCGAGTATTGGACCGAGGTGATCGACGCCGTGACGGCGATGTACCCGGGCACGCTGTTCCTTGCCGAGGCCTACTGGGACCTCGAGTGGGAGTTGCAGCGGCTTGGTTTCGACTACTGCTACGACAAGCGGCTCTGCGACCGGCTCGCGTCCGACGGCGCACCGAGCGTGCTTGCGCACCTCCACGCCCCGATCGAGTACCAGTCTCGCCTGGTGCGCTTCATTGAGAACCACGACGAGCGGCGCGCGGCGTCGGCCTTTGCGCCTGCTCAAGCACGCGCCGCTGCTGTAGTCTTTGCAACGCTTCCGGGCGCCAAGCTCTTTCACGAAGGCCAGCTTGAAGGGCGGCGCGCGCGCCTGCCGGTCTTCCTTGCGCGGCGCGTGCCCGAGTCGCCCGATTCTGAACTGCGCGACTTCTACCACCAGCTTCTGGCGAGCGTAACGGGAGGCGCGAGCCGGGCGGGAACCTGGCAGCTCATCGAGCCGGAGGGTTGGCCGGACAATGGGAGCTTTGAAAACCTCGTAGCCTGGTGCTGGGCCGGAGATGCGCAACGCGAGATAGTCGTCGTGAATCTGTCGAATGAGAGCGCTGAAGGGCGGGTGCGGCTTCCGTGGCACGACCTGGCGGGTGCGAAGTGGACTTTGACCGACAGGATAGACGGATCTGTGTACCCTCGGGACGGCATTGAGTTGCTGGCTCCGGGGCTGTACGTCAAATTGCCGCCCTGGGGGTACCACTTCCTGGCGTTCTGAGCGCGGTTTTCCGCGTGGCACCCCTCAGAACCTGATGCCGTCAAGAGCAACCACTCAGTGGGGCACCAAAAACAGGTTATGATATGCTCATCCTGGGATCGAGAAGTGCCCGGGCATCCTGGAAGAAGCGAGGCGCAGCGATGGCGATAAGGGTCTGTGTTGCCGGGGTCACCGGGTGGACTGGGAGCGCGGTCGCGCGCCACATCATCGCGTCGGGGGATTTCCGCCTCACCGGCGCGATCGCGCGCCGCAGCGCCGGCGGGGACGCCGGGGAGGCCATCGGCCTCCCGGCTGCGGGAGTCACCATTTCCGCCTCCCTCGACGAAGCCCTTCGCATGCCGACGGACGTTCTGATCGACTATACGCGGCCCGACTCGGTCAAAGCGCGGGCGTTGGAGGCGCTCGAGCGCGGCGTGCGGGTCGTCATCGGCACCTCGGGGTTGTGCGCATCCGATTTTGCCGAAATTGATCAGGAAGCCCAGGCCCGCCGGCTGGGCGCGATCGCCGCCGGCAACTTCTCCCTCACTGCGGCGCTCGCGAAGCACCTGGCCCTGATCGCAGCGGAGTATCTTCCTTCCTGGGAGGTTGTCGACTATGCTCAAGCCGACAAGCCTGACGCGCCCAGCGGGACGGCTCTGGAATTGGCCGAGGCACTTGGGGTGGTTCGTCCCAATGAGATCGCGTTCCCCCTTGCGCAAACCCATGGCCCGAAAGCTGCACGCGGCGCGACAATCGGTGGTGCGCAGGTGCACTCGATCCGGCTGCCCGGCTACGTCCTCGCCTTCGAGGCCCTCTTTGGACTTCCGGATGAGCGTCTGTCCATCCGGCACGATGCGGGTTCGGGGGCGGAGCCTTACGTTGGTGGAACACTCCTCGCTGCCAAGCGGGTGATGGACATCACCGGGCTAGTTCGTGGGCTCGACAACCTCCTCTTTTCCAGCTAGCAGCTTTCTTCGCTCGCAGCCGCCTGCCCAGAACTCTGGCGACACGCGGGGTTTCCAGATTTGACATCCGTAACCAATAGCACTATACTGGCTAACGCTATGCTAAGCTCCGCATAGAAAGGCATAGAAACGGGCGATGACGCAATCCCACAACGCTGCCGATAGTGCCTGGCTCGATCTCAGCGAGGCCGCCGAGGTCCTAGGCGTGCACTTCACCACTCTTCGCCGCTGGGTCGACGCAGGCCAAGTTCCCTGTATCCGTACGCCGGGTGGCCGGCGCCGTTTTCGCAAACCCGAGCTTGACGCCTTCCTTCGCAGCCTGCACCACGGCGCTGCCCTCACTCTTCCGGACGAAAAGGGCATTCGGGCCGCCGCCGTCAAGGTGGGCCACCTCGGAGTGAGCGACGAGCCCTGGTACCGCAAGCTCGGCGCCGAAGACCGCAACGCCATGCGCAGCGGCGGGCAGCAGCTGATGGCGATCCTGATGCAGTACGCGACGCGATCTGCGGGCGGTGAGCCGTTTCTGCTGCAAGGTAGACGTCTGGCGGCATTCTATGGCGACGCGTGCCGGGAGGCCGGGCTCTCGTTGATTGAAACGATGGAGGCCTTCCTGTATGTAAGGCATTCCATTTTCGACTCAGTCTACGAGGCGGGCGCCCTCGCCGGCCTACCTGATGCGGACACCTGGCGCCTCTACGACCGCATGAACCAGTTCCTGGACTCGGTGCTGCTTGCTACTGTCGAAGCTTTCAGTGCAGTTGAACCAGCACAGTTGTCCGATACCGGAGAGTAATTACGGTGATTACCGCGTCCTATCCTCCGCCCCGGCTGGTGTTTTGGGAGTCTACAGCGGGTTGTAATCTGTCGTGTATCCACTGCCGCCGGACGACCATCGCCGGAGAGCTGCTCCCGCAGGACCTAACGACGAGCGAGGCGTTTGAGCTGATCGACCAGATCGCTGCGTTCGCCCGCCCGATTTTCGTTCTTTCTGGCGGCGAGCCGCTCTTCCGGAGCGACGTTTTCGACATCGCTCGACGCGCTTCGGACGCCGGACTGATTGTGGCTCTGGCGACAAATGGCACGCTGATCGATGCCGGGATCGCCCGGCGCATCAAGGATAGCGGCGTTAAGCGTGTGAGTATCAGCTTCGATGGCGCAGACGCATCGACTCACGACATCTTCCGAGGGCGGGGGGCATTCGAGAAGGCGCTCGCCGGTCTGGAGCAACTGCGAAACGCGGGCGTGGCTTACCAGGTCAACACGACCGTCGCCAGGCATAACGTGAACCAGATGCCCGAAACCCTGGCCTTCGCCAAGGGGATTGGCGCCCAGGCGCTGCATTTGTTCCTGCTGGTGCCCGTGGGTTGCGGAGTGGAGGTCGCCGCTGACCAGCAGATCACACCCGTGGAGTACGAAGAAGTTCTCGATTGGATGTATGACGCCGAGATGGCCGGAGGTATCGAGCTGAAGGCGACCTGCGCCCCTCACTACTTCCGCGTAGTGCGTCAGCGCCAGGTAGAAGAACGGCGCAGCGGCGTCGTCCGTACATTGCCTGATAGCTACCAACGGCAAGGCCACGCCGGGGGAGACGGGCACGGCGCCGGGCACCCGATGAGCGCTGCGACCAAGGGGTGCCTGGCCGGAACTGGCGTGTGCTTTGTCAGCCATCGAGGCGAGGTCTACCCTTGCGGATACCTCCCGGTCGAAGCGGGCAGCATCCGGCGACAGCCATTCCGCGAGATTTGGGAAGGCTCACCACTCTTCGCAGAATTGCGCGATGTCGACCAGCTCGGCGGCAAATGCGGACTCTGCGAGTTCAAGCGCGTGTGCGGCGGCTGCCGGGCGCGCGCTTACGGCATGACCGCCGAATACCTCGGAGAGGAACCCTTCTGCACTTACGAGCCGCGGGCGGTCAGCGCGACGGACCTGGCGGCATGACTCCCGAACACCCCGACGGGATGGATTTGCGCGAGCGCAGCCGTGCAGCCGATGGCAGCGTCCAGGTGCTCGACCGCCGTTTGTTCGTGCAGCTCCTGGCGTTCGGCGGTGCGGTCGATTCCGCGCCCCTCAGCCGGGCGCTATCTGCCGCGGACTGGCCTGGAGTCCTGTACGAGGACATCGCCGATCCTCAGGGCGTGGCGCTCCTCACCTTCAGCGAGTCTCCCGATTTCCTGGCCTCCGAGGTGCGGCGCTTTCTGGGCGCCTCCCCGTTCTTTGACCTGACGCCCAGGCGGGAGTTCGCGATGCTTGGGCGAACCTACGCCCAGGGCTACGAGCCTGACTTGGAGCAGGCGCTAATCACCCGTCCGCGCCAGAGGGTCTGCGACCCTAGGACGCCATGGGCAATCTGGTATCCATTGCGCCGCTCCGGGGCATTCGAGCGACTGCCTGCAGAGGAGCAACGAGTCATCCTACAGGAGCACGGCGGAATCGGGCACGCCTACGGCAGGGCAGGCTACGGTTCCGACATCCGCTTGGCCTGCCACGGCCTCGATAGGAACGACAATGACTTCGTGATCGGGCTGATCGGAGCGGACCTCTACCCGCTGTCGTCGATCGTCCAGCGCATGCGCAAGACTCGGCAGACATCGGAGTTCATTGAGCGGATGGGACCATTCTTCGCCGGGAAGGCGATCTGGCAAAACCCTGGGAGTGGCGGTTGAACGCGGCAGTGCTGCTTCTCGCCTACGGCACACCGGACTCGGTCACCGATATGCCGGCCTACCTGTTGGACATCCGCGGCGGCCGGGAAACGCCTTCGCGTTTGCTTGAAGAGATCACATCGCGGTATCAGCAGATAGGTGGCCGGTCGCCGCTTCTTGAAATTACGCGCAGCGTGGCTGGTCGGCTCGCCGAGGCGACTGGGCTGCCGGTCTATGTCGGGATGCGTCACTGGTGCCCGTACATCAAGGACACCGTCGAAGAAATGGGCGCTGCAGGAGTGGAGAGCATTGTCGCTATCTGCATGGCGCCCCACTATAGCACTTTGAGCATCGGTGTGTACCGAGCCAGGCTCGACCAGGCGATGGAATCGGTGGGCCGGCCCATCGCGGTCGATTTTGTCGAGAGTTGGCACACCGAGCCGCACTACCTGGATGGGATTGCCGCGAACACCCAGGAGGCGCTGCAAAGGTTCGCGCCGGATGAACGGAGCGGGGTGAGGGTCGTCTTCACCGCCCACAGCCTCCCTGAGTCGATCCTTGCCTTGGGCGATCCGTATCCGCAACAGCTCAAGGAGACCGCCTGTCTCGTGGCTGAGCGGGTGGGGCTCGCACCCGGGCGCTGGGACTTCAGCTTTCAGAGCGCCGCTCAGACCGGGACGCCATGGCTGGGACCTCAGATCGAGACGCTCGTGCCGAAGCTGGCCCATCTCGGAGTGAAGAACCTGGTCATTGCTCCGGTGGGTTTCATCGCCGATCATGTCGAAGTACTCTATGACCTGGACATCGGCGTGCAGCGGATCGCGCGTGCCGCAGGCGTGCGCGTCGAACGCACGCCGATGCTGAACGATAGCCCTGCCCTCGTGAATGCGCTGGCAAGCGTCGTTTGCGATCGAAGGCGCACCAATCTCGCTCGGGGAGGGTAGCTCTCGTGTCGATCATTCTAGTCGGCTTGAACCATCGGACGGCGCCAGTGGCGCTCCGTGAGCAGTTGTCGATCACCGGCTGCGCTCTCGATATGGCTTTCAGCGAGCTAAGCGCCCTCAAGGGCGATGCCCTCATCGCTTCCGATGAGGAGCGGGCGGGCGGGATCCACGAATGCGTGATCCTGTCGACATGCAACCGGCTGGAAATCTATGCGACCGCAAATGACCCCTGTGCAGGCTCCGGTTTCATCGAGACATATCTCTGCCGCTTTCAGGGACTCGAGTCGAGCCGCCTGCACCCCCATCTCTACGTGCGGCAGGACGCCGAGGCCGTCGAGCACCTGATGCGCGTCGTCGCGGGTCTGGACTCGATGATCCTCGGCGAACCGCAGATCCTCGGACAGGTGTCCGAGGCGCTCGCAAGGGCACAGAGCGTGGGCGCGGCCGGCCTGGTTCTCTCGCAGTTGTTCGCCAGTGCGGTCCACGCTGGGAAGCGCGCCCGAAGCGAGACGGCCATCAGCCGCCACACGACCTCGGTGAGCCACGCCGCCGCTCACCTGGCGCGAAATACGCTCGGCGATCTCGGGGAGGTGCGCGTGCTGATTGTTGGAGCCGGCGAGATGGCCGAGCTTGCCGCTTCGGCGCTGGTGGACGAGGGCGCGCGCCACGTCACCTGTATCAACCGGACCTACTCCGGCGCCGACCGGCTGGCAGGCAGGTTTGGCGGCCGGGCGCTCAACTGGTCTCACCTCCCCGAAGCGCTGGTCGATGCGGACGTCATCGTCGCCGCGACCGGCGCCCCGCACACGGTTATCTACCGCGACGACGTGGCTCAGGCGCTCACAGTCCGGAATGGCAAACCGCTGGTCATCTTCGACATCGCGCTTCCCCGCGACGTGGAGGTCGCGGCCGGCGAGCTGCCCGGCGTTCTGCGTTTCGATATCGATCATCTCAAGGGCACGGTGGATGCCAACCTCGCCCAGCGCGAGGCTGCTGTCCCCGACGTTGAGGCGATCTTGGCCCAGGAAGCTGCCGGCTTTTCCTGTTGGATGCGCGGCCGCGAGGTCGTTCCGGTTCTGGTGGACCTGCGCCGCATGGCCCACCACGTCGCCACCTCCGAGCTGAACCGCGTCCTTCGTCGTCTGGACAACCCGGACCCGCGTATCGAACAGATGATGGCGCTGCTGGCGCACAGGATCGTCGGCAAGCTGCTGCATGAGCCCACTGTCCGGCTGAAGTCGGAGGCAGCCTCGGGAAACGGCGTCGTATACGCCGATGCACTACGTGAGCTTTTCGCCCTGGACGCGGACGACCCGATCCCCTGTGAGTCGCCGGAGAGTGCGATTAGTGTTCGATGACGCGCGCCCGGCTCTGCGTCTCGGCACCCGTGGCTCGACCCTCGCCCGCTGGCAGACGGAGTACGTCGCCGCTCGGCTGCGCGCGGCTCGGCCCGACCTTGAAATCTCGGTACGAGTGGTGAAGACGCAGGGTGACCAGGTTCTCGACACGCCGCTTCCGCTCATCGGGGGAAAAGGCATCTTCACAGCGGAGCTGGAAGAGGCGCTGAAAAATGGCACCATTGACCTCGCCGTACACAGCCTGAAGGACCTGCCCACCGAACAGGATGATGGGCTGGTCCTCGGCGCCGTGCCGTCCCGCGCCGAGGCAGGCGACGTATTGGTGAGTCGCGCTGGCCATACCCTCGAGAGCCTGCCTCACGGCGCGGCGGTCGGTACCAGCAGCCTACGGCGAGCCGCCCAGCTCCTCCATCACCGTCCCGACCTGCGTATCCTGGATGTGCGCGGCAACGTGGACACGCGCATCCGATTGGCGCTCTCTGAAGACGGGCCTTACGATGCGCTGCTTTTCGCTCACGCCGGGCTGGAACGCCTGGGCCGAACTGAAGTCATCAGCCAGATCTTGCCTCTGGACATCATGTTGCCTGCGCCGGCGCAGGGCGCACTGGGCGTGCAGTGCCGGGACGAGCCCGGGACGCTTGCGCTGCTGGCGACACTGGAGGACGCTGCTACACGCCAGGCAGTGGATGCCGAAAGGGCCTTCCTTGCCGGTCTCGGCGGAGGTTGCTCAGTGCCTATCGCCGCCTACGCGGTGGTCGCCGGCGGCCGGCTCCATATCCGCGGCCGCGTGACCTCGTCGGACGGTAGCACACAACTTGACGTAATGAATCATGGGCCGGCCCTAGACGCTGGTGCAATCGGAAACCTCCTCGCCGAGACAGCCCTGGCCCAGGGAGCGGCGGGGCTCCTTGGGATTGAGGAAGCATGAGCGCGAGCGCGGAATTCTCGCCTATGGCAGCGGATACCGGAACTGCGAGCGTGGCCGCCGGCGAGCGCCCCAGAGGTGGCCTGGCGGGCAAGCGCGTGGTCGTCACGCGGGCCAAGGGCCAGGCGGATGAGCTCGATGACTTGCTGCGCCAGCGGGGCGCAGAGCCGGTGTCATACCCCTGCATCGCGATCGTCGCCCCTCGAGACACCGGCCCTCTCGACGAAGCTCTGTCCCGCCTGTCGGCCGGCGGTTTCGATTGGCTGGTTCTCACGAGCCGGAACACGGTATCCGAGCTCGCCAGGCGGCTGCGCGAACTTGGTTTGCGCCCGGACAGGCGTGTCGCCGTCGCAGCCGTTGGCTGGGCGACTGCCTTGGCAGCCGAACGTGAGCTGGGTTTGCATGCGGAAGTGGTCCCAGACGAGACTGTCGCTGAGGCACTGGCGAATGAAGTAGCCCGACGACTCGTTCCCGGTGCGCGGGTGCTACTGTGCCAAGCTGACATCGCCCGACCCGAACTCGCCGACCTTTTGGACTCGGCGGGCGCCAAGGTGACACCGGTCGCTGCCTATCGCACCAAGCTGGGCAGCGGTGGCGTCGACCTGCCCAAGCTGCTGGCCGAGCGGAGCGTGGACGCAATTACCTTCACGAGCGCTTCGACGGCGCGAAACCTGCTACTGCGGCTGGTAGCGGAGGGAAGCGGTGCCGAGGCCCTGGAGCGAGTATGCCTCGCTTGCCTAGGCCCGGTAGCCGCAGGCGCCGCGCGTGAGCTGGGCCTGGTTGTAGACGTGACGCCGCCGCCCGGAGCCTATTCACTGCGCACGCTGGTCGATGCGCTGGAAGCTCATTATAAGAGGTGATCCGATGACGAACCCCTTTCCGGTGCCAGCAACTCGACCTCGCCGCTTGCGCCTCACGGGCGGCATCCGCCGCATGCTTCGGGAGACGACCTTAGGGCCGGCCGACTTCATATACCCGCTCTTTGTGCGGCACGGCCGCGATCAACGCGTCCCGGTCCGGTCGATGCCCGGGGTCTCGCAGCTTACCGTGGACAAGTTGGCGGAGGAGGCGCGCGATATCGCCGCCCTCGGTATCCCGGCGGTGATCTTGTTCGGCATCCCCGAAGTCAAAGACGCGACTGGCAGCGATAATTACAGCGAAAATGGGATCGTCCCTCAAGCGATACGGGCCATTAAGTCCGCCGAGCCGGAGCTGCTGGTCATCTCCGACATGTGCTTCTGCGAGTACACCGACCACGGGCATTGCGGGATCATCAACACGCCGGGCAGCGCCCATTATAGTCCGGCTCTCCCGCCAGGATACCTGATGAATGATCCGACCCTCGAGATCCTCGGGCGGGCATCGGCGGTCCATGCCCGCGCGGGCGCCGATATCATCGCGCCCTCGGGGATGATCGACGGAATGGTTGCGGCAATCCGGTCGGCTCTGGACGACGCGGGCTACGCACACACGGCAGTCATGAGCTACGCCGTCAAGTACGCCAGCGGGTTTTACGGGCCGTTCCGCGAAGCCGCCGAGAGCCCACCCAAGTTCGGCGATCGCAGCCAGTACCAGATGGACCCGGCTAACGCCCGTGAGGCGCTCATGGAATCACGCCTGGATGTCGCCGAAGGTGCGGACATCCTGCTGGTCAAGCCGGCCATGCCGTACCTCGACGTTCTGGCGGCATTGCGTTTGACGTTTGATTTGCCGCTGGCTGCTTACCAGGTCAGTGGCGAGTACGCGATGCTCCACGCTGCGGCGGCGAACGGTTGGCTTGATCTGCGCCGCTGCGCCCTCGAAAGCCTGACGGCGATCAAGCGGGCGGGCGCCGGAATGATAGTGACCTACTTCGCCAAAGATGCGGCCCTCTGGCTGCAGGACGGAGGCTGACCGATGCCTCTGCCCACGCCAGCCCCCTCGGAAGGGCGATTCTTGAAGGCTTGCAGGCGCCAGCCGGTCGACGCCACGCCGGTGTGGCTGATGCGCCAGGCAGGCCGTTACATGGCCGAATACCGGGCCCTGCGCGAGCGTTA
>Ga0315273_10008527_pt1 | contig 12944 bp, 13 predicted proteins | sample YL17G02_0_MG_FD_205753 | JGI IMG/M metagenome (GOLD analysis project Ga0315273, IMG submission 205753) | Sediment microbial communities from Yellowstone Lake, YNP, Wyoming, USA - YL17G02_0 | ecosystem: Environmental > Aquatic > Freshwater > Lake > Sediment | place: USA: Wyoming | collected...
TTGATTATATTCATCATATAACCTTCCTAATTCTTTTGTTAAAGTTTTAATGTCTGAAGAAATTATAGCTCTTTCTTGGCCTACTTTCTGTCTCTTCTCGCTCTCTGCAGCTCTTTCATCCTGTGCTGTTTTGTTCTCAAGATTTCTGACTGTTGTCTCTTCAGTAACTTCTTGTTGAGGTGACATATTGGAATTTTTTAACTTGTCTAATTCAGATCGCATTAAATTTATGTCTTGGAGAATTTTATCTAGCCTTGAATCAGAAGGGTCTCGGGAACGAATTTGTTCATATTCTTTCATTGCTTTTCTTACAGAATCATTTAGCGAAGCAACGTCTTGTGAGAGTCTAGCTCTTTCCCTGCTCCCTTCTTCCTGTATCTCTCTTCTTGCTCTTGCTTCATCCGCTCTTATTCTCTCAAGATTTGCATTTGCATCTGAAGGATTTGGGTAATGATGTATATGTGTAATAGAAGGATTAGGATTTACGCCCGCCGGAATGGGCCCGCGTTTTTTTTTAATCCAGAGAACTATTCCTATGACTACCAAAACAATTCCAATTATAATAACAATATCAGTTGAATAGACTAAATTTGTAACACCTGCTAATATCATTATTCCGCCAATTATCAGCAAAACACCGAATTTTAGTTTTATTGCCAGGAAAATAACTAATGCTAGAAAAAGAATGGAGCCAAAAGTGTAAAGATTATCGTTGGATATCCCAAATCCCGAGAATAACTGTCCGAGACTAAGTGAAAGATTAATCCAATAAACTGCTAGAAGAGCTAATGCAATGGATATTACTGCTGCAATCTTTGTCTGTCCCTTGAATACTTTGGAAGTAGCAAAATACAATACAGCGAAGATTACTACAAACAAAATTGCAAGCGTGATTAATGTGGGGTCAATAAAAGACAAGGTATCGCTGAAAAAAGCAGCACTGACAAAGCTGGTTAATGCAAGAAAAGATGATAATATTCCCAAAACCAAACCCCTTTTCATACGGGGGATAGGTTCATTACTTTTATAAATTTATCTTCATTTTATTATTCATGACTAAGGGTTCTTTCGATATTCTGGGAAATATAGCTATTGTAAAGTTTCCACTTAAGGCGAAGGCTAATGAGAAAAAGCTTTTCGCAAGAAAATTATTGAAGGAAAATAATTCTGTAAGAACTGTTTTGGAAAAAGTAGGCAAATTCAAGGGAAGACTGAGAAAAATGCAGACCAAATTTGTTGCAGGAGAAAAGACAAAAGAAGTTCTTTACAGGGAAAATGGCTGCATTTTCAGATTCAATGTAGATGATACTTATTTTTCTCCAAGATTGAGCAATGAAAGAAAGGAAATTGCTAAGAAAATAAAGAAAGATGACAAAGTACTAGTTATGTTTGCAGGAGTTGCTCCTTATCCTATTGTAATTGCAAAACTCTCAAAGGCGAAAGTTGTTTATTCCAATGAGATTAACAAAAAAGCAAATGAATATGGAAAATTAAACATAGAACTGAACAAACTGAAAGACAAGGTTATTTTATTGCCTGGAGATATAAAGAGAATTACAAAAAATATCAATGAAAAATTTGATGTGATTGTCATGCCGCGCCCCCAATTAAAAGATACTTTTTTAGAAGAAGCCTTTAAATTATCAAAGAAAAAAACAAGAGTCTATTATTATGATTTCTGCAAAGAAGATGAAATTAATTCAATAGTTGAAAAGGTAAAGATGAAGGCAAAAGAATCAAATAAGAAGATAAAAATTTTTAATGTTAAAAAAGCAGGAGATATAGCTCCTTACCGGTATAGGATAAGAATTGATTTTATTGTCCTATAATAATCTTTATAAATAACTTGTTTTTTAGATGCCAAATGCTTACAGTGAAGTGTTTTTCGTGTGATGGTAGTGATTTGGAATGTCGAGATTCTCTTCCTTCCGAGACTGGCGAAGATGGAAATTCTTGTTATTATTCTTTTTTTGCAAGAGAACTCTTGAAAAGATATAATGAGACAGGAAAAACTCCAGCAATGCATTTGATAGCGCAATATTTAGCTCAAAGGGGAGATAATATAGATTCTGTCTTAAGTGCATTGCCTAAAGAATAGAATTTTTGATTTCATTGTTTGTAGTTCTTTAGTATGTATCTTATTATCATTATGTTTTTAAACTAATTTTTATTTGGGAGACTATTAAAATGGTGAAGTTTATTACATCTGAGAGTGTTACAGAAGGGCATCCTGATAAAATCTGCGACCAGATTTCTGATGCTATCTTAGATAATTTGATTGTGCAGGATCCTTATTCCAGAGTTGCTATTGAAACTTTAGTAACAACTGGAAGCGTTCATGTTGCAGGAGAAGTAACTACAAGAGGTTTTGCTGATATTCAGTCAATTGCCAGAAGAGTTCTGAGAGAAATAGGGTATACTGACCCTAAATTTGGAATTGATGCTGATGATGCAGGCGTTTGGATTAGCGTTCATGGGCAAAGTGCTGATATTTCACAGGGGGTTGATGAAAGAGAAGACAAAGAGCAGGGAGCAGGAGACCAGGGGATGATGTATGGGTTTGCATGCAGGGAAACTCTAGAATTAATGCCTCTTCCAATAATTCTTGCACACAAATTGACAAGAAGATTGGCAGAAGTGAGGAGAAATGGAACGATTAGAAGTCTTGGTCCTGATGGAAAAAGCCAGGTAACAATAGAATATGAAAATGACAAACCAAAAAGAATTGATGCAATTGTAATTGCACAACAGCACAAAGATGATATTAAGGAAGAGCAATTAAGAAGAGAAATTCTTGAGAATGTAATCCTGCCTGTTTGCGGCAATATGATTGACAGCAATACCAAAATTCACATTAATGCAACAGGAAGATTTGTCATTGGCGGACCAGAAGGAGATACTGGTGTTACAGGAAGAAAAATAATTGTTGATACTTACGGAGGAATAGGAAGACATGGTGGTGGAGCTTTCTCGGGAAAAGATCCTTCTAAAGTCGACAGAAGCGGAGCATACATGGCAAGATATGTTGCAAAAAATATAGTTGCTTCCGGAATTGCAGACAAATGCGAAGTTCAGATAAGTTATGCTATCGGAGTTGCCAGGCCGACTTCAATTCATGTAGAGTGCTTTGGAACTAATAAAATTCCTGAAGATCAGATTACAGAGATTGTTCTTGAGAATTTTGACTTAAGACCAAGGGCAATTATCGAATATCTGAATTTGAGGAGACCGATTTACAGAAAAACTGCCGCGTACGGGCATTTTGGAAGAACTGATGAAGATTTTACATGGGAAAAAACAGACAAGGCAGAAGTTTTGAAGAAATATTTGTAATTCTTTTTATTAATAATGTTAATGAAAAATTCTAATGCTAAGCTCAGCTTTTAATCTAACTTAGAAAAAGAGGTGATAAAAAATTCTTCTATATTTTTTCAGCATTCACTGCTGTCGGAGCCTCTCCACCATGCCATGTAAATCTTGGGCGAACTCTCATTGGATAAATCCTTTCTGAATTATCATCAAGAATAATAGCAGAGCCCTTTAATGATGGTAAATCATTCATGTAAGTTTTTATGTTCTCAGAAAGATAAGTTTGCATAATATATCCAAGAGCATCCAAGTCGGGCTTTGATGTTACTCTGTGAGAAATTACAATATCTGACTGCGTCATTACATCTTTATGGATTTGTCCTGGCTGCTGAGTTGCCATAACCAAAGAAATCCCTGGCTGTCTTCCTTCTCTTAAAAGTTGAATTAAGGCATCGGAAGCAGCTGTTTTTCCATTCAATGGAAGGAATTCATGGGCTTCATCAATAAATATCCAAGTCAGAGGAGTTTCTTTTATATTTTGTGAAGAAAGGTAATTTGCGCCCCGTGAAATAGATTCTACTTCCTCTTTTTTTCTTGCATCCATTCTTTCATTGAAGATCTTTCTACAAATTAAACTTATTACAAGGGCACGCACGTTAAATGCTCCAATTGAATTATACACACTTAAATCCATAACAGAAGTTGTTCCTGAAGTAATCAAATCTTTTATCCGCGTTGCATCTTTTCCTTTTTCTGAGAAAACCCCCCAAGTCCTTGCTCCTTCAAACAAAGATACTGCGGCATTCTTTATTTCCTGCGAGGATTTGTCATCTTCTTTAAATTTAGCTATAATATCTCCAATTCCAAACCTTCCTTCTGATTTCAATTCTGTAATTGTTCTTTCGATAAGAATTGAAATAGGATTTATCATATCAAGCTCAAAAGTTATAATCCAATCCTCTGGATTTAGTTCTGTAATGTCCAATGCAAACCTTTCATCAACAGGAATCCCTTTTTTTGCATAGCTGTCATAAAATCCAAATGGGACAAATACTTTTACAGGAAGGCTCTTTGTTTTGAGGTTCCATTCCTGGAGCAAATCCCTGTCTTTTTCATTTCTGTATTTCATTGTCCAGAAAATTCCCATCGTGTCAAAAACAAGCGATGCAATATTCTGGCTGATTTCACTTGGCAAACTGGATAGTTCTTCTGCGATTGCTCCAAGTGTATAAGATTTTCCAGAGCCTCTCTTTCCTGCAACTAATACAACATGACTTCTTACTATATCCATTAAGATTCTGTTGCTTAAAGAAGTGTATTGCCCCATTTTTACAAAGCCTTTTCCTATGAAAATAAGCCCTTTGTCACCAAATCTCTTTTTGTCAGCCGCATCCCTGCCAATGATTATATCATACATAATAGGGTATAATAAGCATAGTTTTAATATTTAATTGTAGAATATTTTGCAGTATAATTATATTTTTAAAAGAAATCTTTTTTAATTGTTTGTGGAATCTGATAAGGCTTGTCCTGAGGAGTTTAGCGATGCTCAGAGAGAGTACGATTCTGAAGTCAGAACCTTGAGAGATTCTATTGAGTCTTTATTGGGCGAGATACAGGTAGGTTTGTGCGAGAGGAGTGATTACATGGCTGAGCCAGAGATAAAGAAGTACAGAAAGAAAAGAGAAGAAATGATGCAGTGGGGATTAACTAAGGAGGATATTGATTATTATGACAGCAGATTTAAGGCAATGCCATGGCATCTTTTAGGAATGAAAGAACCGGAATTATAATGAACTTTTATTGTGAGTGGTACATATGATATGTAAGAACATCTACTAAGTGTTGTATGTAGGGGCGTTTAGCCTGTTCAGTTACTGCTTTCTCCTGCAGACGGAGAAGTTTCGCATAGAATTCTTTTGCGTCAGGATTTGTTGATTGTGCAATACTTTGTTCCAGGTCCCTATGGTCCTCTTCTATGCTTTTTATAGAATCCTTCTCCGCATATACTTCAGATTGAGTGAATGTAGGAATTGCTTCCCTAATTGATACATCAGTATCCTGAACCAATCCATAATCTCTAGCTAGTTGAAGTGCTATTGTCCAGAGTCCATCATCACTTTCTCCCCTATACTCTTCTCTACCAAGATTTCCTCTTAGCCCTAGAATAAGGTCAGAATATCTATGTCTCTCTGAATCTTTAGTATCATCATATCTAGCTACATCAACAAGTAATTCTTTTCTTGCTTTGGATAATGGAGGTAATACTTTTGGCATATAAAATTACATAAAAAAAGGTATTTAAGTATTATGAATGTTCCTTTTGCATGAAACTGCAGTTTATTCCCCTAGATTATGACTATTTTGACTTTGAAGGCAGGAATTATGCCAAGATAATAGGAAGAGATGATAAAGGGAAAAGGATTTGCGTCATTGATTCCTGCGATGTTTATTTTTGGGCTATTTTGAAGGAAAAAGTGAATGAAAAGCAGATACAGAAACTAAAGGAAAAGATTGAGAAGATAAATCTTGATGTGAAGGGAAGGAAAACCAAAGTAGAGAAAGTTGAATTGCATAACAAGAAGTTCATGGGGAAAGATGTAAAGGCATTGAAAGTTTTTGCGACAAATTACAAAGATTTGCACGATATAGCTGATGAAATGGGAATGGATGAAATTGAAAAAAGGAGAGGATATGATTTAGGATTTATCAGTCATTATATAATTGAGAAGAAAATCGTTCCTTTGAACTGGTATGAAATAGAGGGAGAAGTTTTGAATAACAGCTCTGAATTTGGCGGCATTGATTCTGTGATGAATGTTGATTTATGCATCAAGTTAAAATCAGCTAAAAAGACCGAAAGAGAAGAGTTTACTCCAAAAGTTCTTGCATTTGACATTGAAACAGATGAATTCAGGATTGGAAAAGGCAGAATTCTTATGATTTCTCTTGTATCTGAAAATTTCAAAAAAGTCATTACATGGAAAAAGATTAAAGAGAAAGCTGATTTTGTGGAATATGTAAAAGATGAAGCAGAGCTGCTTGAAAAATTCACAGAAGAAGTAAAAAAGATTTCCCCTGATTTTTTAGTAGGATACTTTAGCGATGGATTTGACATGCCTTATTTGAAAGCAAGAGCAGAAGAAAATGGTGTTAAGCTGGCTTTGGGATTGGATGGAAGCCAGCCGTCTTTTCACAGAGGCGTTGTTCTTACATGCAGGATAGACGGAATAACTCATGTAGACTTATTCAAATTCGTTGATACAGCTTATTCGCAGTATATGCAGTCAGAAACTCTTTCTCTCGATGATGTTGCAAAAGAATTTCTTGGAGATAACAAAAAAGAATTTGGCTTCAAAGGATTGTCTGAAATGAAAGAGTCTGATTGGAAAGACTATTTTGAATATAATTTGCATGATTCTGTTTTGACTTACAAACTGTTCTTCAAATTTTGGCCTGATTTGATGGAATTTTCAAAAGTAATGCAGGAACCTACTTTTGATGTGTCAAGAAACGGGATGTCAAAAAATGTTGAAGCTTATATTCTGCATAATCTTGAAAGATTTAATGAGATTCCTGAAAAGCGCCCAACTTCAGATGAAATTGGCAAGAGAAGAATGAAGGGAAAGTATGAAGGCGCTTTTGTTTTCCAGCCAACTCCAGGATTGTACAAAGATATTGCAATATTTGATTTTACAAGCATGCACGCGAGCATAATTGTTTCTTATAATCTTTCAGGAGCCACTTTATTAGACAAGAAAGAAAAAGGATGCATTGAATCCCCTGAATTTGATTTTTACGGAGAGAAGAAAAAATTTTATTTTTCCAAAGAGAAGGGATTTTATTCCTCTTTACTTGAAGAGATTGTTGAATTGAGAAAGAAATACAAAAAAGAACTAAAAGAAAAACCAGACACAATAAAAAAAGCAAGAAGCAATGCCTTTAAACTGCTAGCTAATGCATATTACGGCTACACTGGTTTTTTTGGAGCAAGATATTATTCAATAGAATCTGCAGCATCAACGCTGGCTTTTGTAAGATACTTTAACAAATGGACTATTGAAAAAGTTCGGGAAGAGGGATATACTGTTATCTTTGGAGATACTGATAGTGTCGGTTTTACTTTAAACAATCAATCCAAAGATGAAACAAAACAATTCCTGAAAAAGTTAAACTCCCAGCTTCCGGGAATCATGGAGCTTGAACTTGAAGATTTTTACAGGAGAGGAATATGGGTTACAAAAAGAACAGGAGAGTTTGGAGCAAAGAAAAAATATGCTCTTATCGGAGAAGATGGAAAACTTAAGATAAGAGGATTTGAAACAGTTCGGAGAGACTGGTGTGATTTGGCAAGAGAAATGCAGAACAGAGTTTTGCGCATGATTCTTGAAGATGGAAATGAAAAGAGAGCTATTGCTTATGCAAAAGAAATAGCTGACAAGATTAACAAAAGAAAGATTGAAAGGCAGGAAGTCATGATAAGAACGCAATTAAAGAAACCAATTTCAGAATACAAATCTGTTACCCCCCATGTTATTGCTGCAAGAAAGATGGAAGAAATGCATATTCCAATTGATGAAGGCGCTTTGATAGAATACTTTATAGCTGAAACACCTGGAAAAAAGAAACTGGTAAGGGACAGGGTAAAACTAGCGATTGAAGAGGGAGATTATGATATAGAATACTACTTGAAGCATCAGATATTGCCTGCTGTCGAAAATATATTCCAGATTTTCAATATAGATTCCAATTCAATTCTTGATGAAAAGAAGCAAAAGACGCTTGGTGATTTTTAATTCGTCCAGTGCAAGCCTTCAAAATCAAATTTGAAATCAATACACTTCTCCTTGAACACTTTTTTTAGCTGTTCTTTGTTTCCGAAGAATAGAATGCATCCTCCGCCACCAGAACCGCAGATTTTTGCTGCAATAGCTCCATTATTTTTTCCAAGTTTTATCATATCCCTTATGTTTCTCGGAACAATATCTGGATTAAGCTTCGCTCTTTCTTCTGTTTCCTTATTAAGCAATTCTGCAAATCGCGCCAAATCATCTTTCTCCAAGGATTTTTTCATCTGCCTGGCTATTTCTTTTATTTTCAAGAAAATATCCACTTTCTTTCCTTTTTTCAAGCCTTCAATCATCTTGCTGTTTGAATTTCCTGAAAAGTGGGGTTTGCCTGTATAAACAAGAATTAATTTATCTTCCAATTCTTTTATTACAGAAGGTTTTAATTTTACTTTAGTAATCTTTACTTTTTCATCATTGAACTCAAGAAAATTTATTCCCCCTAATGCTCCTGCATACTGGTCCTGCTTTCCTCCCACTAAACCCATCGATTGTTCCATCTTGTAAGCTTTTTCAGCAAGTTCAATTTTATCTCTTTCATTGGCGAACTTTTTTTTGCTGATTAAAGAAAGCCAGACTAAATTCATTACTCCGCTTGTCCCCAACCCGGAAGATGTTGGTATATCGCCTGAATAAGACAGAGAAACATTCTTTTCGCTTGAGGCTAATTCCCCAATAATATGCTTATTTATAGCTGCATTAAGAACAGCTCCGCCATACATCTTTGGAAAAGGCTGGACATCTGTGGTTCCGCCCCCGAAATCAATTCTTACAGGAGCTTTTACCTTTTTCACCTCTCTCATAGATAAATGATTATTCCAATATATTAAAATCTTCTCTTTTCACAACAAATATAAAACAATATTTGGTACTTTTGATATGAATAAATCATATAAGATTGAACTAAAAGAGCAGTTTTCAGAAAGAATGAAAACTCTTCTTGGAAAGGATTTTGAGAAATTCATGGAGTCCTTGAAAGAGAAGCCCTTTAATTCCATTAGGGTAAATGAGCTGAAGATATCTATTGGAGAATTGAAGAAAAGACTGGAAGACAAAGGATGGAAGATAAGACAGCCTTTCTCGGATTTTCCTGAAATAATTATTATTGAGTCTCAATTAGAGCCTGGAGAAATAGGAAGAACTCTGGAACATTTGCTCGGTTATTATTATGTTCAGGAAATTTCAAGCATGCTTCCTGTTATTGCTTTAAATCCTCGTGAGAATGAAAAAGTGCTGGATTTGTGCGCCTCGCCCGGAAGCAAGACAACACAAATAGCTTCATGCATGAAAAATACAGGATTAATTATAGCAAATGAATTAAGCTTTGGAAGAATGAAAATATTGTCTTCTAATATGGAAAGATGCGGAGTTACAAATGCAATTATTACAAGGAAAGATGGAGCGATTTTATGCGACAGGCTTTTTGAGAAAGGATTTGAATTTGACAAGATTTTGCTTGACGCTCCCTGTTCAGGAGAAGGAACTTTGAGGAATAATCCAAAAACAGCTATGATGTGGAATGCAGGAGGAATAAGGAAAATGTCTTTCATACAGAAAAGATTGATTTCTTCTGTTGTAAAAGTTTTGAAGGTTGGAGGCGAGATTGTTTATTCAACATGCACTTTTGCTCCTGAAGAAGATGAGGAAGTAATAGACTTTGTTCTTAAAAAATTTCCAGGACAATTGAAAGTTGAAAGAGTTTCATTGCCTTTAAAAACTCATGAAGGAATTTTAAAGTGGGAAAACAAAGATTATAGTGATGAAATAAAATACTCGTGCAGAGTTTATCCTTTTGATAATAATACAGAAGGATTTTTTATAACTAAAATGAGGAAGGTAAAATAAATGAGGGCAATAATTTTAGCAGGAGGACTTGGAGAAAGGTTAAGACCTTTGACAGAACATACTCCGAAGCCACTGCTTCCCATAAAAGGAAAACCAATAATGCAATATGCAATTGAGAATTTGAAAAGGCATGGAATTAAAGATATTACTCTTGCTATAAGCTATCATGCAGATAAAATCAGAGAATATTTTGAAATTGGGCAGAAATTGGGAGTGAATATTTCTTACTCTATTGAAAGCTCTCCTTTAGGAACAGGAGGAGCTGTAAAACAAGCTGCAGACGGTATACACGAACCATTTATTCTGATATGGGGAGATAATTTAGCAGACTACAACATAACAGAATTGGTTAAAGCATATGAAAGGCAGAAAGCAATGATTACAATGACTTTGACTGCCCGGGAAGATGTGGAGAATTTCGGAGTTGCAAAACTAGACGGAGATAAAATAGGCTATTTTGTTGAAAAACCAAGAAGAGAAGAAGCTCCTTCCAACTTAATAAATGCAGGATGTTTTATTATTCATCCAGATGCACTTGCTATTCTCCCTGATGGCAAATCAAATATTGAAAGGGAATGTTTTGAGATTCAGGCAAGAAAAGGCGTTGTATCTGCATATAACCATTTAGGGCAGTGGTTCCCCACAGATACCCTTGAGAAATATAAAAAAGCAGATGAGGAATTTAATCCCAAAAAATGAAATCAGAAATACTGCATGAACTTAGAGAGCACATTCCGTTTTCAATAGCCGCGACTTTGGTCTCAAGCTTGATTATGTTCTTTTTATTAATCAAAGAGAATCTTATTCAATATGCAGTTGCATCATTCTGGATTTTCCACCCTCTGCACATACTTTTTGCTTCAATAGTCTCTGCTGCAATGTTTTACAATTACAGAAAGAAGATTTTTTTATCTGTTTTTATAGGAGTTTTAATATCGGTTGTAATCGGCTCTGTGTCTGATGTAATCTTTCCATACATTGGAGCATTGCTTTTTGGCCTTCCTATATCATTTCACCTTCCCGCCATAGAATCTCCTTTGCTAATCTTTGGTGTAGGCATTTTTGGTTCTGTGCTAGGAATAATCATAAGAAAAACCAAAATTCCGCACTTTATTCATGTACTAATATCAATTTTCGCATCTTTGCTTTATGTATTTGCATATTCCACTAATTTTTCATTCATAACATTATTGTTTATATTTTTGATAACATCAATTTCTGTAGTTGTTCATTGCTGTGTGGGAGATATAGCATTGCCATTATTCTTTCATAATAAATTAGGAGGACATAAACATTGATACAAATCTTGAACAAAAAGCAGACAAAAGAAATTGAAGAATACTTATGGGAACAATTCGGGGTGCATGAAATCCCAGGAAGATTATTCCAACTTGGCGAGGAAAAGATATTCTTGTTTTCCGGTGAAGCAAGCGACGATGATATAAGAGAACTTGAAGCCATGGTTCCTGTTGAAAGGCTGGGAGTTTATTTTGCAAAAGTTATGAATGGAGAAATAAGATTAAGCATTGAAGGAACTCAACTATTAAAGAACCAGATAAAAAAGAATATATTTGAACTTGATGGAGAGCAGGCTGAAAAATGGATGCAGGGGCAGGAACTGAATATTCACATGGGAAAGAAAGGATTTTTTGTTATGAAATACAAGAATGATTTTTTGGGATGCGGGAAAGCCTCTGAAGAGAAGATAGGAAATTTTATTCCTAAAATGAGAAGATTGAAAAACAAGTTGGAGTAAATTGATTTTGTTTTCCCACCCTTAATAATAGATAAGAGCTTTGCTAATCTCGGCGTTTACTTGTTATTATTGAAAAAGAGGCGATAAAAGATTACCAAAAGATAATTAAAATGGAGTTTGAATAATAAAACATGACAGAAAAGAGCTATGGGGGCAGTGCTCCTTTCAGAAAACAGGGAAAAACAACAAATGTTTCTAATAATGATAATTCTATGACCGCTAAAAATATTCAAGCCAGAAAAGAAGCTGATGAAGATGATATTGACAGGACAAAAGTGCTGAAAGCAGGAAAGATTACAGAACAAGTAAGAGAATGGATTAAGCCACAGATAAGGAAAGATCTTCTTTTATTGGAGATTGCAGAAAGAATAGAAGAAAAAATAGTTGAGCTAGGGGGAGAACCTGCATTTCCTGTTAATTTAAGCATTAATGATATAGCTGCTCATTATACGCCTACTTTCGATGATAAAACAAAAGCTTATGGATTACTAAAAGTAGATTTTGGGGTTCATATAGATGGCTGGGTTGCTGACAATGCTTTTTCTGTTGATTTGGATAATAACGAGGAGAATAGGAAATTAATTCTTGCTGCTGAAAAAGCTCTTGAGAATGCATTAAAACTTGTCAAGAGAGGAACTTCTTTGAGCGAGATTGGAAAGGAAATTCAAAAAACAATGGAATCGCACAAAGCCACTCCAATTATCAATCTTTCAGGACATTCAATCTCGCATTATGATTTGCATGCAGGAACAACTGTTCCTAATTATGACAATGAGTCAAAAGAGGTTTTTGAAGAAGGGATTTATGCTATAGAACCATTCGCCACTTTTGGAAATGGGAAAGTTTATGACGGGAAGCCTTCTGGAATTTATTCTTTAATAGATGAAAGAAATGTTAGGAACCCTATAGCAAGAAAAGTCCTGGATTATGTTATAGAGGAATATTCCACGCTTCCTTTCTGCTCCAGATGGATTATAAGGAAATTTGGGCATACAGCTTTGTTCGGATTGAAGCAGTTAGAAGATAATGGAAATCTTCATCACTACGCTCAATTAATTGAGGTATCTCACAGAAATGTTAGCCAGGCAGAACATACGATATTGGTTGAAGAAAACAAAGTGGAAGTTACAACGAAATGAATTTGTGTCCTGCAACACCTAAGTTATAAACTTCTGTTTTTCCAATTT
>Ga0315273_10008529_pt1 | contig 12941 bp, 13 predicted proteins | sample YL17G02_0_MG_FD_205753 | JGI IMG/M metagenome (GOLD analysis project Ga0315273, IMG submission 205753) | Sediment microbial communities from Yellowstone Lake, YNP, Wyoming, USA - YL17G02_0 | ecosystem: Environmental > Aquatic > Freshwater > Lake > Sediment | place: USA: Wyoming | collected...
GTACTGCTCGAGGTCCTTGTGCAGGAAGAGGAGGACCTTGGCGGCGGGCGCCTCGTAGATCTCGCGCGACTTCAAGTCCATGATGCCGTCCTCGAACATATCGATGCGGCCGACGCCGGCTGCGCCTGCGACGTAGTTGACCTTCTCGATGAGGTCGGCGAGTTTCATCTCCTTGCCGTTTAGCCTTACGGGGATGCCATCCTGGAACTCGATCTCGATAAAGACGGGCTTGTCGGGCGCCTTTTCGGGGACCGTGAGCCACATCCAGATGTCGTCGGGAAGCTCCTGGTCGAGGTCGATGGCGCCGGACGCGATCGAGCGGCACCAGAGCGTCTTGTCGTCGCCGCCGGTGATGGTTTCGACGGTGGGCACCTTCCAGTGCACGCACAGTATCTGCTCCTCGATGCGCGTCAGGTCGAAGTCGCGCACGGGTACGAGGACTTCCACGCCCGGCGCAAAGACGGTAAAGCTATTGTGCAGGCGGTACTGGTCGTTACCCTTGCCGCTGGAGCCTTCGATAAGGGCGTCGCAGCCGAGCTCGCGCGCTTTTTCGGCTACCACCTTGCCGACGAGCTGACGGGTCATGCTTGTCGAAACGGGGTAGCCTTCGTAGTCGGAGTTGGCCTTGATGGCCATCGCGACCCAGTTGTTGGAGAACTCTTCCCTGACGTCGATGAAGATCGGTTCCAGGCCCATCCTACGCGAGTTGGTGCGGGCCATTTCCATCTCTTCGTCGCCCTGGCCGATGTTGACGGTGATGGGAATGATCTCCTTGGCCTTGTACTTGCGGCGCAGGAGTTCTATGCCGAGGCAGGAGTCGAGGCCGCCGGAAAAGGCGCTCGCGACCTTCTTGGGCTGGTATACGGGCGTGCTTTCGACGCGCTTGATGATGTCATTGACCCTGGTCATGTCCAAGGCTGCTTTTGCCATCGCCGTTCCTCTCCTTCGAAAATGGATGCCTGGGCCGTGGGTTTGAAAGCTCGCGAAGCAACGCAAGTTTAGCCGGAGAGCGTTTTTTTTCAAGCGAAAATCGCGCAGGGCATGGGATGTACCCCAGACATCGTGAACCCCTTACGCGAGGCTGCGGCTATGCAGGAACAGGCGGCTGTCTATAATAGGCGTGACGCCTATAGAGAAGGGAGCGCGCATTGCACGAGACTCTAGTCCGCCGCATGATCCTCTGGACTTTCGCCCTGACGTGCCTGGTCATCCTGGTGGCCATGTTTGACCCGGGGTTTCTGGCTTCGTTTGCGGGGCTCATGGTCATACCGGTTTCGACCAGCGACAGGATAGAGGTACTTGTCACCGCGGGGGCTCCTTTCGCGCAGTCAGTGCAGACGGACCTATACTTTCTCAGCACGGACTCCTCCTTCACCAAGGTAGCAGGCTTCACGGACATGCCGCACTGCGTCGACGCCTACAGGGGCGAGCTCTTTGTGACGTTCCGGCAGTCGTCGCGCGACGCGGGCGGCACGTCGTCAATCTTTAAGGACGGCAAGTGGGCAAGGAGCGTGCCGGCGCCGAGCGGTTTCGATATCGTCGACGTGGTATCATTCGGCGACACGATGTACGCCCTGGGGATGGGGGCGGACAACAAAAGGATCGAACTGTGCGCCCTCGGAGAGAGCGGCTGGCAGAGGGTCCCCGAGGCTTACGATGCAGGCAAGGAGATAACCTACGCCGGGTCAGTGGCGGTGCGTGGAGGGATAGATATCCTGTATGCCACGGGGAAAAAGGGCAGGTTTGGAACCATCGACCTCGATAGTATCCGTTGGTACCACGTACTTTTCGACGGGAAGAAGTGGGGCGCCGAGGAGGCGCTTGATATCCCGAAGGGGGAAGTGCCCCGTGTCAGCTCCTACGAGGGCGACCTGGCGCTACTTCTCTTGTCGACGGTCGAGGGCGAGCCTGTCCAGCTGGCGACGGTGAAGCAGGGCGAGCTGGACGTGATAGCGCACATCCCAACAACAGACAAGGGCCTCATCGTACGTTCGTGGCTCGTGGGCCTCGACGGCGACGAGCATGTTTTTCTTGTCGGCCTGGGCAAGCTGTGGGACGTGCCGCTCGCGAATCTGGTGCCCGGCGAGGCGCGGCTATTGCACGAGGTGCCACGCGGGGCGGTCATGAGGAGCAGCATATATTCGACCCTGGCGGGCTTTGGCGCGGTGCTTCTCGTTTCGCTCGGCATCGCATGGCTCGTCATGCGTTTGAGGGGCCTGAGGCGCAAGGGTGGGGCATAATAGATGGAAGCCTGGTATTCAAAGGGTTTGAAGTTCGAGTGCACGCGCTGCGGCGCGTGCTGCCGGGGCGAGCCGGGCTACGTCTGGGTGTCGGGACCCGAGGTCGTCGGCATCGCGGGGTTCTTGGGTTCATCGGTGGCGGCCGTCGAATCGACCTGCCTGAGGCGGGTCGGCGACCGCGTCAGCCTCATCGAGAAGGCCAACGGCGACTGCGCGTTCTGGGAGAAAAGCATCGGCTGCCGCATCCACCCCGTGAGGCCGTCCCAGTGCCGGACGTTCCCGTTCTGGAAGCAGAACGTGGCGACGGAAGACGCGTGGCAGCGGCTTCAGAAAAGATGCCCCGGCGTCGGACAGGGCAAGCTCTTCAAGGCCGAAGAGATTCGCAAGAGGGCGGAGAAGAGAGCGTGACTGACGCCGAACAGCAGGCTATTGCGGCACTTGAATCGTTGTACGGAGACCTGGACCGCGAGCTGCCTCCGGCTGCCGGTTGCAAGGCGTGCGGGAAGTGCTGCCATTTCAAGACCTACGGACACCGCCTGTACGCAAGTTATCTGGAGTACTTGTTTCTCGTCTGGCATAGCGGCAGGCCGGAGGGGGCGTTTGATGAGGACCGTTGCGGCTATCAGCGGGGCGCTATCTGCACAGCGCGAGAGGGCAGGACGCTGGGCTGCAGGACGTTCTTTTGCAGTGAGGCGTTGCAGTCGGCGGGCGTTCACGAGCGTGCCCTTGGCGAGATAAGGCGCATAACGGCGCAGTTCGGTCTGCCGTGGATGTACCGTCCACTTGGCGGGCATTTTGCCGCAGCGGGGGCGGCCCAATCGCCCGAAGTCCAATGGCAGTAACAAAATGTAACTTTTTTTTCCTTGACAGGTGCAGGGAAGTGCGTTAAATCTTTCTCACTGACGTGTGCGAAGCGGAGCCGTTCACCAGGGGCAAGTGTCGAGTCCCCCATTCTCGCCGAGGAGGAGCTTGTGACCAAGAAGGAAATAGTCCGGTTCATCTCTGACAATCTGAACCTGTCTCAACAGGACGTTAAGAGGGTCGTGCAAAAGACCTTCGATTCCGTCATAGATGCCCTCGCGAAAGAGGGGCGCATCGAATTGCGCAACTTCGGCGTGTTTGAGGTCAAGGAGCGCAAGGCACGAAAGGCCCGCAACCCCCGCACAGGCGCCGAGGTGCAAGTTCCCTCGAAGCGGGTCGTCACCTTCAAACCGGGTAAGGAGATGGAACAGCTGGTGGATTCCGGCGGGACGTCTCAGACCCCGGCACCCCAGCAGCGGCAAAGCATGTAGCTCGGATGAAAGCGACGGCGGCCATGGCGCCGTTGGATCGTCCCCTGCGTGCTCAGAGCGGTGGCAAACACCGGCTGGCAGTCTGCATCGGCCTTAACCGTTAATTCGATTGGGCGTTGGTGAGCGGGTAAAGCGTGGTACAGGTTCGGTTGGACGAAATCACAAAGACCTTTGGCGAGGTCACGGCAGCCGCCAAAGTTTCCCTCGACATCTCCGAAGGCGAGCTGTTTTTCCTGCTGGGCCCGTCGGGCTGCGGCAAGACGACGATCCTGCGCACAATAGCGGGTTTCGAGACTCCGGACTCAGGCGCCGTCTCTTTCGACGGACGTGACGTTACGCGCCTTGCGCCCAACAAACGAAACACCGGCATGGTTTTTCAGAACTACGCGCTCTGGCCTCACATGACTGTTTTTGAGAACGTCGCGTACGGCCTGCGGGTGCGCGGCGTGGACAAGGGGGGAATCGTTTCGCGGGTCATGGAGGCGCTCGAGCTCGTGCGGATGACCGGCGAGAGGGCGCGCTATCCGAACCAGCTCTCAGGCGGGCAGCAGCAGCGCGTCGCGCTGGCGCGGGCGCTCGTCATCAAGCCGGGGTGTCTTCTCCTCGACGAGCCGCTATCGAACCTCGACGCCAAACTGCGACTCGAGATGCGCGCCGAGATACTGCGCATTCACAGCCAGGCGGCGGTGACCACGATATACGTCACCCATGACCAGAAGGAAGCGCTGTCGATGGCAGATCGCGTGGCGATCCTGAGAGAGGGGCGCGTCGTGCAGGTCAGCCATCCGTATGAGGTGTACCGGCGGCCGGCGGACGGATTTGTCGCGGCGTTCATCGGCGAGACTAATATGATTCCCGGCACTATTTCGCGGATCGAGAACGCGACGGCGGTCGCCCAGACCGCGATAGGGCCCATCAGGGGACGGCTCCAGGGGCGCGCGCAGCCGGCTGTGGACAAGCGCTGTCTTGTGAGTGTGCGGCCTGAGGACATAACGCTTTCCGACGCCGGGGCGAATGAGAACTCCGTCGGCGCCCGCATCACCCAGTACACCTTCCTCGGCGAGGTCGGGCAATACGTTCTCGCGGCGGGGGAGGTCGAATTGCGGGCGCTCGTTGCCTCGCCTTCTGAAAAGTACGGCGGACCCAAGGGCGTATACGTCTCGTTCCCGGAGGAGAAGGTCCTCATCTTCACTGAAGGGCTTTCGGAGCCCGCCGGGGGCCGAGATGCCGGTTAGAGGTTCGCGCGCGGGCTCGCCCGCCGTGGTGTTTGCGCTGTGCATCGTAGCCTTCCTCGGTTTCTTTCTGCTCTACCCTGTCGGCCTCATGCTCAAGGGCGCGTTTATCGTCGAAGGGCGGTTGAGCTTTGGGCTTTTCAGTTCTCTCTGGACGAATACGCTCCTGCGCGAGTGCATCTTCAACTCGCTCATGATCGGCGTAACGGTTACGGTGGCGGCCACGGCAATCGCGATGCCGCTGGCGGTCTTTACCGGGCGGTACCTTTTCACCGGGAAGAAATGGCTCACCGGGATGGTGCTCGTGCCGATGATCATGCCGCCCTTTGTCGGGGCGGTGGCGCTGCCGCGCATACTTGAACGCAACGGGATGGTGGACATCCTGGCGGTGAAGGTGTTTTCGTTCCTGCACCTGGTGTCTCCCGACACGATGGGCCTCGTTGACGTGACGCGCGGCGGCATAATCGGAGTCATCATCCTCGAGACGCTGCACCTATACCCGATCATGTATCTTAACGTCGCCGCGGCGCTGGCCAACGTAGATCCGGGCATGGAGGAGGCGGCGAAGAACATGGGCGCGTCCTCATGGAGGCTCTGGCGAACGGTAACGATGCCGCTCACGCTGCCGGGCCTTTTCGCGGGGGCGATCATCGTTTTTCTGTGGGCGTTCACGGATCTCGGGACGCCGCTTCTCTTTAAGTTTTACAAGGTCATACCGGTCCAGATATTCAACGATGCAAAGGCCATAAACGAGAATCCGACGTCCTTTTCGCTGGTCGTATTTGTGATCGCGATCTGCGTGGCGGCATTTCTTCTGTCGAAGAGATTCACCGAGCGGCGCACGTACTACATGCTGTCGAAGAATACGCGAGGCACGACGGCGACGCCGCTCGGGGCGCGCGGGACGATCCTCGCCTACTGTATTTTCGGCGGCATCACCGCGCTGGCAGTCCTGCCGCACATGGCCGTCATACTCACGAGCGTCTCCAAGGAGTGGGTCCTCACCGCGTTTCCTACGGAGGTGACGCTCGACTACTACCGCGACGTGTTCAGCCGCGAGGAAACGCTTGGGGGGATCAAGAATTCGCTTCTCTACAGCACGGGCAGTACCGCGTTCGATATCGTCCTCGGGGTGGGGATTGCGTACCTATTGGCAAGGAAACGCATCTTTGGCAAGGGGCTCCTGGACGCGGTCGCGATGCTGCCGCTGGCGCTGCCGGGGTTCGTGCTTGCCTTCGGCTACGTGGCCGCGTTCGTGGGCAGCAGCGCCTTCCGTATCATCGACCCCTTCATAAACCCGACGCTGCTTCTGATGGTCAGCTACTCCGTGCGGCGGCTTCCATTCATGGTGCGGAGCACCTACGCGGGCTTTCAGCAGATCAGCCCGAGCCTCGAGGAGGCCAGCGCCAACCTCGGCGCGAGTCCAGCGAGGACGCTGGCCAAGATCACGGTGCCGCTCATCTTCGCTAACATCCTGGCGGGGGCGATACTGTGCTTCAGCTTTGCGATGCTGGAGGTGTCGGACAGCATGATACTGGCGAGCGAACGGAGTTTTTTTCCAATTACAAAGGTTATCTACGATCTTTCGGGGACGCTGCCGAACGGGGATAACCTGGCTTGCGCGATGGGGGTGCTGGGGATGGGGCTCCTTGTGACAAGCCTCGTTATATCCGGGAGGATACTGGGCGAGAGAATGGGCGAGCTCTTCAGGGCGTAAGGCAGTGTCCTCGATGGTGTTGCGCAATTAGGCCGTTTTTTTGTGGATTTGGCATAAAACGACCTGACAGCCTGTTATTACTTGCGAGAGGGCGGAAGGGCAACGGCTGGTTGCCGTGCGATCAAGCACAGGAGGCGGCGTGCTTCTTTTGCTTTTTCGCTCGGACAATGCGATAATGGCAGCAGAGCGCGTGCAGCGTGACCGAATGGCGAGCCGTGTAGCGCGACTGGGGAGTGTGACTTGGGATCGTTTCTTGACGGGTTTACCCAGCTCGAAGTGATAGGTACTGGCGCTGGAAGCACTATTTTCAAGGGCGTCAGCACTGAAGACGGCAAAACGTACGCCATAAAGACGGTTAAGTGGACACAGGCTGGCGATGAACGGTTCCTGAAGCAGGCGGCAAACGAATACAAGATCGCATCGCTTTTCGACCACAGGAATATCGTCAAGATGTATTCGGCCTACCGCAGGCGCCGATTCTTCAAGACAGTCGAGTGCGACATCGTCATGGAGTATTTCCCGGGCAGGACACTTTCCGACCGGGGCCGCCTGCCCATGGCGGATATGATAGGCGTCTTTCTGCAGGTTGCCGACGCGCTCGCCTACATTCACAGGCTGGGCTTCGTTCACACGGACATCAAGCCCGAGAATATCCTCATCAATGACAAGGGCGACGTGCGGGTGGTGGACTTCGGCGTAGCCTGCAAGCGCAACGAGACCAAGGACCGGGTTCAGGGGACGCCCGAGTTCATGGCGCCCGAACAGACGACGAAGAAGCCGTTGGACGAGCGCACGGACATATACAACCTGGGCACGACGATGTTCAAGGTCCTGACGGGAAAGGTCGCGCCGGAGAACGTGAGCATTGTGACGCCGCTGGGCAACGGGGAGGGCTTGAGCCTGGCGAAGATGGACGTCAGGAGCCTCAACGCCGACGTTCCCGAGAAGCTGGCCCGGGTCATTGAGAAGTGCTCGCGCCGGAGCCGCTCCAAGCGCTATCAGCGCATGGCGGAGGTTGTCGACGCGCTCGAGGCGGTCCTTCGCGAGGTCGCGCCGAAGGGGCACCGCCTCCTCAAGGAGCTGCCCGTTTGATCACGCCGGAAGTCCCGGATTCCCTTCTCGATTCACTGGAAAAGGCCGCGGAGCGTCTTGCGCAATCACCGTACCGCAGCGGCTCGGAGCTGGTCCTGTCCGAGGGGGAGCTCATGGTGACGGGCGACCTCCACGGCGACGTTTCCTCATTCGAGCGCATCGCAAAGACAGCGGACCTGGATAAGTGCCGGCGACGGCATCTTCTTCTTCAGGAACTCATCCACGGGCGCGACGACAAGTCCGGCTCCGACGGCTCGTGTGTTCTCGTCGAGAAAGCGGCGGCGCTCGTCAACGCCTTCCCGGACAGAGTCCACGTGATAATGGGCAACCACGAGATGGCCCAGCTGAGCGGACGCGTCATTATCAAGGACGGCGTGGTTTTGAACGAGGCTTTCAGCCGGTCGGCGAGGGCCAGGTACGGCGAGAGCTCCGGCGCAGTCGTCGCCGCCATGGAGCGTTTCTGGCGGGCGTTGCCCCTGGCGGTGCGCACCGGAAACCGGCTTTTCGTCTCTCATTCGCTCCCGTCCAGAAAGCTTTTCGGCGCGTTTGACGCCGGCGTTTTGAAGAGGCCGCTTGCGGACGCCGATTTCGCACGTGACTCGGGGGCGGCGTACGCGCTCCTCTGGGGGCGTGATTTTTCTTCGGACGTCGCCGGCGAATTATCGCGGATCCTGGACGTGGATTTCTTCATTACCGGGCACGTGCCATGCGACAACGGATTCCACGCTCCCAACGGCAGGCACGTCATACTCGACTCGCAGGGTCCTAACGGCAGGTATGCGCTGGTGCCGTTAGCGGAGGCTTTGACCTACGAAGGTATTGTCGGTAGAATACGCCCGGTCTGGGCGTAGGCTATACGCGGCAAGAGAAGACCCTTGAGATGACGCATTCCATTACGGACTTGCGGCGCCGGTACAACCTGCAGCTTCTGGGGATTTTCGCGGCTGCAGTCGGAGTCCGCGTTATGTACGTCCTGCTGACGATACACGCCCTCCCGGGCGACACTGATTCGTATCGCGGCATCGCCGAGAACCTGCTGGGGGGCCACGGTTACTCCATATCCGCCGACATGCCCACGGCATTTCGCCCGCCCGGCTATCCGCTTTTCATAGCAGTCGTCGAGCGCTTTCTCGGAGGGCCGTGGTCGGTGATCTGGGCGCAGTGCATTCTGGGAGGAGTCGTGGCGCTTATCGCCGGGTCGCTCGCGAGACGGCTCGTCGGCGACCTCTTTGCCCTGGTGGCGGCGGGCCTCGTCGCGATCGATCCGTATCAGGTGGCGCGCTGCACTGAGTTCATGAGCGAGGTATTCTTCAGTTTTGCGGTGCTGGCGGCCCTGGCGCTTTTCATGCGTGCGGCATGCGCGTCGAGCGTGCGCAATTACGCTGCCGCCGGAATAGCCGCCGGCGCGGCGGCGATGACGAGGCCGGAGTTTCTTCTCTTCATCCCCGGGGCACTTTTCGCCGCGCTGTTGTGGGGGCAGCGGAAACACAGACTTCTTTGCGCGGTCGTCTTCATCGTGGCCTCGGCGCTGCTGCCGGCCGTCTGGGCGGCAAGGAACAAGGCCGCCCTGGGCGAATGGATCTTCACAACGACGCACGGGGGCTACACTCATCGGCTCTCGTACAACTCCATCTTCTATGATGAGGTTGTGAACGGCCCCTCGGAGGTGTGGGACGCCAGAAGCCTCAAGAGGTGGCAGGCGAGGCTCGCTGACGAAACGTCGGGCATGAGCGAGATCGCCGCCGACGAGGACAACTACAAAATGGCGTCCGGCTTCATTATGGCTGACTGGCGCCGCGCCGCGACAGTCGGGCTCTACGAGGCGGGCGCTTTCTGGAAGCTTACCCCGTACGGGAGCGGCCCATACACCGGCGTGGTTCTCTGCGTGTTTTTCCTTTTCCTGTGCATCGCCGGAGCCGCGGGCGTATACGTTGCATGGGGGCGGGGACCGTTTGTACCGATTACATTGTACATCCTGACGCTTGAGACGCTGGTGCACGTTTACTACTGGGGCAACATCAGGATGAGGGTGCCGTTGCATGCGATTCTTTGCGTACTGGCGGCCTGCGCGATCGCGGCATTCTTTGCCAGGAAGGCCCCGGTCGGCGCCACCGTGAGGGCCGTCGCGGACGAGACGGCGTACAGCCCCGCCGGCTGACGCACGGGCGCGGAGGGCGACCCGGCGAGCTCGGCGCTAACGTCCAAAGTTCCCTTTCTGCATGATGTTACGGGCACGTTGCCGCACCGCCGCCGATTCGAATGTCCTTGACAAAACTCCCGCCGGACGTAAACTGCAATGCCTGTACCGCCACCGGCATGATCCTCGAATTAACTGTCCACTGTTCCGGCGGCGCGTCGCCTGAAAGGAGCGCAATTTGGACTTCGAAATAGTCAGCCGTCACATGGAAATGACGCCCGCCACCCGGGACTTTGTGGCGAAACGGGCGGAGAAACTGCAGAAATTCTTCGACCGGATTCACGCGCTCAAGGTCATCATCACCGCAGACGGAGCCAACTACCAGGTGGAGTTCGTGGCGCATCTGGTGAAGAAGAACATGGTGATAGCGAAGGACGGGGCGGGGGATCTCTTTACCGCCATAGATGCGACAGCCGACAAGCTGGAGAATGAGCTTCGCCGTTACAAGGAGAAGCTGCGCGGACACCGGACAAAGGGCGACGAGAAGGCTCCGGCCGAAGGCGCCGAGTAGGGGCCACCGCGGCAGCGGACGCTTCTAGAAACCGGGGAAGTTGATGAAACTCAGCCACGTGCTGGTTCCCGAAGCGGTCATCTACGGCCTCAAGGCGACGACGAAGGAGCCGGTGCTCCAGGAGCTGCTCGGAGCCGTGACGGCCGCGGGCCGGGTCAGCAAAGCGCGCTCGGGCGACGTGCTCGAGGCGCTCACGCGCCGCGAGAGGCTCGGCACGACGGGCGTCGGCAAGGGCATAGCAGTACCTCACGCCAAGCACGACTGCATCGAAGGGACAATGGCCGCCATAGGCCACAGCCGCGCGGGCGTGGATTTTGCATCCCTTGACGGCGAGCCGGTCTTCACTGTGTTTTTGCTTTTGGCTTCGCCGCTGGCGACGGCGGAACACCTGGCGGCCCTCGAGCGCATCTCGGCAATCGTTCGTGATGACGACTACTGGCGGTTCCTGAGAGACGCGAAGAGCGCCCTGGAGATCGTCGAGATCATTGCGGAAGCCGACGCCAACTTTGGCGACTGAGCATGCGTCGGAAATCGGCGGACGGCGCGTCATTACCGGCTTTCCGGACGGGCCCGTCGAAAGCGGCGCGTAGCGTCAGGCGGGCATCGCGGGTCAAGAGGGGCTTATCGGATTTGCGGGTGGCATGTGCAGGTCGAGAAATCGTTTACCATAGACAACAAGTACGGGCTGCACGCGCGCCCGGCGATGCAGTTCGTTCAGCTTGCCGGCAAGTACTCGTCAACGATACACCTTGTCCACGGGGACAAGGCCGCGGACGCCAAGAGCATTTTCGAAGTGATGATGCTTGAGGCGGGCAAAGGCAGCGAGCTTTTTATCCGCGCCGACGGCCAGGACGCCGAACAGGCGGTGCAGGCGCTTCTGGAACTGCTGGCGACCAAGTTCGACGAGGAATGAGATGGAAGTACTCAAAGGCATCCCCGTATCGCCGGGCGTTGCCATAAGCACCGCGTACGTTATGGGCCAACAGCAGCCGCTGGTGCCATCAACGCTTGTTCCGCCCACCGATGTCGAAGCCGAGGTTAAGCGTTTCAGCGCGGCCGTTGCCTCGTCAGCGGTCGAGATCGAGGATCTCAAGTCCAGGATTCGCGGTACGCCCGCTGAGCGGTACATCGCCATCCTCGACGCGCACCTGGCGATGCTTACCGACGAGCGGCTCGCGGAGGAGATTGGGGAGCGGATACGGTCCGAGCGGTACAATGCCGAGCACGCCGTAGCGCGGGTGCTGGCGCAGTACGCGCGCACGATCGAAGCCGTCGACGACGCTTACTTGAGCCAGCGCGCCGGGGACATCCACGACATCCAGCGGCGCCTGCTCGATGCGCTGACGGGCAAGAAAGACCGCGGCGTGACGCATTTTCCCAACCCCGTGGCAATTGTAGCGCACGATCTCACGCCGAGCGAGACGCTGTCGCTTGACAGGGAGAAGGTGACGGGCTTTGCGACCGACGCCGGCGGAAGCACGTCGCATACGGCGATCGTGGCCAAGGGGCTTTCCATCCCCGCGGTGGTCGGCCTTGGGAGGGCCACGGCCGCGACCGCGGGCGGAGACACCATAATCATAGACGGCACGCGGGGACTCCTCATAGTCAACCCCGACGTGGCGACGCTGAAGCGATATCGCTCGAGCCAGGCGGACACGACGGTTATAGCGTCGGGGCTGGGGGCATTGAAGGACCTGCCCGCCGAGACCACGGACGGCCGGCGGGTCCGCCTCATGGGCAACATCGAGCTGCCCGAGGAGATCCAGGTCGCCCTCGACAACGGCGCGGACGGCGTGGGCCTTTTTCGGACGGAGTTTCTGTTTCTGCAGGCGGGGCACGAACCATCGGAGGAGGAGCAGTTCCTTGTGTACCTCAACGCGGCCGGCGCCCTCGGCGACAAGCCGCTGGTCATTCGCACGTTCGACCTCGGCGGCGACAAGGTCGCCGGCGGGTTGAAGCATATGGCGGAGAGGAACCCGTCTCTCGGCTGCCGGTCCATCCGCTACTGCCTGGAGAACCCGCATATCTTTCGCGCCCAGGTGCGGGCGATCCTGCGCGCGAGCGTTCGCGGCAACGTGCGCATCCTCTTTCCGATGATCTCCAGCGTCGAGGAAGTCCGCAGGGCGAAGCTATTCCTGGCGGAAGTCCGAAAGGAGTTGCAGAGCAGGGCCATACCGTTCGCCGAGGACATAAAGATCGGGATTATGGTCGAAGTCCCTTCGGTGGCCGTCGCCCCGGACGCGTTTACGCCGGAGGCGGATTTTTTCAGCATCGGGACCAACGACCTTATTCAATACACGCTGGCGGTTGAGCGGGTCAACGAGCACGTGGCCTGGCTTTTTACCCCTGCGCATCCGGCCATCCTGAGGCTCATCAAGAACGTCGTCGATACCGGAAATGCGGCCCGAATCCCCGTAAGCGTATGCGGGGAGATGAGTTCGGACCCGCTTTTTGTCATGTTTTTGGTTGGTTTGGGCATCGAAGAACTGAGCCTTTCGCCGCGCGCCATACCTCGGATCAAACAGATAATCAGGTCGTTTTCATTTCAGGATGCCCGAAAAGTGGCCGAAACGGCGCTTACCCTCCACAACGCACGCGAAGTGACCTCCTTTCTCCTAAAGTCCTCCACGGAAACTGCCCGAGTACAAATTATCTGAAGA